>JAABUY010005707.1_pt1 | contig 12418 bp, 17 predicted proteins | sample 5560271 | NCBI WGS metagenome assembly JAABUY01 (sample SAMN10711886, study PRJNA513374) | rock metagenome | isolation source: Antarctica rocks | place: Antarctica: Victoria Land, University Valley
AGGTTATTTGTAGCAGTAAGGATTGTCCGATTTTTTATATGCGGATGAAGGCGAAGAAGGATGTGGAGGATGCCGGGAAGGAGTTGGGGAGGTTTGATTTTGATGCGGGGGCGGCGTGGTAGGAGTTAGCGAGGGGGAAGGGGAGTAGAGGGGAGTAGATTTAGGGTGGCAACAGGTGGGAGAAGGTGTAAGGGTAGAGTTAGGGTTTAACTTCTTCGCTTCATTGTGTGTGGCTATTGATGATGTAGTTTGGAATTTGACAACGTAGAATATTTGTCAACTGGCTAGATCCATTCTTATGGAAGTCCCATGCTCTTATGCTCTGTTGGAAACTGATCTGAATAAGGTAGATTCTCTATTAGATCTTTACAACCCCACCCCTCCCCTCAACTGTACCCTCATGTTCTACATCTCACCTCCCCCTTTCCTCTCAAAAGCCTTGTCTCCACCCGTGCTTCCCCTCCCTACTTTTCCCTCGTCGTCCTTCTCTTGCCCCCAACCCCAGCTCATCCCAACACTCGAAACCTCAACCCCCTCCCCGCGCCCACAAATCGTAACCACAAAAGTTTCTTATCATGCAAGAACATGTTCGGATCATGCGGAAGCGCAAAGGCGTCGAGGAGGTTGTTTAGGGTTTTGTCTATGTGGGTGTTAAGAGTCAAACATAGCCGGTCAGAAACAGGGATTGAACGGGGGGCGTACGATCCATATCCCTAATTTCCGCCCCGGTTCGTGGTTGTTTTCTGATCGTTTTACCGCTGTTCTCGCCATAGCCGTGGTGTGTTGAGGGGTCGTTGTAGGGTGGCATTGGGGTTATTAGTTCGTTGAGTTCGGTGAGGTTGTGGTTTCGTTTGCGGGTTAGGAGGCGGAAGCTGTGGGAGGTGTTAGTGCTGTTGAGTGGTGGTTTTTAGGATGGGGGTGGAGGGGATTGCGGGAGAGGTGGGGGAGATTAGGGTTGGGAAGGGGGAAGGGGAAAGGAGAAAGGAGAAGGTGGGGTTCGCATGGCGGTTGTACCGATGGGGGATCCGGTGAGAGTTAGAGAGCTGGTTGAGGACGAGGTTTTGGAAGGTAGCTTCCATTTGCGCTTCTGCTATAACTGCGTTTCGATTCGAAGGGTTACTTTCGTCGTACTTACTTTTCGACCTTAACCCTTCTCTCATTATCCCCGCCTGTATCACCCTCACCAAATCCTCGTGACACAAACGTGCGCATCTCGTTGCATACACCAATTAGCTGATCCAAATACGTTTGAATTCCAAGCGCCAGCGTCGTCTCATCATGATGGAGGTTGTACAAGTGGGAGGTTGATTGCGAGCGGTATGCTTCACGCCCCGAAGCTGGCGGCCCAGAAGTGGGAGAGGGAGAAGGGCGGTTATAAGGGTGGTGAAGGTATCCGTTGTTTCGAGCTTGTCGGTTTTGAAGAGCTGCTGGGTATGGGTGAGTTGAGTGGGGTTGTTCGGGCGGCTCGCTCAGAGCGCGTTGGGCGAATGGGTCGTTGAAGGAGATGGGCTTTGGAGATGTGATGATAGGCTGCGCGGATTGAAAATCAGGTAAAGGGTTAGGATAAATTGAAAAGGGTGTAGGGGCTGGACTTTGCGGCATGGGCGAGCGGGTAAGTAGAGCAGGATCAATGGCCGTTATAGCGGCTGAGAGAACTCCAAAAGCATCTGCAACTGTGTCTTCGGTACTTTGGGCAGGAGAGTCCATTGCAGTTGGAATTCACAGTCGCTGCCAGTTGCATGATCAAGATGAACGGCATTAGGTTATTGATGACTGTGGTCTTTTTATTGGATCCTTGCTTTTGAGACAAAATCACAGTAGTGAGACAAGCCTCTGAGAAAGGAACTGCTCAGAGACATCAAATTTCAAGTACGGGTGTTCGCAGCAGGGACAACAAAGATAAGACATCATATGAAAAGAAGAAGCATGAACATGGGATTGCATCGTTATGTACCGGTGTACAGAAAACATACTGCGATAGCTTTGTATAGCTTGAAATTTGAAGGCAGAAGAAAGCTGCTAGAGAAGCAGCGAAAGCCCTTTTCGAAGGCTTGATGTCTATTCGTTATATAAGGTGTCCGCAGGATGAGGTTGGAATAGAGTAAGGGTAACCGATCTGCGATTGCTCTAATTTTAGACTCAGCTTTATTCCAACTTCAACCCATCAACTTCCTTCTACCAAATAGCTTGCAACTAGCAGCAGACACCATACTTCCTTCCTGTCTCGATACAACGTCATGGCCCACGACCGCCCTGACTCGTTTATGCGGTATCGCTGGAACGGCGTTTGTTGCTCAGTTGTCGAGAGTACGGAACACGCAAAGGATGAGTCGCTAATCCATGAGCAGTTCTCTTTGTGCATATGGATTTTTGGAATATATCAATGGGTTTCGAAGGGAAGTGGTTGTTGCGGTCTTTTAGCTGTCTTGGAAAGGTTTAGAGTATATGGCGGGCACGCGACGAGAGTATTTCGCAAGCCTTTCTTACAAAGTTGTTGCTTCTCAAAGTTGATATCTCTACTTAAAGAATTGTGATCATGACTTCTCGTAATCCGTCCTGCAATATCTTTCTTCCTACCTGCTTGTCTGCTGTGAAGATCCTCCTGGATATCTATATCGTAGTGTTCTATCCTTGCCCAGTTTTTCCACTATTGCTCAGGTTCTATATACACTTTCTTCAGTCGACCTACATTAGGTATGAGATGCAAGCTTTTCGAATCGACGCTCGACGTGTGTGCCAACAGTCGAGGTACCCGAGGCTAGAAGCCCTTCCGATTGTATAGTCCCCTAATTGAATGATCGTTGGGTGGATTGCTATGTTTTTGAGGCCTATGATGGGTCTAGTCATCTCGCAGAGGTACACCGAGACGAAGACTCATTGATTAAAAACCTTGGTATTGTCTTGTTTGAGGTAGACCTGAAACGAACTCTTTGAACTACCTGAAAAGTTGTCGGTTCAAACACCCGGCGAAGATGAATCAAGATTGTCTTTGCAGAAAGTAAGTCCAAAAAGGTAGATCATGATGTTAAGCAACGAGAAAGGATACCGAATGTCTGCACTTCAAGGTGTTTCTTCGGCGGTAATCCTAACCCTTAGAATCCTCTTCTTCTTCCTACCTCACTCGTCAATCTTCATCTCTACACCTCTATTTCGCCCCGTCATACATACTTTTACCAACGTCCTGTACAGATCGCTAGACAGTCTAACTTCTACCAAATCGACTACTATACGCACTGCAGATCCCCAAAAATGGCGCCCAAGCACAAGCTTACCACTTCTTCGGGCAGACCCACAAAGAAGCGCACCACAGGCGCTACCCAGACTGATAGCTCGCTAGAAAATACTGTTAGCATGGGTAACGTTCATGGAAGTTATAATTCTCTCATAATAGATGTCGAGCTTGCTGTTCGAGAGATTGTGAGAGCAAACGCCACGAGTACGACCACTTCTATCGTGCACAAACGATGTTCCTTCACGAATATCTCATTCTGTTGAAGACTTTGTTTTATAGTGAGAGTCAAAGAGACGTTCCGGATGCTAGTTGCTTGCCAAAGCCGTCAACAGAGCTGACACAGATGATGCCGGTATAAAACCTTTCTTTTATCAATAATCCAAAGAAGGAATAGACTTGAGACCCTTCTAGGCATAATTCGATCGATAGAGATGATTCTAGAGAACGATTAGCTGCAGCTGCAAAGACGTCCGGGTTATCAGCCTGTGACTCGTCCACGTGAAGGACACTCAATATACAGGTTGATTAAAGGGGAAGCCTACTGGATCAGTAATCCAAGAGCACACAGGCGCGATTGTTAGAAGGCATGAATACCAGGCGGAGCAAATAGGCGAAGAGAAGCTTACCAAAATGAGCCGTTAATCCAGGTCTACTTAGTCTACCTATCTAATGACCCATTGATCTGAAAAGCTGTCAAGGTACATCTCGTTCAGTTGAGAAGTCAGTAGTCCAACTATTTGAAGGCTAACGAAGATGATAATTAGTTGAATGAGAACAGACGGAACGCATAACCCAAAGGCTCTCTTTGGGTGGAACGTCATGATCTAATAGACGTTCCGAATGCTGAATATTGTCGAGGTGGGGGGTGTTAGATTTTAGCTTTAGAAGTAGGCTTTGTTGAGCCATTGGTCAGTCCACGCCTATTACTCCAATTGGTAGTATAGCACAATGATAAAGGCATCGCTGACAGCTGAGAGTCAAATCACCAAAGTCCTTTCCGAGCAAGGAAAACTCATACAGATATCATCAGTGCCAACGACGCCACCAGTAAGCCTCCTTTCCAAATCATCTCCTGGCCGCCAAGATATCTCCTTACTTATCGATCCACCCTTTGTTGTATCCTTTGGCCTTGCCTCTTCGAACTTTCCTGTGTTCCGTAATCTCGAGGCACTGCGGTTTCTCTCTCATTCTTCTTGTTAAGCAGTCAAACATAGAGTAATCTTGATGCTTTATGTACGTTGGCTTTTCAAGATGTAAATCCGATAGGAAAGAGAATGACCAAAGGGACCTGTTGAACCCTATTTCGACAATGTGGGATGTGGCGTCTCTTCAAAGGATAGGATTGGAGGAGATAGAAGATTGACAGAGCCTATGACGGCTTCTCAGTCACTAATAAAAAAATAAAGAGAAGAAGATCTGGCGGAACCAACCTGCACAGATTAGACCTTTTTGGACTCATGGTTTCGATTTTCAGTCGGAAAGCCATGAAGGTTCAGAGCGTACAACAGGGAGCCACGTTGAGGTAAAGAGCCTTCGACGTGACACTAGAAACTGTCAGGAAATGATTAAGTTGATTTCAAGTCTGTTATTTCATCCACTTACATATTGTATGAGCTCTTGGGCTCTCGAACACACGCATTGATACATTTGACTCCTCTATTGTTCCAAGCCGCTCCATCGTTCGCATGCATGCTGTCGGAAGCATTTCCTCTATCGTACATCGATTTCGCCATAGCCATATCCATCATCCATCGCCTTGTCGACCTTCCCTATCTTAGTTCATCCCAAGTTTTCCACCTCCGACTTTCAGTTTCGTTGAGGAGAGGACTCGCTGAGGTTCACTATTCGGAGGCTGATAATCGATAGCTAGTCGAAACAGAGAATAGGCGACATGTAATAACTCAAAGATCTCATTTCGAGACCATGCTAAGGTTTATAAGGGGTTGAATTGTTAATGTTGAAAGTGATCGAATTGAACATTGAACGTATGGTTCAGACATATGGTTTCGATTAATAGCATGGCATATTAACAGAGGCATTGACTCTTGATCAGATTCAAGATGTCGAAGTCATTTGCACGCAAGCAAACTATCCCATCATACACGTGTTATCACCAGTAAGTCACCCTTTCACCTTCCTTCCTCTACGGCCCAGATATCACTATATCCTTTAGCTCTTTTCGGTAGTCTTTCCCCTTTGCTTTTGCCTTTGCGTCGTTCGGCTTCCCCTTCGGAGCTTCGCGTTCTTCTCATCGTCTTTCTCTTTGACCAGAGCAGCGAGGACAGCTTAACTCGATGTTTTACTAATGTTGTCTCTGCCATGCAGTCATAAGTAGTTCTCTCTATCGTGCATCGATTTTGCCGCAATCATTTTCACCGTCATGAGGCATGTTTAGGTCTGCTTAGCCTGCATATTCAAGACGTTATCGATGCGAAGGAATGTCGAGATCGGCTTCTGTCGAGGTGAGAAGTTGCCGGATCAACAAGCCAGGGGCTAATAAATGTGGCGGCTAGTCGAAATTGGCGACCTAGAGTCCTTAGTTTGATGCCACGTTGGGATTCAGAAGGGCTCGAGAATGTTGAGCATCATCGACATGGAGAGCGATTCTCTTGCTCACTGAACGTTCGGTTCAGGCCCATAATTCTAATTAGTAGCCTAGCATATTGACATAGGTATCCTCGCGGCTCAAAGTTGGGTCGAGTTGCCAAAGTCATTCGCATTCAGGTAAGCTTTCCCATCATACACGTATCATTACTACCAACTGCTACATCTCCACTAGTAAGTCACCCTTTCATCTCCTTCCCCTACGGCGTAGATTTTAGTCTGTTTCCTTTGGCTTGTTTGGGTAACCCTTGCCCTTCGTCTGTGCTTTCCCCCATTTCGACTTGCTTTTTCCCCTTTTGATTTTGGCTTCGGAGCTTTGTGGTTCCCTTCGTTTCTTCTTAATAAGCTAGCTAAGTGTAGAGTAAGATTCAAGCTTTGGATGCAATGACTGGTCAAAGAGAGTAGGACGTTGATCAATGAAAGCATTGGAACCCTGGAGTCGATAGTGAGAAGTATGTTTTGTCGAAATAAGCAGTCCAGAACGTGGAAAGATGATGAAGTGAAGCCTGCAGTTGAAAGCCACTGTGCCTGTCTATGGTCGGCTTGTCGGTCGGACGGTAGTAAGAGTTGATTATACTAAGCGTACAGTAAGAGACTTGTCTTGGGCTGATGATTCTAATAGTCAATCTAGACTTAGAATAAGACGGCGAAGACATAGCTGAATCGAGGCCTAGGATTTGAAAGTCATGTCGAGTTGCTCAATGCGGACATTGAAGTAGGACTTCATTATTTACAGGTATGCCTGTTATTCCATTTAGTCACATGATATTGACACGGTCATTGTCTTCGGATAACTGTTCCATTTGATCTCAGTGGATCTATCATATGTGTGCAAGCAGCTCAAAGTATTTCTCCCTGTTGTACAATCAATTCAGCAAGTAGAAATCTCTTCAACTCGTTTCGCCTTGCGACGACTAGTGGTGCGAATCTCGCTTTCAACCTCTTCATCGTCATCATCTGCATAGTCGACTTCATCGGCATTCGTGGACTCCGTTGAGCTCATACCACTTTTTTCTTGATCGAAATCGAGTATACCTGCATCCTCATTTTCCGAGTTCATGACAATATCATCATCTATATCATCTGACTGAACGTCAAGATTGATCCCTTCGACTGTTGATGTCTGTCCTCTGAATAGCTGAATGCTTGCATGCTCAAATCTGATAAGCTCATGATTCGTAATCGGCGCTCGAGAAAGTAGTAGTTTGACCTCATTCTCATCGAGTGATCGAATGTCAGCCCAATCCTTTGTGATAATCGACCGAGTTGAGCCTCGACCTGATTGAGTTTTATGCAGACGGTTCACGATTATCTTTCGAATCATGTCGCTCGCCCGCTCAAACGTCCAGTCTCCCGCAACAGACGCGACATTGTCAAGACAGTTCTCGTCTGGAGCCTCGAATCGCCAATCTTGAACGCTTGTCCCTCATTCCGCCTTGATAATTGCAATATAGCGTTCCTTTCTATTTCGGCTTGACTGAGCGCGGGCGCGAAAGTCCTTCAAAAGGGGGTGTCAATCGCCTTGATGACATCATCCTTTGACTCAAACTTCGCTTTCCATATTTTCCCGTCGATAAGCATTCCCCAGGCTTCCATGACAACATCGTTCAGTCCTTCAGCATACAGTCCAGCTTGTTCAAAACTATTCAAGATGCCGTTAAGCTGATCCTCGTCACTTCCTTGACCCAACACCCACTCGTTGGTGAGTCTCCTAAAATCTTTCTCAGAGGAGGAACCTATATCCCCAATTCTATGCACCTTTCCAGCCATGCCTTCATATCACCACGGCCTTGTCCACAAGCACGTCCATCGAGTTTCATTTCTTCCCAGCTTTCTTTGCGGCTCGGGCCTTTGACGCCGTTTGAGGAGTCGCCCGATTAAGGTCCAGCTTGACTGGAGGCTATCGGCAAGCGAAGGTGGCTGCTAGCCGGCTTGGCTCGGCCAATGCCGGCCGCTAGAGAACAAGGAGATTAAGCAGGGAAAAGGGGATAAATAGGCCGTCCCCCCTTCTGTTTCCCCCATCATCTCTTCCTGTTTCTCCATCCCTTAGGATTCAGCCAGAAACGCGCTTTTGCCCCACCCACCCACTCCATAGACTCAGTCGCTTAGATAGAGGGAGTGCTTGACACCTCAGGGCGGCTTCCAGGGCAAATTTTAGCCCTGGAGACCGCCAGGGGCCGTCGGGTTTGCCCAAACACATATAATATATACTCATTCAAACGGAGGCGATGCCCGATAGCAAGAGACTTGTCTTGGGCTGATGATTCTAATCGCCAATCTAGGCTAAGAATAAGACGGCGAAGACGTAGCTGAATCGAGGCTTATGATTTGAAAGTCATGTCGAGTTACTCAATGCGGACATTGAAGTAGAACTTCATTATTTACAGGTATGGTGAGAAATTGTTGGTTTCATGCCTGTTGTTTCATTTAGTCACATGATATTGACATTGTCTTCGGATAACTGTTTCATTTGATCTCAGTGAATCTATCATATAGTGTGTGCAAGCAGCTCAGAGTATTTCTCCCTGTTGTACAACCAATTCAGCAAGTAGACATCTCTTCAACCCACCCTCAACCCTATGCACCTCCCCAGCCATGCCTTCATATCACCACGGCTTTGTCCACGACCACGCCCACCTCTCCCGCCCTGCCCCATCCCGGTTTATTTGCAGCTTTCCTAGCCTCTCGAGCCTTGGTTGCTGCCTTGGGTGTTGCCCGGTCTAGGGTTGCAAGTGTGTTGCGGCTCGAGACTTTATCCTTCATCTCACTCTTCGAGTATGCTTTCCACCATTCCGGATGAGGCTCTTCACGCGGGACGGCCGTAAGAACTTCGAGGTCATTCCCATCCTTGTCCTTCTGTATGACGTATTCTTTTCCGATGAGGACTTTGTGGACTGCCATGTAGTCTAGACCGTCACATATTGATATCTGGAAGGCGCTACGTACTTTTCTGGAGTGAGATATTGGGCGGCATCTTCGGTCACCTCGATTTGGATTTCAACGCTCATTGACTTGGTGTTCCCAGGGCCGCTTCCTCTGGGTCGACTGTCAAATTTGGTCAAAGAGTTGACTTAAGGATTCGAGAGAGCACATGATTACCCAAGATGTTGCGAAGAGACGGTGTCGTGACGTGGTGAAGGTCCTATATACTCAGTTGGTTAGGTTAGTATACTCTCGTATATATTGGGACACCGTTGATTGAGAACATGAAAGACAACGAAACGATCTGAGCATATCATAGTATGACTGACTCAAGTATGTCAGAAAAGAATTTGACAGTTTGATACAGAATGAGCTCGAACGAAGTTTGACCTTGTGTTACGCTCGAGATTGAAAGATGAAGGACTGAAAATGAGACATGATGAAACAACGCAAGAAAGTATATCATTGCCAGTCGATCCGTAAATTAGGGTGTCATAAGTAGGCCATGCTAAGGGCTAATAGAGGTTTAAGATATTGAATATTATTGAAGTCGAATCAAAGATTCAACGCATCGTTCACGTCACTGATTCCAGTTGGTAGCATGGTCTGTTGGCATATATATCATTCAAAGCTCATATTCCCATTGCTAAAGCCACACGTAATGCAAGTCAGCTATCTCGTATCATCACCAGAAAGCCTCCCTTCCTCCTCCCATCCCCTACGGCCCAGGTATCGATGTGTCCTTTGCCTCCTTTGCCTCCTTTGGATAGCCTTTGCCCTTGGCTTTGGCCTTCGCCCCCTTCGGCTTCACCTTCGGAGCTTTTTGGCTCTCCTCATCGTTTTTCTCTTCGGCCAGAGCGTCGAGGACAGCTTGATTTGGCGTGATATGAATCTCACCGCTATTAGAAGTCAGTTTCCCCTTACTTTTCTGGTATAACCAACCATAAATTGACTTCACTTACGCTTTATCTAGGATCACTTTATGGAAATCATTGCCGAACCGCTCTGGTATGATAGAGGCCTAGAATGCATCCCGAATCTTGGCGGGCGTGGCTGCCGTATCGACCTCCGCGACGCAAACGTAGGCTTGGATTTGGCATATGAGCCGCCTCCCATTTTGGTGCGGGTGAATTTGCGAATCACCGTGTCTTTGGCCTCATCGTTTGATTGCACCGCGATTCTTCAATGGTCGGGTGAGCCTTTGATTACGGTCTGCGAAAGAAGCCTTAGTGAGACAACCCTACTCATTCGAGTGAATAGTAGTGAGGTGAGATCACAAAGTTGTGGGACTTACAGCTTGTCTATCGATGCGGAAATTGTCATAAGTAGTCTCTATCGGGCATCGACTCCGTTTGAACTAATATATATATATATATATATATGTTTGGGCAAACCCGACAGCCCCTGGCGGTCTGGTCTCTAGGGCTAAATTTTGCCCTGGAAGCCGCCCTGAGGTGTCAAGCACTCCCTCTTGTTGAAGCAGCGATAGGTGCAAATGTGTTCGTTCTATGAAGCGAAAGATTCGCCTAAATACAGGGGGATCACATGATCCTACTAGTCTCAAACTAGTCTCAAATAGGCCTAAGCATCTCATTTCAACACCTCTATCTAAGCGACTGAGTCTATGGAGTGGGTGGGTGGGGCGAAAGCGCGTTTCTGGCTGAATCTTAAGGGATGGAGAAACAGGAAGGGATGAAGGGGGAAACAGTAGAGGACGGCCTATTTATTCCCCTTCTCCCCGCTTTATCCCCTTGTTCCCTAGCTGTCGAGGTACAGTATGTCGGTAGCCGAAGTAGCAACCACCTTCGCTTGCCGATATGTAGCCTCCAGTCAAGCTGGTCCTTTCTCGATTGTACATCGATCTTGCCACAATTATATTCACCATCATGTCCATCTCTTCTATCTTGATCCATCTCAATTTTTCTACTAAAGCATCGGCAACGTCGAGATTCATCGAGATGAGATTTCGTTGAATGAACAATTTCGAGGCTACTGACTAGTTGAAATAAGAAAGAGACGAAAATTGATATCTCAGAGATCAGTTTGGGGTCATGCTAAGGGCTAATAGAGGTTTAAGATATTGGATATTATTGAATTCGAATCAAAGATTCAACGCATCGTTCACGTCACTAATTTCAGTTGATAGCATGGTCTGTTGACATAGATATCCTTCAAAGCTCAAATTCCTATTGCCAAAGCCACGCGTAATGCAGGTAAGCTATCTCGTTCAGTTGATAGCATGGCCTGTTGACATAGATATCCTATTGTCAAAGCCACACGTAATGCAGGTAAGCTATCTCGTCCAGTTGGTAGCATGGCCTGTTGACACAGATATCCTTCAAAGCTCAAATTCCCATTGCCAAAGCCACGCGTAATGCAAGCTATCTCGTTCAGTTGATAGCATGGCCTGTTGACATAGATATCCTTCAAAGCTCAAATTCCCATTGCCAAAGCCACACGTAATGCAGGTAAGCTATCTCGTCTTATCACCAGAAAGCCTTCCTTCCTCCTCTCATCCCCTACGGCCCAGGTATCGATGAGTCCTTTGGCTCCTTTGGCCCCTTTGGCCCCGTTGGATAGCCTTTCCCCTTGGCTTTGACCTTTGACCTTTGCCCCCTTCGGCTTCACCTTCGGAGCTTTGTGATCCCCTTCGGCTTCTTTGGCTTCTTTGGCTTCTTTGGCTCCTTTGGCTCCTTTGGCTCCTTTGGCTCCTTTGGAAAGCCTTCCTCCCTCCTCTCATCCCCTACAGCCCAGGTATCGATGTGTCCTTTGGCTCCTTTGGCCCCTTTGGATAGCCTTTCCCCTTGGCTTTGACCTTTGCCCCCTTCGGCTTCACCTTCGGAGCGGGCCAAAGAAGCCGAAGGGGATCACAAAGCTCCGAAGGTGAAGCCGAAGAGGGCAAAGGTCAAAGCCAAGGGGAAACGCTATCCAAAGGAGCCAAAGGGGGCAAAGGCCAAAGCCAAGGGGAAACGCTATCCAAAGGAGCCAAAGGAGCCAAAGAAGCCAAAGGAGCTAAAGGACACATCGATACCTGGGGCGTAGGGGATGAGAGGAGGAAGGAAGGCTTTCCAAAGGAGCCAAAGGAGCCAAAGAGGCCAAAGAAGCCGAAGGGGATCACAGCTCCTTTGGCTCCTTTGGATAGCCTTTCCCCTTGGCTTTGGCCTTTGCCCCCTTTGGCTCCTTTGGATAGCCTTTCCCCTTGGCTTTGACCTTTGCCCTCTTCGGCTTCACCTTCGGAGCTTTTTGATTTCCTTTGGCTCCTTCTGGATGAGCTAGCTAAGAGTAGAATAAGGTGTAAGCTTTAGATGAGATGGTTGGTTGAAGAGCAAACACGACGAAGTAGAGACGTAGGCCATTGGAAGCCTTGAACCGTTAGATGCGACAGTAGGGTGCATGTCTTGTCGAAGTGAGGAGTTCAGGACGTGGGAAGTTGATGAAGTGAAGCTTTTAGTTGAAAGCCACTATACGTTTCTATAGTCGGCTTGTTAGTCGGGAGATAGGAAGAATTGGTGATACTAAGCGTACAGTATGAGTTTATATTTGACTGATGATTCTAATAGTCAATCTAGAGATAGAATAGGACGGCGAAGATGTAGCTGAATCGAGGCCTACGATTTGAAAGTCATGTCGAGGTACTCCTTGTGTACATTGACGTAGGGC
>JAABUY010005710.1_pt1 | contig 12416 bp, 9 predicted proteins | sample 5560271 | NCBI WGS metagenome assembly JAABUY01 (sample SAMN10711886, study PRJNA513374) | rock metagenome | isolation source: Antarctica rocks | place: Antarctica: Victoria Land, University Valley
TGGGTGCTGACGCGCACGGGCTTCGGGCGGCACATCTACGCCGTGGGCGGCAACGAGACGGCGGCGCGGCTCTCCGGCGTCAACGTCACGGCGGTCAAGATCGCCGTCTTCACCCTCTCGGGGCTGCTGGCCGGCTTCGCCGGGCCGATCGACGCCGCCTACAGCGCCTCGGCCGACCTGGGGGCCTCGGGGGCCTCGTTCGAGCTCGACGCCATCGCCGCCGCCGTGATCGGCGGGGCCAGCCTGGCTGGCGGTAAGGGCACCATCATCGGGACGCTGGTCGGCGCGCTGATCCTGACCCTGCTCGACAACGTGCTGGGCCTGAACGCCGTCAGCGACAACTGGCAGCTCGTCATCAAAGGGCTCATCGTGGTGGTGGCCGTCGTGCTGCAGCGCCCCGGGCTCATCAGGACCATCGTCTCGACGGTCCGCCCGGAAAGGAGGTAATAGGGACGGAGTAGTTCGTACACAGTAGCTAGTAGATCGAGAACATGTGACTACTTCTGAGAGAGGACACCGTACCATGCGTATCATGACTAATCGTCCGCTACGGACACTGGCCTGCGGGCTGGTCGCCGGCGCCGCGGTTGCGGTCCCGGCCGGCCTGCGCGCGCCGAGCGCGCACGCCGCCCCGGCCGCGAAGACCTTCGTGATCGGCTACTCGCAGTCCAACAACGCCGAACCCTACCGCGCGCAACTCAACATCCAGCTGCAGCACTTCGTCAAGCAGTACCACGACCTCAAGCTGCTGCCCATCACCGACGCCAAGCAGAGCAGCTCGCTGCAGGTCAGCCAGGTACAGAACCTGATCGCGCAGCACATCGACCTCCTGATCGTCTCGCCGACCGAGCCGGCCCCGCTGACCGCGCCGGTGCAGCAGGCCTGCGCCAAGCACATCCCGGTCATCATCCTGGACCGCACGGTCAACACGAACTGCTACACCGCATTCATCGGCGGCGACAACGTGCTGATCGGGCGCAAGGCGGGCGAGGCCGCCGCCACGCTGCTGCCCACCGGCGGCAACGTGGTCGAGCTGCAGGGGCTGCTGAGCGACGTGCCCGAGCACGAGCGCGACGACGGGTTCCGCAGCGGCATCGCTAGCAACCCCAAGATCAAGATCATCGCCGCGCGCGAGGCCAAGTGGCTCAAGCCCAACGCCATCCCGATCATGCAGCAGTTCCTGGCCCGCTACAAGAAGATCGACCTCGTCTACGGCGAGAACGACCCCATGGCCCTGGGCGCCTACCTGGCCGCCTCGGCTGCGGGGCGCGCCAAGCAGATAAAGTTCATCGGCGTCGACGGGCTGGCCATCCCGGACGGCGGCATCCGGGCCGTGCAGCTAGGCCAGTTGGCGCGCACGTTCATCTACCCGACCGGCGCGAAAGAGGCAGCGCAGGACGCCGAGATGATCCTCAACGGCAAGAAGGTGTCGCACCACTTGACGCTGGGCACGCAAGAGGTCACGCCGCAGAACGCGGCGACGCTCTACGCCCAGTACCAGTTCAAGGGGTAGGCCGGTAGGTCACGGTCCATGGCTCCCGGGAGGCTACATTTTGGAGGGGCGCGGGCAGCTGCCCGCGCCCCTTGTCGCTTGGCATCATCGTCACCCCTGGCCGATCGTCCCCGCGCCCCGCGCCTTTATATTTTGCATACGGTGTTCGGGCATGGTTCATGTTGCGCTTGGAGACGTGTTGGCAGTTCGCGCGCGGCGGATTCGGGAATCCGTGAGCGATCGCACGGTGCTGACCATCTCAGCGGACTCGGCCGCGCCTGAACTGTACCCACGTTTCTGAATCTCCGTCACTTTTGGTGCTAATGAGTTGTGCTGGCTGGTTAAGGTATCCGTGCGACGACTAGTTTCCAGTCGTCGCACGGATACCTTAACCAGCCAGCACAGGTAGAAACCCTGTACGCGCTCGTCTCCAACCGCCCGCGCTCGGCTGAGGGCCGCGCGATTTCAGCGCAGCGTCTCAGCGAGACTCGCTTGATGCCGGGCGAGATAATGGGTGCCCACGCAGCGTTCGTCGTCGGTACTCGTGGCCCAGGCCTGCGCGAAGAGCCGCCGCGCGTCGTCACGACGGCCCGCACCCTCGGCCGCCATGCCGGTGACGCAAAGCACCACGACGGGAGTGCTGGCATCGATGAGCACCAGGTCATCCCCTATCCGTTATCCGTACGTCGGTCGCTGCGGCCATCCGGGCGGCGAGTCTTCCCACTCCTCTTGCCGCCCGTACGGCGTCGTGTCGAGCAGGCTGTCGGCGTCGGTGAGCCCTTCGAGGCCGCGGGCGTAGGCCGAGTAGGTGTGGAACACGGCGTCGTCTACGCGGAAGAAGACGCTCAGGCCGTGCCGCTCGAAGGGCTCGCCCGCGGGTAAGGGTGTGCCCGCTCGCGCGTGCGCGGCCAGGCCGCGGTAGTTGTATTCGATCGGGGCGACGGACGCGTCCAGGGAGACGTGGAAGTCGTAGTTGAAGGCGCTCCCGTACGACGAGACCCACGGCAAGCGCCAGCCGCGCCGCGCCTTGTACGCCTCGATCTTGGCCAGCGGCGCGCGCGAGACGAGCGCCAGCGCCGTATCCCGCGCGTGCAGCGGCGACAGGTCGCCGAGGGCGTCCACGTAGCCGGTGCAACTCGGGCAGCCCTCATCCCACGCGGGGGCGAACATAAAGTGGTAGACGATGAGTTGGCGACGGCCGTCGAACAGGTCCGCGAGGCTGCGCTGTCCCGCCGGGCCGTCGAAGACATAGTCTGTGTCGATCCGCACCATCGGCAGCCTGCGCCGCTCGGCGGTCACGCGGTCGCGGCGCCGGGTGAGCTCCTTCTCGTGCTCGAGGTGCGCGATGCGCGCGGCGAGCCAGTCGTCGCGCGACACGATGCGGGGATGGGCGCTGTCAAACGGGGTCATGGCACGGTCTCCTCTCCCATGGCTCTCTCTGGCGGCGCGCCGGGTGATTGTGCGCCGAGATGCGCCGCGCAACTCACATCGCTCGCCGCGTACCCGTGAGCGGCCGCATTCGTCGATCGCCTGGTACGCCGCGGCCCAGGCGTCGCCGGCGATGAATGGCGGCTCGGACACCGCTCGCGTCGTGATGGGGTTACCGTCCCCGGACATGCTAACGACGCGCCGCCCTGACATGTGGCGGGTGACGTCGGCCCGGTCACCACCAGCCACGCCCTTATGATAGCACGGACGTTCTACGAAAACCTCTCGAATCTTGCGCTCGTTTCCCTTGAAGCCGCCCGTCCTCGGTCTCGTTACGACTGGCACTTTTCATGGCCGCTGGTCGCGGCGTGCCGCGCAGGTCCACTACCTGGAAAGGAGAGGGGTAGCCCATCTTGTCTAGGTCCCGGTCTTCATTACCCGGGATGCGCGTCGTCGGATAGGAGAGCTGGGTCATGGCGATGGTCCTCTTACCGACGGTGTACATCAACAACCAGCACAGCCCGCCCGCTCCCTGGCGACGGTGGAGGCGGGGATGTGACTGGTGGGCTGCTGCGACAATTGGTGCGGCGCCCACGCGGCGCTCCCCCCACGCGGCGCTCCGCCTGCGGCAGGTGGGCTGCGATCGGGCATGGCGCGACCGGACTCCGGCGATGACGGCGGGGTTGACCGAGCGGGTGTGGCCCCTGGGCGCGGTGCTGGCGTACCGCGTGCCGCCGATCCCGCTCATCGCTCCCCAAGCGCCACGCCGGGGGAGGCCATCATCGAAAGGGATGGTGATCGCCCTCCCCGGCGGCGGCGTGATCACACGTCCGTGTGGTCGTACCCTACCCGTAACCGGTGTGGTGTATTGGCTATGCCGCCTATGCGGTAAAGAATTCCACCAGCGCCGGCGCAAGGACTTTCGGGTCCACATCATGCCGTTGCCCCTCCAGAGTGCGGAGTTGCGCCTGAGGCATCGCTGTGGCAATCGCTCGCGCCGTGTCATACATAAAGCTCGCGCCACCATTCATAACGAGCGTCGGCACGATGACGCGTGCGATCCGTTGCGCGGGCACCGACCCGTCTTCGCCCAGGGTAGCGCAGTCATACGCCAGCGTCGGCGCGAGAGCCTCAAACACGGGCCACAGCGGTGCCTGCCGCATCGCCTCAATCTGATCGACCGGCATCCCCGTCACCGTCATAAACAGCGCGACGGCGTCACCGCGGCGCTGTGCGGCCAAGAGTGTTGTCAGCTGATCGGTGTAGTCCTTCCATGCACGTTTGGCGTCGTCATCATCATCATCGTACGGGGCATCGTACAGGGCAAGCTTCGTGACTTTGCCGCCAAGCTCTATTGCTGTTTCAAGAGCAAGGGCCGCACCGGAGGAATGACCGTATAGGCAGGCCCTCCCGCCCGCTCTATCAACAAGCGCCTCAATATCCTCCACTTCACGTTTGACGGCATAGGGCGGGGTGTCCCCACTCTCGCCGCGTCCTCGACGGTCATAGTTGTAGACCGTAAAGCGTGGCGCCAGGAGCGTGACCAGGTCAGGGAGGGAGCCGAATGAACGGTAACAGAGGGCGCCGTAGACCAGGATAACTGCTGGCCCGTCACCTTGCCTGTCGTATGCAATTAGTGTCCCGTCTTTTGACGTTACTGTGTCCATGATAGCTCCTTCATGGATGCTCTATTTTTTCTGTAGAGCACCTCTTTTTCTACGACATGATCTTGCCGACAACGCGCGGCCCGGCGGTCTCGCGCATACGCGCCGGTTTGGGCATGGGTAGGCATCCACCGCCGTTGTGCGCGCGGTCCTGTCCAGGCTGTTCTGGTGCGGCACGACTATATCCGCACGGTCGTACACACGCAATGAAACCTGCATGTAGGGAGGTCATATCATGCCGTTGTCGGCGTACGTGTCGTGGTGGCGGACCCAGTTCATGACCCCTCCATCTTCCTGGCGGCCAAGCGGCGTCACGTCGAGGTAGTTGACCGTGCCGAGGAGGATATCGTCACCGCGCGCGTACGAGGAATAGGAGTGGTACACGCGGTCATGAAAATTGCTGTTGAAGTCGCTGCCGAACGAGGAGTAGAAGGGGGCAGTCCAGCCCATCCGCTCCCTGAACCGCGCGATGACGGCGCGCGCGCGATGACGGCGCGCGTGGCGTGGGCGGCGTGCAGGTGCGCGAGGTGGCCGCTGCTGTCGACTAGGAACGCGCAACTCGCGCAACCCTCAGCCCAGTCCGATGTGAATATGAAGTAGTTGACGACGCCCAGCGAACAGGTCCAGCACACTCGCCGTGCTGGTCGCGCCCGCGAAGCGGTACTCCTTGTCGATGGACGCCCCTGTCGCCGTCTGTGATCATGAATGTTCTCCTCCACGTCCACGCTGTAGACATTCCGGTCTGGTCCCTGGCCAGCCGCACCCACAAGATAGCATATTTATTCTACTAAATCTTCTCGGATCTTGCGCTGTTGTCGGCCGTAAAGAGCACTAAAAAGTCAGGGGACGGCGGCAGGATCGGGGTTGCCAGGCGTCCCTGTGAGGATTTGGATCGTCCATACTCTATTAGGGGGTCACACCACGTCGGAGGAGGGAGGTACACATATTGGTCACGATTTTGACGAATGCACCAGCCGCTTTTCGGGTGTCAAGCACCTCTTGCAAGCGTGGAACACTCCACGCAGCGGTCGACAAGCGCGATTCTATCTGTCACCGATGTGACCGGAATATGCACCCCCTCCTGGCTCTCCCGCACTTCCGATGCGTCAGGTCGAGTGGTACAGCGCAATCCCGCACAGCCGCCCCCTGCAGGCAGGTTTACCAGGTGTCAGAAGGCGTTGGGAGCCCGATCCGACCGTTTCCAATGCCAGCGTGGGGTTCCACGCCCAAACCGCCGGTTTTTTTGACGCGCTCACTTCGAACTGTGCGTGTCACTGAACGGCAGGCGTGGGCTCCCACATGCGCCGGGTTGCGACGCTGCCCCAGTGGGTTGGCTGGTCCCGTGGTGTCGGGAAACACCTGTTTGGCGACAGGCGAGCGACCTACGCTACTCTCCTCGTCGTCGCCCACATAGAACGGTGCGGAAAACCCTGCCGCTATAAGCTCCCATGCGTCAACTGCACGTTAGAGGTTTTCCGCACAGGCGGCGATGGGACTCTTGCAACCCGGAAACGCCATTGTGGTCGGCCCTAAACTCAGGTGACAGAAATTTCGGCGGTTTGGGCTTACACCCCCTGGTACGTTGCTACGTCCCGATACGTCCGATAGGCCTTCTGTATCGGACGTATCTTTTCGGCTATACTAGCACGTATGACCGACCAACGGATGCGGCCGGGAGGAGGGGCTATGGACGCCGGTTGGACGGGCGACGCCGGCACCGAGGGGGGGCCGCCGGCAGGCTGGGAGCAGCGGGTGGCGGACGCGTGGGCGTCGATTGATCGGCGCAGCGAGGAGGAGTTCCTGGCCCTGATCGAGGACCTCGCCGCCGAGCTGCCCCCGGATAGCGCCCGTGGGCTCTTCGAGCGGGCGGCCGCGCTGGACTCGACCGGCCACGCGGACCTCGCCGTGCCGCTGTACCGGCAGGCCCTCGCCCGCGGGCTGACCGGTGAGCGCCGGCGCCGCGCGGTGATCCAGCTTGCCAGTTCGTTGCGGAACCTCGGCCAGCCGGAGATGAGCGTCGCGCTGCTCACGGCCGAGCTGGACGCCGGCTCCGACCACCTGGACGACGCGGTGCGGGCCTTCCTGGCGCTGGCCCTCGTGGACATCGGCCGGGAGCGGGAGGCGGTCTCGCTCGCGCTGACCGCGCTGGCGCCACACCTCCCCCGGTACCAGCGATCGCTCGCCAACTACGCCCGCCTGGTCTCGGACGACACGCCAGCGGACGAGAAAGGCGCCTAGCCGTCTATGAGCGAGGGGCACACACCGGAGGGCGCGCGGACCGAGCTCGTCGACGCCCAGGAGGCCGTCGCCGTGGCGCTCGCCGCGATGGCCGCGCAGGCCCGCGACTACGCCCAACAGGCCAAGAGCGCGAACACGCGGCGGGCCTACCGCAGCGATTGGGCCGACTTCGCCGGTTGGTGCCAGGCCCACGGCCTGGCCGCGCTGCCGGCCGCGCCGGCGACCGTCGCCCTCTACCTCACCAGCGCGGCCGAGCGGTGCAAGCCCGCGACGCTGACGCGGCGCCTCACCGCGATCTCCCAGGCGCACCAGGCCGCGGAGCACCCCTCTCCCACCACGAGCGCCACGGTGCGCGCGGTCGCCGCCGGCATCCGCCGCGCCAAGGGGACGGCGCAGCAGGGCAAGGCCGCGGCCGTCACCGACGAGGTGCGCGCGATGGTCGCGGCGCTGCCCCCGACGCTCGTGGGCCGGCGCGATCGCGCGCTGCTGCTGCTCGGCTTCGCCGGCGCCTTCCGGCGCTCCGAGCTGGTCGCGCTCGACGTGGCCGACGTCGTGCGGACGCGCGACGGCCTGGTGGTGACGCTGCGCAAGAGCAAGACGGATCAGGAAGGGGCCGGGCGCCGCGTGGGCATCCCCTACGGCGGCCACCCGCAGAGTTGCCCGGTCCGCGCGCTCGAGGATTGGCTCGCCGCGGCCGGGATCGGCACGGGACCGCTGTTCCGGGGCCTGCGCAACGACGGCGCGCTCATGGGCCGGCTCTCCGATAAGGGCGTGGCCCGCGTGGTGCAGCGCCGCGCCGCCGCCGTGGGCCTCGACCCTAAGAGGTACGGCGGCCATTCCCTGCGCGCCGGGCTGGCTACGGCCGCGGCCGCCGCCGGCAAGAGCGAGCGCGCCATCATGGCGCAGACCGGCCACAAGAGCGTGCCGATGGTGCGCCGCTACATCCGCGAGGGCGACCTGTTCCGCGAGAACGCCGCCGCCGGCCTGGGGCTGTAAAATGAGATGATAGGACGTGGAATGAGTTAACGATCTGAGGAGAGCAATTTGCCAACCTTGTATGAGACTGAGCTTGAGAAATACCGGGCCGTTCGCCCGCCGCAGGTGGCCGGTGCCCAAGATCGTGCCTGGCGTGCCTTGCTCTATATCGCCACCTCCCGCCCCGATCTCTTCCAGTTGGTGCGCCCTCACATGGACTATGCGGCTGGAACGGTTGATTTCGACGCATTGGCCGGCCGTCTTCACGCATTTGATGAGCAGCTAGTCGATGCCGCTCGGAGCATGCTTGAGGGAGATTACGCGATCCGTCTGCACGACCTACTCAGCGTGGACGACTCGCGTATCGAGGTCTTCATCGATGCGATCCGTGCCTACAGCTACAGGACTGATCGTCGGTAAGGTGTCACTGGATGCAGCGGAGGTAAAGGACAGATGACGCAGACGACAACGCCCCCCCCGCGACCCGCTCGCCGGCGACCCGGCCGAGGCGGCGATTCGGGGCATGGTCGAGACCATCGTGCGGGAGGCGCGGCCCCGCCCGCTCGCCGTGATCCTGTTCGGCGCGCGCGCGCGGCGACCATCGCCCCACCAGCGACGCCGATTTTCTCATCGTCCTACCCGGCCTGGTGTTACGGAACGCGACACCAGGGGCAAAGTACGGGCGTCCCTGGGCTCAAAATAGCCTGTGAAGGTGATTTTGTCGAGAAAAAGTACTGATTTCGACGGGAGGCGCTCCTTTCGTGCAGTCCAACACGGCGAAAGACCCTCGCCGAGGCGCCTCGGCGCAGCGAAACAGGCCAAAGTATCGTTTCCAGCAAGGGAATCGGCCCTTTGTCCCGGCTCCATAGGTCGCTACTTTGCCCCCGGTGTCGCGCTCCGTAACACCAGGCCGTAGCGCGAAATCCTGCTTGGTTGGCTTGGAAGCGCGAAGCTTTGCCGAAGCGATCTCGGGGGCGATAGTGGGACAATACTCTCTCGCCCCATAGTCAGGGTCTCGCGCTTCGCGATCGACCGGGACATGTAGAACGGGATTGCAGGCGTGGCCGTCCCGTTCTACATGTCCCGCAGGGGAGCATGGCGCGACACCCTGGCTAATGATTCAAGAACTGTGGAATCCTACGCCATGCTACGCGAGGAAAGGCAACCCATCTATGCAGCCACCGGCCGATAGCCAACGCCGCAACAAGCTCGTATTAGCTCTCAAGCGAGCGATTGAGGCCAAGTTCACGCCGCCGGAGAATGGGGCGACGCAGTGGAAAGAGCTTGGATACGCGACCGACACGCGCGAGTACATCAACAACCATCCCCGGCTCTTGCGCAGCCTCTCCTGGGGCGATGAGGACTACGGCGGCCATGTCCTTGATGCCATCGAGGAGATGTTGCAGCGCGACCCGACGAACCTCCAGATCCTGCTCGGCTTCGACGGCTTGGCGGAGTGGATCGAAACGAATGAGCCAGCCGTCTACAGGGAGGTCATCGAAACGGCGATGGCGACGGCCGGGACCAGATACAAGCTGCGGGTTTTCTTATGCCATGGGGCCGAGGATAAACCAGCTGTGCGCATTCCCTACAAACGGCTAAGCAGTGAGGGCGACATCGACCCGTGGCTCGATGAGGGAAAGCTGCTGCCGGGGCAGGATTGGGAGTATGAGATCCGGCGCGCTATTCGCGCTTCCGACGCTGTCGTTGTGTGCCTCTCGCCACGCTCCGTCAATAAAAAGGGGTACGTGCAGAAGGAAATTGCGCTCGCGCTCGACGAGGCGGACAAGCAGCCGGAGGGCACCATCTATATCATCCCGGCCAAGCTTGAATTGTGCGACGTCCCGGATCGCCTAACGCGCCTGCACTGGGTCAATCTGTACGACGATGGCGGCTACGATCGGTTGCTACGCGCGCTCCGGTTCCGCGCCACGTCGCTCTCGCTCACGACACCGTAGGCGCGCGTGCCTGCATGCGAGGCGGGGGGGATAAGGTGAGAGCGGTGAGTACGGATGCGGCCGTGCAAGGGAAAGTGGACGAAGATGCTGCCATGGGCCTGGGCGCCTCCTCTCCAACTTTGATAGGCGGCCAGGAGGTCGCAGAGGCCCACCGACGCGCGCTCGCCGCTGCTAAGGCACAGGCGCAGACGTACGCGCGCGGAGCCAAAGCGACGAGCACCCAGCGCGCCTACCACAACGACTGGAGCGACTTCGAGGCGTGGTGCGTCACCCACTGCCTGGCGGCGCTCCCGGCCACGCCCGAGACCGTCGCACTCTACCTGGCGAGTCGGGCCGCGGTCTATAAGGTCGCCACGCTCACGCGCCGCCTGGTGGCGATCTCGCGTGTCCACCAGCTCGCCGGCCACCCCTCCCCCACCACAGACGCGGGCGTGCGCACCGTCGCCGCCGGCATCCGACGGGCCAAGGGCACGGCGCAGGAGAGCAAGGCTCCCGCGGTGACGCGGGAGCTGCGCGCCATGGTCGCCGCCCTGCCCCCCACCCTGCTCGGCCGGCGCGACCGCGCCTTGCTGCTCGTCGGGTTCGCCGGCGGCTTCCGCCGCTCCGAGCTGGTCGCCCTCGACGTCGCTGACATAGCCGAGACCGCCGACGGCCTGGTGGTGACGATCCGCCGCAGCAAGACCGACCAGGAGGGCGCGGGCCGCAAGATCGGCATCCCCTACGGCAGCCACCCCGCGTCGTGCCCGGTACGCGCGCTACGCGCCTGGCTCGCCGCCGCAGGCGTCACCGAGGGCGCGCTCTTCCGCGGCGTCGACCGCCACGGTAATCTCCTGGGCCGGCTCTCCGACAAGGGGGTGGCGCGTGTGGTGCAGCGCGCCGCCGCGGCTGCAGGCCTCGACCACGCGCGCTATGCTGGCCACTCGCTACGCGCTGGTCTTGCCACCGCCGCAGCACAGGGTGGCGCCCCCGAGCGCGCCATCATGGCGCAGACCGGGCACAAGAGCACGGCGATGGTGCGCCGCTACATCCGCGACGGCGAGCTCTTCGCCGACAACGCCGCCGCCTACACGGGACTGTAGGAATTGCTATATGAGTGGCAACGAGGTCGTGCGCTGCACGATCCATCCCGGAATCGGGATCGCGCGCGTCGGCAACAGCACGACTGACTACTTCGTTGGACCGGAGGTGCCGGCCCTCTTCCCGAACCCTGGTGCCTCCGGCTATAAGGACGCGCAGGGGCGCATCAAGCGACAGGCTGCTCGCTTTCGCCTCTACGGGCTGAACGACGCTGGTGTCGTGATCAAGGAGTTGACTGCCGCCGACGCCGACATTATCTGGACCGTGCATCTGGCCAACAAGAAGGCCGCCTGGTACCAATTCAAGATGGCCCTGGACATCCCCGAAGCGACCTCTCCGACGCTCCCCGCGAACATGCGCGCCGGACGCCGCAACGCCGCGCGCCAGGGCGCCGACCGCGCGCGCCTTATGATCGACCCAGGGCCGCGCTCGATCCACGGCGCCAACACGCAGGGAGCCGCCTACCACTTCGACGCGGGGACGTTTCTGGGGGCGCCTGTGCCGCTGGGCGAACTGCGCACCGACGCGCAGGGCCGTCTGCTCGTCTTCGGTGGCCTGGGCAACTCCGGCACGCCCCTGCCCAACAACCCGGCGACGACCTTCGCCAACAACGACGGGTGGCACGACGACATCTCGGACGGCCCCGTCGGCGCGAACGTCAAGATCGGAGGGAAGGCGCTCCCGGTGACACCCGCCTGGGTGATCGTGGGGCCGCCAAACTACGCGCCCGAACTCCGCGCCATCGTCACCCTGTACGACATCGCCTACCAGGCCTACCTCGACGGCCACCCCCATCAAGCCCCGCCGCCCGTTTCCTTCACCACGCACATCTACCCGATCCTGGAGCGATTCGACCGCCTACAGTGGGTCAACGAGGGCTTCTACCGTGGCTACGGCTGGAAAGGGCAGGTCCCGCTGCTCGACCCCACCCGGCTGGCACAGCTCGCCAACCCCGCCGCGTCCGCCGCGGCGGCGCGCCAGGCCATCTTCGCCCGCTTCCGTGACCCCGCGTACCACACGCTGCAGGAGGATGCCTGGCCGCGCGTCTACGGCGACTCGTTCGACCAGCCGCCGCACTATCCGCAGCAGTACCTCGCGGTCACGCGCGAGCAGTATCGGCGGCTGGCCGCATGGGCGCAAGGCCACTTCACCGGGGACTGGCATGGCGCGCCGCCCGCGTCGCCCGCCCGCATCGAAGATCTGCCCCTCGCCGCCCGTCCGGCGGCGCTCGACGAGGCCGCGCTCGCGGCCTGCTCGGGCGGTCCCTTCCATCCCGGCGCCGAGGCGACGTGGCCGCTGCGCCACCCGACCATGTACGCCGACCTGTGCCGCCTCAACGCGCGCCCGGACACACAGCACGAGCCTGACTACGGCGACGTGCTCACTCCAGCGCGGGCGCTCGGTCCCGATGGTCCCCTGCACGCCAGCGGCCCCGGCGACATCACGCGCTGGCTGGGGGTCCCTTGGCAGACTACTGCCGCCAGTAGTGGGTCGGCGTACCCAAATTCGACCATGCAACCGCCACCCTTTCCCGACATTCCGACCTTCTTGCCCGCGACCTTCCCCAACCGGGTCTTAACTCAG
>JAABUY010005713.1_pt1 | contig 12411 bp, 22 predicted proteins | sample 5560271 | NCBI WGS metagenome assembly JAABUY01 (sample SAMN10711886, study PRJNA513374) | rock metagenome | isolation source: Antarctica rocks | place: Antarctica: Victoria Land, University Valley
GGCCCACCACGCGGCCGCCTGTGTCCTCCACCTGCGGCCCCGGGGCGCCCCGTCGCTGCAGCCCTGTTGCTGCAACGCCTGGCCATGCGATGCCCTTCCGTCACCATGGCAGGCAGCGAGCCTTGCGATCCCAGCGGCGTCCTGTGGCCTCTCCCCATGGTGCGCCTCGGCCGTCCTGCCGCCTTACCTTATAGCAGGACTAGCTGTGCATTCAGAGCAGGAGGCGGGAGGCCGTGCCGTCCAGCGAGGCGTGTAGACCGGGCTCTGTTGCTGCCTGTGCCAGCCCATGTGCAGAATATTGAGCTCAGCAACAGCATGCCCCGTCACAGCTCTGCGGCTGACAGGGCGGGTGGGGCGCTGAGGGGTGGAGGCCAGCGCAGTGGGGCACCCGGACAATGCGATCCGGGAAGCGCATCCCAAACCACTCCGCCACGGGCTGCAGGAAGCGCTTCCCCCACTCCTTCATCCTGCACGGCCACACGCGAGGCTGGCGATGCTGCCAGTCTGCGGGCCGAAAGGACAAGCTCAGCATGCCACTTGCAAGTCACTGACAGCATGGGCTGTGTGATTCTGACGTCCTTGCCCATCGGCTGGCAACCACATCAAATGCTGGTGATCGACTATGCGTGCGCCTGTGGGCGCGCCTGTCTTTCAGGATGTAACCAACAATGATCAGCTGCGCGCAAGCAGACCCTCATCATTCAGTGAATGTTGTGAGTGCAAGATATGGTCTCGTACGTCCCCTGCAGCACCGTCCTCATCACAATATGTCTGCCTATGCATGCCGCAGCGAGACTCGGCACCAGGTTGCTGCAGGGACATTCCAGCCACTGTGCAAGGATGTAATTAAGCAGTTATAACAATATGGAAGCATAATTGTCGACACTGTTCTCAGCATGCAAACATTGCTTTAGCACTCCGCACTTGGTAAAGGGCTTCCCGCACCATGCAGTAGAGCACGCCATACATGTTGGAGGCCCGTTGTGCAGCCCAAGTTGTCACCAGTGCCACGCCCATCGCAGTTCCAGCCACCGCCATACCCTGCGCGGCCACTCTCGCGGCTTCTTAAGCTTGCCTCAGCGCGGCTTTCACTGAGGCAAGTGCTTCAGGAAACGCAAGACCACTTATGTGAATACGGTGTTTATTTCATCACAAAGAGACCCTTATGTTTTTGTGTTGAGGCGCTTGATCAAAACAGGGCAAGCAGACAAGCCTGAAATCCTACACAAACAAGCGCACACTGCACCCTCTGTGGCTGCAAGTCAGCATACCTGTGCAGCATGTACACGCACACCCAACAGGGTGACCTTCAGTGTGGCAAGACAGGTGCGCACCGCGACGTCAGCCAGGACTGTGGATGGTTTCTGCACGCGCGGCCAGACCGCAATAGCGGCGCGCGCGTGTCGCTTCAGCACTGTGATCCTGTCAGTGCACACGCACATTGTATGTGCGCAGTGCCTGCATGGAGTGAGTGTGGCGCCCCGGACCCCACCTCATGTGCAAGTGACTAGACGCTTTGACGACGCCATGTAGTCAAGCAGAGGGCCACATGGTCATGCAGAAGACTGTCGGTCAGCACCGTCCCAAGCTGCAGGATGCTTTACCAGCGTAAAAACCTACTTGTCAAGAAGCAGATGTGATGCCGCGCTCTGAAACGCAGCGCTTCCCAGAGCTCTCAGAGCACTAATACTTGTCCAATACCACATGATGCACAACCCTACACCTCCATAGATGAAGGGAGCGTGCCGATCGGTGTACGCCTCGTGGCCATGCGGCGAGCTCTCCGTGTAGCCGCGCCGCCGGGCGGCCTCCTCGCACGCGCGCACCGCACGGCCCACGAGCGCGCGCGCCGCTGCGAGCGCCCCGGCCGCCGCGCTCTCCAGCGCCGGGTCCCCGCCAGCTGCCGGGCCAGCGCCCCTGCCTGTGTCCGCGACCGCCCTCGCGCTGGCCGATGTGGCGCCCCCGGCCGCGCGTGCGCCATCAGGCCCTACCGGGGCCCCCCTGGCACCGCCCGCCGCTCCTTCACCGTTCGGCAATTGTGCAGCGCCGCAGCTCGCGGCGAACCTGCAGGGTGCCGCCGTGGGGTCCCGATCAGCCGCCGGCGTCGTGTCCGCTTCTACATGAGATGCGCTCGAGAGCGCGTGCGAGCGCTCAGGATGGGTGCCCTTCGTGCCGTTCACCAGCCCCGAGGCGCTCGACCGGGGCGCAGCGGCTGGCGCTGGCACGCGCGGTCTCGAGTGCCCGCCAGGCTGTTTGCCGGTCCCTGCGAGCGCAGGCGCCGTGCGCTGGCTGGCTAGGCCGCTCCGCCGGGAGGGCCCTGCGGCCGGCGGGTCCTCCAGCCCCGCCAGGTCGCCGTCGCCCTCCTCATCCACCGCCTCATTGCGCCACTCCAGCTTGGCGGAGCGCGAGCGCGAGCGCAGGCGCGGCAGCACGCCGTGCGCAGCCCCCGCCCGCCCGCCCGAGGCCGCCGCTGGCGGCAGGGAGCGGCTCGCCGGCCCGCCCGCCAGGCCGATGCCAGCCTCGAGATCGTGCAGCGAGCCCCGCCCCGACCCTGCCGCGGGCGCCTCCGCAGCCGCTGCGTTGCCGGTGCGCGCGCGCGCCGCGGCCAGCTGCGGCGCATCAGTCGAGCTGTTGCGCGCCGAGCAGTCGCGCGCGGCGCCGGGCGCGCCGCACGGCCGCCGCGCATCGCTCGCGTCCGCGAGCTCCGTCAGGTGCGCGACCACCTCGGCGGCCTCTCGCTGCAGCGCGCGCAGCGACGGCAGCGCGCCCGGGTGAGCGCCCGGCAAGGCCTGCCGCCCAGGGTCCGCCAAGCCTGTTTTTAGCACCAGCACACAGGGCCGACAAGGCCGTTGTACAAGCACACAGGCCCTGGTGCCAGCGCTGACTTTGTTAGAACCATGTCGCACCCAAGTCAGTCAGCAGGCAGGTGGATATGCACCCACGCGCAAGCTTCAACTGGCACCAGGGAGCGATAGACGCGGCAGCGCATGCGGCGCACCTCGGCCGGGGGCAGCAGCGCCGGCGGCAGCGCCTCCAGCAGCGCGTCCGTGGTCGCCAGCACCTTGAGCAGGGAGCGCGCGGCCTCGCTGAGTACATACTCGTCCACGAGCAGCCAGGCCGCGGCCACCACGTCCGGCACGTCGCCGCCCTTGACGCACGCATCGCACACCTGGCCGCACGCGCTCGTGACGGCAGGCAGTACGCGCGGTGCGCAGCGGCGCGCAGCGGCGGGATCGGGCCTGTCTTTCCCCTCCTGGCCGAAACATCATGCATGGCCTCACAAACCCAGGTCGGAGTGGAGCCCGCATGCTGCCAGCGGCTGACGCAGCAGCTGGTGGAGGCTGCACCTGCTGCAACGCCTCGACGGCCGCGCATGTGCGCTGCGCCAGGAGCGCGGCGGCGGCCGCCACGCGCGTCGCCCCTGCGCACAGCGTCTCGTTGCCTTCCTCAATCCGCTGCACTTGTCGCAGCAGGCGCTTGGCGGCCTTGCGCACCGCCGCGCGGAACATGCACGCCTGCGCCCGGCAGCGACCCCGGGCCCGGCACTGAGCGCAAAGCAGCTTGTAAAGGCAAAGGCAGTGCTTGAGCATGCGGCAGCACATGCATGCGTCGCAGACGGCAGGATGCCACGGCGTACACCTTCCTAGCGTTGGAGCAGACAGCAGCAGCACGCGCTTGCAGCATGACGTGCTGAGCTGGCGGGAGGGGGCACCTGCAGGCGCATCTGCCGCATGAGCACCGCTGTCCTCTCCACGGCTTCGTGCGGGGCCACGGGGGCGGTGGCCGCCGCCGCGGAAGCCTTAATCGCTCCCAGCAGCGTCCCAGGCCCATGCATTTGCGCCAGGGACTCCACTGTGGCCTGCCACGCGCGGTGCGCGCTCAGCTTCTGTGCGGCGTCCCAAGGGTATGTCTAGAGCGGAGCAAGCCGCCAAAGCGCCAAAGCAAAGAGAAGCAATTCACACGAAGTGGCGGACACACACCTTGGGTGTATGCAGCCGCACAACTCTCCACACGCTCTGATAGATGTCGGACTTCTGCGGCTCAAGCAGAGCGTCAAAGAAGAGGTGGAGCTCGACCTGCCGCGCTGGCAGAAGGCCTTCAGGCGCAGTCACCTGTACAGGTATACAGTAGCGGCTAGCCACCGGACTGTGTAGTGCCAAGGCACTGCGGGCAGCACCACTTTTTGCTTCGTCCTGATGCTTGCCATCAATCCTTCGGCGCACCTGGTAGAGCTGCTTGTGAAGCGCTGGATTGAGCCGGTAGACAACCTTCACCTCTGCGCAGTGGAGCACTGCTCATGCGCACAGGTGAAGCAAAAAAGGTGCGTGCATACGTGCATGAGGCTGCCCAACCTATCTGCTTCGCGTCCACAGTACGCAGACTGATGCGCGTCGGCACAGATGTAGTGCCGCTGTCACCGGCTTCCTCCCTCCAAAGGTGCGCTGGTGACTCACTTGGGAGGAGCAGGCAGCGTCTCAAGAACTTCACAAAGCCTGAGGGCATCGTGTGCGCAAGCGCGGCGTTGCAGCAGCGAGCTAAGACACCACTGGTGCACACCAGGGAGACCCACAAGCCTGTCTGGCATGTAGCCGTTGGGACCTAAAGCCAACCTACCCGAATCCTATTTATCTCGAGGACAGTGCTTTTATCTCGAGGACAGTGCCTGCAGGCAAAACTCCCTGTCACTTCTTCAGCGCCCACCATGGCGAGCATGAGCACTGCGGCAAGGCCGGCTGTGAGTGCTGCGCCCAATGCACGGGCGCTTATCCACCCGCACCAGTGCTTCAGGGGTGCCGCGCTGCCATGCGCCCCGCGCCGGCAGTCGTTCCAGCACCCATCGCTGCGGACAGGCGTGCGCGTCACGGCTACACAGACCATCGGCACGCAGCCGCTGTTCGCAGCGGCCAAGGCGTTTGGGGGTGGAGGCAGCGAGGTGTTCGTCGCAGGTGGTGAGCTTCCTCATTGCCTCAGCTCCCCTGTTTGCAGAAGCAAGTGTGCATGCATTCTAGACAGACAAGATGGTGCAATAGTGTAGCTCTGTGAGCGATCTGCGACATACAGAGCTTGTGTGTATATCGGCAGGCGCGAGCGGGCTGGTGAGCACGCGGCTGGTCCAGGAGCTGCTGAAGTCCGGCCAGCGCGTGGCAGCAGGCACGAGCGCAAGCTTGTCAAGTGCTGATGTGGAGCTCGCTGGTACTGCCTTTTACCTTGGCGTGCATTACAAAGCTGCGCTACTGAGCTGACAGGGGAGCTTGCAAAGACAGCCTTCACCCACCAGCAAGCTCGCGTTGACTGTCAGCCACACCAGTGCGCCTGTCCTCGCAGGCGTGCCGGACGTGGCCGCAGCGCAGGCAGTGCTCGACTTTGCCGTGCGCTTTGAGCTGCTGGGGAAGCAGGAGGCTGGCCGGCTGCGCCTGGTGGCACTGGACCTGTCCAGTGCTGATGCGGTCGCGGCCTCGCTGCCCAGGTGCGCTCACGCATACCCTCACCGAGAGGGTCTGCCACGGCCGCGGGCCCCTTGTGCCGTGCTGTGCATCAGTGCGAAGAGCGCGCGCGGCCCTGCTTGGCGAACGTGGATCAACGGCCGCGCTGGCAACGGCGCTCAGCTTCCCACACACGCGCTCTCATGACCACCCGTAGGCACTCAAACAGGCCGCGGCCCGCTTACTCCGCCCGTTCGCCAGACGCAAACAGCACGGCGGCCACGGTGTCGACCTCCTGTCACACCGCGCGCTCGCCGTCTGCAGCGCACGCTGGCCTTGGTGCTCGCGAACGATCGCACAGCGCGGACCGCAGCGCTGACGCTGTGTCGGTACGGGCGAGCTCACGAGCAAAGCATGTGCGGCAGGCGGGCCAGCGCGGTGGTGGCGGTGCTGAATGAGATCGGGGGCGCGCGCGCCGCGCTGCAGCTGGTAGAGGCGGCGGATCGCAATGCGCCCGCGCGCTTTGTGCTGGTTGCGCCTGCCGGCGGGTCGCGCGGCGGCGGCGGCGGCACGATGTTCTCGCTGTTCGGCGGGCGCGGCGGCGGCGGCAGCGCCGCGCAGGTGGAGCAGGCGCGTCCACCATCAGCGTCAGCGGGCCGCTGCAGGCTGACGCCGACCCCTGCTTGGAGGCCGTTGCTGGCGGCTCTGTGCCCGTAGCGCCTGCTGGTGTCCGAGCGGCGGCGGCGCCATGCCCTGTGCTGCTTCACCAGTGGCAGCAGCCGCAGCGGGGGCAGCGCCGTCCAGGTCAAGCAGGCGCCCCCACGCCCTAAGCAGGCGCCTCCATGCCATGTCCCGTGCTGCCTGGCAGCCCGGGTGCGCACCTCTTTGCAAGGTCTGGCACAGAGGCAGCGACGGCGGATGCGATCAGGGTGAAGGGCCCTATGCCTGACCCCCCACCCGCGCAGGCGCTCATCGACAGCGGCATGAGCCCGATAATCGTGCGCACGGGCCGCATCGAGGCCGATGCGCCCAGCGGCGGGCGCGTGGAGGTGTCCGCACAGGGCGCGCTGCCGGCGGGCGCGACCATCAGCCCCACACAGGCGCGGTTTCAGAGCGCTGCTCACAACCTGCGGCTGTGTGGATGGGTGTGGACAGTGCTGTCTGAGTAACTCACCTGAGAGGGGGCCAGCTGTGCAGTGCGGTGCTGGCCACATGGTGCTTGCACACTTGTCAACTGAAAAGTCAGACAGAACTGCTTTTGTGATGTGCATATGTACTAATGTGTCGACTGCGGCTGACTCCTGCACCAAGACATGCATGCACGAGACTGTCTCCTCGGACAGCCGAGAGGCACGATCATAGCTGCGGGCATGAGGCACTGGCGGCATGCGCGGCCGTGCAGCCCCTCACACAGCTCCTGGGCCAGCATGGGGGCGTGCCCAAGCTGCCAAGCCCTGCGCGCAGGCGGCGCGCGTGGTGGCGCAGGCCCTCGCGCAGGCCAGCGGCAGCGTGCTGCTGGAGGCGTGGGCCGGCGAGGAGGCCGCCGACGGCGCAGCAGAGAGCCGCGACGACGTCGCTGCGCGTGTGGCTGAGGTGCGCGCTCGCGGGAGCAAGATGCGGCGGCCACTAACAGGGGGACCCACTGGCAGAGGCGACCTGGACAGTTGGTGCCCTAAGCAGTGATGTGTGCTGTGCTTGTCGAGCAGAGACGGAAGCGCGAGCTCTGGTCCCCTAGTGATGAGCTGAGGACGTGTTCATTGCTGTCACATCATGCGGGGCCCCAGATGCAGAGCAGTACCGCTGGTGCTGCAGCACTGCGTTGCAAATGCAGGTAAAGGAAAGCCGAGGGCTCTGCTGGAGTGAGACGGCTGTCCCTGCGGCAGGTCCTGCCATCAGCAGCAATAGAGGAGGCGGCGGAGGAAGAGGAGGAGGAAGAGGAGGCGCCTGATGAGGCGCCGCACCCCGTGGCGGAGGTCGCGGAGGCGGCCAAGCCGCTCGGCGGCCTGTTCGGGCGCGCCAAGCGGGGCGCCAAGGCCGCCGCCGACGAGGCCGAGGAGCTGGCCGACGAGGCGCCGCAGGTGCCTGCAGCGCGTGGTGTCGCGCTGCAGCATGAAAGGTCCTGCAGTTCTGGTGCTGGTATGCAGCTGCGCGACAGCACACAACTCCCTGCTTTTTCTGACAGATGAGCAAAGCGTCTACAGAGCAGTAGCTCACAAGCAGTAGCTCACACTTGCTCACCTGCAGCATACACCAGCCTGCGCTGAACAGCTGGCGATAGCCATCTGATGCAGCGTCTCTCTGGAAGCGTTTCTGCAGTCGCCTATCGGTCAAGGGCGCGGTGGTGCAGCAGCCGCCCCTGGTCCTGCAGTGACCGAGCTGCGCGCACGACAAGAACATTCTGTGCGCATGCACATGCAGAGATGAATTTGCGCTGTGTCGCTGCCGGCAGCCCGCCAAGCGCCTGGGCGGGTTCTTCGGGCGTGCCAAGGCCACCACGCAGGATGCTGCCGAGGACGCGCGGGACGCCGTCGAGAAGGCGCCGCGCAAGCCGCTGTTCGGGGGCCTGGGCCGCGGCAAGCAGAAGGCGCGGCGCATGCGCTGTGCCCTGCTGTGGCAAAATGCACTCTGTTTGACCCAGGCCATGCCTATTCAACGGCTGGTCGCTGTGGGTGGCAGCGGTACCCCCGCCAGCTGCACATGTCCTGGCGAAGGATCTGCTAGGTGGGCTGCCAGCTTGGGTGCGTGAGCTGCCAGGCGCCTGTGATCAGGAAGTGCGGTCCGTGCTGCGACGTGCCCGCGCCTGGCGTGGCCCATACATGGCGCTGCAGCCCCGCGGCCAAGGATGACCTGCTTGGCGGCCGAGGCATGCGCCGCATGCACGGTCCCGAGCCTGAGGAGGCACCCGCGCCCACCGCTCGCCGGTGCTTGCCAGGCTGACGTCAACGGCGCATGGCGTGTGCCCTCAGCATGTCAGCGGGTTCCTGCTGCGCGCAGGAGGAGGAGAAGACGGCGCCCAAGAAGGGCCTGTTCGGCGGCCTGGGCACGCAGCGCCTGCGCGCGCCGGAGCCCGAGGAGGAGCCCGCGCCCGCCAACCCGCTGGCGGCGCTCTTCCAGCGCGGCAAGGCGCGCCCCAGCCCGCGCCGGCACGTTTCAGCCCGTCGTAGGCTCTGGTTGTTTGCATACGCGATCTGCAGCACGGCCTCAGGCTCCAGCGCGCAAAAGTTGGAGCGTTTACAAGGCGCTGTGTGGAGGAAACGTCGTGTGAGCTGTGTGCGCCTGCCGTGCCGCGAGTGTGCTGCAGCAGACATCGGCCAGCTCCACCACCCCCCAAGCTTCCTGTGGGCTCTTCCGACCCACGCAGCGCAGCAGCACAGCGCCCGCTGCATCGCAGCCTCCTCAGCACACGGCCGGCCCTGTGATAAGCTGTGAGTTGGGCCGCTCTGCACAAGGTGGCATTTGCGCTGCTGGCACCCGCGCTTGTGCGCGGCGGATAGACCCGACGGCCGGCTGCGCCTGTGGCAGGCGGCCGAAGAGGAGCCGCCGGCGCGCGGAGCGCGCGGCCGCAGGAGCGCGCCCGCGCCCGCGCGGCGCGGCCGGCGCGGCGCGGCCGCGGCCGACGACGAGCCCAAGCCCAAGGGCGGCCTCCTGCAGGCGCTGGGGCTGGGCCAGCGGACTAGGTACACCGATGATGATTGATGTTTTCACCTGCGGTCTGAAGCACTGCTGTCCATGCCTTGCGGAGTGTATTGGCCTGGATCATATGTATTGGTCGTTATGGTGATGGTATTATGAATGAGTCGAGGCAGGGGTGCACCGGTGCGAGCGAAGGTGCGACGAACTGGGTGCGCACAGAAGCAGAACTGCTGTGCTGAGAGGCTGCTGAAGCATGCGCGCAACTACTATGTGAGTAGGGCGCAGTATGATTTGTTATACCACTCGATTTTACAAAGAATACAAAACAAAAAGTTCTCCTTGAGAACGCCTGTATTTACTTTGTTGGACCCGAATATGAGCTGCCAGCAGCCCAATGCTTGTGCAGAGCTCTGCACGAGCATGCAATTTGAAATTATGCCTACCCTAGAGTGCAGACTTTGTAGGCCGACTACAGCTCAACGAAAGGCTTGTGTTGGCAACTGACAAGCCAAGCTTGCTTGCGCGAACAATTGCAAGCATTCTAGACACACAAGAGCTTCACCTGCTCTGCTAACGCATGTTGCAAAACGCGCAGCAGTGGTATGTACAGAGAGCAGCTTGTGACCTCCTGACTTTGTTGCTATAGCAGATGGCCTTCAGCACACCGGCAGACGATGTGATAGGGCGTGAAGCGGACCGTGCAAATCAAACTCTCACCTGCCTGTGCGTGTGGCGTGCAAAGCTACCGACGCCCAGCACCAGCGCAGCGCCCTGCTCGTGAAACGCACAGGGGCAGCCAACGGCAATGCAGCGGGCGCTCCTCGCCGTGTTGCAAGAGCACTTTGGTGCGCACGCCGCTGCGTGCTTGTGTTTCTTGTGTTGCACTCTGCAGCATACCAAGCATGTGCTTGCATCGTACAGGCTTCCCAAGCTTCCAGGGAAAGCAGCAGGAGGCCATTCTGGCTGCGCTAGACGGTGCGTGGTGCGCAGCGCTCATATTTGTATGCATGTCTTGTGTCGGGTGCGCGCATAGCCAGTAAGCTACTGTGCGCACTGAAGCCTGGAAGGTCTGCTGCAGGGCGAGATGCGTTGGTGCTCATGCCTACGGGAGGAGGCAAGAGCCTGTGCTATGCGCTGCCTGCGGTGTATCGGCGGGCGTTGGCCCTTGTTGTCACGCCGCTCATCGCGCTTATGCAGGACCAGGTGAGATGCACTTTCTCATCGTCGCGGTCCTTGGACTGCCTGTGCCCACTTGGCTGTGCCTGACCCAGCGAGCGGCAGGTCGCCAATATGCGCGCCAAGGGCGTCCCGGCTGCGCTGCTGTGCTCGACGCTCAAGGCAGCCGAGCGCAAGGCTGTCCTGGCAGCCGTGCAGGCCGACGAGCTGCGGCTGCTCTATGTCACACCTGAGCTCCTGGCATCAAGCTGGTGCGCCAAAGGGAGGGGCCGGGACTGAGGCAGGGTGGGCACCAGCTGCTTGCATGCTCTGGCTGTGCCCTTGCTGACCCGCCTCAGGCGCGTCGCAGGTTCATGGACATCCTGCGCGCAAAGAGGGGGTCGCTGGCGCTGTTCGCGGTCGATGAGGCGCACTGCATCAGCTCCTACGCACGCACCTTCTGCCTTGCATGTCACGCTGCCTGTGCTCATGTGGCATTGCCCAAGCTATCCGATGCGGGCTGTGCTTCTGATCGCCCCAATGACTGGCGCGTGCCAGCTCACACGTCTGCTGGCGCCCCCACAGGGGCACGACTTTCGACCGGCGTACAGGAGGCTGTCTGCTCTGCGCCAGGCACTGCCGGACGTGCCGCTCATGGCGCTCACTGCCACCGCGACCGCACCGGTTTGCCTGCTGCTGTGCTCTGTGCTGTGTCAACCAATACTGCTGCATTCCGTTTGCTCACGTGCCACTGTGCTGTCACCACCTCTCAAAGCTAGTCCAATCAAAAATTTGTCCATGCCAAGCGCCAAGCTCCTCTGGGCTCTTGAGTTGTTACATCTGTGACCCGCATGTGCAGCAGGACATAGTGAGCAGCCTGCGCATGCGTGACCCCGTGCGCCTGACAGCCTCCTTCAACCGCCCCAACATCGCGTACGAGGTGCGCCGCACGTGCGCCCATGCACGCCCACGTGTACATCTGCAGCTCACTGCCACCGCGACCGCACCGGTTTGCCTGCTGCTGTGCTCTGTGCTGTGTCAACCAATACTGCTGCATTCCGTTTGCTCACGTGCCACTGTGCTGTCACCACCTCTCAAAGCTAGTCCAATCAAAAATTTGTCCATGCCAAGCGCCAAGCTCCTCTGGGCTCTTGAGTTGTTACATCTGTGACCCGCATGTGCAGCAGGACATAGTGAGCAGCCTGCGCATGCGTGACCCCGTGCGCCTGACAGCCTCCTTCAACCGCCCCAACATCGCGTACGAGGTGCGCCGCACGTGCGCCCATGCACGCCCACGTGTACATCTGCAGCTGTCTGGCCCTCGCAGTCGCCTGTCGCGTAGCTCCTGCGCCAAACACAGCTTGTTCTCATGCGCTCACACTGCCTTCCCATCCCCCTCGCGCGAGCCCGCCGCTCAGGAGCCTGCCGGGAACCAGGTGCTGTACATGACAGCCGCGCGGCGCGAGCCCCTGGCGGCGCTGGCGGCGCTGCTGCGCAGCGCGGCGGGCGCGGGGCCGACGCCCTGCGGCATCGTGTACACCGCGCGGCGCGAGGACGCGGAGGCCGCCGCCGGGCGGCTGCGCTCGGAGGGTGCGGCGCGCGGGGTCGCGGCTTCTTGTTAGCCTGCACCAGCTTATTGCCTGGCCATGGTCTAGTGGGCAAGCAAGGAGCCCTCTCTTTGCCCAAAAGGGCAGTGGATCTTACCCATCCAATACAACAACCGCGGAGAGCAGCTCTACACAGTGCCCTGCTGTGCGTTGTGCGGCCCTCGGTGCTACGGTGCGCAGACATGGTGTGCGGCGGTGCCATGTTGCTGGGGCGAGCTATGGGTGGTGGGGCGCTGCCATCCCAGCAGGTGCAGCTGTGGTCCCGCCTATCGGCATGCAGCGTGCTCACCGCCAGCTGTGTGCGTGAGAACTGAAACAGCAGTGCCGCCTGCACACAACCCCACCCGTGCCCCCCCCCCGCCGCGCGCTCCTGCAGCCACAGCAGCGGGTGCCGCGCTGCTCAGCCACCACCGGGGTGCGCAGGCATGCCCGCGGCCGCCTACCACGCGGGCCTGCCCGCGGCAGAGCGCGCGCGCGTGCTGGCGGACTGGTCCGCCGGGCGCACGCCGCTGGTGGCCGCGACCATCGCGTTCGGCATGGGCGTGGACAAGGCGGGCGCGCACCCCAGGTCCCGACGCACCGCCGCGGTGTTT
>JAABUY010005715.1_pt1 | contig 12411 bp, 12 predicted proteins | sample 5560271 | NCBI WGS metagenome assembly JAABUY01 (sample SAMN10711886, study PRJNA513374) | rock metagenome | isolation source: Antarctica rocks | place: Antarctica: Victoria Land, University Valley
CCCAGCCAAAAGGTCCCCGCGAGGGCAGCATCGGGCGCAAAGGCGGCGGACGCGCGCTCTGTGACAACCCCGGCGAGGTCGTGACCGCCAAGCCGGTACGCTGTCATTGCTGCAACGCCGCCTTTGATGACGATGATCACACACTCGATGCCCGCTACGACAAGTTCGAACTGCCGAAGGTCCATCCCATCGTCACGCGCGTGGAACGCTACAGCGGCACCTGCCGGGGGTGTGGGGCCACCACGCTGGCGCCCGTGCCTGAAGGGCTCGAACCCGGCACGCCGTTCAGCCTCGACATCATGGCGGTCGCGATCTATCTGCGCGTCGTCCACGCGATCAGCTACCAGCGCCTATCGCGGCTGTTCCTCGACCTGTTCGGGCTCGCGATCAGCGAAGGTGCGCTGGACGCGGGCTTGCGCCGCCACAAGGTGCGCGTTGATGCCGAGGTCGCCGCGATCCTCGCCCGCCTGCGCTGTTCGCGGGTGATCCAGTCCGCCATACGTCCGTGGTCAGCTGGAGGGCCGAGAAGGCGAGATGCCCGACCCCCAAGACGGTCATCGCCACCGTTCGCTCGTCCGCCGCGGTCCCGGACGACCTGCGGTGCGCGCTAGGAATTGGCCGCATGCCCCCGCCCCAGGCAGCGGCCAACGCACTGCGCTCGAAGACCTGCGGCTGCAACCCATCTCCATCCTCCATGGACACGACGATCCCCCCTGGAGCAAGCCCGATGGTTGTGGCCTATGCCGCAGCTCGCGCCGCGGTGCCCGGTCACTTGATGCTCTACCGCGTCGGCGAGTTCTACGAGGCGCTCGGGGACGACGCCGCAACCGTGTCGCGCCTCCTCGGCATCCAGCTGACACGCCGGCGCCAGAAGGACGCCCCTGACATCCCCATGTGCGGCATCCCGGCAGGCGCCGCCGAGGCGGCCATCGCCCGGCTGCTCGCCGCAGGGCGCAAGGTCGCCGTCTCCGAGCAGCCCGCCGGGCCCGCCGGCGAGCGCCCGCTCCGCCTCATGACGCCCGGCACGTCGGTGGACGCCGCCGTGCTCGCAGCAGGCAGGCCGAACACCCTGGCTGTCGCCCATGCCGAGGGCCAGGCCGTCGCCTTGGCCTGGACCGACCTGTCCACCGGGGAAGCCGGGACGTGCATGGCGTCCTTGCGCGGCTGCGCCGCGGCGCTCACCCGCATCGTGCCTTCGGAGATCCTCGTCTCCCGATGGCCGGACGGCTCGGAGGCACTCGCCCTGGCCGTGCGCGGGTCCGGGGCGAGGTTCTCCGACCTGCCCGGGGACGGCCTGCGGCCCGACGAGGCCGATGCCGTCCTGGCCCGGGCCTACGGCCCCGGCTGGCGCGAGGCGCTGCGCGGTTTTTCGCCATTGGAACTCACAGCCCATGCGGCCCTGCTCGACCATGTGCGCCGCGTCGTCGGGACCTTGCCGGCAAGCTTGCCGCTGCCCCGCCGGGTGTCGGCCGGGGACACGGTGGAGATCGACGCGCCGACGCTGCGCGGCCTCGACGTGCTGACGTCGGGCTCCGGCCGCGACGGGTCGCTGCTGTCCGTCATGGACCGCACGGTGACCGCGCCGGGGGCCAGGCTCCTCGTGCGGCAGCTGTCCGCCCCGCTCACCGACCCCGCCACGATCGGGCGCCGGCTCGCCATGGTCCGGTGCTTCGTCGGCAACCCGGGACTGCGCGCCGATTGCCGCGATGTGCTCGGGGGCATGCCGGACATCCTGCGCGCTTGCGGACGGCTGTCGCTCGGCAAGGCTGGCCCGCGTGACCTCGCCGCCGTCCGCGACGGCCTCGACCGCGCGTCCACCCTGGGCGGCAAGCTCGGGGCAACCTGCGACCTGCCGCCCGGGCTCACGCCCGTCGCACGGGACCTCGCGGCGGCATCAGCCGGGGCCTGCGGCACCCTGGCCGGCGCACTGCGGCGCGCGCTCGTTTCAGATCCTCCGGCGTCCTTCGCCGAGCCTGGGTTCATCGCCAAGGGCTATGCCAGGCGGCTGGATGCCTGCCGGGCCGAGGTCGCCCGCGCCAAGGAGGCAATCGAGGAGCTGCAGGCGCGCTATGTCCGAGACACTGGGGTCAAGTCGCTGCGCATCCGGGTGAACTCGGTCGTCGGCCACCACGTCGAAGTGCCGGCCACAAGCGCGCAGAACCTCGGCCCGGGGTTCACGCTGCGCCAGGGACTGGCCTCGTCCACGCGTTTCAGCACGCCCGAGCTGGACAGCCTCGCCGCGGCGCTGGAGGAGGCGTTCGCCCAGGCGAGCCGTGCCGAGCAGGCCGTGTTCGTGGAGCTTTCCGCCGCTGCCATGGCGTCGCGCGAGGTGCTGACCCGGATCGCGCACGCAGCCGCCGCCCTCGACCTGGTGGCAGGGCTGGCCCAGGCGGCTGCCGAGGGGCACTGGTCCGAGCCGGAGCTGGCCGGCGACACCGGCTTCGACATCGAGGGCGGGCGGCATCCCGTGGCCGAGGCGCTGCTGGAAGCCGAGGGACGTGCCTTTGTCGCCAATGGCTGCCGCATGGGCGAGGCGGACCGCATCTGGCTGCTGACCGGACCCAACATGGCGGGCAAATCGACGTTCCTGAAGCAGGTCGCGCTGATCGTGCTGATGGCCCAGGTCGGCTCGTTCGTGCCGGCAGCCCGCGCCCGCATCGGCGTGGTGGACAAGATGTTCAGCCGTGTCGGCGCCTCGGACGACCTCGCGGCCGGGCGGTCCACGTTCATGGTCGAGATGCTGGAAACGGCTGCCATCCTCGACCAGGCGACCGGCCGCTCGCTGGTGATCCTCGACGAGGTCGGCCGCGGCACGTCCACGCACGACGGCCTGTCGATCGCGCAGGCCTGCATGGAATACCTCCATGACGTCGTGCGGTGCCGCACGCTGTTCGCGACGCACTTCCACGAGCTGGCCGACGTGGCGGACGCCATGCCGCGTGCTGTGTGCATGGCCATGGACGCCGCAGCGGGGCGGCACGGGGACGTGTTCACCTATCGGATCGGCCCCGGCCGGGCCGGGCGGTCGCACGGGCTGAAGGTGGCCGCGCTGGCGGGCTTGCCGGCTCCTGTGCTCGCGCGTGCGGCGGAGCTGCTTGCGGGCTACACGTCCGCCGTCCATTCTGACCCGGCAGCCTGACAGGCAGAGTGGCGGTTTGCCGGGTTGGCGCGGTCGCTATGATCACCCGGCTGTGCCCATGTACTCGGCCGCCTCGTCCCGCGTGCCGATGAACGTCCGGCCCGCCTCGTCTTGCACCGCGATGTACTCGCCCGTCAGCAGCGCCTCGCGCAGGTGCGCAGTGGCTTTCCGAGCCAGGGCATCGTCGTCCGGGCTGGCGGGATGCACTCGAAGCGCAGATGCGGAACGAGGGCGACCGGACGAGGCGCATCCACGGCATCGGGGGTGTCCTCCTGCGTTGCCGGCCCTGAGCTGATCCTGGCGGGCAGCGCGGCCGTGGCGAACGGGATGAGGCGACAGCACGGGCGGGGATGCTGCCGGCTCCTCCGCCCGCCCCGGTTGTCAGGCCGGCTCGTCCTAACGCTCGCGGGCTTCGGCCATCTCCACCAGCTAGCGTGGTGCATGGATCAGGGATGCAGGCGCATTGATCCCAATCCCGTTCGGGGTCACGCTATTCGGACATAGCTTGGGCGTCCCAGCTCGAGCATGCGGTTCAGCGCGTGGACGGCGACCGCCACCTCGGTCGCTCGGCGCTCGTCCGTGCGCGCGCACCCTGCGCCGGCATTCCACGTGCTGTCGCACGTAGAACCTTCGCCGGCTTCGCCCGTCGCCAATAGCCTGTGTTTCCACCTGTTCATGGTGGCTTCGACCCGGGCGCGCCTGTTGTATCCAGACGCGTTCTGCCAGGCCATGCGCCCATGCTCGGCAATACGATGCAGGTGGCTGTCCTGTTGCGTGGCGCAGTCTTGGCCGTGTCGCTGGGCACGGCGGTCGCGTGCGGCGGGACGACGACAGCCGCTTCAGGATGGCGCTGGGCGACGCTGTCGTAAACACGATCCTGGTCGTAGCCGCCGTCGCCGGTGAACGAGGCCACCGCGCCCGCGACCTGGTCGAGCAAGGGACCGGCTTGGGATGCGTCGTCCAGGTCCTTGGAAGTCAGCGTGGCGGCCACGATCCAGCCGGTGCGGGCGTCCACGCCCAGGTGCAGCGTCCACCACGACCGGCGTGTGGCTGTCCCGTGCTTCTCGAGCAGCCACTCCCCTCCGCCGGTATTCCACTCGCTACGCGAGCGGAACCTTGACCAGCTCCGCCCTTGCCGCACAGCTTCAGGCCCGTGCTGTCCACCAGCAGGTGCAGGGGCTCGCTGCCAACGTCCATACCGGCGTTGCCCGGCCGCGGCACCTCCAGCGTCGCGGCTCGCCAACTCAGCGTCGTGTGGCCCGGCACGCCCAAGCCGAGGCCGAGCAGGCTGGCAATGGAGCCGATCAGCCCCTCGGCTTGCCGGTAGGCCAGGCGGAACACCGCGCGGATCGTGAGCGCCGTCAGGATGGCGAGCGGCGAATACCGGGACTGCCCACCGCGGCTCGTGCGTGCCTCGGCCGCCCACGCCGCGATCGCCTCGTCGGTGAACCACACCGTCAAGCTGCCGCGCTGACGCAGGCTGGCGTCGTAGGCCGGCCAATTCGTCACTTGGCGCTGCTGCCTTGGGAGTGGCGGCGGCAGTCCTGGTTCAGCTTGAAGGGCAAGATGGGCATCCGGAGTTTGGGAGGGTGATCCCTACGTCACCCGGCCCCTCAGCACCACCGCCCGATCCATGCACCACGCTGGGCCACGCGCCAAAACACGCGTGACACGCTTCGCGGCCCTGGCAGCAGCCGCCTGAATTTGCCGATAGTATCAAGTGTTCATCCGCATTCGGAGCAAGCTGCATTATTTCTGGCGCGCGGTGGATCAGGGCGGCCACGTGCTCAACATCTCGGTCCAGTGCCGACGCAACGCCAAAGCTGCAAAGCGGTTCTTCCGCAAACTGCTCAAGGGCTTGCAATACGTGCCCCGTGTGATCGTGACCGATAAGCTACGCGGCCGCGAAGCGTGAGATCCCCTTGTAAGTCGGCGGTGATGTCTGCGATGGCCATCGCAGGCACCGTGGCGGTGAGCCTGTTGTCCCCTTGAGCCGGTGAGCTCGTGGCGGAGATGGGCCCCGCCACAGCGACCACCTTTGGGCTGAACGGTATGTGGGGCGGAGCTGGTCAAGGTTCCGCTCGCGCAGCGAGTGGAATACCAGCGCAGGGGTCGGCTTTGCCGGATAGCCTGATTACAAGGAAGGCCGGTGGAAGGTGGGGCCAAGTCGCCATCACGGAGGGTCCATGGACATCGTCGGCATCGACATCAACAAGGCAAAGTTCGACGTAGCCCTGCTGCTCGGCGAGCGCATCAGGCACGCTGCTTTCTCCAACACCGAAGCGGGGTTTGGGCAACTGTTGGCCTGGCTGGCCAAGCATCGGCCCGATCCAGCTGCCCCGATGCACGCCTGCATGGAGGCAACCGGCAACTGGGGGCTGGAACTGGCGGACTTCCTGCACGCTCAAGGCGGAGATCGGCAAGGTTCCGCCGGCAAAGCCGGTGGAAGACCGACCGGAGGGGTGCGGGTCAGCATCGTCAACCCGGCGCGCATCAAGGCTTATGGTGACAGCGAACTCGCGCGCAATAAGACGGATAAGCTGGATGCAGGCCTGATCGCACGCTTCTGCCGCGCCCACGTGCCCCCTGTCTGGGTCCCAGCTGCAAAGCAGCTACGCGAGTTGCGCGGGCTGGTTCGCCGATGCGACGCCTCTCCGGCCGGTTTCCAACGGCTACGCCGTCGGAACCTTTCCGGCCTCCGCTCAAATCCGCGCGCGTCCAGGAACTCAACCGCCAAAAGTCGGGGTTTGCCTCGCCCGCGGTCGCGCGCTCCATCGCCGCACACATCGAGTGGCTCAACGGCCAAATCGAGGCGGTGATGGACGAGGCGCGCCACATCATCGCCACCGATGCGACGCTGAGCAAAAACCTGGAACTCATACGCAGCATCACTGGCTTTGGCGAAGTCTCGGCCACCATCCTGCTGGCCGAACTGCCGAACATTGCCGATTTCACGCCAAAAGCGCTGGCGAGGGTGCCAAAGGTTCCACGCGCGCAGCGCGTGGAAGGGCACCGGAGGGGGCCTTCGTCGGCCTGTCCCCTGGTGAGCACAGCTCCGGCACGTCGGTGCGCAGGCCAGGCAAGATCAGCCGCATCGGGACGGAACGCCTGCGCAGCACACTCTACATGTGCGCCCTCAGCGCCAAACGGAACAATAGCCTCTCGCCGCCTTCGTCGCGCGCATGTCCGCCGCGGGCAAGCCGCCCAAAGTCATCCTGATCGCTGTCGCCCGCAAGCTGCTGGTTTATGCCCACGCCGTGATCCGCACCCAAAAAGCATTCGACTCCTCTCCGAATGCCCCTTTACCCGCTTGACCCGCAACACGGTATCTCCGCCGGCTTTCCAACGGCTGCGCCGCCGGAACCCCGTATTGGGGATTTCCTGTCAAGTGGCCATCTCTGATTTCCTGGCGCGATTGGATCCGTGGTTCGAGCCGGTTCTCATCATGCGGCAACTCCCACCGCACCACCTCGTATCCGGTTCTGTAGAATGTGCCAAAGCTACTCGTCCCTCGGGTCTTCCAATGCCGTCCCGGGCTCGTCGTCGAGTGACTCCGGCTTTTGCGCCGTGACGCTTGGCGGCATGGCCTCGCTCAGATCGACGCTACGGCTCTGCCGCTTTGCGCCTCCTGCCTTTGCAGGCTTTACGCTGGTCTTGGCCGGCACGGCTGACGACGCAGCCTTCTTCTCAAGCTGAGCGACCTGTTGCTCCAACTCGGAAATGCGGGCCGCCGCGGTTCTCGCCGCTTTGTTCGCCTCCCGGCTTTTGCCGCGCAGCGCTGCGTTGGCGCTCTCCAGCTTCTCGACCTGCGCGCGTAGCTCGTCCTTGCTGAGCTTTGCGGCAACCGGCGCTGCCGATGTTGCGGCAGGAATGCGCTTGGGCGCAGCCGAAGGCTTTGCGGCTTTCGCGGAGGACGCCGCCACAGCTGATTTTGCACGGCCAGGCTTGCGCGTCCCGGCCGGCGGCTGCTTGGCCTTGGTTGCTTTGGCGGCACGCGCCATGGTTCTCACCTCCCTGTAACCGACGGCCAAACGACTTTCACGCCCAATGGTTCGCGTCGTCTCCAGTTGGTCGTCGTCAGGCCACCAAGGCGTCCTTGACCTGCTTGGCGGGGCTGAAGCCAAGTTTGCGTGACGCCGCGATCTCGATCGTCGCACCCGTCGCCGGGTTTCGGCCCTGACGTGCGGGACTGTCCTTGACCTTGAACTTGCCAAAGCCCGGAAGCATGATCTCTTCGCCTTTCGTGGCGGCGCCGACGATGCCCGCGAACACCGCATCCACCGCCCTCTTGGCAGCACTTTTCTCCACGCCTGCTTCGGCGGCAACATGGTCGATCAGATCCGCTATCTTCACTCTGGTCTTCCTTTGTGTGCGTGTGGCCAAACCAGCCCAGCGAAAGTCGTGCGTCGGCTTTGCTTGACGTGCTGTCCCAACTGCGCCAGTTTGCTGGCTTGGGCAACCAGATTTTGTTGCAATGCCGGTGCAAGAGGCGATCGCTCGGTATGCAAACGCCAAGTGCGCCGGTCGGGCGTTTCGCGATCTGCCGGAATCAGCATAACCTTCTGCGCAACGCTGACCGGATGGGGCGATGTCGACGCAGCTTGACGAGGAACTAACCCAGCTCGACGCGGCGCTGGCGACCGCTGAGCGACACGCCAAGGCAGTTCTGTCAGGTGTGCGTGCGTTGCGGCGGCAGGCTGCGACCGGGACCGTGGCCGGGCTGCCGCGGCGGCTGGAACAGCTGCCGGCGTCGGCCGAGCCGCTCGCCGAGGCGCTGCGCTCGGCTGGCGCCAGCTTCGACTACGACGCCGAGGCGGCATTCGCAGACGGCTCATACCTGCGCGAGCTGCAGGACGCCGCGGCGACGCGCGGGCTGGTTCTGGTGGAGCAGGACGGCCGGATCACCGCCTTCCCGCTGTTGCTCAAGCTGGAACCCGCTATTCCCGCGGTGCGGGTCGGCCGCAGGCTGGAGCGCCAGATCCGGCCAGGCGTACTCACCGCGATGCTGAAGCGGGCGCAGGAAAGCAGCGCCTTCAACGCCGAAGCCTTTCTCGACATGCTGTTCAGGGCCGCCACGCACCTGACCCGGGCAGGATCGCGGGCTGACGAGCCACCCCCTGGCGCGGTGGCGCCGCTGCTCGACATCTACGAGCTGCTCACCTTGCGACCGGGCGCCGCCGCAGACTATCCACGCGAGGCGTTCGCCGTCGACCTGCTGCGGCTCGACCACGCGCCGGACACCCGCACCCGGCGCGGCCACAGCTTCAGCCTGCCGGCCTCCACCGGCAGCAAGGGCCGACAGCGCCTGGCGGTCTACGACGAGCACGGTGCCGAGCACGTCTATGTCGGCATCGCCTTCCGCGCCGAAGGCGCCAGGGCCTAGCCGCGCGGTGGCGATCCCGGTCGACAGCTGGCTCGACGTGATGGGGCGCGAGTATCTCGGCGACTTCATCCCCCAAGGCGGCGCTGCCGTTCGGTTCGCCGTGGCTGAGGCCGCCGTGCTCGATCGTGTCACCGACGGCCTGTGCGAGCGCGCGGCGGCCGGCGGGCTCGAATGCGTGCGGCTCGACGTGGCGGCCGTGCGGCTGCACATGCTGCAGAACGTCGTCTTCGCCGTGGCGGCCGCGCTGCCGTGGGAACAGCTGCTGCAAGCCCGGCTCGAGAGGCTGGTCGCCGACGCCGGTCATCGCTGGCCCGAACCGGGCAAGCAGGTGCTGTTGCCGGCGCTGGCCGAGGCCAACGGCGTGGCGCCGCACCTGCTGCGCCGCGACCTGACCCAGGCGCTCAGCCGCGAGATCTGGGGCGACAGCCGGCTGACCCTGGACTTTCGCCACGCCATGATCACGCTGCTGGAAGCGCGGCTCACCGGCGAGGACGCGGCGCTCTCCGAGGCGGTGATGGCCTGGCTGCACGGCGCGTTGCGCAGCATCGGGCAGCTCAGGCAGGCGCAGGTCGGCCGGCGCATCGACCGCGGGAATGCCCGCGCCGTGCTGATGTCGCTCTGTCGCTGGGTGCGCCAATGCTCCGGCGACGGGGATGGCGGCACCGGCGTGCTGCTGCTGCTCGACATCCGCCAGCTACACCGCGAACGCCGGGCGGTCACCGAGGGCTTGGTCTACACGCCGGCTGCGGTGATGGACTGCTACGAGGTGCTGCGCCAGCTGATCGACGACGCCGAGCACTTCCCCGGCCTGTTCGTGGCGGTGCTGGCCGACGACGCGCTGCTCAGCGACGACCCGCGGCGCTCACTGGGCCAGTACACCGCCCTGCAGATGCGGGTCTGGGACGACGTGCGCCCACAGGGTGGCGACAATCCCTTGGCGCCGCTGGTGCGGCTGTCGGCATGAGCACTGCCCGGCCTGGCTCGGCCCAACCCACCCCAGCTCAGCCCGACCCTGTGGCGCTGCGCACCGCGTTCGAGGCGTTGCGGGCCGGGGTGCCGAACCGCGCCGCGGTGCTGCTGCTCGGCAGCGTCGAGGACAGCATCGAGGAGCGGTTCGAGGCCGGGCTGGGCCAGGCCTGGAGCCAGGCGCCGGCGCCGGGACTGCTGTTCGCCGGCGGCTTCGGCGCCGGCAAGTCGCACCTGCTCGGCTTCCTGCGCGAGCTGGCTTTGCGGCAGAACTTCGTCGTCAGCACGGTATCGGTCAGCAAGGAGACGCCGCTCTCGGCGCCGCTGGCGGTGTTCACAGCGGCGATGCGCAACACCGTCGTTCCGAACCACACCGACGACGTCATGACCGTGATGCTGGCCGAGCTGCAACGCCGGCCGGAGGCGCTGCGGCAGTTGGAGGCGCTGGCGAGCGCGCCGGACGCCGGGTTCGCGCCGATCTTCGCCGCCATGCTGCACCTGCTGCGCCGTCAGCTGCCCATCGACCTGCTGCATCGGATGGAGGGCTTCCTGGCCGGCGGCAAGCCACCCGGTCCGCCGCTGCGCCAGGCACTGGCCCAGGCCGGCGCGCGCGGGATGTTCGACCTCGGCGGCGTCACCGAGGCCACCCTGTCCCTCCAACGCGAGCGCTTCGCGCCGCCGCTGTTCCGCGCCGCCGGGTTCGCCGGCTGGTGCGTGCTGATCGACGAGGTCGAGCTGATCGGGCGCTACTCGCCGCTGCAACGGGCCCGCGCCTACGCCGAACTGGCGCGCTGGCTGGGGTTGGACAACGCATCGCGCGTGATCGGGCTGCATGTCGCGGCCGCGATCACCGACGACTTCGCCGCCGAAGTCATCAACCGCCGCCAGGACGACGAGAAGCTGCCCGAGCGGCTGCGCCTCAAGGGCGCCGCGGCGCAGGCCGACCTGGCATTGGCGGCGATGCGGGCGATCGAGTTGGCCCCGGTGCTGCAGCCACCCGCCGAGGCCGACCTGCGGCGTCACGCCGAGACGCTGCGACAGAGCTACGCGGCCTGCTATGGCTGGCCGGCGCCGCCGCTGCCGGTGGGCGAGCGCCGCGCCAACCGCACGGTGCGCCACCACATCCGCGGCTGGATCACCCAGTGGGACGTGCTGCGCCTGCAGGGCCGCGCCACGACGCTCGAACTCGGCACGGTGGCCGCGAACTACCGCGAGACCCACGACCTGGACGAGCCGCCGGCGGCAACGGACGGTGATCTCCTGCCATGAGCGCGTCGCTGACGGCACCGGGAGCGGCGGAGCGGAACGAAGCGTTCGGGATGGCCTGGCGCTCACCGCTGCATGGCTTCCAGCGGGAGGGCGTGGCGCGCCTGCTGGCGTCGGACGCGGTGCTGCTGGCCGACGAGATGGGGCTTGGCAAGACCATCCAGGCGATCGCGGCGCTGCGCATCCTGGCCCACCGCGGCCAGCTGCAGTCGGCGCTGCTGGTGGCGCCGGTCGGGCTGCTGCTGCAGTGGCGGGCACAGTTGCGCGCCTGGGCGCCCGAGCTGTCGCTGGCTACCGTCACCGGCACGCAAGCCGAGCGCATCCTGCGCTGGCGCTCTGCGGCACAGGTTTATCTGATCGGCTACGAGGCGCTGTGCCGCGACCAGACCCTGCCGGCGCCGTTCGGTCCCGGGCGTCGGCTGTGGGACGTGATGGCGCTCGACGAGGCGCAGCGCATCAAGAACGCTGCCACCGAGATGTCGCTTGCGGTGAAGTCGCTGCAGCGCCGGCGCGCCTGGGCGCTGACCGGCACCCCGGTGGAGAACCGCGCCGCGGACGCCGCCTCGATCGTCGACTTCATTGCCCCGGGGCGGCTCGACCGCCGCGAGATGATGTGCGGCCTGCGCCGGGTGCTTGGCGAGGTGCAGCTGCGCCGCCGCCGTGTCGCCGTGCTGCCCGACCTGCCGCCGAAGACCGGCGTCGCGGTGGATGTGGCACTCGGCCGCGCGCAGCGCGCCGCCTATGACCGCGCCGAGCAGGAAGGCAGAGTATGGCTGCGCTCGTTGGGCACGGATGTCACGATCAGCCACGTGCTGGAGCTGATCCTGCGGCTCAAGCAGATCTGCAACGCCTGCCCACGGACCGGCGCCTCGGCGAAGTGCGGCGACCTGCTGCGCCGTGTGGCACCCCTGGTCGCGGCCGGCGAGAAGGCGCTGGTGTTCAGCCAGTTCGTGGCCGAGCCGTTCGGTGTGGCCATGCTGGCGCGCCGGCTGGCCCCGTGGCGGCCGGTGGTGCTGGCCGGCGGCATGTCCGCTGCGGCTCGGGAAGCGGCGGTGGCGACGTTCGAGCGCGACTCCGAGCGCGCGGTGATGGTGCTGTCGCTGCGCGCCGGCGGGATCGGGCTTAACCTCACCGCAGCCTCGGCGGTGTTCCATTTCGACCGCTGGTGGAACCCGGCCGTCGAGGCGCAGGCTGAGGACCGCGCCCACCGCATCGGCCAGACCCGCCCGGTGCAGGCCTTCGCGTATCTCTGCCCCAACACGGTCGAGCAGCGCATTGCGGCAATCCTGGCGGAGAAGCGGGAGCTGTTCGCCGATCTGGTTGACGGCGTGGGCGTGCCAGCCCTGCGCCGCCTCGACCTGCCGACCCTGCTGCGCGTTGTCGGGGCTGACGCCTGAACTGCTGCCCCAGGTTCTATCCCTAACCTGGTCACAAAGGTGAGCGTCAAGTTTAACAGCGGAGACGCACACCCCGAGGCGTTCGCAAAATCCTATCCCAAAATCTCCAGAGAACAAGGAGATTGCCATGCATGCTCACCATCCATCAGTTTAGCAGGCACTCCCAGAGCTTTGGCAATGGCAGGGCTCGGAGCATAAGTCTGAGAGCTTTGCGCAGTCCTCGGGTGAACCAGGAAAGCTTGCTCCTGGCGAGCTTTCTG
>JAABUY010005722.1_pt1 | contig 12403 bp, 12 predicted proteins | sample 5560271 | NCBI WGS metagenome assembly JAABUY01 (sample SAMN10711886, study PRJNA513374) | rock metagenome | isolation source: Antarctica rocks | place: Antarctica: Victoria Land, University Valley
AACGCCGTGAACCAACAAGCAGAACCGCCGGCGGACAACGCCCCGACCCAGGCGGAACTGCGCCAAGAGGTGAATGCGTCCCGGAACCCCGCCGGCTCGCGCCAGGCCATGTAGCCGCCCTGCATCAGGGTTTGCAGCACGTTGGTCACCACCAACGCGAACAGCGCGCCCAAGATGGTGTCCGACGCCGCCAGCGACACCGAGGCCGCCTTGATGCCGACGCCGGCCACCGCAAAGCCGGTGCCTGCGCCGAGGCCGCACAGCGCCGCCGGCTGCACGGTGGCGCGCAGCAGGGCGCCGGGGTCCAGGCCGCGGCCGGCCAGCGACAAGGTCATGACCCCGCACACCCCGACGCCGATGCCGAACCACGCCACCGGCGCCAAAGTCTCATGCAGCAGCAGCCACGACATCAAGGCAGCCTGCACCGCGTCGGTCTTCGAGTAGGCGGTGCCGACCGCGAAGTTGCGGTGGCCGAATGCCATGATGAGCAACGAGGTGCCGAGCACCTGGGCCAAGCCAGCGACCGCACAGGCGACGACGAACCCCAGCGTCGGCGCCGGCAGCGCGGCCCCGGTCGCGGCGCGGTAGCCCAGCAGCAGGACCAGCCCGACCGGGACCGCATACAAGTAGCGCACCAACCCGGCGGTCCCGACCGATAGCCGGCCCCGCAACCGCTGCTGCATCGCGGTGCGCCAGGTCTGGAACAACGCCGCCACCAACGTAATCGGGACCCAAAGCGGCATCGGCGTCGAACTCCTGTCATCCAGCCGGCGCGCGACGGCACCCCCTGGCCAGGCGAGAGCGTTCCGCTTGCCGAAGGGGTAATCACCATGCGACTGCTGCTTACGATCTTTGCCGCCTGCCTATTGGCCGGCACCGCGTCGGCTCAAACGGAAAAGAAGGTCTGGACCGCGGCGCCAGTGCCGGGCGTCATCACGAACGACGTGACTCCCTCGGATCGGGCGGGCGTTACCCAACCCGAAACGTCCTCGCCATTCAGCGCCCTTCCCACCGGCGCACGGACGGGTAGTCAGCCGAGCCAGACCACGCGCGATGGCGGAGGCCCAGGCGCCGACGGCATCACGCCCAACGTTTCCAAATAGGGTTAGCTACCCCCGAAGTTCGGGGTACGCTTGTTCAGGAAGGCCGCCTTGCCCTCGGCATGGTCGGCGGTCAGGAACAATGTTGACTGCGTGTCCCGCTCCCACTCCAATGCCGCGTCCAGCCCGATGGCAAGATACTGCTTCGTCATAGCGGCCGGCAATGGCGCTGCTGCGTGGAACAAGGCGGCGCGGCCCAGGGCGGCTTGCAGCGCCGTCCCAGGCGGCACGACGTGGTCGACCATGCCGATGGCCTCGGCCCGCCCGGCGCTGATCTGCTCGCCATACAGGAAAACCTGGCGTGCCCGGCCCTGGCCAATGCGGGCCGGCAGGGTGTGCAACAGGCCCAGGTCCGCAATAAGGCCGATCTTGCCAAAACCGGCGGCGAACTTTGCGTCCTCGGCCGCCACCACGGTGTCGCAGCACATCGCCACCGAAAGCCCGGCGCCAACGCACCAGCCCTCGACCGCGGCGATGACCGGCTTGCTGCCCTTGATCAGCAGCCGGACCAGCCGGTGGGTCATGCGGAACCGCTCCCGCCCGGCCGCCAGGTCGGTCACGTTCATGCCGCTGATGTCGCCGCCGGCGCTGAAGGTGCCGCCGGCGCCGGTCACGACGATGGCGCGCAGGTCGCGGTCGGCCTCAATCGCCTCCAGCGCGTCCACCAGGCGCTGGCGCATCGGCATCGCCAGCGCATTGCGCCGCTCCGGGTAGTCGAGCGTCAGGATGGCGACGGCACCGTCGCGGGTTTCGGTCAGCATGGGATCAGCTCCGCCTCTGTTCTCGCTTGCAACTCGGCGTGGGTGACGCCGGGCGCCATCTCGACGACGGCGAAGCCGCGCGGCGTCACGTCGAGCACGGCAAGGTTGGTGTAGACGCGCGCAACCGCCGCCAGCGCCGTCAGAGGGTAGCCGCAGCGCCGCATCAGGCGGGGCCGGCCCTCCTTGGTGGTGTGCTCCATCACGGCCCACAGGCGCCGCGCGCCCACTGCAAGGTCCATCGCGCCGCCGACGGCCGGGGCCGTGTCGTTCTCGCTGGTGGCCCAGTTGGCGATGTCGCCGTTCTCCGCGACCTCGAACGCGCCAAGCACGCACAGGTCCAGGTGCCCGCCGCGTATCATCGCGAAGCTGTCGGCCTGGTGTACGTACGCGCCGCCACGCAACAGCGTCACGTGCTGCTTGCCGGCATTGATCAGCCAGGGATCGACCTCGCCTGGCGCCGGGGCCGGACCCATGCCGAGCACGCCGTTCTCGCTATGGAAAATGACTTCGCGACCGGCGTCCACGTGGTCCGCAACCATGGTGGGAATGCCGATGCCGAGGTTCACGTACCAGCCCTCGGGGATGTCCTGCGCCACGCGGGCGGCCATGGCGGTGCGGCTCAGGGGTTGCATCATGCTCTCCGCTTACAGGACGGGATCGCCGCAGGGCACGTGCAGCACGCGGTCGACGAAGATGCCGGGGGTTGCGACCGCCTCTGGGTCGAGTTCGCCCAACTCGGCCAGGTGCTGGGTCTGCACGACCGTGAGCCGGCCCGCCATCGCCATCACCGGGTTGAAGTTGCGCCCGCTGCTGCGGAACACCAGGTTGCCCCAGCGGTCGGCCCGCCAAGCCTCCACCAACGTGACGTCGCCGTGCAAGGCGTGTTCCAGCACGTACATACGGCCGCCGATCTCCCGCTGCTCCTTGCCGCGGGCGAGCTGCGTGCCGGCTGCGGTCGCCGTGTAGAACGCGGGGATGCCCGCCCCGGCTGCGCGCAGCCGCTCGGCCAGGGTGCCCTGCGGCACGATCTCCAGTTCGAGCCTGCCGGCACTATACAATTCTTCGAACACCACTGAGCCCACGCTGCGCGGGAAGGTGCAGATGATGCGGCGCACCCGGCCCAGCTCCATCAGCCGGGCGAGGCCGGTGTGCCCGGTGCCAGCGTTGTTGGCGACGCAAACGAGGTCGCGGGCGCCCTGCTCGATCAGCCCCTCCACCAAGGCGTTCGGCTGGCCGACCGCGCCGAAGCCGCCGATCAGCACCGTCGCGCCATCCGGAATGCCGGCCATCGCGTCGGCCATGGATTGCACGCGCTTGTCGATCACTCCGGGTCTCCAAGTTCGATGACGGCGTCGGCGGCGTAGGCCCCTTCCCCGTCTGGCATGGCGAACACCGGGTTGAGGTCGATGGAGCGCAGCCGCGGCCCGGCCTGGTGCGCGAACACTGACAAGCGCGACAGCATGGCCGCGAGCGCGCCGATGTCCGAAGGCGGCCGGCCCCGCGCGCCCAGTAGCACGGGTGCCGCGCGTAGGCTGCGGATCATGCGCTCGGCAACGTCGGGGCCGAACGGGCAGCGGTGCAATGCCACGTCGCGCAGGATTTCGACGAAGATGCCGCCCAGGCCGAACATGGCGACGGGGCCGAACACCGGGTCGCGCTGGATGCCCAGGATGCACTCGACGCCGCCGCGGAGCTGCTTGGCGACCAGGATGCCTTCGAGCTTCGCCTCCGGCAGCGCTGCCACGGCCCGGTCGAGCAGGGTGGCGAAGCCGGCGCGCACGGCCTCCGCGCCGCGCACGCCCAGGATCACGCCGCCGATCTCCGACTTGTGCACGATGTCGGGCGACAGGATCTTGAGCACCACGGGATAGCCAAAGCGCTCCGCCGCTGTGACCGCGGCCTCGGCGGTGGCGCAGGCGGCCTCGGGCGCGGCGGGGATGCCGGCCTCCGTCAGGATGCGCTTCGCGGCGGCCTCGGACGGGTTGGTGAGCGGCAAGTCCACATGCGGCACCGGAAGCAGCGGCAGCCCGGCCGTTTTTGCGAACGCCTCGCCGAAACAGCCCATGGCGTGGATGGCGACGGTCGCGCGGGTCGGGTCCTCGAACACCACGAAGCCGTCGTCCTCGTACTCGCGGATGCGTTCGGGCGGGGCCACCACCGACAGCACGAACAGGCGGTCCGGATGCCGGGCTCTGGAGGCGTTGAGCTGTTCCCGCAGCTTCGGCGCGATGCTGGCGGCCCCGCCGACCTGGCTGAAAAAGGCCAGCACCGACGTGTAGCCACCCTCCTCGATCATCGCGTCGGTGAACTTGCCGATCAGGCTCATGTCGTTGAACGCCTGCGCCGTGCAGTCCACCGGGTTGCGCGGCGCTGCGAACGGCAGCATGGCCTTGAGCCGCGCCTGCACGTCCGCCGGCATCTCCGGCATTGGCAGCCCTAGTGCCTCGGCGGCGTCTGAGATCAACACGCCAGCGCCGCCGCTGATGGTGATGACGCCGAGCGTGTTGCGGGCCGGGTAGATGCGCCGGGTCGCGGTCAGCGCGACGTCCAGCATCTCCTCGGTCGTGCGGGCGCGGACCACGCCGAACTCCGCCAGCACCGCGTCGGTCACGGCGTCGTTGCCGGCGATCGACGCGGTGTGCGACTGCGCCGCGTGCGCGCCGAGCGTGCTGGTGCCGACCTTCATCATCACCACCGGCTTGCGCGCGGCGCGGGCGGCGGCGAGGGCGGCGAGGAAGCTGTCGGCCTCGCGGATGCCCTCGGCGTAGGCGGCAATGACGTCGGTGTCGGGGTCCTCGGCCAGCCAGCCGATCACGTCGCCGATGGTGACGTCGCCCTCGTTTCCCGTGGTGACGCAGATGGGCGTGCCGATGTTGCGGTTGCGCGCGGTCGCGAACATGTGGGTGCCGTATGCGCCGCTCTGGCTGGCGATGCCGATTCGGCCGGGCCGCGGCCAGCCGTTCTCGAACGAGCTGGAGAAAATCGGGTAGAAACCGATATGCGCGTTGAACAGGCCGAGGCAGTTCGGCCCCAGCAGGCGCATGCCGTGCCGCCCCGCCGCCGCCAGCATGCGCTCCTGCGCCAGCCGGCCCGCGTCGTTCATCTCGGCGAACCCGGCGGTGAACACGATCACCGACCGCACGCCGTGCGCCCCCAGGTCGACCACCGCCTGCACCGCAAGCTCCGCGGGCACGGCGACGATGGCGGCGTCCGGCACGCTCGGCAGCTCCGCGACGCTGGCGTAGGCCGGGAGGCCCTGCACCTCCGCGCGGTTCGGGTTCACCGGCAGGATGGCACCCTGGAAGCCCTGCGCCAGCATGTAGGCGATTGGCCGGCCGCCGATGCGGGTCGGGTCGTTGCTGGCCCCCAGCACAGCGACGCTGCCGGGCCGCAACATGCTGTCCAGGCTGGAGAACCGCGCGCTCAAAGCGCCGACGCCGTGCCCAGCAGGGCCGTGCACTGGCTCGACAGCGTGCCGCCGTTGCCGTGCACCAGCGCCACGTCGAGGCCCGCCACCTGCCGCTCCCCGGCGTCGCCGCGCAACTGGGTCACGGCTTCGAGGATCAGGAACATGCCGTACATGCCGGGGTGCACGCAGGACAGCCCGCCGCCGTTGGTGTTGACCGCGAGCCGCCCGCCGGGCGCGATGGCGCCGCCCTGGACGAAGGACCCGCCCTCGCCCTTGGCACAAAAGCCGAGGTCCTCGAGGAACAGCAGCGTGTTGATCGTGAAGGCGTCGTATAACATAGCCAGCCGCACGTCGGACGGCAGCACGCCGGCCATTGCGTAGGCGCGCGGGCCGCTGTCGGTGGCCGCGGTGATCGTGAGGTCCGGCATGCACATCACCGCCCGGTGCCAGCCTGCGCCGGCCGCGCCCAGCAAGTACGCCGGCGGGCGCGGCAGGTCGCGGGCGCGGTCGGCCCGCACCAGCACGCACGCGCCGCCGCCGTCCGTGACCAGGCAGCAGTCGGCGACGCTGAGCGGGTCGCTGACCATGCGTGCGCCCAATACGTCGTCGACCGACAGCGGGCCGCGGGCAAAGGCGGCCGGGTTCAGGTTGGCCCAGCCACGGGCGGCGACCGCGACCTCCGCCAGCATGGCGCGGGTGGTGCCGAACTGGTGCATGTGCCGGCTCGCCGCCAGCGCATAGGCGGTGATGGGATGGCGCGGCTTATAGGACGCCTCATGCGGCTGCGACTCGCTCATGGACACCAGCCGCCCGCCGGCGCTGCGCTGGTTGCTGCCGTAGCAGATCAGCGCCGCGTCGCACATCCCGGCGTCGAGCGCCAGCGCGGCGCTGAGCAGGTGCGCCTCGAAGCTTGAGCCGCCGATGTTGGTGCCGTCGAAATAGCGCGGGCGCAGGCCGAGGTACTCGGAAACCGACAGCGTCGGGAAGGCGTGCGTGCTGGTGGCGGCGAACACGCCGTCGATGTCGTGCAGCCCAAGCCCGGCATCGGCAACCGCCGCCAGCGCGGATTCGGCCATCAGCTCCATGGCCGTGCGGCCCGGTGCAGCGCCGCAGCCCGCCGAGCCGATGCCGACGATGGCGGCCCGGCCGCGAAGGGGGTGCGTCATGCCGCTGGCTCCTCGGTGAACACGACCAAAGGCGCGCCGTTCTCCTCGACGATGCGGGCGCGGACGCGGGTGCCGACCGGCACGGTCTCGACCCCATCGATGCGGGTCATCATGCGCGGCCCCTCGTCGAGGTCAACCAGCGCCACGTTGTATGCGCCCTCCCGCGTGCGGTTGACGGTGATGGCATACACCGTGGCAAGGCCGCTGGCCGCAACCCAATCCAGGTCCTGCTCGCCGGTGCCGGGGATGGCGACGCGCGGGTAGAACGTGTGCGCGCCGGTCGAGCGGCTGCGCTGGATCATGAAGCGCCCTTCTTGCAGGTGGGCGCGATACTCTGCTTCCGGGCCAGGGCCGGTCAGGTTCACGGTGGTGTCTCCCCAAAGTGCCGTTGCCAAAATGCTGTTGCCAAAATAGCGTTAGTCGACGTTGGGAGGGAGCATGGCAGGTCCAAGCGGGCGCGTGTAGCCGTCGTGAACAGGCCGCAGAGTTGATCCCATCTTTTGTTGCGTGCGGTTGCAGGCTTCAAGTGAGTTCGGGCATAGTTCAGGCCCCTGCGACCGCTGGTTGCAAGGCAGCAAAAGAAAACAAGGGAGAGAGACAATGACACTGTACGCCCTGCCGACGCGCCGCCGGTTGCTTTCCACTGCCGGCTTTGGCGCCGCGGCCCTGGCCTTGCCGGGTGCCGCCTTGGCCAAGGCCCCGCTGGGACTGACCCAGGCGCCCTACTTCTACCGGTTCAAGCTCGGCACGGCCGAGGCGACCATCGTGTCCGATGGACCCTTGCCGCTCGGCGACCCGAACGCATCGTTCCTGAAGATCGACAAGGCCGAGATCGGGCGCGAGCTGACCGACAACTTCCTGCCGACCAACAACGCCGTGCTGGAGCAGAATATCCTAGTGCTGAACTTCGGCGAGCGGGTGGTGCTGTTCGACCTCGGCATGGGCACGTCGCGGGTGTTCGGACCCACGACGGGGAAGCTGATGGCCAGCCTGCGCCAGGCCGGCATCGACCCTGCCAGCGTCGATGCGCTCGTGATGAGCCACGCGCACATCGACCACTGCGGCGGCATCATGGCGGACGACGGCAGCCGCAACTTCCCCAACGCGCAGCTCTATCTCGCGCAGTCCGACTTCGACTACTGGACGAACGATGCCACCATTCCGGCGACCTACCCGGCGCGGAAGGACTTCCTGGGCCAAGCGCAGAAGAACCTGCTGCCGAACCGCGACCGCATCCACTACTTCAAGGACGGCGAGCAGTTCCTGCCGGGCATCACCGCGATGGCAGCGCCGGGCCACACGGTCGGGCACACGATCTTCATGATCCAGTCCGGCAACGACCAGCTCTGCTATATCGGCGACCTGGCGCACCATCCGGTGCTGCTGCTTGAGCACCCGCGCACGCAGTTCGCCTTCGACACCGACCCGGCGCAGTCCGCGGAGAGCCGGGTGCGCATGCTGTCGATGCTGGCGGCGAACCGGACGACACTGCTGGCCTACCACTTCGCCTGGCCCGGCATCGGCCATGTCGCCAAAGTGGGCGACGGCTTCCGCTACTTTCCGGAGCCATTGAACATGGCTGCTGTCGGGGCAGCGTAGGCCGTCAGTCGAAGCCGAGGAACCCCGGCGCGTCGCGGAGCGGTGGCGCAGCAGCCAGCGCCGCGATGTCCGGGAACGGGCGGGCAGTGCGCGGATCGCCGGCCAACAGGCGCTCCAGCGCGGCGGCGACCGCCAGCACCTGGGCGTCGCCGCCACGGCGGCCGACGATCTGCAAGCCGAACGGCATGCCGTTGCGGTCCAACCCGACCGGCAGCGAGACCGCGGGGTGGCCCACGACCGTGACGGCGTAGGCCAGCGCCAGCCAGTTGAAATACGTGCGCGTCGGCTTGCCGTCGATGCTGGAAGGGAACAGCTCCGACCACGGCCGCGGGCTGATGGTGACGGCGGGCGACAGGATGACGTCGAACCGGTCAAAAAAGCGCTGCCACCGCCGATACAGCACGGTCTGGTGCTGCGACGCCTGCGCCACGTCGAGCGCGCTGAGCCGCAGCCCGGCCGCTACGTCCGCATGGACGTTGGGGCCAACCGAGTCCGGCGTGTCCCGCACGCGGTCGTGGTGGCTCGCAAGCGCCGTGGTGGCCCGCAAAACCTCGAAAACCTTGTCCGTGCCGGTGCAGTCGGGCGTTGTGTCCTCGCTGGCGGCAAAAACGTGCCGGAACAGGCCCGTCTTCTCGGCGAAAACCTCGGCGACGTGCCGCTCAGCCGGCGCGAACCCGAAATCGGGGGTCAGCGCGACCCGCAGCCCGGCCAGATCGACCGGGGCAGGCACGGCGAAGTCGGCGCCACGGCGAACCGCACGCCCGGCGACCGTGGTCGCCAGCGGGTCGCACGCATCATCGGACACCATGCAGGACAGCAGCAGGCACAGGTCCGGCACCGTGCGCGCCATCGGCCCCAGCACCGGAAGCGGGTTCCAGCCGAGCGGACGCGCCTCGTTCGGCACCAGGCCCGGCGTGGGCCGGAAGCCGACGATGCCGCAGAGACGCCGCCGGGTTGCGCAGCGAGCCACCCGTGTCGGACCCGGTGGCGAGCGGCGCCATCCCCGTCGCTAGCACCACCGCGGAGCCGCCGGACGACCCGGCCGCAGAGCGCATAGGGTCGAATGGGTTGCCCGTCGCGCCATACACGGCGTTCCGGGTGTTCGCCCCGGCGCCCCATTCCGGTGTGTTGGTCTTGCCCAGCACGATCGCGCCGGCCTGCCGGGCAGCCTGCACGATTCGTTGGTCCCTGCCGGGCACATGGTCGCGGAACAGCACGCTCCCATAGGTGGTGCGCAGGCCCGCAACGTCCCCCAGGTCCTTTACACCCAGCGGCAGGCCGTGCAGCGACCCGAGCGCGCCGCCCTGCATCGTGGCGGCATCGCAGGCCCTGGCGGCGGCGCGGGCGCGGTCGAAATCGCGGGCCACCATGGCGTTCACGGCCGGGTCGACGGCGAGGATGCGGGCAATGCAGCTTTCGACCAGCTCGACGGCGGACAGCCGCTTGCAGCCGATCAGCCGGCGGGCTTCGACGGCGTCGAGATCGCACGGTTCCATCAGGGCAACCAGATACCGAGCGCGCCGTTGCTCCCGGCCCGGATACGGTGGCCACTGCGGCGCGGCGCAGGATTCGCCTTCGCGGTGTCGGTGCTGGACAGGCTCGGTCCTCCCCGGACTGGCTGGCGCTGCGGCCTTCGCTCATCGCATAAATCGTGGCACGCTCTGCGGGCATCGTCCAGCAGGAGGGCCGCATGGCCGTGATCGTCGCCGCCACCGTCACCAACTTGCCGCCCAGCGCACGCGGCGCGGTGCTGCTGACGGGATCGCATGGCGGCCGTTACGTTGGAACGGTGGTGCTTTCGGCCGGGGTGCGCGCGGCGGTGTTCCATGACGCCGGCTTGGGTCTGGACGAGGCGGGCATCGCGTCGTTGCCGCTGTTCGACAGCCTGGGCGTCCCCGCGGCGGCCGTCGGGCACGAGACCGCGCGGATCGGCGACGCGCAGGACATGCTGGCGCGCGGACGGCTGACGCGGGTGAACGCCGCTGCCCGCGCCCTGGGCGTCCGGCCCGGCATGGCCTGCGCCGACGCCCTGCCGCTATTGGAGGCCGCCGACCCGCATTACGAGCCGCCGCGGGCAGCGGAGGCGCGCACCACGCTCGAAGTGCCCGGCGCGGTGCGGGCGGTGGTGCTGGTCGACAGCGCCTCGTTGGTTAGCGCGGAGACGGACCGTGGCGCGGTCGTGGTCACGGGTTCGCATGGCGGGCTCGTCGGCGGCGATCCGGCCACGGCGCTGCGGACCGACGCCTTCGCAGCCGTGTTCCACGACGCCTGCATCGGCATCGACCAGGCAGGGATCGGCCGCCTGCCGACGCTCGACGACCGCGGGATCGCCGGGCTGGTGGCGGACGGCATGACCTGCCGGATCGGCGAGGCAGGCTCGGTGTTCGGGACCGGGATCGTCTCGGCCTGCAACGAGACCGCGGCGCGGCTCGGGGCGCTGCCGGGCATGACGGTTCGCGAGTTGGTGACGGATTGGGCGCGCTAGGGGTCAGTGGCGGCGATCAGGCACTGCTACCTCACGCCGCTTGGCCAAAGCACGACCCGGATCGTTTGCAACATGATGAGAAGATCGAACAGCACGTTGAAGTTTTTCACGTAATACAAGTCATAGCTCAGCTTTGACCGGGCATCGTTGATCGAGGCGCCGCAGGGGTAGTTTATTTGCGCCCAGCCGGTCAGCCCAGCCTTCGCCACGTGCCGCTCCTGATACAGCGGGATCTGCTGCGTCAGCATGTTGACGAAATCAGGGCGCTCCGGCCTGGGGCCGACAAACGACATCTCCCCGCGCAGCACGTTGAACAGTTGCGGCAGCTCGTCGATGCGGGTGCGGCGCAGCAGTGCGCCGATGCGGGTGATGCGCGTGTCCTGCGCTGCGGCCCAGACCGCGCCGTTGGCTTCGGCATCGACCCGCATCGTGCGGAGCTTGTTGATGTGGAACGGCCTGCCGCCGCGCGTGATGCGGATCTGGCGGTAAAACACCGGGCCGCCATCTTCGCACTTCACCGCCACCATCGCCGCCAGCAGGAACGGCGACAGCAGCAACAGCACGACCGCGCTGACGAACAGGTCCAGCGTGCGTTTCAGCACCCGGTCGACCATCCCAAGGTAGAACCCGTCGCAATACAGCAGCCAGCCAAGCTCCATCCGTTTCAGGTCGATGCGGCGCACCTCCTGCTCCAGGAAGCTCAGGTACTGCGCCACCGGGAATCCCGCGACCTTGCAAACCAGTAGGCCCGTCAGCGCGAGGCCCCGCCGCTCATCCGGCGCGACCACGATCTGGTCCGCGCCGCAGCGCCTGGCCAGGCCAAGGAAGCCGTCCGGCGGAAGCGTCACGACCGGGCCGGCCGAGCCATCGGCCAGCCGGGGATCAAGCTCCCCCCAGCTTGGGCCGTGCACGAAGGTGATGCGGTAGGACAGGTTGGGCCCCTCCTTTTGCAGCATCCAAACCAGGTCCCACGCCCTGCGCCCGGCGCCGACGACCAGCAGCGTACGGCTGAACAGGCCATGCCGCCGCAGCCCGTCGAATGCGATCCGCGCGACGCTGCCGCTCAGCAGGAACGCGACCATCGCGCCGACCATCCAAGGCAGTTGGCCCGATAGGCCGTCCAGCGCTGCCAGCCCCCCGCCAACGGCCAGCGCACCGGCGGCGGCGACCAGGGGCAGCCGGGCGAGCGACTTCCGCACCTCGACGCCGACATCCCGGCGATAAAGGCCGAGGCCATAGAGGAAGACGAGGTTCGCCGTTGGATAGAGCAACGCCACCGCCCAGGCGTGCGCAGCCGGCTGGCCCTGGCTGTTCACCACGAGAAGGCACATGGCGGGCCAAACCACCGCCATCGTGGCGACGTCCAGCAGGCACAAGGCCCAACCTGTCGTGAGCGTCGTCAGTCGATGAGGCATGACGCAGCATAAACCTAAAAGTTGTTTTGTTCAATCAATAAACATCTTGGAAGATCATGCCTAGATGACGAATAATTAGCGAACAATCCCATCCCGGCCGCGTGGCCATAACGGCGGGCTGCGGCCGGCCAGAGATCGTTCCCTTGTCCTGCCGCCGTCACGGGTGCATAGGCCCAGCCATGCGGCAAAGATGCGGAACGCGCATGGGATGCGGCTGCGCTGACGAGTTGGCTTCTGCCAGGGCCGGCGAAATGAGCACGGCCCTGCTGCGGACCCGGCGTTTCCTGCCGCTGTTCCTGACGCAGGCGCTTGGCGCACTGAACGACAACCTGTTCAAGAATGCGCTGGTCGTGCTGGTGGTGTTCCGCGTGGCCGAGAGCGGGCCGGCGCTCGTGGCCCTCGCCGGCGGGTTGTTCATCCTGCCCTATGCGCTGTTCTCGGCGCTGGCCGGGCAGTTGGCCGACCGTT
>JAABUY010005726.1_pt1 | contig 12397 bp, 14 predicted proteins | sample 5560271 | NCBI WGS metagenome assembly JAABUY01 (sample SAMN10711886, study PRJNA513374) | rock metagenome | isolation source: Antarctica rocks | place: Antarctica: Victoria Land, University Valley
TTGGAGGCAGAGTGGGCAGTGCGGCGGGGCGATCCTGCTTGGAGGCAGAGCATCAAGCGCCGTGGCAGCGCTGGTGTGCGCTTTGCCTCACCTGCTGAACGCCCAGTACGCCTGCAGGAGACCTGTCCGTAGGCAGGCCAAGATTCTAAGATGTGAGTGCGGAGTCACCGCGTCAACTCAGCGGCGCGCTGCTGTGCTGCCGGATGAGCATGATCCTGACGCACGGGCTGCCAGGGCGCGAGGGCGTAGCCATGGACAACGAGAATGATGCTGCCATCGCAAATGGCTGCACCGCCTACGTCACGCTTGGTGATGGCAAGGCCGGCAGCGCCGCGGGGGCCGTACCTGTAGTCCCGCACGCATGGTCGCCGCCCGCGCGCCCCGCCGCGTCCGTCGCAGCCGCGTGCTCAGACACGCTCACGCCGGAGCTGGCGCCCGGCCCGCGGCCGTTCCTGCAGCGCGGCAGCGGCACCCGCCGCCGGCAGGAGGCCTGGCGCAGCGAACAGCGCTATGTGCCGCCCGGCGGCTTTCTGCTCGCGCCGGAGCTGGGCGAGGGGCAGGCGCCGTTCGGCGCCGGGGCCGGCGCGCGCGACCGGCGCGCGCACTCGGCGCCTGCCGGGGCCGCAGGCCAGCCGCGCAGGCGCGCCGCGGCTCCGGCGGGCGCCTCCGGTGGGGCCGCCGCTGCCTCGGGCGCTCCGGTCCCGCCGCGGCGGCGCTCGGCCGGGGCGGGGCCGCCGTCGCAGGGCGCGGCGCCGGCCGCCGAGCCGCCAACCGTGCAGCCGCCGGGGGCTGAAACCCTTGCCGGAAGCCTGGCGGGGAACGACTGGGACAAGCGCGAGCGCGCCTGGGGCGCGCACGACGCCGACCTGGTCGACGACAGCGCGAGCCGGCCCGCCGACGCTGACCGGGAGCGCGCGGGGCCGCGTACGTCCGCTGATTGGCACGCGGCGGCAGCCCTGGACGGGCGCGGCGCCGGCGCGCCGCTGCATGCCGGCGAACCGCATGGCAGCCAGGCGGCCGCGCCGGAGCAGGCGGGCGCGGGGGCGGAGTGGGCTGGGGAGCCCGCCTGGGAGGAGGGGGCGCTGGAGGAGCAGGTGGCGGACGGCGCGTGGGCGCCGGGGGGCGGGGGCGGGCGCGCCGCGGGCGCCGACGCAGGGCTGCCGGACGGCGCCTGGGACGCGCGCGACGTCGAGGAGGTGTGCGTCCGCTGAGCGGTGCTCGTAAAAGCTGCTCACAGACCCAAGCGGTCTGAGCATGCCCGCCGAAGCATTGGAGGGAGACACCAGCAGCCACTTCTATGGTCGCATATCTGGAGGACCATCACCCTCAGACGAGTGAGCGCCTCCTGTTGGGTGTCCGTGGGGGCTGTGGGGGCCTGGGCGCAGAGCACACAGCCTGCTGACGCGGGTAGCGCCGTTCACGGCGCACCGCTGTGAGCAAAGACGCGGCCTTCCAGCAGCCTACCCTAGGGCAGGCTGCCCTTTGCCAGCCTACCCTACCATGGGCGCGCGCAGGCGCAGGAGCTGTCGGAGTTCCAGGCGCTGGAGCGCGCGGTGGGCGAGCAGCGCGCGCCGACGCAGGGTTTGCAGACCCTGCGGCCGCCCGCGCGCGGACCCCTTGCTGGCCTGCCGCGTGCACAGCCGGCGAGCCTTCCCGGAAACGCCGGAGGGGCGACTGCGCGGGCGGCGGGCCTGCCTGACTGCGGCCCCGGGGCGCCGGCTGGCGGCAGCGGCGGCGGCGGCGCCCACGGCCGCGCCCGCGTGCCCAGCCCCAGACATGACGCAGGCGGGCGCGCGGGCGCCGCGCGGCCGCGCGGCGGCCGCGTCGCGGCGGCCGGCGGCCCGGCGGCGGCAGGCTCCCTGCCCAGGGCTGCAGGCGCTCAGGGGCCGCTGCCGGGCGCGGCGGCCGCCGCCACAGCCGGCACGGCCGTGGGCAGGGGCGACCCGGGCTGGGAGGGCCTGGCGCGCGGGCCGCGCGCCGCGGATGCGGCGGTGCGCCTGGCGGAGGAGCGCGCGCGGCTGGCCGTCCTGCGCGGCCAGCTCGAGGCCGCGCTCGCGCGCCTGGACGCGGACCGCATCGCATTCGAGCGCCAAAAGGCACGCCGGGGCCCTGCACTGTGCGCGAGCCCGGGGCTGCTCGCAACGGGGTTGTAGACATAAGCCACTTCCAGAAAGCCTGGCGCAGTGCCACCCCTGTCACCCAACCAGCAAGTTGCAGCACACGCAGCATGTCAAGACGTCAGCGGCGCGTGGCGCCTTGTCGCCACCCCTCCAGCCCGGAAAGTGAGCCTGCCCCCCCCCGCCTTCGGCAAGCACAGAGCCGCGCTGCGCCAGCCCTAACCCTGCCCCCTCGCGCGCCCCGGCCGCAGGAGCAGGAGGCGCGCGCGCTGGAGGAGGAGGCGCGGCGGCTGAAGCGCGAGCGCGGCGCGCTGGCCAAGCAGGGCCGCGCGCTGCTGGCGCTGCCGACCAAACGCGAGCGCGGCCAGGCGCGGCCCGAGGCCCTCATGCCGGTAGGTTTAGGACGGGCGTTGCGCCTGCTCGGGCGTGCGCGCGGATGCGTGCGCCTCAGTGTGCAGGCGGGGCGGCAGCGCGGCCAGGCGCGGCAGAGACCTGCCCGCAGGTTTGCGTCAGGCTGGAGCGTGCTGCGGGGAATGTAGGTATTGTGCGCACGCATGCGCACTTCAGAGTGTTCAGAGACTTGCACATGCTGTTGAGCACGCACCGGCATGCCAGCACCCCGTCCTGTAGCAGTGGAGCGCATCGCATTGCTGGAGCAAGCTGTGCTTCCATGTGGGCCACATCCCTCTACCTGCCTCTGGATGGGCTCCTCCTGTGGGCATTCGCTCTAGGTCACGAGCAGCGCACTGGCTTCCTGAAGTTAGTTGCAGCGGGGGTCAGCATGCCCGCTCCCGCGCTGGCCGGCCCCGGCCCCGCACGCTGAGCCGCCGCGCCGGGGCCCCACCCGGGCCTGCCTGAGCCGCATGCGCCCCCCGGACATGGCAGGGTTAGGGCTTCCATCCCACCCGCGCCAATAGGCCAGGTCTAATTCTATCCCTACACAGGTCGAGGCGCTGGAGGCGGCGCTGGAGGAGGAGCGGCGCGGCGCGCGCGCGCGCGAGGCGCGCGGCCGCCTGGCCACCGAGCGCCTGCGCCGCCAGGTCGTCGAGCTGCAGGTCGCAGCGCCCGTCCACAGGGTTTCACGGGCCCCCACACGCTGTTGTTGCAAGAGTCGGCATCCTACCAGAGCGCGGTCGCCGGGTCGCCTGAGCCCGTGGCGCCCCACGCCACCCTGTGCCGGCGCTGCCTCCAACCATGCACACTGGGCTGCAGGGCACGGCGACTGCATGGCGCACCTGCACGCCCTGGCACTGACCGCCGCACCTGCGCGCCGCAGGGCCGCAACGCGGAGCTGCGGGAGGAGGTGCGCTGGCACGAGCAGCAGCGGCTGTGGGCGGAGTTTGGCGGCGCGCCGGGCGCCGCTGGCCCCGCACCCGCGCGCGCGTTGGGCGCCGGGCCGCGCGCGGCGCCGGCGGCCCCGCCGGGCGACTCTGAGGATGGCTCTGCACCGCGAGACGAGCGCGCCGGCAGCGCGCCGCCCCGCGGCGCCGCCGCGCAGAGCGCCGCGCCAGCGGCCGGCGCGGCCGGCGCGCCGGCGGGCGGCGGCTGGCGCCAGAGTGGCGGCTACAGCCGGTGGGACGCTGACAGCGCGGAGCGGCAGGCCAGTGCGGACCGGGAAGCCCGGGAAGCACCTGCCGACGGCTACGGGGAGCGCTATGCAGAGCAAGGGGACGACTCTGGGGAGCAGTATACGCAGGCGGACGGCTGCGGGGAGCGCTCTGCGGCGCAAGTGGAAAGCTACGAAGAGCGCTATGCGCATGCGGATGTCCCTGCAGCCGGGGAGGCTGCGCGGGACGGGGGAGCCGCATGGGAGCGGGAGCCCTGGGCGGACCGCGGTGTCGAGGACCAGGGTCACCGCGAGGACGCAGCACCCTGCGAAGCCCTGGACGAGCCCTACGGGCGCCCGCATGGCGTGCAGGAGACCATCTGGCAGCCGCTGCAGCCCGGGCATGCGCAGGACGGGCCAGCGGGCGGCCACCATGCCGACGCGCCCGCAGCCGCGGCGCATGCCGACGACAACGGCGCGCCGGCATACCCCGCGCTGGACCCTGGAGACCCTGCGGAGGACCCTGAAGGCAGCGGCGCGGTGGACGCCGTCGTGCAAGCGCTCGAGGCGGAGCGCGCGCTGCGGCGGGGGCCCAGCGGCGACTGGCCGGGCCGCCAGGACGGCGAGGCGGCCGCGCAGGCGCCCGCCTGGCAGCGCCCCGCCCTGTCCCTGCACCTGCCCCCGCCGCCGGTGCCGCGCTTCGACCGCCGCGGCGCGCGCGCGGGCGGCGGCGGCCCTGCCGCGGGCGACGCGGGCGCGGCGTGGGGCGCGCCCGGGCACGGGGAGGACGGCGAGGACGGCCCCGGGCAGGACTTTGCGGACGCCGTGGAGGCCGCGCTGGCAGACTCGCCGGCCTTCCCGGCGCGCCCCCGCCAGCAGCTGTTCGAATGAGTGCCAGCTCACGACGGCTGTGCGTGCAGGCACACACAGTCAGCTCTGCCCTGGTACAGCGCTCATGGTGCCGCTTGACACGTCCCGCTCTGCCAGTGTGTGCCTTGCGTGCCACCCCTGGCCGGCGCGGCGGCGCGCTGCTGACGACTCAGTCGCGCGCGCGCGTGCAGGCGCAGGCTCCGACCCTGCCTGCGCTGGCGGCGGGCCCGGGGCTCGACCCTTCTATACCCTACCCAGGTCCCGGCGGCCCGGGCGCTGACCCCTCGGCCGCCTTCTTCTCGCCACTGCGCGAGTCGCTGCGCGCCGCCGCCGCCGCGCGGCAGCCCGCCCGCGCCCCGGGCCCCGGCCCTGACGCCGCCGGCGGGCGCCGCGAGCTGGGCGTGAGGCGCAGCGGGGACGCGGCCCCACCGCACGGGGCGGAGCATGCACAGCGTGAGTGGGCGCCGAACGTGCGCAGCTCCGGCGGAGGCGAGCCGTGCCGCATGGAGCAGGGTCTGTGGCCCGCGCGCGACGCGGGCGAGCAGGGTCTGCTGCACAGCGGCGGCGGCGGAGCAGCGGACCGCGGGCGGCCCGGGGAGCACGGCGCGGGGCCTGCGCCGAGCCGCGCGGACGCCGCGCGGCTCATCGCGGCGCCGGGGCTGCTGGGGCATGCCAGCGTGCCGGTCGAGGCGCGCGCTCCCCGGCCCAGCACCTGCCGCTCTTGCACTGCACATGCCCGATGTATGCGCGGCGCAGCGTGTCCACTTGTGTGGACGTGGATGTGGGTTTCGAATGAGCGGTTTTCATGAACCCTGAGCGGCACCCAGGACTCTGCTGAGCACAAGGGGGTGCTTGCCCAAGTGAGCGCGCCTGAACACGCCGGTACAGAATGTACACGCTTCTGGTTGCCGGCACGCCGACGCTTTCAACCCCGTTCCGGCAGGAGCTTGTGCACGCCGACGGCAAGACCGAGCGCGCGTACGGCGACGGCCGCCGCGAGGTGACCTTTGCCAATGGCACGCTGCGGCTGCAGCTGCCCGACGGCCGCGCGGTCGTGCGCTTCACCAACGGCGACGTCAAGAAGGCGTTCCCGAGCGGTGCGCGTGCAGGGTCTAGGGTTAGGGTCAGGGTTTTTCCAACCCGGCGCAGCGGGGCCGATGCATGTGTCAGCACACGCGCGTGCCGCGTAGCAGGCCGAGCTGGCGGGCCTGCCGGGCTGTGCAGAGCGCTGCCGCGGGCCGGCGGCCGCAGCGGGCCAGCGCTCGGGGGCGGACAGCCTTGCGACCCTCCGGCATGGCGGCGGCAAGGCCCGCCCGGCGCTGCGCAGGGCGGGATCGGCCAGAGTACGACAAACGTCGCGGCCAGCATTCACCATAGCCTGCACTATTGAAAGCGGTCTCTGATCACGTGTGGTCGAGGCCTGTCAATCATTGGCAGACGACTTCTTTTTGCCGGTGAGGCGCCGGCGTAACGGTGCGCAGCGCGCGCAGGGCGCGTGGAGTACTACTACGCGGAGGTGGACACGTGGCACACGACGCACGCGGACGGCGTGGAGGTGTTCAACTTTGCCACGGGGCAGACCGAGGCGCACCACCCCGACGGCCTCAAGGCGCCCCCCCCCAGCGACCCAACCGTTTACCTCATAGTGTGGCCATAAATGAAATAAGTGACAGCTCAGCTTGCACAGCCCATGGATGCGCCTTCTTCAAGCGCTCATGGGACAGGCCGGCAAAGAGCGGACAGCGCGGGGTGCTTGTCTGGGTGCGCACCTGTCTGCCATGCACCGGGGCGGCATCGAGCAGCGCACACGCATGCCCTGGTCCCCAGAAGCGGGGTGCGGGCAATCGCAGCGAGCGCCCGCCGTCAGCAGGCGGGCTGCATGCGGGACGATGCATGCCTGACGCGTCCCGTCTGCTGGCCTGCGGCGCCGAGCGGCGGGCTGCGTGCGCGGCGCAGGAGATCCTGTTCCCGGACGGCGCGGTGCGCGTGGTAGAGCCGGGCGGCGGCGAGGCGCCCGCGGCGCGCGCGCACCTGAGCGCGGCCGCGCTGCAGCCCACGCCCAGCGCCGACAGCCTGTGAGTGCGGGGCGCTGGTAGCCGGGGTCCGCGTGGGGTCTGCGAATCTGGTTGACCAAATTGCTGCAGTTGTTACAGACCCTATACCCTAAGCGTGAACCTGCACGGGCAGCCTGGTATTGCCTGGCAGTGGCCTCGCGGGCTGCGTGGCAGGCTCATGCATCACATGCATGCTTTGCGCTCGCATGGCGGCGCACTCTGGGAATTGACCGCTGCGCCCGCAATGCACTACGTACTGTAAAGGAATGAGGCCAAAGCGCTGCAATGTGGGAGGATCACTCGCACGCGCAGTCCAGTTTTTGCAATCTGGTTGGCAGTATTCCACGGCATGGGATGCAGCCCTGCCTGGTCCTCTGATGTACATTGGTGCGGGCCGAGCAATAAGCAAATCAGGCGCGACACAAGCGCCGCCGCAGGCCATGCCACAGAGCCTTGCAGGCCATGAGCAGCCGCTGCCAACGTGCAGCAGCGCTCAGCGAAAGCGATCTGTGTAGAGGCGCTCGTATAGCTCGACCAGCTGCTCGGGCGTCGCGCCCAGGTACCAGCTCATACCCAGGACGACGTGCACATACGTCGCCCACGGGTTGCCCCAGGCGGCCAGCCGGCGGCCGCTGGTCAGCGACGGCGGGTTCAGCACCATGCGCACGCGGCCGCGGCGGCGCGCCCATGCGCGCGCGCCCGCCGCCAGCTGTGCCGCCGGCCCCCCGGGCGCGGTCTGGGGGCTGCCTGCCATCGTCGCGCCGCCCACGGGCGACCTGCCGGCTGCCGCGCGCGCGCCAGCCGCGGCGTCTGCGGCAGCGGCCGCGGCGGCGGCCGCGCGCGGCGGCGCGGGCCCTGCCATGTGCATGCGGATGCACAGATCGGCGTCCTCCATGATGGGCAGCGCGGGGTCGAAGCCGCGCACGCGCGCAAAGTCGGCCGCGCGGCAGAACAGCGTCTGGTCGCCAAACATGATGCGGCCGCCCCTGCGCAGCGTCCCGCCCGCGTCGGAGCGCTGCGGAGCGGGAGCTGGGGCGCAGGCGCAGGGGCGTGTCTTGCGCATGAGCGCACGCACGACAGCGACCCCACAACGACAGCGCACACACATGCAACCCCATCTCTCCCCTTCTCTTCTGCTCTGAAAGCTGGCTGCGACTCGCAGCCTGCGAGGCACAACTCAGAACCTGACAGCCACTCACCATCCAACCGCCTCTGTGCGCCCGTGTCTTGACCCGTGGCAAGCAAGTAGTTTATTTGGGTTTTCAAAAGGCATGCCGGCCGCAAGGACATGCCCCGCCAGTCTGCTTGCTGGCAGGCACTGCAGGCAGGCAGCCGCGCGCCACGACCAGCGCCGTGCCGGCTGGGCGCCTGCCTAAATGACAAGCCCATGCGCGCGCCTGAGCAGCGTCAGCGGCCGCAGCAGCGCGACCAGGTACCAGGTCTTGGCCAGCTGGTGCGCGGTCATGAAGCGCAGCCGGCGGCCGCGGTCCGTGATCACCGTCCGGAAGCCGCCCAGCACCACGCGCGCGTCCGCCAGCGTCTCGCGCACGCGCGCCTGCCCGCGCATGCCAGCATTAGGGTAATCCGCCCTGCCCTGGCGCCAGCCCGCGCGCGCACGCGCGGCTGCTCAGACGGGCGGGGCACGCTTGCCGCTGTAACAGCGCGCCGGCCCCGCTGGCCCTGGCCGACACGTGCGGGCCGTCCTCGCCAGCCTGCCAGGCCCTGCGCCCAGGCCGCCTGCGAGCGGCGTTGCATGGCCAACACAGCCGACCAGCGTCTCCCTGTGTCTGCTGGCCCACCAGGCGCATGCGCGCCAGCACGCCAGCACGCGCCGCTCCCAGACGTCACATGGAGCGTGCTAAGCAGCCACCCACGACAGCTCGAGCGACAAAGCTTCGGCACACATCTGACTGCAGCCGCGCAGCGAAGCGCACCACGGCGCAGTCGGGCGGCGTGCTGTCGGCGTGCACGAAGCACAGCGCGCCGCCGCGCGCCGCCGCCGCCCCGGCATTCATCTGCCGTGCGCGCCCACGCTGCGTCTGCACCACCGCCGCGCCCGCCTTGCGCGCAGCGCGGACCGTCCTGCAGTGTCCCCACAGAATCAGCAACGTGCTCAAGCACGCGCCCCGCAGACGTGATCAACGGGCGCACGAGGCGGAGTGCGCTGCAACAGCGCAAGCCAGACCCAGCTGGGTGAGCTGTCTACAATGCGCGGCGCGGGCGCACCCATCCGTGCTGCCGCCGTCGACGACGATGACCTCGAGCGGCGGCGGGAAGAGGCTGCGCAGGTGCAGCACGCAGCCCGCGATGCACTTCTCCTCATTCAGCGCCTGCCGCGCCCTGCGCCGCCGCCGTCAGTCAGCCCGACCGCGGCAGCGTCGCAGCTGGGGACACAGGCGGCACAGGCGCCTGCCGGAGCGCCTGCCGCGCCCTGCGCCGCCGCCGTCAGTCAGCCCGACCGCGGCAGCGGCGAAGCTGGGAACACAGGCGATGCGGCGGAGGCCGGAGCGTCGCTATGGCCCACGCTGCCCTGTGGTGCTTGAGGAGCCGCTCAGTTTACGACCAAAGAACAGTCCTGTGGGCTGGCGGTGTGCCGGGCAGCGCCAGGATCGTGTGGACGCGCTCGGCAGGCTTGCGAGAACGCCTGACCATGAGGGCGGGGCCATCACCGGGACAATCATGGACACAGACAGCTTCGAGGTGTCCAGCGCCCAGCGCTCGGCTGTGAGCGCCTCCCATGCCTGCCACAGTACGCCTGCGGCCTGCACGGCAGGAACTTGCACTCTTCAAGGCGCTCTTCAAGGCACCCTTAAGCCTTGATATGGACAAAGAGGTAAACAATGACAGGTGCATGGCAGCAAATCCGCAACAGGGCAAGAGCCTCGCTTCAACGTCAAGGCATGGGCACCCCAGTGTGGCAGCCCGACAGGGCTGTCTGTGTTCCGGCCTGTCCGCGCAGCAGGCCGCCTTTGGCGCTTCGGCAGGGCCGACCGCTGCTCAGCTCTGTGCCAAAGCACACCCTGGCGCACCAGGAGCGCCGCGAGCGCGAGCTGCAGCCTGCGGGGCTGGCCCGCATCGCCAGCGCCGCCCTCACCGTGGCCACCTCCTGGGCCTCCCGGCCCACTGCCGCCGCCAAAGCCGCCGAGCTCTGCCGCAGGCGTGGGGCCGGAGACCGCCCGGGCGAGCGCAGGGCGCGGCCGCGTGCGGGGGGCGTGCGCAGCATGCAGCCCAAACGGCAGCGCGCAGCGCGCTGCGCGGCAGCCACGGCAGGCACGGCTGCCTGGCCTTGCGTGGATCCGCATTGCCTGCCGCAAGGCTGAGATTAATTTGTTACAGTACGCAGCCCCAGCCAGAGAGCGTCTGAAAGGTCCAAACCACCCACCGACAGAAAACAACAGCTGCAGGGACCCTGCCACAGGGTTAGGGCAGGCTCCTCGTGCCTTGGCAAGAAAGTTTTGCCCAGCGGGCCCAGTACGAAAGCCGTGCTCTCTTGTTGCGAACGCGAAGCTGCGCCTGCCGTGCTGCTCGCCGCTGCTGCCTGACTGGCGTCAGCGTTGGCCAGTGCGTCGAACCTCGGACGGCACGGCCTTGCGGGCAGGAGCTCTGGCTTGCTCGGGCAAGATCTTGCGGTCAGGGGCGAGACGATCTGGTGGGCGTGTGCTGCTGCCGCAGCACACTGGCGGGCCGTGAGAGGTCTGGTGACACACACCAGGCTCGTCGGAGGAAGCGGAGCGCAGGCGCAATGGCGGAGCCCTGCTGCCAGGTGCTGCTCACGCTCGCGCCAGCAGCCTGCCCGTAGGAGGGGATTGTCTGGGGGGGCGCTGCGTGGGGGAATTGCTCCTGGCTGGCAATGCCGCACCCCGCGTGCCAAGGTGTGAGGGGGGCGCCAGAGTATGGCCTGTGGGCTGCAGGCAGAGCTCGCTGTCCTCTGTCGCTGCGGTGCTGTGTGGGCGGCGCGTGAGGGCACACCCAGACATGCGCGCTCAACCGCTCCCAGCAGCCGCCTGTATGCAAAGCCTCATACGCAGTGCCAGAAATCGCGCCGTGCCCGTCCACATGCGGCACTGCAACCCCTGCCCACGCTCCCACATGTATAGATCTGGCCGGCGCGCAGGCGCGCTGGACAAACCCGTATGGCATCTTGCCATGGCAATGAAGCCTGTGCAAGTCGTAGTTGCCTCACTGTGTACGCAGGCAAGCGAGGCCGTGCAAGCCATGCTGCGCTGCCCAGGCATACCCTGCCCTCGGCCATGCCCGGGCATGGGCGCGGCTGGGGGCAGCCTCCGCGAGAGCCCAGAGGCTGGGAGTGCTGTCTGTCAAGTGCCTTGCGCCGCGCTCGCCTCACCGTGCTGGCCTGCGCGGCGCGGCAGGACGCGTGCTGGGTGTGCCTGGGCGAGTCTACGCCGGACGAGCCGCTGACGTACCCCTGCCACTGCCCGCGGCCGGTGCACGCGCCCTGCCTGGCGCGCTGGCAGCTGCACTCCGCAGGCAGCAGGTGCGATGCGCGGGGCTCCCCGGCAGCGACCCTTGCGCAGCCCCGTAGCCCTAGGAGCCTGCGCCGGCTCGTGCGGCGGCACGAGCGCCCTGCCTGGGCGCGGGCTCACGCACTAGCAGCCCTACTCAAGAGGTCCACACGCGCCCCTTGGTATCTGCTCTCCAGCCTCTCCGGCACGTGCACAGGGCGCCACTGCACCGGCACCTTGGCCTGGCTGTCTGGTCACTCTGCGTGGCTGGGAGCTGAACGACTTTGCTCTATATCGGATTCGCGAGGGTGCCCTGCCAGCCACCGCCCTTGGCGCCCAGGCTGGACGCGCGGCAGCTCAGTCTGCCCGACGTGAAGCGAGCAGGCTCGCACCTGCCAGCCGCTCGGCTGAGCCGCGCGCAGTGCGGTCCTGAGCGCCCGGGCGCGGCGCGCAGCGAGGAGACGCGCTGCCGCTTCTGCGACGGCGAGCTGCCGGACTGGAAGCCCGTGCTGACGCCCAGCGGCGAGGAGGTCGCGGTCGCGTCGCCGACCATGAGCGTCACGTTCAACGGCAACGTGCGCCCGCCTGCCGCCCGCGCACCACCGATCTCTGCAGCTTGGGCACCTGCCTGTTGCTCGCGCGCCGTCGCTTCCTCCAGGCTGGGCGCCCGGGAAGCAGGAGCTTGCTTTGAGTCGTTACCACCACATGGGTGTCACTTGGGCGTTCAGCGTCCTTCCTTCTGCCGCATTGTGATAGCCACCCGACCCCAAGCACCCTGCATTTGTCCCAGTCAAGCTGACGTGTTGGCTTTGCTGCCTGCAAGCTGACGTGTTCGCTTTGCTGCCTGGCCTGCGCACGCCACGTCAAATGACAAGACCGTATACTGAAACGGACCATGCGGGCGCAGGTGCACCACGTGACGGTGCGCGGCGGGCCGGGCGGCTATGAGGCGTTCATTGGCGACATCCGGCGCATCTTCGGCATCACCGCCGAGCACGACATGCAGCTCGCCTTCGACTGCGCCGACCCGGTGACCGGTGCGTTGCAGCCGGCTTGGGCGCGCACGTGCCTGCGGCGCATGGCAGCACACAGCTCCGTAGGTGCTTCAGGTCGCACAGCGAACCTGGAGATTGAAATGGCATGCAGGCATGGCGTGGGCAGAGGAGCCAGGCTGAGTGGTGCAGCGCTGGCAGGCATGCCTGGCCTGCACGGGAGGGCGTCCAGCCCCTGCCGTGCATGCGCGACACGGCGCTGGCCCCTGCGGCCGCCGACGCGGGCCTGTGCCGCGGCACAGGCCACCTTTACCCTAACCCTATCATAATCCTACCTGTGCTGCGGCGCAGGCCA
>JAABUY010005729.1_pt1 | contig 12395 bp, 12 predicted proteins | sample 5560271 | NCBI WGS metagenome assembly JAABUY01 (sample SAMN10711886, study PRJNA513374) | rock metagenome | isolation source: Antarctica rocks | place: Antarctica: Victoria Land, University Valley
CGTATGGGCCCTATGGGGGTCACCCGAGACCCATCTGCCTGTTCCGGTTGGTAGTGGCCGGCCCTTGGCGGCCAGCTGCCGCATGTGTTCCTGCCACTTTCGGATCGCGGGGTAGTGCCGGAAGTACGCAACGATCATCCGTTGGGTGTCAGCGACAGACGTTCCCGTCGCATGGGCGATGGCGCGCGCGCCGCGGCCGTAGGGGATCCCGTGCGTGATCGCTTTAGCTTGCTGGCGGTGTCGTCAGTGTGGCCGACCCAGAGCGTCGGGGCGCGCTGGTCGAGGCGGAGGGCGATGCGGTTGGGGACACCTGGCGCGGCCACCTGGCCGCCGGGCGTCCAGCGCACTGAGATCGACGTCAGGGCGATGACGGGCCGGTGCGCGACCCAATCCTCGACCTCAGCGAGGCTGCTCGCCATGAGCGACTCTCCCGCCGCGCTTACCTCAAGCTGGTCAATCTGGGTGTCCCGCCAGACGGGGTGGGCGCGCCGCACGTCGTCGGCACGCTGCACAAGGCTCCACGCGACCCGGCCCTTCGTGACCGTCCGCAGGTCGCGCGTGACCTGATGGTCCGCCATCAGAGAACCCGCGGCTGGGGGGCGCCGGGGTCGGTCATGCGGCCCAGTCCGTCGCCAGCAACTCGGCCTGCTGAAGCACGAGGTCGGTCGCCTCCTCGCGTTTGTCCGGCGGGTACTTCTTCGTGATAAGGAGGCGCTTGACGGCGGAGCGCAGGGCCGCGCGGACCGTCTGCTTGTTGTTCCAGTCGATCGTCGCCTTTCTCTTGACGACGTCGACGAGGAGCCGGGCGATCTCCTGGAGCGCCTCGTCCCGCATGGCAAGGACCGCGGCGTCGTTCGTGCGGATGGCGTCGTAGAACGCGAGTTCCGCCGGGTTCATCTTGAGTTTCGCGCCGCGGTCCTGCTCGGCCTTGAGCTGCTTCGCCAACTCTACGAGTTCCGCGATGACCTGGGCCGCGTCGATGCTCCGGTTCTGGTAGGCGAGCAGCGACTTCTGGAGCATCTCGCTGAACTGCCTGCCGGCGACGATGTTGCGCTTCCCGATCTGCCCGAGTTCCTCGTTGATGAGCCGCCGGAGCAGTTCGATCTGCAGGTTCGGGCGGGGGTTCTTGCGGATCTTGTCGATGAAGTCGTCGTCGATAAGGGACAGGTCGGGGCGGTCCATCCCTGCGGCGGCGAAGATGTCGATGACGCCGCCGCCAGCCATCGCGTCGGAGAGGATCTGCTTGATCGCGGTGTCGAGGCCGGCACCGTCACCGCCGCCCTCCCGGTAGGTGCCCTCCAGCTTGCTGATGCTCCCGCGGACGGCCTGGAAGAACGCGACGTCATCTCGGAGGGCCATCGCTGTGGGGTTCGGGACGCTCATGGTGAAGAACCCGACGAGGTACCGGACCTGCTCCATGAACCGGGTCTTGATCTCCGGCTCGCTCAGGAGGTAGTCGACGCAGGCGCTGATCGCCTCCAGGTAGGACTTGCCTGTTCCTGCACGGGCCTTCGTCTGCCAGTCGTGGCCGTGGAGCATCGTGGTGACGACGTCGTGCTTCTCGATGAGTCCGGGTAGGGCGCCTTCCTCGACGCTCTGGCCGGCGACGGCGCGGTCCCGGTCGGTGTACTCAGCGAGGGCCTCCTGGAGGTCGTCGGCGATCCCGATGTAGTCCACGACGAGACCGGACGGCTTGTCCTTAAACGTCCGGTTGACCCGGGCGATGGCCTGCATGAGCCCGGCTCCGCGCATGGGCTTGTCGACGTACATCGTGTGCATCGACGGGCTGTCGAACCCAGTGAGCCACATGTCGCGGACGATCACGATCTGGAGCGGGTCGCCGGGGTCCTTCGCGCGCTGCTTGAGGGCCCGGAGCCGTTTCTTGTCCCGGATGTGCGGCTGGAGCCGCTGGTCGTCGGCGGCTGACCCGGTGATGACGACCTTGACCGCGCCGAGCGCGTCGTCGTCCGAGTGCCAGTCGGGTCTGAGCGCGACGATCTCCTCGTACAGGGCGGCGCAGATCCGTCGGCTCATCCCGACGACGAGGGCCTTCCCGGTGAGGGCGTCGGACCGCTTCTCCCAGTGCTCGACCAGGTCCTTCGCTACCTCGCGGACCCGCTGCTCCGAACCGACGATCGCCTCGACCTTCGCCCAGCGGGTCTTGAGCTTCTCCTTGGCCGGGTCGGCGGCGTCCGCGGTCGCCTGCTCGAACGCCTCATCCAGTTGCTCGATGTGCTCGGCGGGCAGGTCGACCTTCGCCAGCCGTGCCTCGTAGAACACCTTGACGGTGGCCTCGTCCTCGACGCTCTTGGTCATGTCGTAGGTGTGGACGTACCCGCCGAACACCTGCCTGGTGTTCTTGTCCGACGTCTCGATCGGCGTGCCGGTGAACCCAATGAATGACGCGTTCGGCAGCGCGTCGCGCAGGTTCCTGGCGAGCCCGTCGATGAAGTCGTACTGCGACCGGTGGGCCTCGTCCGCAATCACGACGACGTTCCGGCGGTCCGTCAACGTCGGGAACGGCCTGCCAGCCTCCCGGTCGTCCCTGGACAGCCCGAACTTCTGCAGCGTCGTGAACACGATGCCGCCCGACGCGCGGGTCAGCAGCCGCTTGAGGTCGTCCCTGGACTCGGCCTGCGACGGCTTCTCGGGCAGCGTCCTGGCGGCGGTGAACACCTCGTCGAAGAGCTGGTCGTCGAGGTCGTTCCGGTCCGTCAGGAGCACCAGCGTCGGGTTGCTCATGGCCGGGTCGCGCATGACCTTGCCCGCGTAGAACAGCATCTCCAGGCTCTTGCCCGAGCCCTGGGTGTGCCAGACGACCCCCGCCCTGCCATCCCCGGTCGTGGACGCCTCGATCGTGCTGGCGAGGGCCTCGTTGACTGCCCAGAACTGGTGGTACTTGGCAACGCGCTTCACCACCCCAACCGGCTCGTCGCTGAACACGATGAAGTTGCGGACGAGGTCTAGGAACCGCGCCGGGTCGAAGACGCCGTGGACGAGCACGTCCATCTGCGGCAGCGCCGGTGAGGCGTCGCTGCCGTCGACCGTCTTCCACGCGGCGAAGTGCTCTAGCGGCGAAGTCATCGTCCCGAGACGCGCCTGGTGACCGTCAGAGATGACGCAGACCGCGTTCGCGGCGAACATCGACGCGATGTCCTTCTGGTAGGTCCTGAGCTGGTTGTGTGCGCCCTTGATGGTGGCGTTCTCCGAGCCCACCGCCTTCAACTCGAACAGCGCCAAGGGCAGGCCGTTGACGAAGCAGACGATGTCGGGGATCCGCTTGCGCCCATCCTGCACGACCGTCAGTTGGTTGACCGCCAGCCAGTCGTTGTTGTCCGGAGACTCCCAGTCCAGCAGGCGGGCCCGCGTCTGCACGACTCGGCCATTAGCGTCCCGATATTCCACGGGGACGCCTTCGGAGAGCAGCCTGTAGACGCGCCAGTTCTCGCTCAGCAGGACTTGCGACTCGGCCCGCCCGAGGGCGGCAGCAACATCCGCTTGGGCGGCCTCGGGGAGGTCTGGGTTGAGCTTCGCGAGCGCGTGCCGGAGCCTTCCTACTAACAGAACCTCGGCGTACTCACTCCGTTCGGCTGCGGATCCGCCCGGCGCGAGGTCCGGGCCGAAGGCCCGTGCCCACCCCGCGTCGCCGAGGTAGTCCAGACACACTTCCTCAAGCTCAGCCTCCGTGAGCCCGCTCATGCTTCGACCAACCGGTCCACGACCTCCGTCGGGCTGAGCTCGCCAGCAAGCAGGGGGCCGGCCAGTCGGTCGCGGAGGCTCGCGAGAGTCCGGTTCATCTGGATGTTGATCTCCATGCGGTCGTCCAGCCTACCGAGGTAATCGCCAATGGCCGCCTGCTCCTCCAGAGGAGGGACCTGGACGAGCAGGCGATGGGCGGCGTCCCTGTTTAGTCCAGGAATGGCGCTGTCGCTATTCATGCTGGTGAGACCAAGGGACCGCAGGAGGTAGAAGGTGAACCGCAGGTCACGATGCTCGGCGGCCTCGACGTAGAAGGTCGTGTCGATCGGCCAGCAAGGCCCGCTGCTCCAATGCACCAGGCCGATGCTCCCCTTGCGTCCGATGATGATCGTGGGACCGGTCAGTAGTGCCGCGGTGTGCACGCCGACGATGCCGGCTGAGCCGTAGACAGCAACGGCGCCATCTGCGTCGCGCCGCCGCTCCGGGAGGCTCTTGCCGTAGGCGAAGGGGGCGAACTCCCCGATGGTCGTCTTGGTCCAGGTGTCGCTCACAGCAGCTCTCCAAACGAGGTGCGCAGGGCGTCGTCCGATTCGGCCGCGGCGCGAAGCGCACTCGCTAGATCCACTAGGTCCGACTTTGCGCGGGTGGTCCAGTTCTCCTCGTCGGCCTTTTCGGCTCGCCCCACGTACGGCGCCGGCGTGAGGACGTACTGGTGCCGCGCGATCTCCTCCGTGGTCGCTACGCGGGCAAAGCCCGCTTCGGCTGGCGCGTCCCCGGTCTCGCGGAAGGTGCGGTAGACGTCCGCTAGGTGCTTCACGTCGACGTTGCTGAGTTCACGATGCACTCGGTTGGTCATCGTCCCCAAGTCTCGGGCGTCAATCATGAGCACTTTGCCGTCACGTCGACCCGGGCCCGACGCGTCTCGACCTTGGGCGAGGAACCAGACGGCGACAGGGAGACTGCGGCTGTAGAACAACTTGGTCGGCAGGTTGACGATGCAGTCGACCGCATCGCTCTTTATCATCTGGGCCCGAACGTCGCCCTCGCCTTTCGACTGTGAGCCGAGCGACCCCGTCGCCAGGATGACCGCGCCGAGCCCGGTTGGGCTGAGTCGAGCGAAAATGTGCTGCAGCCAGGCGAAGTTGGCGTTGCTCGCCGAGGGGACACCGTGTATCCAGCGAGAGTCGTCCCGTCGCTGCTCGCCACCCCAATCGCTGATGTTGAACGGGGGGTTCGCCAGCACGAAGTCCGCCCGCAGGTCGGGGTGCTTGTCGTCGTGGAAGGTGTCGCCCCACTCCGCCCCGAGGTTGGCCTCGATGCCGCGGAGCGCCAGGTTCATCTTCGCGATGCGCCAGGTGGTGGCGTTGGACTCCTGCCCGTACACGCTGATGGCGTCCTTGTTTCCGCCGTGGGCAAGCACGAAGTCCTCGGCCTGAACAAACATGCCCCCGCTCCCGCAGCAGGGGTCGTAGACACGGCCCTTGTAAGGCTCCAGCATCTCGACTAGGAGCTGCACCACGCTGCGGGGCGTGTAGAACTCCCCGCCGCCCTTGCCTTCGTTGGCGGCGAACTGGCCGAGGAAGTATTCGTAGACGCGTCCGAGGACGTCGCCCTTGCGCTGCTCCGCGGTCCCGAGTCCGATGCCGCTGATGAGGTCGACGAGTTCGCCGAGCCTGCGTACGTCGAGTTCCTGGCGGGCGTAGTTCTTGGGCAGCACGCCGCGCAGGCTCGGGTTCTCGCGCTCGATGGCGTCCATAGCGGCGTCGATCCGGCGGCCGATGTTCGGCTGCTTGGCGCCGGCTTGGATGCCGGTGGGGCCGTCCCATCGCGCTTCGCTTGGCACCCAGAAGACGCCTGCGCCGAGGTACTCGTCTCGGCTCTCCAGTATCTCCTGGCGGTCCGTCTCGTCGTCGACGTGCTCGGGGCTGTCGGGGTCGGTGAGCGTCTTGTCCAGGAGGTCGCGCTGCTCGGTGAAGGCGTCGCTGACGTACTTGAGGAAGATGAGTCCGAGTGCGACGTGCTTGTACTCGGCGGAGTCCATGTTCCCGCGGAGCTTGTTCGCCGCGTCCCAGAGGGTCGATTCGATGCCGAGGGACTCACTGGCCTTTGAGCGGGGCGGCACGGTTCTCCTTCGTCGGTGGTCTCCTCACCATCGGCTCGGAGGGCCAGTCGTTGGTTGTGAGGCTATCGACGGAAGATGGTCCTCGGGGGCCGAACAGCCTCGTCTAGTCCGCGAGTTCTGGGCGGTGCTGGGCTGCCCAGGTGCGGACGTCGGCGCCCAGCCAGACCTTGCCCATGCCGAGGACGCTGGCCGGTGCCGGGAAGGTCTGTGTGCTGACGATCTGCTGGACGCGCTGCCGGCTGACCCGGAGGTAGTGCCCGATCTCGGCGGCGCCCATGAGGTCGAGAGGCTCCCTAGTCACTTGATTAGACCTCCTTCGGCTGCCACCTTGGGTAGCCCCTAGTCGTGTGACTAGGTGTCCAAGGGAGGACGACGTGCCCTCAGTCGGCAGCCTGCCGCATACGCCCGTCCGGACGGGAACGACCACGCCGACCGGTTGCTTGGACGATCGGCACGGCCAGGAGGCGCATGACGCGCTGCAGCGGGCTGTGGTCGCTACCCGGCTGGTGCACGAGCACCGGGGCGATGCTGACGGCTGCGGCTGAGCGGCGACGGGCGGTGGTCCTGGCGTACGCGTCCGGGTTGACGATGCGCCGCGTCGCGGTGGAGTTGGGCGTCAGCACCGGGGCGGTGCAGCGGATCGTGGAGACGGCCCGCTCCCGCGCGTCCCGTGGGCTCCGTGAGTCAGGACGACGACGACCGTTGCGACGAGTGGGAGCAGGACAAGGACGGTCGCCGGGTCCTGCCCTTCGGGCCGTCGTACATGGAGTCGCTCATGGCCGTGGAGGACGCCTTGGTGAAGGACGAGGTCCTGGACGCGGCGGTGCCGCTGGACGGGCGCTGGCCTGAGCCCCGGCTGCTCTGGCAGACCGGAGTGTTCCACCTTCGGGACCGCACCTGCGTCGACCTGGCACGAGCGCCCAAGGTCGAACTGGAGTGGGTCCTGGAGCACCTGAGGACGCCGCTGGGATGTGGCACGCGGCAGCAGCGCGGGACGAGGAGCGGACGACGTCCAGCGCGGCCCGCTGGGCGATGCGCGAGACGGGCGTGGCGACTGTCGATGAGACGGACCCCGGGGTGTGGCTGGAGAGTGGTTCCCGGCGACGGTCGATAGCGGCCCGGCCGGGACAGTGCGGCGGCGGCCTCGCTGTTGGTGTTGCGGAGCTTCTCGGCGTGGGGCGACCGCAGCCACCCCCGCGAGTGGCAGCGCGACGTCCTTTCTAGTTCCGCTCGAACCGATCACAGCGACTGTTCGCCTGCGAGATTCGCCCGTACTCCGCAGGGCGAGACCGAGCCGGTCAGCCGCTTCTACAAGCTCGACCCCGACGCCTTGTGCAACACCCTACGGGGCGGGCAGCGGGAGTGAGCGCGGCGCCTTCACGTCCCCTAGGCCCATCCACCCGCACCTTCCCCGCGTGCCGTCCAACCGCGAGGCGGCCCGGCTGCACGCCTTACCGGACTGGTTCCGGCTGCACGCGACCAAGTGGCACGGGTTTCGGCAGATCGGCAACGCCGTCGTGCCCCTCGTCGGGCGGGCTGTGGGCGAGCCGTCGTCGAGGCCCTGAGGCTTGCCCCTACGACGCCCACCCAGCGCGTGCAACTCGGTCGCGTGCGGCTCCCGCGCCTGACCATGTCCCAGGCGGCGGAGCACTTCGACGCAGACGTCGCCTACCTGGCGGCCAAGCGCACACGTGGCGCGATTCCCAGGCAAGACGCTCGAAGTCGAGCCCCGCGCCGCCCAGCCGCTCGAGGAGTCTGTCGAGCTGGTGCCCGCCTGATGCCCCCGAGCGCCGGGCAAGTACGAACGCGCCTCTAGTCAAAGCTGCCATGCGTTGGGCAGCCGGTATGCCGACAGTCGGTTGGGGAGATCACCAACGGTCGTGGCCCGCAGTTGCTCGAGGCTCTTTTCACTGCTGGGCGGGTGGTCGACAGCAGCCCAGACACGCGGCACCGCGCCATGATGATCCCTCCGACCACCTTCGCAGCCTGAAGGTCACCGGACATGGCCCGGTCCCACAAGACCACCTGCAGGGCGTCGAGTCGCGCCACCTCGGTCTGGCGCAGCTCGTCCACCGACTCGACGAGCTGAGCACCGAGCTCCTGCTGCACGAGGTGATGGACGGTGCCCTTGTTGGCATAGCCCAGCTCGTCGGCGACCTGCTGATAGGTCAGGCCCTCACTGACGAGCTGCAGGGCACGCACCCGACGCCGCCCCGCCAAGGCACGGTTGCGGTGACGACCCTGCACACGCGGCAAGGTTGACGCTTCGCTCGCCGTACCGGTCACGCTCGTCCTCTCGTCGACCCCTCAGTCTCACCGGCGATGTCAACCAGCGCACGAGCGATGACACGACCTCGTGCTTCGACCGGCTCGGCCTGGCCGCAGCCCACGGCGGCTCTAGCGCCTCCGCTCGCCTAAGCCGTGGCGGACTTGGAGCAGGCCCCAGTCCGCTGCTAGTCCGCAAGACGTCCAGAAGGCACCATCGGCAGCCAACGCAGCCAACGGGTAAACGTGCAGGTCAGAGGGTGTTTCAGGTCCGCACACGCTAGGCGGCACCTACGCGGGACGAGTTCGCGCTCTACTACGACATCTGAGCGATCAATGCCTCAGACCTGCACCTATGCCCCTCAGGGCGCACCATAGGACACGGCTAGGACACTCGAGGCGAAGCCGTCGAGCGACTCCCCGAGGAGGACGCGGTCGCGGCCCGCTTCGTCCGCTCCTCGCTCGCCGGCATCAGGTAGCTGTAGACGCGCAGGGTGAAGCCCGGGTCGGCATGCCCGAGGTACTCCGCCAGCGCCCGGATGCTCTCGCCCGCGTCGAGCAGCACGCTGGCGTAAAAGTGGCATACGGCGTGCATGCCGTTCTCACGGGTCGGCTCGCACCCGGCCGCGACCAGAGCCGGCTTCCATACGCGGGCGTTGACGTAGTTCCGCTGCAACGCGGCGCGCTCCCGCGTCGTAGACCCTGGCGTATGGACATGGCACCGAGCGAATCGGAGTCCTAACCTTACTGGCAGCAGCAGCCTCGTGATTCCCGGTGTGCGCGGGGCTGCTGCTCCCATCAGAAGGCACCGCTACGCAGCCGCGGGCGCCATACGACAACGGGTGCGGCTGCCCAGGACGGGCCTGTTCATCCTGCCTCTAATGCCTGTCTCTCTACGGCTGCCAGCAGAGCAGCCTTGGCCTTCACCCAAGAGCCGTTCACCAGGTCCTGATAGACCAGTTCCACGCTGCCGACCCACCTACTGGCCAGGAACGCTCGTGGACCACAGGAGTTGGCCGGCAGCTTCACCACCACTCCCACTTGCACGCGTGGCCCGCCGTCGTACCGCACCAGGAACCGAGCCGGCCGACCCTTGTGGCGCTCCGCCGCCCAAACGTAGACCGGAGCTGCTGGGGTCGCTGACTGCATGGAGAGGTAGTCCTCCACCGTCAGGTTCTGAAGCGCAGTGATCACTAGTGGCCGTCCATGGTCTGGAGCAGCGTATCCGCAGAGACATGGTAGAAGTCCCAGACGTTCACGCCGTCGTTGATTCGCCGGCCGCGAACCTGCCACTCACTGTGCACATGGCCATGTAGGGGCCAGCCGGCACCCGTGCGGTAAGCGCCAGCACCGTGGCTCGGCCCCGTCCGGGTGAGCAGGAGCAGCCGGCGCCGTACGACGACGGTGCGCGCGCCGAGACTTCGCCCTGTTCTGGCGCAGCACCCGCGGGCGGTAGACCCCTCGCGCTGGCCCTCGACGCCGTGCCGGTGATCGGGGCCTTTCCGGTCCTGTGCGGCGCCGTGGTCCGTCAACCACAGCGATGCCGGTCTGGGGCCCTCCGGCCCTCGAGAGAGGTCGACGGGGTTGCGGTCTAGGACACCTGGTTCGCGGTCTGCACGTCAGCCCCCTGCTCGTGGGGCTGCTGCTCGCCACCGAAGGAGTGGGCAGCCTTGTGGGAGCGTCGCTGACTCCTTGGCTCGTACGGCGGGTCGGTTCCGGTCGAGCTGTGCGGGTCGCGTCCGCGGCAGCGTCCGCGGCAGCCGTCCTCCTCCTGCCATTGGCCACGGGGCAGCTCGGCATCGTTCTGTTCGCCCTCGGCAACGCCGGCCTCGCTACCAGGGTCGTCGTGCTCAGCATCTGCACCCGTACGCACCGCCAGCTCGCCAGTCCGCCCGAACTGCTGTCGCAGGTCATGGCGACCGTCCGCTTCGTCTCCTGGGGACCAATCCCCCTCGGCTCACTGACCGCCGGCGCGGTTGCCAGCAGCGTCGGCGCACACGGAGCACTGACCGTCTTCTGCTTGCTCACCACTTTGACCCCGGCCGTCGTCTTCAGCAGCAGCCTGCGCAGCGTCATCGCGCTCGAGGACCTGGACGGAGCGACCGTTCCGGGTTGAGCACGACGTCGGCGGCCAGCTGATCGCGTCCGTACAACCTCGACGGCAACGTCATCGGCCTGCTTCAGTCTGCTACTGCATGCACGAGACGCGACGTCAGGGAGCCCACAGTGCTGAGTCCTGCTGAACAGGATCGGACGCGCCAGGAGTTGGAGCGTGAGCTCACTCGGTCCGGCTGGACTGCCGAGCGCCTCGCGGCCGCGCTTGAGGTCCCGGTGGACCGGGTCCACGCGGCGCTCGACGTTTGCGCTGCTCGACCGGCGGATGTCTGGATGGTCCGCGACCTGCTCGCTGTGATCGTCCGCGGGGACGGTGGATCACCCGGGCCGTTCACGTGCCTGTCCGATGCCGCACGGGCTAGCGCCGAGTCGTGGTTCACGCTGCGCCCGGAGAGCGCCATCACCGATGCGGTCCGCCGTGCCCTCGGCGCTGGAGTGCAGGATGCCTGACATCTGGGCATGTACCAGACCGCCTCAGGTGTAGGAAACCTTGGTGGCAGGAGGCGAAACCGAGACGTCCCGGGTGCAGCGGGAGTGCTGAGCCCCGCAGCCGCTTCACGTGGGCTCCCAGCGGCCCACCATCGAACGGCACCGGGAGGGGACTTCCCTTTCCGCAGCCCCGCCTGAGAACGGGGACCCGCCGCTCCGACCATCCCCGCGGTGGGGACCTATGCGACTGCTCCTAGTTTGTGCCCGTGCAACGTCCCGTGCGCTCTGCCGAGCAGAGCTTCCCGGCGAGGACCGGGAGCGTTCGCGCCGCCCGGCACTTCCTGGATGAGGAGCTGGAGCGCTGGCAGCAGCAGGATCTGCAGTGGACCGCGGAACTGCTGCTCAGCGAGCTGGCAACGAACGCGGTCCTGCATGCCGGCACCGAGTTCACCGTCGCGCTGCTGCTGCTGCCCGACGGCGCAGTACGGATTGAGGTCACGGACCGGGTGCGCCGCGTGCCCCGCGAGCGGCGCTACGACGCGGAGGCGACCACCGGCCGCGGGATCGCTCTGGTCGTCCACCTGTCCCGCGCGTGGGGCGTCGACAAGCAGGCCGACGGCAAGGTCGTGTGGTGCGAGCTCGAGGCCGAGTCTGATCGAGTCAGCGAGGGCTGCGGGCCGACTACTCCCGGTGTGGTGGACCTGGACGCCTTTTTAAGAGCCGACGACCAGGACGGCCTACCCGGGCTCGGCACGGCGCCGGCGACAGCAGCGTCGCCACCCAACGTCGACGAGCCGGTCACGTGAGCACGCCTGGCGGCGGCAGCGACGGCGGGACCAAGGAACTGGTCACGGTCCGCCTGGTCGGCTTCCCCCTGGCTGTCCACCTGCGGGCAGTGCAGCAGTCCGACGCGATGCGCCGCGAGTTCCAGCTGATAGTCGAGCTGGCGAGCGAGCACGCGGGCAGCGTGCCCGCTCGCCTGCTCTCGCTGTCCACCGTCCTGGCGAACCGCTACGAAGGGTTCTCCGAGCAGCAGGAACAGCTGATTGAGGACAGCAGCAGCGCGGGCCTGTCGCAGCTCGACGAGCTCGTCTTCGTCCTGCCTCGGAACGTCAGCGAGGCTGCTCAGCAGCTCGGCGACATCCTGGACGAGGCTGATGCGTTCTGCCGGAGCGGGCACCTGCTCACCCTCGCGACACCACCGGACCTCGTGACCTACCGGCGCTGGTACCTCGACAACTTCATCGCCCAGTGCGACGGCGGACCGCCGCAGCCGTGGACTGACACACTGCTCGCGGGGCCAGCCGAACAACACCCGGTTGCACCGTCGTCAGCCGGGCCCGGGGACACGGGGTAAGCCGGCTCACGAAGGGCGGGTCGGTCGCCCGGCGGCTCAGCCGATCGTGACGATCCGGTGCATCCCCATGAGGGCGTGCGGCATCCCGGTTACGTCGTCTGCGATGAAGCACTCCAGGTCGTAGGTGCCCTTCTTCAGCGAGGAGCTGCGGAAGAGGGCCTGCGTACCGGGACTCAGCACCTCCATCGAGACCCCGGGCCCGGTGAACGGGGCATCGTGGCTGGTCCCGTTGAACAGGTTGGTGATGTCGGAGTCCGTCGTTCCTGTCCGTACGGGCGCGAAGATCACGAAGTGAAGAGTGTCCGCGACGTTGCGGATGAGCAGGTTGCCCGCGGGCAGGTGCCGTGGCGAGACGAAGCGGTCAGCCGAGGTGAGCGAGATGAGCCCCGCCGTGCTCGGGAAAGCCCG
>JAABUY010005731.1_pt1 | contig 12393 bp, 14 predicted proteins | sample 5560271 | NCBI WGS metagenome assembly JAABUY01 (sample SAMN10711886, study PRJNA513374) | rock metagenome | isolation source: Antarctica rocks | place: Antarctica: Victoria Land, University Valley
GTCTGGTTGGAGCCTGTGGGTTCCCGTCCTTGCCATGTATCAACAAAGCTGCTGTACCGTGCTATTCTTGCCATTTCTTCGATAAAGCTGCTGTACCTTCTTGTCCTTGCAGTTTGTTGACAAAGCTGCTGTGCTGCCCGGTGCAAACTGACCACCTGTTAGGGTTTACCCTAAACCCTAACCCTAAACCCTTAAGCTAGACACAATACCTTGACAAGCCTCAGCTTGGCTGCTATGCTGCATTGTGTCTCTAGTCACCTGTGAGGAAGACTGGTTCACCTTGCCTTTATGTAGCCATTTGTCTGCAAAAATACATCATGTGCAGCTTTTGAGCCCTTGTAGCATCAGAAACGTGATTTGAGGCTGGGTCAAAGGCAAAGCCCTTGTAGAAATGCATCAGCCAAGGTAACAGAGTGTCGTGTGTAAAGCAAGCCAGGTGTCACTGTTTGCATATGCCACTGATCAGGCGTAGCTTCAAGACCTTCACAACTGATGTCACTGTCTCAGTATGTCTCCAAATCGCCACGCTGTTTGCATCACACCACCTCTGCTGTGTTGCTTGTGCCTGAGCTCTTTCAAACAGCAATGTTCATCAAACCAATTTGGAAAGCACAGATGTTTTGAAAGGATAGGTCTCTGTTTTGTGCAGGTGCCAAGTGCTTATGTAGAAGGGCTAGATCTGATACCTGATGTGGATAAGGGCCAGCTCAGCGTGTTGGTGCATGGCAGTGCTGCAGCCAAGGGTCTCAAGGTAATGTCTCCTCTGAGTGTGAGTGATGCAGCTCAGTGTGAATCTGAGCGATGCAGCTCAGTGTGAGTCTAAGTGCTGCCCTCAGACTCTGCCCTTCCCAGATCCTTGCTGTACTTTGCTTTGCCCTGCTGCTCATCTATTTTTGTTGCCAATACTCACTTCAAGGCGATTTCTGGCCTTGCAGAGTCTTTCTTCCCTTCCTTTCTGTTTCCCTGCTTTCTGGTCTGTGTTCTGCCTGTTCTATTTTAAGACAGTGCTCAATGCAAGCTCAGGAGTATTGCCTTGAGCTCTACCCTTTTTCTCCTCCTCCTCCTCCTCCTCCTCCTCCTCTTCTTCTTCTTCTTCTTCTTTCGGTCCTCTGCTTCCTGCCCTTGCTCTTCAATATCTGACTCATCTGTTCTGCTTGCAGATGGTGCTCATTTTCAAACACAGAGGATGAAAATAGGGCCTCATCAAGTGAGTTACTCAGCTACACATCCTTGACAGTGGGGGGGGGGGGGTGACACATGATGAATGACTGAGTGCATGATTGAGTAGTGTTCTGCTTGTAGGTGATGGTCAATGCCAGCACAGAGGTGCAGAGTGCAGGCTTTTTGCCCTTCCAGCTCTGTCTTTGCAAACCAGGCGCTGCTGTTGTCTGCGCCCTCATCACACCTGTGGCTCTTTGACGACGTGCTTCCTGCATTTTGGCTTCCTCTGCTTGCTCCCCAATGCCAGCATCGTCTGTTCCGCTTGCACATGGTGCTCATATCCAGCACAGGACAAGAAGACAAGACCTCGTACCTGACTGTTAGAGGAAGCCACGTGCTTTGTGAATGAGAGACTGAGCAGTGTTCAGCTTGCAGGTGGTAGTGAATGCCAGCACAGAGGGGCAGAGTGTAGGCTCCACCACTGGCTTTGTAGGCCAGGCGTTCCCTCTCACAGTACCCCAAGCTCACCTGTGGTCTTTTGAGGACCCCTTCTTGTATGACTTGGACGTCACCATCTTGAGCGGCAGGAACTCAGAGGGCAAAACGGTGAGTCCCAACTGACTGCCGATCACAGCCTTTTAGCTGATCTCTGCCCAGAGGTTGTTGTCACTCGCTCGATGAATGTTTTTCAATCCTTTGTTGGTTTTGGTTTACTATTCATGTGAAGTAATCCTTCCTTGCTGCTGGGAGGTAGCAATGGCTCATACAAGACTGACACTTTGTTATACTGAGGTTGTGCTGCGGCCAAGTCAGTGCACACTAAGCTGTTTTTATACAGGCTCATTCTGGCGTGCTGATAGTATGGGATTGTCACTGGGCAATGGAACCATGGGTTACTGTGATATGTGACTTTGTTTTGGCATGCGTTTCTTCGCGTTGCCTGGACCGCAGCGAAATCCAGCAGTAGCAACAATAGTCATGTGCTGTTGTTACGCGTTTTTGTTTTGCATTAAAAACCGAACAAGCATAACAAAGGCTACAGTTGTTCTCTGGTAGCTCTTCGACGGCCTGTGATCATGTGATCCACATTGTTGTAATGTCATCACATACGTCATGGCTTCTAGTGCATGGTTTCCACCTTTGTGTGAGATGTTTTGGGCAGTTCACAGGTACACCCAGGTGTCACAACCAGGTACGTCCGGCTATCGTGACCTCCTTGTCCTGTTGGCTAGCTCTGCCCAAGAAGCCTTTCTTGTTGTCTTTTACTCTCATGCAGATCCAAAATGGGCCCAGTTTACATCCCTGCAGGAGTAACAGACCTTTTGTGTTTTTTTTTTCCGTCCTCTTTTTTTGTGAATTTCTGGCGTATGACCTTCTGCCAAAAGAAGTTACTGCCCAAGCCGCAAAACATTTGCATGAGCAATTTGGCACAGGGCAGAGCAATCCTTCTTAGAGGTGCATGCCTCAGATTCTTTGACGTCACACAGCATTTCCTGGCTCCTTCTGGCATGTCAAGGCACGGTAGTGTTGTTCTTGAGCACTAACAGCCATTCCCGCTTTGCAGATCTCAGGAAGCTCATCCAGGCTTTCTGACTCTTCCTCATCTTTTTCCTCCTCTTCCTCTACTTCCTCCTCTTCCTCTACATCCTCTTCAGACACTTCAACAGCTTCTGACGCAGCTTCCAGGATGACCGAGTCAGACCTGGAGTTGTTGGACAGCGCAACCTCAGGACGGCGATTACTAAAGCAGCATGCCAAGGCTGAGCACAGTGCTGCCTCTGGCACCACTGCCAAGTCTGACCCTGCTAGGGTATCTGGTGAGCTGCCCATACCTGCGTAATCTCCGTCACTGTTTGCCAGCATCATGCCTGCTAGGATCTCTGATGAGGGGCCAATGATGCAATGGCTGTTCCTTGGACAACAGCCTCATAGCCTAGCCTAGCCTAGCCTAGCCTAGCCTAGCCTAGCCTAAGCTAACCTGACCTAACTTCACCTAACCGCACCTTACCTGACCTAACCTACCCTAACCTCATATAACCTGAATGTATTATTGTATTGCATGTTGGCTGCTGCCTTCGGACATCCGTGGCTGATGTGTGTGCTTTGACTGTGTGCAGACGCTGTGTTTGATGCTGTCGTTGAGGATCAAGTGGATTATGTGAGAGCCTATTTTGGGATGAGGAAGATCAGCCTGGGGCGAGTCGGCGGGGAGAAGAACCTGAGACCCCTCCTCAATGACAAGTTTGTGTTCCACATGGGCATGCTAGATCAGGTTAGACTGTTCAGATCAAATTTAAGCCTTGCTTAATATGCAATGCCCACCTGTTGCGCCTGTGCATTGCCTCTGGATTGCATGCACGCACCTGATGCCTGTCGACTAAGCCTGCGTTATTTTTGTTATTATTTACTATTATTATTATTGTTGGTTTGGATTGCTCTGCAAACTTGCTCATGTTCATGCTGTTTCCAATATCAGTCCAAGGCTGTATGGCCGTCACAGTTGAAAACTTTGCGACTGTGTTGGGACAGCATGCTGGATGATGCCTGTGGACTTGCATGGCGCCACGCTGTTCAATGACAATAATCACTCTGGACTCTTGTTACCCACTGACTCACATGTTTTCATGCTATCCAATGACGGTAGTGTTTACACTGGTCTTGCATCAAGTGACCCAAAACCCTAGTGTTGCACCAATTGGTCCAATTCCCAAATGTTGCGCCAATTGGCCCAAAACCCTAATATTGCACCGATTGGCCCGAAACTTGGCATGGCACCAATGAGCATCTCAGGCCTTCACAAACAGGGTCATGCCAGGGCATTCATGCAGTGTCATTGTGACAACAACAACCACGACGGGACGTTCTTCCAGCGCTAAATCCTGCGAGCAATATAGCCGGCAATTACCAACATTCTCCTGTTGTTTTATAGGGCTTTTGGCCAGATGGCATCTATACAGCACCGACTGACACAGCCTTGAAATACGACATAGAAGTGAGCAAGCAGATGGGGTTCAACATGCTGCGCAAGCACATCAAAGTAGAGCCTGACAGGTGTACAACAGTGCCTTCTGTGTCCTGCTCTTCTGCTTTTTGCTGCTGTTGGTTGATCTTGTTCCGTCCCTCTTCTTTGCACACACACCAAGGTGGAGCCTGACCGATGCAATGCAAAACATTTGATTTCGTTTTTCTGTCCATCTTCTTCCTTGCCTGTTGTCTGCTCTTCCTGTTCCTCTTCTCTCCATTTGCATACACGCTGCACAAATGCAATATGCTGAGCATGACATGTGCCAGGCATCACCCTTGACCCTGCTTACTATTCCTCTTCTTCCCCATGTCTTTTTTGTCTCTCCCTATCGCATTCTTGTTCTTCTTTGCAAATACATCGTAGGGCACAACCACGTCCCACAATCTGCCAACAACATCCTCCAGCTCATACACAAAGCACATGCATGTGCTTTGTCATCCAAGCAATAAACTCGTAATGACTCGGTATCTAACGGCACCATTACATTTCATAAATGCTGCTATAAGGTCGCATCTCAGCTGATCACACACCTGTGTTTGCAAGTGAACATTGCCGCTATGCTTGGAGGATGAAGTTGCCATGTGGCTTTTGCAACATTCCTGCAAAGATGTGCAAACGACAGTTCTTAAACACTCTGAATCTTAAACCCTGAAGCCACCTGATGCAAATGACAGCATATCCAGCAAGTTGTTTTTTTAAAGATGCATGCTGATGCTATGCATGTCTTGATGCAGTCAGGGCACATGGAAGAAGAAGCGTGTCCAACCAACTTTTCTGTCGTTGGACTCACTTCTGTGAGCTCCTAGCGCTATGCACTTGACAAACAAGTCGACAAGGGTTTTCTTTCCAGCGAGTCTGTTTACATCTGGTACATTTGTTTCACACAGCCTGTGTTATGACCGTGCAGGTGGTACTACTGGGCGGATCATCTGGGGATTCTGGTGTGGCAGGACATGCCTGCTATGTTCTGGGAGGACAACGTGATCCCCAAACCTTCTGATCAAGGTAAAAGTTTCAGCATCCCATCTGCCCCTGATGTATATCAGCTGCTTGTTGTTTGAGCCATTTGAGGCGTCATAGGTAGCCTCGAGAAATTTTCAAGGAAGCTGCCACAGGAGGTGATGGCAAGCTTTTGACTGGCTGCAGAAACGCCGTGGGCAGATCTGAAGTATCTCACAAAATGAAAACGCCTGATCTTAGTCTTCGTGCATTTCTGGGTTTAGATTTACACTTATAAAACGGGCGTTGGCTGGAACAAAAGACATTTTCTGTCTTTGGAAAAGCTCCATAAGGCCTGATGTCCTGGCAACCTCTAAGCTCTCTTACGTAGACAAACTCACACTGATTCAGCTGGCTGTTGTGAGGCAACCCTGAGAAACACACCATGCAGAGTGATCAGATTCGCCCGTTACGCATCCCCATGCAATGCTTGCATATGTGCCATTGTTACATTCTTTAGTATGTTGATAGCTGGCTGTGTCAGGTCAGCATGTGGCTTGCACAATCTAGTGCGACACTGTGTTGCAATGCTGGTCATTTTAACCTGCTTCCTGATCTTCCTCTTCTTCCGCTCCTTCTTCTCTCCCTTCTTCTCCCTTTCCTTCTTCTTCTTCTTCTGCTGCTTGTTCTGTCTGGCTTCCCAGCAATTGTGCTTGTGCTCATTACCTTTGGCAGTGGTTTCTTCACGTGAATCATTCACATGACAGATGGCAACATGTACAATCTGAGTCAGTCTGGCCTTCCCGCAGACCCTGCTTGCGCTTGTCTGCCTTGATGTGCTTGTGTCTGTTTGGCAGCCGCCACCATCATTTTCCATTGTTGTCAACATATTTCATTACAATCCGTTATTGTCTTGCAGAGAAGCAGCAGTATGAGACGGAGTTCCAGATGATGATTCAGAATCACATGAGCTTTCCCAGCATTGTCATGTATGTGGTCTTCAATGAAGGCTGGGGACAGTATGAGGTAAGCAGATGCTGCCAGGGATGACAGAAACAACGTCAATCATTTGTTCCGATGCCATGTAGGTATGTGTGAGGCCGAATGTATTTTCCATGTATGCGTGACTGCATGTTGTACATTCATTTGAAGACTGGCTTCCCCAATGGACTACACAGCTGCATGTCCCCATCATGCTACTTAAGTATTGACACGAAATCAAAACACACAGTCAGCAGCTTTTGGGCATTGAGTGCGTACCCCAGGTAACCCTAAGCTCCTGATTCCTAATTATAAACCCTGTGGGTGTAACCTTTACATGAGCTGCCGTGATCCATGACTTATCCAGGTTCAAGTCCTGCAATCCTAAGTTTCAAAGATTCAGCCTCCCAACACAAGCTCAAGATTGGTCATACGTAGCGGCTTTCTTAGTGCAAAGCCTGCAAGCCCTTGCCAATCATTGAGTGAGCATGTGAGATGCATAATAAGAAGTATTGCGCATCTTGATGCACACCTTTTTGGCAACTCTTGCTTCTGAACTGCTCTGCCCCCTTGTTTTGTCATAACGCCCTACCTCAACAGATTTCCAAGAAGACCAGCAGTTCACACTTTCCAAACTCATGGAACGAATTATGAACTCATGTTTGGCCATGCGGATGACCATATATGCATCTTTGCATGTTCGTATATCGACCATAACTCAAGCTTGTGGCAATGCAGACAGAGCGAGTGACCAAGTATGTTCAGTCCCTGGACCCTTCAAGACTATACAACCCCGCCAGTGGTTGGGTGGATGCAAATGTGGGTGACCTCATCGACATGCACAAGTACGTTGGGCCGGGGGCATTGTACCCCACCAGCACACGCGCATCGGTCCTGGGTGAGTTTGGTGGACTCGGGCTGAAGGTGGATCAACATCAGTGGATTCCAGAAGATTCATTCAGCTATGAGATGCAGGTGAGTCATGACGCCGTTGTGTTGTTGCCAGAGGGCTGCTTTGAATCAATGCAGACCCATGCTTTACAGGGTGTTACCGTTTCTGCACTCATGTCTGGGCGCATGCACCGCTTGCAAAGCAGTGCAATAGACCTTGTGCCATATAGATAGAACTGGGGGGGGGGGGGGGGGATATAAAAAATAAAATTTAGATACAAAAAGGAGAAAACAACAGAAAAAAAAGCAGAAACAAAAACAGAAAAAATCTAGGCAATATTGAGACATGGTGCGCACTGCTAAGCTGTTATGGTACTATTCTAGCTGCATATGCTTTGCACAAGAAATACACAGGTACATGGCGACTGATGCAATGTTGCACAGTGTGGCTTGATGATGCAATGTTGCACAGTGTGGCTTGAAAACGTGGAATTTGACCTATGCCTTTTGCCTTCTGCCGGGTGCCACATGGATCTTGTCTGGGCTCACAGCATGTGTCTGAGGTGCTTGCAGCAAATTGGGACTCAGAACATCTCTTGGCGTGCTCTCTTTGATGCTATCTTCCTTTTACTTCTGGCCGTAAGGTGATCAATACGTGTGTGCACAGGCAAACTCGGCACAGCTAGAGACTCGCTACTCAGGGCTCATAGCTCAGATCACTGCGCTCATGGCCTCTCCTGAGTTCAGCCTCTGTGCAGCAGTCTACACTGAGCTCACAGACGTCGAAGCAGAAGTGAACGGAATGCTGACATACGACCGGCAGGTGATCAAGATGAGCCTGGACGTCACTCACAAAGTCCACTCTGACTTGCTGGCACTGTCTCAGCAGCTCAATGTTGGCCCGGTCACCGTCGACCAGAAACAGCTTAAGAAGGCAGTCGCAGCTTTGATTGCGCCCAATAAGGGAGAGAAGGGCTATGTTGCTCCCCCTACTGAAATGGCTGAACAAGCTAGGAAGGCTCAGATTCCATTTGTTGCTGTTCAGCAGAAAGCTCAAGTTGTAGAGTCAGGCGGGAGCTCCCCACTGACTACACCACAGTATCAGCAACCAGACACATTTGATGCGGCTACTAAAGCTGCTGGACATAAGGTTGCAGGTGTCATTCATGCCATTTGGAGGTTCTTGGGCAGATCTGACTAGCCTGCTGATGATCATCTGCCCAACAGAAATCATGCATTTTTTTGTAGAGTTGAATTTGCGCTGAGGCCAATGCCAAGCCCACGGTTCCACACAATTGATGCCCAACAGCTAGGCTGCTGATCCTCATCAGCGCAACACAAAGCATTGTGCACTTGAAGTAGAAATGTTTGATTGGGGCTAGCCTGAATCAGCACTGTGCTGAGGCTAATGCTGGACACATGATCTTCTGGTTGCAAACTACTGATGCCCAACACTTTTGTAGAAAACTGGTTCTGCCAGTTTTGCAAGTCTCAATTGAGGTGTGACAGGACTTTCGCGAAATGCAAGACTAGAGTTTGTCTGTTTGTGATACATCAGCAGTTCTGTCACTTGCAAGACTGCTGGCTTCTGACACGTGGTTGCGCAATGATAGGCCACTGTTTGACGCACTCAAAAGTGCATGACAAGCTTTCAAACGGCAGAGGCAGCTGCTTTGCTTCACCCAAGCTCGAGACAGCTTCATGTGTCAACCGTCTTTTCAGGAGCAACACAATGACAAGCAGTTCGTAAATGCCCAAATCAGCAAAGTGCTCCCAGCTGTGACACATGTGATGGAACCAATGTCTTGCTATTGTAGTATAACGGCAGTATAGTTTATGGCAGAAAAAAGATGAACAAATATTGCAAAGTCACACATATAAATGCATCAGCGGTGAACAACAGCGCTGCAGGTTGAATGTCCAGACAAGAATGTTGCAGGACGTTTGGCAAGGCAGGGCCAGTGATGGTATTTCAAGAACTCAAACTCGCAGCCTGCTCATCTCCACCAAAACTCATAGCTTGCTTGTGTCTAGCTCAACCTCCTTGTGTTCAGCAAAGAATTTCTTCAGGTGGCTGACAGTGCTTGCAACCCCTGCACACCAGAAAGCAAACCGTGATGGCTGATAATGCCTCAGCATATTGATACAGAATTGCTTGCATTTGCAGCCACTGCAAGCCATGTCTACTACATGCTATTGGCATGAGCTTTTGCACCAAACCTACAGCAGAGACAGAGTGCACCAAGTCTACACCAGAGGCTGAGTGTAAACAAACTTCTCAGTGAGCATGACCCCCAGCAATGCCGTAAAGCGCAGCTGATGACTTCCTGACTGCTCCCTTACAACCGCATGCTAAACACTGCTTACAGGTGACTTCAGTGAGTCATTGAGCACTGTAGCTCACTACAAGCAGTGGCCCAATAACCTTTCAGCGGCTCCTTATGAGCTCAGTGACTTTGTAGTAGTTACCTCCTTCTAGCTCTGACTCCACATTGAGTACCAGCAAGGGGTCGTGCAAACTGGCTCTCAAAAGCAACCAACCCATTCTTCCCTCTCCTTCATCTACTGTCACCTGTAAGCATTGCACATACAGAAGTCAGACATACAACACAGACTATTGCAGCAGCAGCCATCTCAGCTCCATGCATCTCCCATCTTCTTCTACCTCATGACACCACAGTATCAATCGTCAAATACACTTCATCAGCTGTGAGGACAACATCACAACAACAGAACAGCATCTCCCCTGCCATGTATCTACAAGTATCTCAGACACATGCTGTGTGTGACGGCCAAACAAAATCTTTGTTGCCCCCCAGGACATTAAATATATTGATTGATTGATTGTTGCATCAAGCAGAAGGCGATAGGGTAAGGCAGAAGGCCATAGGGGAAGGCAGAAGGCAGCAGGCCACAGGGGAAAGGCAGAAGGTAGCAGGCCATAGGGAAAAGGCAGAAAGCCATAGGGGAAAGGCAGAGGTGACATAGCAGGACAGTCAAAGCCAGATGATGGAAGTCAGAGGGCACAAAGCAAGTAGCAAAAGGCTGCTAGCACAAGCAGCTGACTGTGGCATGCATGACATGTGGCAATCAAGTCAAGAGCAGCAGACATGAGGCAATAGGCACAATGCTGCCTTATGGATCAGCCTCAGGGCACAAGGCACCCAGCAGAGAAGAGAAGAGAAGAGAAGAGAAGAGAAGAGAAGAGAAGAGAAGAGAAGAGAACACCTTTCCGCGTCAATTTAATATGAAACCAAGTATTATACCGGGCTGCCCAGGACCCAGCAAAATACAATAGGCAGAACGTCATGTATGGAAGGTCAGTGGCAAAAGGCAGACAGCACAAGGCAACAGGCAGAAGGCCATGTACAAAAGGCAAGTGGCAGAAGGCAAAGAGCAGACTTCGAAAGGCTCACCCTCCACCCTTCATGATTCACTTCAGCTAAGCTCCAGTTGGAAGCGCCCCCAGCTCCAGATTCCAGCCAGTCGTGAAAGGCAGCCAACACTTTCTCCCCGACTGGCTTGAAGTCTTGCGCCTGTGATCAGGAGGCAAGCAGTTGCAAGAGCAAATGAAAAGTCTTGCGCTTGTCTCCGCTACTTGATGGGCCAGCCAAAGAACACCTGTGCATGCAGCATCTAGATGATCGGTTTGCTTGCTCTGCTCAGAGTGTCTCAAGACTTTCCACCTTTGCCTGGAGCCTGTTTGCCCGACCAGTGGCAGAATGAGCAATCTGACCAGCAGCTTACAAAGCAGCCAGAAACCTGTTGTACTGCCTTGGCTGATCCGTTTCTTCTTTGGTTGGTTTGAGATGCTGATTCTTGTTAGCACAATGGGCAAGCTAAGGGAGAGCTGAGAAAGCAAAGGGCAATGTCTCCCTCAGTGGCTGCCTGTCTTTCAGCCTGTTGGAATGGAATAGTGGGCAAGCTGAAAGGCAGCATGCACACAGGCAGTTATACCAGCTCTAGATGCTTGCATCCCTAGTTGGTTACTAACCTTTCCAACTTGCCTTCAGTATTGGTGCAAGGCTGCTACCATTCATTTGGCTTCTGAGGCCTCTGGGACAGGACGTCTCACAAAACACAAGTGCACAATCTAAACTATCCACAATTACTTGTAAAGTACACACACACCGCTTAGGGGCCCTAAGGCACAAAGGAAAGATAAATCACCGTGATCTTCATTCTGAACTCGCTGGCATCTTTAGGTTCCTTGAGATCCTTTAGTAGCTCAACTGCTATGTCACCTTCTCCTGCTAACCGCCGCCTGACTGTCTCAATGATGATCTGAACTGCTGAGTAAGCGCCGTCATCCAGAAAGTGGTTCTCTTTCATTGCGCCATGCCCACTGGACCACCACAGGCATGTATGTTAGACAACACGTGATGCATGTTGGGCAGTCGCACTATAGATTTGTGCATTACTGCGATGATGCACAATGTTTGCTGTTGCAACAACTGGAAAACGCAACTGTTAGTCTTGTGGCATCAAAAACGATTTTCATTCGGATGCAATGCTCTAACACCAATAAAAGGGTCCAGGCACCATAGCTCACATGCAATATAAACAGTTGCACTTTATCACAATGTGGTGCATGTCTTTCACACCAGCACAACTTCCTGCTTGCTAAACAGCAATTGTCCAGACTGACACAGCAAAACGCATTAAGACATATCCTATCTGGCACTGTAAAAAAATCAATGACTCCTATAGGCCCCAGGCAAAGGGATTGGGCTGAGATGACAACAATGCAGCAGGATGCAGCACAGCACAGCACAGCACAGCGCACAGCACAGCACAGCGCAGCACAGCGCAGCGCAGCACAGCGCAGCACAGCAGGCTGACCTGGTTTCCATCATGAGGGGGGTGTCAGTGCCAGCCTTGTTCAGCTCAATGCCCTTGCCTATCACATTCTTGTAGCCCCGTTTCCATCTGCAGCATCACACAGCTAGGCGCAGTCATGAAACTTCAATTGCGCAGGTTGCATCAAGCTTTGAGGGTTGGCATCAAGCTGTGAGGGTTGGTATTGAGCATGCAAAAGCACATACGTTGCATGTGAAATCATGCATGGTATACAGAAAAGTTACAACAGGGTAACTCTTGATGGCAATGATGTACAGAAAGGTTACACCAGATTAGCCCTTGATGGCAACCCTTGGATGGCAACTCTAAATGGTGATATAGGTAAAATGACACACCTGTAATGGTGGCCGCCTTGAGCCTTGATGAAGTCTGATAGGCCATTGCTAGTGACTGAGTCTGTCACAATGGTCGTGCCAGGGTATTTCCTGCAGCAGCAAACCCTAAGCCTGAGTCTGTCACAATGGTTGTGCCAGGGGACTTCCTGCAGCAGCAAACCCAAAAATTTGAGTCTGTCACAATGGTTGTGCCAGGACACT
>JAABUY010005733.1_pt1 | contig 12392 bp, 22 predicted proteins | sample 5560271 | NCBI WGS metagenome assembly JAABUY01 (sample SAMN10711886, study PRJNA513374) | rock metagenome | isolation source: Antarctica rocks | place: Antarctica: Victoria Land, University Valley
CGTTCTCATACGTCCCCGACAGTACCTTTGACGCTGAACCCTCTTTGCCTATCAATCGCCACCTTCGGCCACGATCGCTAGTCGTAGGAGTTGGACGTCGGGCCTTATCACTGGTCGACCGTCTGCTTGATGTGAGGTATCTTTATGATGCATTGGATATCATTGAGGATACATGGTGTCACTCAACAGCCTGGCAGATTACCACCAATCACTTATTGGATGCCTTGTCATGCCTGAGAGGCCATACCTCAACCAGAAGCACATTGGAGTAAGGTGTAAATGGATCTTGGAGAGAAGAACGGGGCTGGAGGCAAGTCATCTTCATGGAAGCCTCAGATGAGATGGGGAAACGGGAGAGACGGTACCCTGTGCTGCTATATCTTTTGGCAATTCCGCTGATGATCCCAGTTGTAAGACTTGCCCTCTTGGCTTTCCCCATGATCCCCAGATTCTACCAGGGATTCCTCCCATTCCGGTACAACTCGTTCTACATTGATAGGGGAGGACCCGCTAGAACATGCGAGACTCCCGGAGAAGGTGGAGACGGCGACGTGGTCAAAGGAGAGACGAGCGACAACGGATGGAGGCGAAGAGATTGCGGTGTGCAAGGTATGAATGGCTGGTCGTTCTGGCAGGGCCCCCTTCACAGCCTCTCCACCCACCACATCGCAGACTGCATCACAAGAAGATCTCGATCATCAAATCTGTCATGTCGGGGACTTGACCCGTATATAGTTGGTGGAATTCCCGGAGGTCGGGACTTCCAATTGGTGTTTTTAGCTTTGCTAGCGTAGCGGTATGAAACCAACTATTCATATCAGCAACGTGACATGGATTCTCCTCCGCCAATTATCACCCTTACTGTTTGTTTGCAGGTGGTGAAACAGGGCATGGTAGATGGAGAATGGAAGTTCCTTGTTTGAAGCCCATCACTGAACTGATCTCAGTAGACAATATGTTTAAAGATCCAGGTTAAAGCTCACTGCTTTACCTGCTTCTGAAAGATGATGAACCTGTCGAATATCGAAGCATAAACACTCTCGAATCGCCACACTGCCTCCTTAATTCGTAATTCCATAAATCCGTACCTCGCATACATAGTCCATCTCGACACCTGTGTTGGACTCATCGCTTCTACGTCAACTGAGTCCAACCAGGTGAGTCCATACTCATTATGCATCGCTTCTACGTCAACTGAGTCCAACCAGCGATCGACTCAAACAACTCTATCACTTCTTCACAACACCGACTGCGTGATATTCATCAGAACCGCCTCAAGGTCAACTCAGTGATGTTGAGCCCAAGGGATCTCGCACGGTCGCGAGTATCAAGCTGATGATATTGTTGATTTGCCAATGTCTTATGCTCTGCTTCCGTTTTGCCTCAGGCCCGTTACAGAATAATAGTGACGGGACCAAAATGCCACGCCGCATCCTCAGGATTCGCTGTCACTTTGATCCCATCCAACTCCACTTCATCCCCGACCTGACATCAGCGCGTCCCAATATGGATCCACTCTCGCCCCAGAACATCAACCCTTCCTGGTCCAACTCTCCAACCACACCTATCCGACCTCTACCCACATCCTCGTCGTCCTCTTCCTCCTTCCGCGAACCTAAGATCTTCGGTGCTCCGGGACTCGGGCTCGTGTCTCCCCCAGCTGAGTCTAGCACTCAAGCCGTCGATGTATCCAAGTCCAGTGGTGGAGATGGGGAGAGGGCGAAAGAGAGGGTTATGCCGTATTTGAGGTTGAGGATTGGGGGTTTGGACAGGAATCGGAAGGATCTGTTGATGAGGTTCGATGCGAGTGTGAGCTGGCTCCCTCTCTTCGCCCGACAGCAGTTCTCAAGCTAGTCATCCATCGGTGAATCAGCTGATGGTTTCGTAGACCAACCTGCCCAACTTCCGGACAACGCTATATCGGAATATGCAGCGGTCATACGTCGAGTTCCAACGGTTCGCCGAACAAGCGCAGCTGACTTGTCCTCAAAGTATGTACTGTCCGCGACTCAGGCTTTACTGATGCCATGCAGCCATCATCCCCGCTTTACCCCTCGCCTCCACGTCGGCGGTCACCGACGAGGAAGGTAAGTCCTCGTTACTGAAAGGAGGTATGGCTGCTGACATACCGATAGACGATCGCTTGGTCCGGATTGCTTTGCAAAGATGGTTCACTCGGGTCTGCGAGGATCCAGTGCTACTTCGGGATGAGGAACTGCGGAGCTTCATCGAGTCAGACTTTGGTGTATGTCCTCCTCTCCGCTTGGCAAAGCTCTTCTGACATGTTCTGTTCCGCAGTACCAACCTATGCCACCTCCTTCCGCTCGCCGGCCAATCTCCGCATCCTCCTCAGTACCCAATGTTCTGACCGCAGCATTATCCAAGGTAGTCCGTCGTGGTCCTCTGGACGAGGACGATGAGCTACAAAGCGCCAAAGGTGCGCTGGAGAAGCTCGAGGGCTGCTGGGGAGGGGCGGCAGCGGCTGTCGGTGTCCTTGGCAAAGCGCGAAGAGGTTTATCAGGTCTCAAAAGGCATGGCTGATTGGTAGCACATGCGTTGGCAAACCAGGATGTCGGCGTCAAGTTGATCTCGCTGAGTACGGTCGAGTCGGATACACAGCTCGGCGCGGCAGAGCGGAAGATCGGAAGGGGTTTGGAGCAGTTGTCAGCGATGGCCGGGGCACAGGCGAGTCTCCCGACTGTCTTCTCTGCCTCAGCTGACGTGCCCAGGCCGCGAGCGAGAATGTGGTTCTTAGTGATACATTGGGCTATCAAGCGCTCAACGCCCGCGCAGCCAAGGTGAGCAAATAGTCTGGTTCAACGCTGACGTCAGGATGCTCTGCTTCAACGGACTCAGATCCTCGAGGACTCCCAGACCGCCACGAAAAGTGCTATTAATAAGCGACGGAATGTCGAGCGACTGAAGGGGAGTAACAACATCAATCCAGGCAGAGTGGATGATGCGATCAGCGAGATGGACGAGGTGAGTAACGATCTGGGTACTTTGCAGCAACTCGCTGACGAAGCCACAGGCAAACGCGCTCGAGACCCAGCTTTCCGCTCGACTCCATGCAATTTCGCAGAATCTCCATCTCGCACTGCGACACCACTCTCGGCACGCGCACGAGGACGTCGCCCTCGCTTTGCTGGAGAACGCCAGATTGACAGTCGGGTTCCACAAACACGTTTCTCGCGAGCTCGAAGCATTACGACCGGACCTCGCGCGAGTGGGCGCGTCGACCTACGCACCCCCTCCATCCGTTTCTCCAGCGACTTCAGCACTTCCACCTACAATGTCCGCATCCCGTCCATACCCCTCACCACCGCACATCGCGCCCCCAATGGAGACTAGCAAATCGATGTTCCTCCCTCCTCCCAGCCAGGCACAGATGCCCCGACCCAGCTCGGCGGACCCGCAGCAGGCGCGCGTAGCGCAACAGGCTCCGTATCCATTGGGAGGTGGGATGGCGCAGAGCATGATGTTACCTAATCAGGGACAGCCGGGACAGAAGGCGCAGACGCTAGCTAGGGCGGGCGCGAGGAGGTTGGACGAGAGGCAGGCCGCGAAGTTATTAGCGGGAGGTTTCTGAGGTGTAATCATGCATGCCGGGTGGATCCAGCGATTGACACCGTGTCCCAAAGAAGGGCGATTTCAGTGCACTTTCTCGATTATCTGAGGTTCCGAACATCCGTGTTCCTGGAATCATCGTGGATCTCATGAACGTGCTTGATCTTTCTGTCCGTCCCGCCCCTGGTCGAAGTATCCGAAACTCCTGAGCTGTCGCTCGATTGCCCCTCCAGAGCAGGGGTCAGCGCACGTTCCCACATGAACAGACTATAAGATTGCCGTGATCGAGTGATCCTCCTCAGGAAAGCAGGACTAACATCCGCTCATTCCGGAAGCCTCACACTGATACCCAAGCGCTCTAACGGAGCTTCATCAAACGATGCTCACCCTGCTCTTCCTCCTCCCGCTCCTCGCCGCCCCCGTATTCGGGTGGTCATACGACAACCACACATGCGCGATTGAGCCCCGCTTTTACTCTTGTGAGAACACCACGGCGGATTTCGATTCCTGCTGTAGTCCCGGTAACTCGAATGGTTTGGTCCTCGTTACACAATGTAGGTCTTGTCCACAACTGGATATAGAACTCAAGCTGATCGGCGGTAGATTGGGATACTGTAGGTCTGACGAGGTGGAGTGTCACTGATGGGTAGTATACGGGCTTGGAGAGCTCGGGACAGGTTTTACCGAAGGGGAACTGGGGAATCCACGGTCTCTGGCCAGATCACTGCGATGGGACATACGGTGCGGCCCCATCCCTTGCTTCGGGATTGGTTGCTCAAGGGCGAAACGGTAACAGGGCAATACTGTGACCTCGCCCGCCAATACGACCCCTTCCCCTCGCCAAATACCACCACCGGGACCCCGTCCGGAATTCCTGTCCCAGCATGGACAGACGGGGATATCATCGCTCCTCTGCTGAACAAGTATGGGAAGTATGATTTGTTGGCTTATATGCAGAAGTACTGGATCAGTCAGGTTGGTTGGGCATATTGCTGTTTAGAGATCATAGTGACGGGAGGTAGGGCTCTCCGGGTTGGATTTTCTGGCAGCATGGTGAGCGCTCTTCCGCTGGTGTGGATAGCGCTGATGCGGTCCCAGAATTCAGCAAGCACGCGGTACGTCTCAGCACCATCCCTCATCACACCGTACAAGCCCCTACTCTGCTCCAATCTCGTTCTTCAGTAGGATGAGACATGTATTGACATCTGGACCCCCGCTCAGACGTGCTTCACGACCTACGATGTCGGCAACAACGGTTCTCCCAACTGCTACGGTCTCGAATACGTAAACGACACCGAAGCCTCCATCATCGGATCTCTGGAGTCGGTCATCCAGGCGCAGATCCAATACCCGACCTACACCTGGCTTCAGCAGGCTGGGATTACGCCGAGTAATACTACGATGTATAAGCTTAGTCAGCTTCAGGATGTTTTGACAAAGGCGTCGGGCGCGGTGCCTTATGTTCGTCTTCCCTCTCCGTTTGTGTGGTGAGGATGCTGATGGCGGGATAGCTGGGATGCTTTGGAGCCACTCACCAAATCCTCGATGAAGGTCTGAATTTTGGCCAAAAGGGTTTAGCAGAGCTGATCAGCAGCAGTGTGGTACTATTCCCACTCCCTTGGTCGACCGCAAGACGGGTGCGTCTGATGCATCTCGGTGAAGCGATTCTAGGCTGAGGACTCCGATAGCATCTTCAAGCCGATTGACCAGACCGGGCATTCGAGCTGCAATGCTACTGAGCCGATCTACTACTATCAGCGGACGATTGGATCAGAGGAGTAGAGGATGGTCGTAGAGGGGGAAATGTAAGCAGCCGAGGGGGTTCGGAAGAAGAGCAGTGTAGCGGTCATTGAGTATGCAACATATATTTCAGAGGTCAATATGCTTGTTGTATATAAACGATATGAAAGCCTTCTAGGACCACAGCGAGACAAGCCTTTCGATGAGTGATTGTATTTGATGTATCTCACGTGATGTCACCAAATCCCTGTCCTGGGTTCACAAATGATGATCACTCACTCATGCATGTGAGCTCCATTCTGCAATCGTCTCTGTAGATATCTGCAATCCTCGTTTCAATATCGATGCTCCTGCCAATTTCCCTCCATGTTGCATTTCATACGTGATACATAGCGGCTGACTCACTCAAACGACGCCCAAAATCGCTTGACCCGCAGTCTGATCGGCGTTCGCCGTCTGATGCGGATCAAATCCCCATTCAAGGACAACGATCAGATCGAGATCTCGAAAGCCCCATACGGTTGATGTTACTTTCCTGCGCTCAGACCTGATGCCGACTGATTCGAAGGCCCGTGCTCAACCTGACACACACACTCTCAGGGTACGGACGGCGGCTAACGCGATTCCTCATCATCTTTTCTCTTCCTCTTTCTCAACTCTCCTCCTGCTTGACAGATATCTTGGAAGATGAGGGAGCTCAAGAAACCATGTCATTCCTACCTCACGAACGGTCGGTGCGAATTTGGCGAGCAATGTGCAGGATCGCATCTTCCTCGCGATTCGGCTCAACCCGGCTCCTCGCGTAGTACCCAACAAGGCAATACTGCGCCAATCAACAAGAGATGCAATCAATACTGGGACAATGGCGAGTGTCGGAAGGGCTTCGGGTGTCCCTATCAGCACATCGCAAACCCCGCTCACAAGTCCAAAATGACCGCCGCCGGTCGAGAGGGCTCGAAGCAGATCAATCCAGCCGGCACATCTGCATCACGAGCACTCGATGACATGTTTCCCACCTACAGCACGACCAACAGTCGTGTCTCCGACGAGCTGCTGTTTCCTGCCAAGATGCTCTCCCCAGGCCAAGCGAAAGTCATCATTCGAGGTGGCGAAGGAGGAGGAAGAAAGTGGATTCGGTAGCAATGCGGAGCAGCTCGTGCTCGGTCTCAATGCTTCGAATCGTCTCAATGAGTCATGGGCGAGTCCTTCTCTGGGTATCACGCTGACGAAGTAGACATTCGAAGACCGCCAGAGTCTGCTTTCGACTTGCGCAGGTGAGTCGAGAGTCGGAAGCATGGCTGACGAAACTCCCCGGCGAGGTGTTGCTTCGGCTTGGGGAGATCATTCGCTGGTCCCCAGTGACGCGAAATGGAGGCGACAGGGTACCATCTTGTGAACATCACTATCGATATACCGTATCTCCTGGAGGCGAATTCCTCGTCGATAGCATTTCCGTCTGATCCTATCTTACGCAGAAACATGGCTCATTATCATATCTTATATCTTCGTATCATCGTATGCATACCTCCTGTTCATATCCCCAGCCAAGCTAGCGACTTGCACTCCGTTCTGGACGCAAATAAATCCCCCTGGAAGGACAGTCGCATCTTCGGGATCATTACCAGCAATTTGGTCATTCCCTACTGACAAATCATTAGGGGAGCGGTGTGCGGAGACTCGACGGGTATCATACTGAACCATGTCGGATTGTATCCCTTCCTCCTTCCGCCTTCAGCAACGGTAAACAGTTCAGAGGCATGTGACGTGTCCGAGGCATGTGAAGTCCTTTTCCCGTCGTGTCAGAAGACGATAAGCCCATTCTGGACGATCTGATCAAGACAAGTAAAACGCTGCAGCACCCCTCATTGTACTTTCTCCGTCTCCCAAATACTATTAGTCGAAAAGTCCTTCGGTGCGATAGGGTCCGTCTGTCCGACCAAATCAGCATTCTCTCCACGCCCGAACCGCCTCAATCGTGCCCGTCCGAGCCATTCAGAGGGGAGGAGTGTAGGGGACGTACCCGTTGACCCCTTATGTGACCCGTCAATCTCCGATCCCGCTCCATCATCATGTTCTCCCATGAATCGAGCCTATACCTCGGAGGCTACGTCACCCAATCAGCACTGTGACTGAAATACGAGTGGTCAGGTGTGTTGAGCGCATTGTGTGGAGGAGATGAAATGAGATGGATGAAGTGAGGTGAGGTGGGATGAGTAAGGCGATATGGAGTGAATGGGATGAGTGGTGGGGTGAGACCTACTTTGCCCTCGTTGGTGGTGCGTTTGGCTACTGAAAAGAGTGTACCCGTGGCGCCAAAACAGAGAGTGAGGAGTCCTGAGAACGTCCAGTCGTCAATCTGTCTTGGAGAGATGACGGATGGTGGGTGAATGGTGTTGGAAGGGGAGGAGAGGAGGACTGACCGAATGGGATGAGAGCCTGAGAGGAGTCAGCGACTGAGGAAAGTCTATCGTGAACCAGTATCTTACCTCCCAGGGGACAGGCATGGCGGATTGTGCCGACTTTAGAGAGGACTGCGCGTATAATCGGACTGGATGGAGTGAGGAACAGCTTTCACTTGTCAGGAAACGGGTTAGTTCGCGTGCGAGGGAACGTCACGTGATGTCTGCAGTACCTCGTCTTCGCAACTCCGATTTTTCCCTTCCGCTTGGCTTTTCGATTTACGATGAAGCACGACGCCCGGAAGCACTCTGGAAGTGGTCCGGAATCACTTTCCCTCACCGATGTCTGGAAATTCGGGAATCGACTGGATTGATCCGCTTTCATCCCAAGATCAGAACTCCAAACGCCCTCTCCTCCGCATCGCGGTGCCAATAAAAGTGCCAGACCCTTGTTGACCATGTCTTCTTCATTACTGATTGACAGACATCATAATGTCCGAAAAGGCCAGGGACTTCCCTCAAACCGATACGGCCTCCACAGCCGTCTCCCGATCCCTCCCATTCGCGCCACATACCGTTCCCTCTTCGAACATCCTCATCGAAGCACTCTGTACCGATCCCCAGCTCGGATTCTCGGAAGAAGACGCAAATCCCAGACTTTCCGTGTATGGGTCCGAATCGCCTCAAGCCGCCAGCGAGGCCGAGCGTGATGGAGATCGTTGTGAGGCAGTTTGGAAATGCAATGTCTCTCGTCCCCAGTGAGCTTACTCAAGCGACTGCACCTAGCGATATGCTGATCACTTCGGGAATAGTCGCTGCAATGGCGGTGAGCTTCGGGACGATGGATTGGATCAGCGGAGATGTGATTGCGGCGCTGGTACTGCTCAACGTCTCCGTCGGGGCTTGCACCGAATGGCAAGCGGAACAGGTCAGTCTCACTGGACCACTCTGGTGAAGCAAGAGACAGGAAAGACCGTTGCATCCCTCGAATCAGTCGGTGCACCACAAGCCACCGTCATCCGTCACTCCGGACTTTCCTCCGAGCCCCAAACTCGCGTCATCTCCGTTGAAAATGTCTTTCCCGGCGACATTGTTCTCCTACGCAACGGTGATATCGTTCCTGATGATGCGCGTATCATCGAGGGCCATTGCAGCAGTCTCGAGTGTGATGAAGCTTTCCTCACCGGTACGAGATCCGTCTCTGTTCTCTTTTGGTCCTCAGGCTTACGAGACCAGGCGAGATTTTACCGGTCGCGAAGCATTCTGACCCTGTCGACGAGGAAGACTGCCCGGTCGGCAATGGGACGTGCCTCGTGTTTGCTGGATCTCAAGTCACCAAAGGTCGAGCGCACGCTGTCATCTTCAGCACGGGCATGAAGACCGAGATCGGCAAGATCGCCTCCGCTCTACTGTCCAAGGCTGTAAAGTCCGACAAGGGATGGAAGGCGATATGGTAAAAGACTAAGGTCATACTTGGCCTGGCGGAGACTACTCCCATCCACATCAGATACGGTACTTGTAGAGGTTTGAGCTGACGGCAGGCTCAACGAGCTCGCGTATACACTGTTAGCCGCGGCGATCGTGTGCGCCATCGTCGTCATAGCGTCAACTGGGTTTCGTAACGTCCCGCTCTCGGCCGCGACTTACGCCGTTGCTGCGACAGTGTCGATCCTTCCCGCCAGTCTCGTAGCGGTCGTCAGCCTGGTCCTGGCTCTTGCGTCGACGGGCTTAGCCAGACGGGACGCGCTGGCCAGACGGGACGCGCTGGTCAGGCGGATGGACGCGATTGAAGCCCTCGCGGGCGTGGAGAATGTGTGTAGCGACAAGGTAAGGGTCATGACTGGACGTTGCTGAGATCAGACTGGAACTCTGACTGTTGGACGAATGGTCGTCCGAAAAAGCTGGATCCCATCAGTTGGCTTTGGAAGTGGCGAAGCGGCGCCTCTGGTTCCAAAGCACGGGCAGGCATACTCGCTCGAAACCGGCTCAGACCCGTTTTACCCCCGAGGAGAGGTCCGCGCCGACACAACTCCCTACAAATCCAGCGACTCTGCTTCGGCAGGGGAATCACTCAAACGGTCGTCGACCCAAGACTGGGTCGATACGCAAGACCGTATCATCCACCTCGACTCGCTCGAACACGGGCTCGGAGACTTTTGCGCTGTGCGCGGCTGTTTGCAGCCAAGCCACTCTTGCCCGACCTTCTGATGATGGGCAGTGGGATGGCAATGGCGACCCCACCGAGATCGCTCTTCAAGTTGCGGCATACAAGCTCGGTCACGGCAAGCCATACCTCACCCTCGCGCAGTCTCCCCTCGCTCGAGTCAACTCAACTCGCTCCGACCGACCTCAGACAGCGGTTTTCGATGGGCATTACGAACAGCTCGTCGAGCATCCATTCAACTCGACTGTCAAGCGCATGTCGAAAGCATATCGCTTCGTCCCGGCTTCATCCGCTTCCGAAGGGCACGTTCTCTGTATCCTCAAAGGCGCGTCGATCGCGTGCTAAACCACTGTACTATGATCCGCGAACGACGCTTTGCGGCAAACGACTCCCGTCCACCTCCGCCCATGAAACCGAATTACTTCCGCGCGATCAGTTTGAGCGGGACTTCACCTTCCTCGGCCTCGCTGGCATCTTCGACCCGCCCCGAATAGAGTCTGCAGGAGCCGTCGCGGACTGCCTTCGAGCGGGTATCACCCCTTGCATGCTCACCGGCGATCATTCAGCCACCGCGACGGCTATCGCCTTATCTATCGGGACCCTCGGCAAGACGTACAGCAAAGACATGGTCATGACCGGACAGCAGTTCGATGCTCTCACCGACGAGCAGGTCGACGCCCTACAGGAACTTCCGCTCGTCGTAGCCCGATGCGCACCGGAGACGAAGGTCCGCATCGTCGACGCGATCCATCGAAGAGGCATGATGACGGTAATGACTGGTGACGGTGTCAATGATGCGGGGTCCCTCAAGCGAGCGGATGTCAGTGTCGGTATGGGGTCCGGATCGGACGTGGCAAAGCAATCTGCTAGTGTCGTCTTGGCGGAAGATTATTTTGCTACCATCTTTCCGGGCCATCAGGAAAGGGCGGTCGGTCTTCAAGAACCTGTGCAAGCTCCTCATGGTATGTGGCGACATCGCACTGTTTGCGTTCTGGCTGAATCAGCATTGAGTATTTGCTCAGCGGGAACCTCGCCGAGATTATTGTGCTCCTGTAGGATTGGCCTTCCAGGACGATTCAGGACAGGCGGTCTTCCCCCTCTCTCAGTGGCCGAACTTCGGATCTGTTCAGCAATACCATTGCGGCCACCCCACCTGCTCTAGCACTCGGTCTCGAACCTACCGACCCCGACATGATGGACCTTCCGCCCACCGCTTTCCACCAGATTTTCAATCTTGATTTCGGCATCGATCTCTTCTTCTACGGGTTCCTTATGGGTGCGCTTAGGTATGCACACCGCTTCAAACTTGGCATCCGATTCAAACATGACAGTCTCGTCAATTAGTTCTCTGGGGATACTTCCCCGGAGATCTTGGAGTGAAATGCAGACGGACGATGCGATCTGCTCGCCAGTCGTTCAGGCTCGCGCCGCATGCTTCGCTACCCTCGTCATCATCCTGTGCGTCCTCGTGCAGCTCATCTGAGTAACCACAAGCTCACCCGTGAGGGCCTGTGCAGGATGATTCATTCCCTCGAGTGCAAGCGATTTTCCCGCAGCCTCCTCCAGCTCGACCTCAGCGACAACAAGGTCCTCCTTTGGTGTGCCGTCGTCCTCAAACTCTCCACCTTTCCGGTCGTATATATGCCCACGATCACCAACCAGGTTTTCCTGTTGAGCTCACTTAATTGGGAGTGGGGAATTGTGGTGTGTCCATCATTCCTTGATATCCTATCGAACGCGAGCTAACGCCGGGAATGGGTAGTTTGGGATGATCCTGGTGTATCTGTTGGCGACGGAGGGATGGAAGTGGGGAAAGAGGGTGTATTTACGCCGTCGCGCTAAGCCGATCAGAGGACCGACGGACAAGTCTTTGCGGTTGGAAATGACGATCGCGCCTGACGTATGAATCAGTATCTTCTAAACATCATATGAGGTGAGACAGTATTCCTTTCCGAGCGTTCAGAACGCGTAGCACAAGTACGTAGCTGAATTAAGCCGGGATTTTAGTCATAAAACATTGGGAATGCCTTGTCTCGGTCCCGCCTAAGCATTGGATAAAAATAATGATCTTAGCAAATCTTGTTGCAACCTCGTAAATATGTGCAGGTCCTATGACCATATCTGGGGTAACAACAATGAAAGTACTTATCACGGTGCTACGTCGACCAGCAAATAGGCCCTACGCTCAACTCCTGTAATCGGCGACGTCGTCTGAGCTTCGGCAAAGTTGAGCCGAGTTAAGTGCCGGTCGAGTAGCGTGGGCTAGAAATGCAGAGGCTATGAGTAGGCTAGGTAACGATAGTGACTTTTAATGAGTGACTTTTAGTGACTTTTACACTCGAATCGCTGGTTCTCCCCGACTCTCAAGTCCATCCCTTTTATACACCGTCTTCCAGGCCGCGATGTTCGGGTGTTCGGCGATGTTATGGCGATGTTATGGCGGTGTTCGGCGATGTTATGGCGGTGTTCGGCGATGTTATGGCGGTGTTATGGCGGTGTTCGGCGGTGTTATGGCGGTGTTC
>JAABUY010005741.1_pt1 | contig 12374 bp, 13 predicted proteins | sample 5560271 | NCBI WGS metagenome assembly JAABUY01 (sample SAMN10711886, study PRJNA513374) | rock metagenome | isolation source: Antarctica rocks | place: Antarctica: Victoria Land, University Valley
GCTAGCGGCGACGCTGAAGAGGACGGGGCGGCAGCCGCCCGCACACTCGCCGCCGCCGGCGTGCCGGACGCGGCGGTGACCTATAACGACCGCAGCGCGGTCGGATTCCTCGACGTCTTCGCCCGCTCTGGAATCGCCGTCCCGGGCAACATCTCAGTGGTTGGCTACGACGACAGCCAAGTCGCCTGGCTGCCCTATCTGGGGCTGACGACGGTGAGCCAGGATGCAACGCAGCTCGCGCGCCTCGCGGTCGAGCGTGCCGTGGCACGACTGGAGCATCAACAGATCACTGACCGCGAAGTGATCCTTAAACCGCACCTGGTGGTCCGCGGCACCACCGGCCCCGCGAGAACCTAACCCCTACTTGGCCCCCCGCTGCGACGACCCATGGGCCCCATGATTAAAAACCAGAAGCTAATCCGGACACCGTCATCTGCTGCCACATGACAAAAGCCATAAGGTCACCCGAATGTCAGACGACCAGCTGGGTGCCTCACATGAAAGGTTGGAACGGTGAATCCTGTGGGAGCATCCGTGAGCACCGGTGGAAACGGCACACCGTGGCGTCGAGAGCCACGAACAGGCAGTGGTGTGCTGACGCTTCCTCCGCTGCTCACGGTGGGGGTGGACATCGGCGGCACAAAGGTGGCAGCAGGCGTTGTCACGCCGCAGGGTCAACTACTGGAGTGCGTCAAGGCTGACACGCCGCACCTGAGCCAGAGCCCCCAGGTCGTCGAGGACACCATCACGGAGCTGGTACAGCCCCTGATGCGTCGACACGAGATCTTTGCCGTGGGCATCGGCGCCGCGGGCTTCGTCGATTCCGCACGTTCCTCCGTTCTGTTCGCTCCGCACCTGTCCTGGCGGAACGAACCGCTCCGTGAGGCCATGAGCCAGCGACTTCGCGTGCCAGTGGTGGTTGAGAACGACGCGAACGCCGCCGCGTGGGCGGAGTGGCGCTTCGGCGCCGGCCGTGGCGAGGGACACCTGGTCTGCGTGACGCTCGGCACTGGCATCGGCGGGGGAGTGCTGGTCGACGGCGCGCTACAGCGAGGGCGTTACGGTGTCGCTGGGGAATTCGGGCACATGCAGGTCGCACCCGGCGGTCACCGCTGTGAGTGCGGCAACCGAGGATGTTGGGAGCAGTACGCCAGCGGCAACGCCCTGGTCCGCGAGGGTCGGGAGCTCGCGTTGGCTAAGTCCCCCATGGCTCACGGCTTGTTGCGTCGGGTCGAGGGCGACATGTCACGCCTGACTGGGCCGTTGGTGACCGAGGTGGCCGCCGCTGGCGACCAGGCGGCGGTGGAGCTGCTCGCTGATGTCGGCGACTGGCTGGGCATCGGTCTGGCGAACATCGCGGCCGCGCTCGACCCAGGCATCTTCGTGATCGGGGGTGGCGTCAGCGACGCTGGCGAGCTGCTGCTCGGACCAGCTCGCGAGTCCTTTCGCCGCAAACTTACCGGTCGCGGGTTCCGCCCGGAGGCCCGCATCGTCCGTGCCGAGCTCGGCAACGACGCGGGCCTCATCGGGTCGGCCGACCTCGCCCGACAGGTCGCGCGCCGTTTCGGGCGATCACGACGACAACGACAACGACGGCGCACCAACCCACGTGAGCGATGAGCAAACCCACGAGCCGGTTGCCGCAGTATTGCAGGCGAGGTCGGCGGTGTTCGCCCGGTCTGGGCCCTGGATTAGGCCGACGCCTCTGATGGCGGTGGTCTCGGCACCGCTGCCCGGTGAGTGTGTCAACCCGACTTGGCCCCACTGTGGTGGGGCGGATTCCAGTTAATCCTGCCCAAATCCAGTGCCCGCCAACGCCGCCGACCCGCACCAGCGTCATAGCCCGGGCATCGGCGACCACACACCCCGCACCGACCCCGTTGCCGCTGGGCAGGCCGCACGTGCGACCAGCAGCTCGGCGTCCTCGTCGAACTTGATCCGCTCAATCACAGTCTTCTCGACGCCCAACAGGCCCGCCATAGGCCGACATTACGCACGCCGCTCTCCTGATCACTGGTTCCCGCGCCTTCGACAGCTCAGAAACCTAGGCAGGGAACGGCGTGCGCTCGTTCAGGCGCGCTCAACCGCCCACGGATCAGTCAGGAGAGCCTCAATGAGGCACCGCCTGGCTTCGCGTGGCGTCTTGCCTTCGGCGATCTTTGTTTTGTAGTAGATGTTGCCGCGGCTACCAGACATCCGGATCTGCGTGACGGCCACGGTGTGCAGCGCCGAGTTCAGTTGCCGATCACCGGCCCGCGATAGGCGGTGACGGGCTTTGTCGGCGCTGGCCACTTCCACGGGTGCGGCGCCGACGTAGTTGGCGTAGGCAGCCGAGGTCGGGAATCGGCTGGGATTCCCGGTCCGGCCGATGAAAGCCGGCCAGCGATGATCGGTCCGATGCCGACTGTTGCGGTGAGCGTGCTGCCGGACGTCTCGACCAACTCGGCGACCGCCTTCGCGCTGCTCTTCATCCGCGTGTCCAGGGATCGGATCTCGGCGACGAGATCACCAGCGACTGCCTTGCGGACACGTTCGGTTTCACCGCTCGGGCGGACTGATCGGAGCAGAGCGCCCGCTGTCGCGGCGGACAGGTCGGTGGGAGCGCCGCCGGCGAGAATTGCCCGCAGAGGGGCGTGCAGCTGGTTCACGGCGCAGACCCGGGACTGGGCCAATCACCACTCTATGACCCGTTGCCGACCGGCTTGACAAACTGAGGCACCCGAAGGGCACCAACCTCGCCGTGCGCCCAGCAGAGCGGCTCATCCAGGTCGCCGCAGGAGCTCAACGACCGGCCGCGCAAGACCCTGAACTGGGCCACCCCCGCTGCCCTGCTCGCACCGCACCTCACCGCCTCGGCGGCACCATTACTATCCCCACCAAACACCGTCGTGTTGCGACGATGACTGAAATCCGCACCACCGAGAATCACTTGGCACCCTCGACAATCCGTGGCTATCAAACGGATCTTCGCCTGTCAGCGAGTACCTGACCGGCACCCGCTACGGGTGTAGGCGTCGGCGTGCGAGGAGGCGTTCGGAACGTTCCCGGTGCCGATCTGCCACGAGTCCGTGCGGACCGGTTGCATCCCCGGGGATTGCTGACCCCGTTCACCGACAACGTCGAGCTCACCCCCGGTGACCGCCGCGCTTCCGGATCCCCAGGCCGAGGCGCCAACGCAGCAAAGGCTTCGAGTACGTCGACGTCACCTTCGATGCGCCCCTAACGAATCCGACGGGTCAACTGACGGCAGCTCCTGACGTGGGCGGTCAGTCCTGGGTGACCTGGTAGATGCCGTAGATGACGCCGGGGCCGTGGAACGCCCCACAGCACTTTCTTGCTGGCACCGTCGTGAATCAGGACGGTGAGAAAGGGAAAGAATGGTGCAGAGGGGTAACCACCGAAGCAACCTGGCGTTGCGGCAGTGGGTCCCCACCAGTGCCATGCCCGCAGTAGTCCGGTCGCCGCGTTGTGCGCTGCGGCTGTGTGTGAGTGTGCCGGGCTGGTTGACTGGCGTCATGGTTGAGGAATTTCGTGGCTGCGGAGGGCGGCCGTCGGCTCGAATGATCGCCGCCGCTGTGGTGGGCACCGTCGGTGCCGTTCTCACGGGGATCCTCGGCAGCGGGGACTACGCCGCGTCAGTGGGCCAACTCGCCCACGAACTCGAAGATGACCACGACGACGATACCGCCGATCTCGGCCGCGCTTACTGAAGGAAACAGCAACGCCAAGCTAGCGGACGAAGAGCGACGAAAAGGGAGTTCGAATGCCAGTACGGAGCGGTGTCATCAGCGTCGGCGACATGGGTGTCGAGCATGCAAGGTTGCTCAGCCACGAGGTGTCCGGATCGTACCGATGAGCGCGCTAACGGCGGGGCCGCTCGAGGTACTTACCGTCGGGCGGGCCGGTGTCGACCTGTACCCGGAGCAGTCCGGTGTCCCGTTGTCGCAGGTCGCCACGTTCGCCAAGTCGCTTGGGGGGACCGCGGCCAATGTGTCGGTCGGCGCGGCCCGACTGGGTCATCGCACCGCGGTGCTGACCAAGGTCGGACTAGACGATTTCGGTGGCTATGTCCGCCAAGCTCTCACCGAGTTCGAGGTCGATCCGCGTTACGTCGGTACCGCACCGGATCTGCTCACGCCGGTGGTGTTCTGCGCGTTGAACCCGCCGGAAGATCCGCCGTTGCTGTCCTACCGGCTGCCTGTTGCACCGGATCTGACCCTGACTCCCGAGGACGTGCCGTGGCCTGTGGTGCACGAGGTGCCCCTGCTGTGGGTCACCGGCACCGGCGTCTCGGTGGAGCCGGCGCGCCAAACGCAGCTCGATATGCTCAACCACCGGGACCGCCCGGCGGCGGCCAGCGGCCGGTGGACGGTGCTCGACTTGGACTGGCAGCCGACGTTCTGGCCGTCCCCGGAGCACGCCCGGTGGACGTACACCTTGATGCTCGAGAACACCAACGTCGTGGTCGGTAACCGGGCCGAGGTCGACGTCGTCGTCGGCACCTCGGACCCCGAGGAGGCGGCGCGCCGACTGCTCGCGCACGGCGTGGAACTCGTTCTGGTGAAAATGGGTGCCGAGGGGGTGCTGATCGCGACGAAGGAGGGCATGACCACCGTTGCCCCACAGCTAGTTGCCGTGGCGTGCGGGTTAGGCGCCGGCGATGCGTTCGGCGGTGCGCTCATTCACGGTCTGCTGTCCGGGTGGGATCCGGTGCGCTGTGCCGAGTACGCCAACGCCGCGGGCGCGATCGTCGTGTCCCGGCTGGCCTCTGCCGATGCGATGCCGACCATCGATGAACTCGACGCCATGGTGTCTGCCTCCGGGCGTCAGAAGGAGTGATTTGATTGGAACGCAGTGGCAGCAGCTGCTGATGACCCGTACTACACGCCCCGTTGCCATCGCCGAGGCCTACGCCCGACGTGCACAACCGGACAACCTGCTCAACGAGCGCGGCACGATGTTCCTGGTGGCGGCGGATCATCCGGCGCGCGGGGCGTTGCGAGCGGGTGCGGACTCGATGGCGAATCGGCGGACTCTTCTTGACCACTTGTCACCGCTCTCGCCCACTCGGACGTGGATGGGCGACCTGGTGACTAGCTCCGGAGCCATCGTGAGCTTCGGATAGTGCTGCAGGATGCGGCTGCAGGCGCTCTCCGGCTGGACCGAACTGCTCACACCCGAGGATCGCCGCGGGCTGACACCCCTGTTCTGGCAGCACGTGCTTACGTACGGCGAGGTCAAACTCGACATGATCGCACGCCTCAGCATCCGCACTGCCGCGCCAGCCGGCAGCCCATAAGTGGATCGGCCTGCGGGACGATTGAAGGTCCGAACGCTCGGAATCCGAAAGCTGAAGGCGTTCTGTGGCCGATTCCCGGCAAGCGGATGGGTTGGGAACCGCGTCCCTCGCGGCGGATAGACGCACCGCCCAATCACGCGGCCGGTGTGTCGGATTCGGCCAGTGGTCCTCGTGTGATCAGCCCGATCAGGGGCCCTTCTGTTCCGTATCAACGGTCAGGCTGTCGAACAGGGCCATCGTCGTGCGGTGCGCGTCCACCAGCGCCTCCTGCAGGGGCCGCCGGCGGTGTGCCTCGGAGAGGATCTCGACACCCCATGGTCCGGCGAAGGCGATCTGTTGCAGTGTCTCGGTGAAGCCTTTGACGTCGAAAGTTCCCGAGCCGCACAGCGCCCGGTGGTGAATGGTGTCGTGAAACAGATCGGTGGACTGCGGTGCGGGGGCATCATTGAGTTCGACGACAAACACCTTGTCACCGGGGATCTCGGCAAGATCAGCCAAGGTAGATGGCCCGCGCTCCAGGTGCCAGATGTCCACCACCAGACCGGCTGCGGGGTGGTCAGCGGCGGCGATGAGTTCCGCGGCCAACCGGAAGTCGGTGATGTTGGAGAACGGCAGCGGTTCCAGGGCCACCCGGGTTCCGAACTCGGTGGCTTGCACGGCCAGCAGATGCAGCTCGGCCGCCCAGTGGGCGACGTCGGCCAGTGGGGGGACGGCGCCGTCGAGGGCCCCTACGTCCGGTCCGATCTTGATCTGCCGCGCTCCGAGAACTTCGGCGGCAGTCAGCAACGACATCCGTGTCTGATCCGATTCCCGACGGCGCCTGCCGGTGGTCCACCAGTTCTCGAGCAGCTCGACCTCGAGGTGGACCAGGCCGAGCTCATTGCAGATTCGTTTCACTTGCGGCAAGCCGTAGCTGGTCTTCGCGGCTTCGAGATCGTTGATGGTGAAACCGATACCGGTGAAGCCGGCGGCGGCCACGGCCTCCGCCCTGGCGCGGAGGTCCAACGGACTCAGATGGCTACCGGCCACTGGCACTGCGTCGCCAGCGTGGGTCCAGCAGGTGGCCAGCAACTCTATGGGCATCGGGTGAACTTCCATTGGTGTCAGACATCCCATCGGTTTAGGTATCAAGCTGCTGCTTGTTGGGCGTGCTGGTTCCAGGCAGTGGCTTCGTCGTAGGGGGTGTGCGTTTTGAGGCAGCCGTGCAGAATCCCGACGAGACGGTTGCCTAGCTGGCGGAGGGCTGCGTTGTAGCTGATGTCGCGGTCTCTGAGTGCGTCGTAGTAGGCGCGGGCTCCCGGTGATCCGCTCAAGGCGCTGAATGCCTGCTGGTGCAGGGCGTCGGCCAGGCGGTTGTTACGCACGTATCGTGCGAGGACGACTTTCTTCTTGCCCGAGGCTCGGGTGATGGGGCTGGTGCCGGAGTAGTTCTTGCGCGCTCGGGCGCCGGCGTAGCGACTGGAGTCGTCGCCGAACTCTGCGAGCACCCGGGCGCCCAGGACGGGCCCCAGTCCGGGCTGGCTGAGGTAGATCTCAGCGTCCGGGTGCTGACCAAAATAGGCCTCGACCTGTCCTTCCAGGGCTGTGATCTGCTCATTGGCGGTCGTGATCAGGGCGGCCAGGGCGCGCACCGTCGCGCCGTAGGCGGCCGCGATAAGCGGCGGCTGGGTAAGGTGCGCGGCGCGCAGCGCGCCCATGATCACGGTGGTTTTGGCCTCTCGGTCGCGCCGACGGGCCCGCGTCAAGGCGACGATGATCTGTGCGCGCGTCAGCCGGGCCGCGCTGTCCGGCTCGGGTGCCTTGGTCAGCAACTCCAAGACGTCGGGGTAGGCGAGGTCCTCGTAGGCCTCCAGCGCGGCTGGGAAGAACTCCCGCAGGCTGGAGCGCAGGCGTAACACCTGACGGGTGCGCTCCCAGATCAACGTCTGATGCATCCGGGTCAGGACCTTCACCGCACTGGCCTGCTCGCTGTCCCCGGCGACGGTGCGCAGTTGGTGGGAATGGTTACGCACCAGGTCAGCCAGGACATGAGCGTCACCCGCATCGCTCTTGGCTCCCGAGACGCCATGGCCCTCCCGGGCACGAGCGGACTGAAGCGGGTTGATCGCGTACACCTGGTACCCAGAGGTGACCAGCGCTGCGACCCACGGGCCACGGTCGGTCTCGATGCCGATCTTCACCTGGGCGGCGGCGCCGTCTTCGGGCAGGAACCTGCCGACCAGGCCGTGCAGCCTCGCTATTCCTGAAATGCCTTCTGGTAGCCGGGCTTTGGCAAGTCGCCGCCCAGTCTCGTCTTGGATCTCCACATCGTGGTGGTCCTCAGCCCAGTCATCTCCGACGAACAACAATCTGGCTTCCTCCACTTCGCTCGGCTACCTCGGTCAGCAGCCTGCAGGAAAACCCGCGACCTAATGGTCAAGTGCTCGCGCCAAAACGCGGCGGACACGACATCCCATCAGCGGTTCGCCTTCCTGACCACCAATGGAGGCACGATCTGACACTAGGACTCGAGGTCCAGGGTGAGGAGAGTGCTCATCCATCGGCGGCTACCAGGCACCGAGCCTGTCATGCAGTCGGCCCGGTAACCCCCATTAGGTGATGTCGGCAGACCCAGGCCGGGTCGTTGGCCCGCTTCCGCCGTCAGGGTGCGGGACGTCTATCGACGTGCGGCGGAGTCGCTGTCCGGTGGTGGTTCAGCCATGGTTGGGCGGGTGCGCGCAGCCTGGGCGTCCAGAGCGGTTTCGAACACTTCTTGGGTCCACTCCTCGGCGACGGCCTGGCAGACCAGTTCGGCTTGGGTCTGGGGTGCGATGCCGCCGATCGGCTGGTCACGGTCGAGGTTGGTCGGAAAGGCATAGCCCTCGGCAGAGGCGGCGATGATGTTGTTCAGGTAGCTGCCGGACGCGCCGGCCGCTGCCTTTTCCAGCAGTACCGGGAACAGAGCCCGGCACATCGCGACCCGGTCGACGGTTTCCATTGCGCGGCCGAACGGTGAGGACACCTGCAGCAGATTGGCCATCCGTCGGACGGTGGTCGAGACGTTCGTGCCGGCGCCGTGGAACAGGGCGGGATTGAAGAACGCGGCGTCGCCCTTTTCCAGCGGCAGTTGGGTGTAGTTCTGCTGGAAGTACTCGGTGAACTCGGGCAGGTGGAACGCGAGGTAGCCGGCCTCGTACTGATGCGAGTAGGGCAGGTAGAGGGTCGGGCCGGTCTCGACGGGCATGTCGCAGTGCGCAACCGCGCCCTGCAGGGTCAGCGCCGGCGACAGCCGGTGTACCTGGGCCGGGAAACGGGCAGCCGCCACGGCGTCCATGAAACCGAGGTGGTAGTCACGGTGCGCGGTCTGCGCCTGACCACCGGGGTTGACCACATTAACCTGGGAGGTGACCTGGTAATCCGGACCGAGCCAGGACTCGCTGATCAGCGCGATAATGTCGTTGGCGTAGTACTCGGCGAACACCGCGGGTTCGGTGACGGCCAGCTTGTCCAGTGCACCCCAGACCCGATCATTCGCGCCGGGCTTGGCGAAATGGTCACCACCGGCGCCGCCGGCCGCTTTCTCGGCGGCGATCTGGGCGAGGAAGGCTTCGGTGGCGCGGTCGACGACAGACAGATCGCCGAAGGCCAGCTTGAACACCACGATGCCCGGGCCGTCGGTCAACGCTCGCATCAGCTCGGTCTGCGCCGCCGCCCGGCCGGGGGTGGTTCCGATTGCGGCGCGCAGCTTCTCGCCGTAGGTCAGCACGTTGCGCTCGACGGCGTCGGCGTAGGGGTAGTCCGATAGGTGCGTTTGTTGATCGACAAGGGCAGAGAAATCGTCGATCGAGCAGTCAGCTGCGGAGAGCCATCCGGTCGCGCGGGAAGCGGTGAGCGCGGTCATTGGTCGTGACCTCCTTCGTGGGTGGGAAATACCCCAAGCCTATGAGTTCTCTGCGGGCTGGCAAACATCAATCAGCCATCAATAACTCCTCATTCTACAGGTCGCGAGGATCGTCTGATCCGTGGGTGATCACGTGTGCGCCGGGCGGGGCTCGAGCCCGATGGCGCGGTAACAGTTGTCGATGAGCGACATGGTTGCCACCGCGTCATCGGCATCGGTGCGGTAGGGCGTGCCGTCACGGACGGCATTGATGAAGGCTTGGAGTTGGTAGGTGTAGGAGGTTGCGTTGCCGCAGTGTTCGGTCCATTCTCCGGAACCGGACTTGATGATGATCCGGTCGTCGTATTTTTGGTAGAGGAAGTCGGGGATGAACGCTTCCCCGGTGGTTCCGACCACCCGCAAGGACATGTCCCAGTTTTCGCTGGTCATGCTGCACCGGGCGAGACCGGTGGCGCCGGAGGGGAACTCGAGGTACGCGTCGGCCCATTCGTCGACGCAGGGAGCGCCGGCTCGTTCAGCGCCCGTTGCACCAACGAGGCGGGGTTCGCCGCCGCCGAAGTCACCGAGGACGCGTTGGGCGTGCAACGCGTAGCAGCCGAGGTCCATCAGGGCTCCGCCGGCCAGGGCGAGGGACCATCTCGGGTCGTCCGCGGGGGGTGCGGACATGAACATGGTGCTCTCGACGCGCTGCACCGAACCCAGCTCGCCGCCGGTGAGGAGAGACATCAGGTGTTTCATCAGCGGGTGATACAGGTAGTGGAATCCCTCGAACAGCACCAGCGATCTGCCCTGCGCCAGATCCCGCACCTGGGCGGCCTCGGTGGTGTTGCTGGCGAATGGCTTCTCAGTCAGAACGTGTTTCCCGGCGAGGATCGCCGCCTTGCTCCATGGCGCGTGCAGGCTGTTGGCGAGCGGATTGTAGATCGCTTCGACCTCAGGGTCGGCGATTACGTCGGCGTATGACTCGTGGACCCGCTCGATGCCGTGGGTATGGGCGAAGGTCTCGGCCCGGTCTCGGTTTCGCGCGGCGACCGCGACGAGTCGTGTTCCGGTGGCCGCAGCGGGGCCGATGATGGACAGCTCGCTGATGCGTGCCGCTCCCAGCACTCCGATTCGTAGCGGCTCCACAGGTTTGCTGACTCCTTGGTGATCGGGATTGATGGGAGGTCGGGGTGAAGCTCGGCGGTCTCGAGATCCGAATCTGGTCAGCGGGTGGTGGCGCTGCTGTCCGCGGCCGTCGTGGTCAGCAGGCTGCGGACGTAGCCGGCGCTGGTGCGCACGTCGGTCACGGGTCCTTCACCGCGGGGTTCCTCGGTGAGGATAGTGTCCTGTTCGAGGGTGTACCAGCCGGTGTAACCGTTGCCCTGCAGGGTGTTCACGATGGTCTCGACATCGACATCGACGTCGCCGGTGCCCAGCGGTCGATACCTCCCCTCGACCACGGCTTCGGTGTAGCTGAGTCGGCCGGCGCGGACCTTGTCGGCGATCTGGCTGTTGACATCCTTGAGGTGGGTGTGGGCGATGCGGCCACCGCCGCGGTCACGCCGCGTCGACATCGGCCATACCGGCCATCGGAACGGACCCGGCGACCGCACCATCGAACGGTGAGGTCACTTCCTCTACACGGCCCGACTGCGCCGCCGTCCACTGCCCACCGAGCAACAGCTCCATGTTGACCATCCCATTCGACGCTGAAGGCACAGAAGGACACAGGGCCACTCCGGGGCGATACCTCAAGCCTGCGGCCCGCAAACCGCCAACGTCAACAGTGCTGCAGACATCAAATACACCTCATTTAGCGCGTTCGTTACTGTTGAGCAGCAGTTTGGCGTTTTCATTCCTTGACGATGACTTCATTAACCCATCAGAATTGCTCGCATGGGACATCCGTATCCGATCCGGGAGATCGCCCGTCAGGCGGGGCTCAGTGAAGCCACCGTCGACCGGGTCCTCAACAACCGGCCAGGGGTGCGCGCCAGCACCGCGAGCAACGTGCGACTAGCCATCACCGACCTAGATCGGCAGCGCAGCCAACTGCGCCTGAACGGCCGCACCTTCCTGGTCGACGTGGTCATGCAGACCCCGGACCGGTTCTCCTCGGCGATCAAGTCCGCGTTGGAGGCCGAGTTGCCGTCGCTGCGGCCAGCCGTGGTTCGATCCCGGTTCGATTTCCGGGAGAAGGGCCGCCCCGCGGACATCGTTAGGGTCCTGAACGACATCCGCCACCGCGGATCCATGGGCGTCGTACTCAAAGCCCCCGACGTTCCCGAGATCACCGACGCCATCGCGAAACTCGATAAGTCCGGGATTCCCGTCGTCACCCTGGTCACCGACATTCCGTTGAGCCAGCGCGTCGCCTACGTCGGAATCGACAACCGAGCCGCCGGCTCCACCGCGGCGTACCTGATCGACCGACTCCTCGGAGACGGCCAAGGTGACGTGCTCATCGCGTTGAGTCGCAGCGTGTTCCGAGGTGAGGAAGAACGCGAAATCGGCTTCCGGGCCACCATGAGGGGCCGTTCCGCCGACCGGGCCCTGATCGAACAGACCGACACCGACGGGCTCGACGTCACCGTCAAGGAGTCAACCCTGCGGACGTTGCAACGAAACCCCGGCATCAACTCCGTCTACTCCATCGGCGGCGGCAACCAAGCCATCCTCGAGACATTCGACGCCGCCGACCGTCGCTGCCAGGTGTTCGTCGGGCACGACCTCGACCGAGACAACCTGCAACTGCTTCACGACGAACGTTTGACCGCCGTCTTGCACCACGACCTCAGACACGACATGCGGCTCGCGTGTCACATCATCATGCAAGCCCAGGGCGCCATCGACGGTCCCATCGAATCCGTCCGATCCCCGATCCACATCGTGACCCCTTACAACATCCCCGCCTTACGAACAGCCTGAACCCTGGGAATGCGGCTCGCCGTGGACCATCTCGTCGAACTTGGTCATCGCTCGATCGTGCACGTCGATGGCGGCCGAGCTCCCGGCGCCGCGGCGCGTCGTGACGGCTACCAGGCCGCGATGAAACAACACGGACTCGCGCAGGCCATTAAGATCCTCGCTAGCCCGAAGTTACGACTTCGGTGACGCGTGAATCCCCTGCTGAGCAGGGGATTCACCTGTTTGTGGGGTGGTTGTTCTGGCTACGTCAGGGTCAGGGGAATGGTGGTGTGCAGGAGCTCGAAC
>JAABUY010005749.1_pt1 | contig 12363 bp, 13 predicted proteins | sample 5560271 | NCBI WGS metagenome assembly JAABUY01 (sample SAMN10711886, study PRJNA513374) | rock metagenome | isolation source: Antarctica rocks | place: Antarctica: Victoria Land, University Valley
ATACATAAGGTAGTGTCAGCTATAGAAGATACTCATCATGAAACGGATGAAACATGGAGCGGCAGAGCAGATTTAATGCTTGGTCCTGAACATGAATAATCGCCTCCAAACCCACGATGGTCTCGTTCCCTAGCATGACCCACCGGTCCTTAAAGGATTCAATAAACCACCAAGCGCGAGGACATTTTGAGGCTTCAGCCGCAACCATCGACCCACCGCAGCTCTGGAAGTCGTAGCATTGGGTTTCGAACAGGCGAGTTTGATATTCAACGTTCCGATGTACTTCAGTAATCTCCGCTCCGATCATGCACATGCATATACTCCTTCTGACCCTCATATACCAAAACGATGATGCATCTTGGAATAAAAAATCTAGCATATGTGTGTGTCCCATCACCTTAAACAAAACATTATGATTCTCCGAACAAAAAGCCTTGAATCAAAACCAGGGTTGATCTCCGAAGCCTCATTCAACCAATTCCCTGTTACCATCATCCCCTCCTCCCTCGCCCTCCTTCAGTTCCTTAAGCGTTTGCTGGAGAGCATTTTGAATTATGGCAAATACTTTCGTGTTCCTCGCCTGTTCATACGCGAGGGCTTTCTTCGTGCCTCGGAGGGTTTCCTCTGTTTTTCGGTGGCACTTGAATTCGTGAGCAAGACTCTGCTCCGCTATCTCTAGTTTCGTAGTTTTGTTGTCCAAGCAGCCTGTTGGATCTTCGTAAATCTTCTGCCGGTCGGCATCGATTTTTTGAAGATTTTCCTCGTACTCCCGTTCTTGCTGATGGAATATCTTGCGGTAGAGAGTGATATTCCACAACTCACTCTTGGTCAATCGAGCAATATAGTCTGTCATTTCGTTGAGCTGACATTGAAGGTTATGGCAATTTTTGCATGTCACAACGATGTCTGACATGGTATTATTGACTGCTTGCATGAAAGGATAAGGGTCAAGACGAAGGGAGAGCAACGTTTATAACCAGTCTTCCACACTTAATAGTCGCTAGAATGGTTTCAGCCAAATTTCAAATCTATTTCACAATGTGACTATGTATGAGACCAGTTCTGTCAACGCCTTCAAAGTAGTAATAGCACGGATGGGATGAATCCCCCAAAATGTCATCCGACATGGCTGAAAACACATTGCTGATATTGTGGCGCCCAGAATACCGGAAGAAAATGCTCGAGTGCGAGAGACTTCGCAAAAAAGAAAGAATGCTTATGGCAGAAAGATGACCAAGGGCGCCTGAATCTGATACAAAAGCCTTTTATTCGCTGCTGTTGCCATTACTTGCAGTATGGCATGTCATCTACAGAAGTAGAGTGAATGACTCTGACCGTGACTGTCAGCAAGAGGCTACCCCTTTTGGAAACAGGCCTCGGGGATAATTTTCTGCCTGCTCAGAGCTGCCAGCATAAGTACTGCAGATAAGAAAGCCAATCTTGTTCCGAAGACACGTTCTTCTCGCAAGGCGCAGTGGTCAGCTTCAGCTACGCTAATACAAGCCATCAAGGGGACTTCTAGTGTTTCTCTTCCGGTTGCCATAGTAGATAGCGAAGATTACAGGTCAATCTCGCTGTCGTCAAATGATGAAGGCATGAAGATATAGAGTCAAAATTTCAATAGATTCCTGTATAACTAACCTCATTTCTAACACCCCCCCCCCCCTAGTGATGCCGCCGCCGTCTTTTGGGCGAAACTTCGAGCTACGTGTCATACAATGGGGAGCCAGCTCCCTCAAGCGGTCTTCAGTGGTCATGGGCAGATTGCTCTCCTCGAAATACTTATTTGCCTCGATGAGCCCATCCTCGTCGTTTTTATCTAAGCCTCCGCTTACTAGCCAATCTACTTGTTCCGCTAATCCGCAAGTTCGCATCGCCTCCCTCTTCTGTATAGCTTCGTCTTCCTTCGACTTCTGAAGCGTAGTCGTTGCTTCTTTCATCCTCTGTCGCCGGATAGAGCCTCTACCACTGTGAGTATCGGTCTCGCTGATGGAACTGGAATTATGAGGTCGGTAAGGTTGAAGGGGACGGCGAAAGTGGGGTCAGTACAGTCCGGAGCGAAGGGTGGATTTGAACATGTTGACGATGTTGACAGTGAGGTGCTATAGTGGTTGTGATGGTTAGCGACAGGAAGGTCAAATAACGAAGCAATAGCAGGATTGGTGAAGGAAACGCGAGCGTCTCCTTCGTTTACATACTAATTTGTATGGCAAGTCAGGACCTCAGACGTACCCCTTTAGCTGCCATCCACGGTGTTCTAAATGGCTCTATCGCGTAGAGGCTTTGCCGTTCTGCACTTGTTGCGTCGATTGACCTTATCGCGTAGGAGGTTCCAATTGATGACGGTGGTTTGCACTAGGTAGGTAATTAATTCCGCCCGGAGGCACTACGCCTAAAGGGCTCTAGCGCTATCAACTTATCATATCTATTGCTATGTCCATGTCCCACGGTAGCCCTTGCTGAAACGTCTTTTCTTGCTATCTTCTATGCTCATTTACTCCTGATATGCTCGGGTAGCCGTAGGTGAGATTATAGGCGCATTTTGGAGGTGATTCTACAAATGTTCGACGTCCTATGGTCAGCAGCCGAAGCGGGCGCCATGAGGCTACGGGGTGTTAATGGGAGGGAAGGTGATTAGCGAGAGGCGGTAGGCCCTATCGTTAGGTCTGGTTGGTGGTCAAGCCTGCCAGTGTCCAGGGCGAATTTGATGGTGGCTCTGACAACTGTCATGTCTGGTGACCAGTCTTCCGGATCTGATGACGCTTTACCTCCTAGGCATAGGGAGAGAGCGTTTTCTCTTGCCGTAAGATACTGCCGCAGAGGCGCTCTTTCCGTAGTCCATCTGAAGCAGCGGAACAGAAAGTGCTTCACGTCTTCTTTCTCTACGTCACAGGCACAGTTCGATGATTCGGCGACGCCTATTCTGTGCAGGTATTCGTTGATTCTGCCCATGGCCGTGCGTAGTTGAACGAGTATCTTCGCTTCTGTCTTCTTTAGACTATCGTAGAGCTTCTTGGTGTGTTTACCTGGCAGCGCTCTGTTCAGCTTCGTCGTGAAGTTTCCTACTTTCCTTGGTAGGATGTGTGACTGTTTCATGGTTTCTATAGCCCTCTTCGTGGTGGTGGATCGCGCTCGGTAGGGGGCGGGCTGCAAGGGAGCTTTCTGTCCCGTAGACTCCCGCGTCGCCTTCTTCGCCGCTGCCTGTTGTTGTGACGTTACCTTTGCTGGCAGTCAAATGACCTGTATTCGGTTCCCTCGTTGCAGAAGCTTTTCAGCAGCTTGATATATGATCTTTATGTCTCTTTGGTCTGACTGTTGCTTGGGTTGCATCAGTACCTGGACCGCTGGAAGATCTCGAGTGATGATGTATATGTTCCGTCCCTGGATTTGGCCAGGAAGGCACCTTAGGGCTTGACTTATTGCTGACAATTCGGCCGTGTAGGGATTTTGCTCCTTCCTTGGCCCTAGCATCCTTGAGTATGTTACATGCCGACCCGTTGTGGCATCATTTTCCGTGTCTATAATGGCTTCCCCGGCTCCAACCTTGCCGTTTCTGACGGATGCGCTCGTTGCAACTATGATGCCTTGAAGGACGTCGATAAAAGCCTGTTTGTCTTTCTTCTTCCTCGTCGTGTCTGCTTGCAGGCGAGGGACCCACGGTTGAATGCTATAGAACTCTATCATTTTCATTTCGTTGAAGAGTGTCTCTGCGTGTTCAATATCTAACTTGCTGAGCGGAGAATTGAACCGTTGAATCGGTTTTGTGCCGAGCTTAGCCAGTGAATTTGATGCGGACAGCGTTTGTAGTCTAATTCATATTGCCGCTGCCTTCTCAGCCTGTCGAAGTCGCATGAGCTTCAAGCAAGCCTCTGCCTCTGCTATGACTGTGGAGACAGTGGCGAAGGCGCCTGTTACCGCCTGAGCCCCTACCTTCTGCACTCTATTGAAGGCGATCATTGCTCTGACATTACAGGCATGTTTCCAGACTACCATAGCGTAATTCACTACCGATGCTATCATGCAGATGAACAGCTGCCTCGCCATCGACGGGAAGATCATCTGTAGTCTCTTGAGAGCCATTGCTACCTTTAGCTCCTTAGTGACTGCTAGAGCCATGTGATTTCTGTAGCGGAGTTCCATATTCATGACCACCCCAAGCAGCTTTACTTCAGTGGCTGGCTGCACTTCCTGTCCCTTAATGTTGACCGTTGCGTTGCTTAGACGAGCGTCATTTCTTGTGAAGTGAATCAGCACCGTCTTTTCCTCCTCGAAGGTGACGTCGCTTCTCCGTTTCCACGTCGTGGCTTTTGATATAATTCTTTGAATATCTTCGATATTAGCCTCTGCTGAGGAACCTGTAACCCATGCCGTGTAATCGTCAACAAACGTCAAGGCTTCTTCATTACTATCGATCTTCTTCTTCACTAGATCGGCATTGAAAAAGAGGAATAGGATAGGGGATAGCGGTGACCCCTGTGGTAGACCCGCTTGCGGTAACCCCTGCTTCTTCGAGTCGTACCCGTTTACTGATAGTGTTGCCGTCCGATCGAAGCAGAAGGCGTCCACCCATCGGCACAGTGATGATGGTATGCGCCTCGCACGCAACCTTTGCAGTAGCCTTTCCTTGTACACCCCGTTGTACGCGTCTTTAACGTCAAAGCTAATCAGGCTAAGTACCTTTCTTTGACGTCACGCCCTATAGATTCTTTCTTGTAATAGCATCAAGGCTTGTTCAGTGAATCGTTGCTTCCTGGCTTCGAAGTGATTGATAGGTAGTAGAGCGTGTGTCTCTACTACGTATGATAGTCTGTCCGCTACAACCGCCTCTAGAATCTTACCTAGAGTAGATAGTAGTGATATTGAACGCCACGCTTTTGCTTTCGTATAGTTTTCTTTTCCCGACTTCTTCAAGGGTATTATCTTAGCGTTTCGCCACTGACTTGGTAGTTCTTCCTTATTCAACGATGTTTGAAAGAGATGTAGTATGTGATGCTTCACAACTGGTCATGTCTGCCGTCATATCATTGCTGGCAGACCGTCGTCTTCTGGAACTTTCCATGGGCTGGCTGCCATTATTCTGCTTTCCACTTTCTGTAGCGTCAGACGCGGCATGCTTATTGGCTCTTTTGCTGGCGTCGGGGGTTCATCTTGTATCTTCTCGGGCAGCGAAGGAAAGAAGGTATTCAACAGCTCTATGACCTGCTCTCGATTATCTGCCGTTACCGTACCATCCTTTCTTATCAAAGGTGATGTCTTGTCGAAGTATGAGTCGTTGTTTGGGTCGATGTATCTGGCAGCCTGCCATATATTTGTATTGTCGGATAGAAAGTCGCATCAGTGCGCTTTCTTTTGATTTCGAATTGCGTCATGATACATCTTCGCTGTTTCTCTTGCTTGGGTTTCCAAATCGAGCGTCGGCTCTGCCTGTCTTCGCCATGCTCTCGCGCGATTCCTTGCCCTCGTGTATTCGGTCCGCAAATGCGTTAGGTCTGCCGTTCACCATCTTTTAGCGTATGGGGATGGTTTCGCTCTAGGCGTCAACTCTCACATCGTGTCTCGAACTGTATCCGTCAGCTCGTCTGCCTGCTCTTGTACCGACGTGTCTAGGGGGAGCTCTCTAAGTCTGTGTGCCAGAACCTCACGAATTTTATTCCAGAGGGCGTTTTTAAAGAGAAGCCTTTCCTTCCTCGATCGGGGTGGTAAGGCCATATCGAACGCGGTTTTTATGATCCGATGATCCGATTCATGCTCTGTCTCATAGACTTCACACCTCGTCATAGCTGTAGCGAGCCCCGATGTGGCCAGCGTTAGGTCAATGGTTGTTTCCATCTCCCCTCGCTGCCACGTTTTAGTTCCTCTAGGGAGCAGGCTATGCATAGCTTGAGCGCTCATCAATTCAATAACAGGGTCCGCTTCGCTCTGCCTTGCACTGGTCACCTCATCCCCTCCCCATAGCAGGTCGTGACGATTGAAGTCGCTCAGTAGTAGTACCTGTAATTCCTTGGGAACTTTTCTTCTTGCATTCTTGATGAGCTTTTCGATGAGATGCATAGTCGTAATCAGGGTTTGTTCGTCGTTACAGGGTATGTATATTGAGACTATTAGCATCGTGTATTCTTGGAGGTACAGCATTGCAGCCGTTAGATCGTAGAAGTCAACTGATACTTGCTCTGCTTCTATGTCTTTATGGATTCATAGCATGCTTCTTACCGCCCACCTGTCCTCGGATTGCGTAGTAGGCAGCAATTTGATTCAATTCGCATGTCTCATGGGGGTGGTTATTAGCTTGTTGCTCGCTCTTCAGACATGAGGCTCAGACACTGCTATAGCGCTGTGATGCTGAAGGTCTAAATCGTTCATTAAGCTTAGTTGTACACTGCTTTGCTTTCGAACATTTAGCTGAATCGTTCGAACTGTACTATTCATTACGAGATGAATAGAGCACTCGACACTTTTTGCTGTATGATTCGTGAGAGTCGTCACAAGGTACACACTTCGATGTTGCATTGCAGTTATTATGATTGTGTCCTTCTGTAGTGCATCTCGCACAGACGATCACTTTCTTGCAGTTGTAGACCTTATGATTCATACTCTGGCAATTGTAGCATTGATCAGGTCTTGAACGTCTCTCAAAGACGTTGGTAAACCCCGATTCACCATTGACGTGAAAGTAGTCTTCTTGAAGTAGTCTGTTGGCATCGCTGCCTCTGTGCAGATATACAATCATGGATCCGTACGCTTTGCCGTTGTCCTTCCTGCTAATCCATGCCACCTTTGCCACTGAGGCCTCATTTTCCTTCCCCAGTGACTCTATGATTCCCGGTAGCAGTAACCCTTCAGCGGAAAGAACGCCGTCCCTACGCGCGTTGTCGACTTTGATGGGGCATAGCTGGTCCCTGAGCACCCTCGAGCCACCCACAGTAATCTTCTCAGTCGCTTCCCTAACGACCTTTGTCTCTTGAACGTCTCTGCCCGTAATTCGAATGCGGTCGTGGTTCTTAACGTCTCTCGTCACTGCTATGCACCTCCAGTTTTCTTTGCCTTGTTGCTTGCGGATCTCTTTCTCAATGGCTTCCCTCACTGCGGCGGGATTGGCTTTCGTTTTCTCTGTCGCGTTTGCTCGGAACGTATCGATAGTGCAGTATGGCGTATGTCGATGGTACAGTTAGTCCTGAAGAGACAGGTGAGATGTTGCTAGGACGACTGTTGGGTGGCGTTTTCGCTATCGCTGCATAGGTTGGTGATCCTTCTGAGGGGACGTGAATGTTTCGTTTCTGTGCATTCGCTAGAGCCGTGTTTTCTGCCTTCAAAGCCGCTGTTTCTGCTTTAAGAATAGTTGCTTCGTCTAGCAGCTGCTGGATAGTCGTTGCTTGAGCGTCTAGTTGAGCTTGTAGTGTTGCCACTTGCTCTCTTGCCTGTTGGGTGAGTGTCGCCGCTAAAGTGGCGAATTCTGCTCTTATCTTCTGCATAAGACCTAGTAGACCTACTGCGGACGTATCGTCGCCCCTCTCGATCGATGAGGAATCCAAATCCATTACTGTTTCGCTTGCAGTGTCGCTTTCTTCATTCAGAGCAGCGTCTCGTGCTTCTCGTGCCTTCTGTGAGACGATTTTCCTTCTCTCGGAGCTTCTTTTCTTCATGTCGATTGTTCTGATGCGGCCGGGCGCCATGCGGCTATCCAAGATATTTTTATTTTTATTTTATTTTTCCAAAGAATATTTATAGTAGATGTACACTCTAACAATGTATCACTGTCCTATCTCGTTACTATCTATTATGATAATATGTATGAGTTCTGGTTTGCACTAACCTGGGTCCTGGCTTGTTCAGGTATAGAAAGTACCTTAGCTGGCTTACGCTCTCATACAACTAGTCCCAAAGGGGCTTAGCTATGGAAACACGTCTGAGGTCCTGTAAGGCTGTAAGTCTCTTCCCTCTGCTGCTGAATGCTTTTGCAACACTGTAAAAAATAAATTATCTCGCCGCTTTCATTTAGAAGCCTTCATCGTCAAGCCTTTCACCATTCTCAACAGACGCGATATTATCGAGACGCCTGTCGACGCCTTCTCAAGCCATGTCACCAACAGTATGATCTTAATCCCTTTTCCATCCGGCGTGTTGCTGCTGATCCCGTCTGGACTACGCTCACCTGCCCGACAAGCGAAGCAGCAGCTCCCCGCAGGTTGGCCAAGCCATCTTCTCTGCCTTACTACTGTTAGCAGATAGGCATAATATCATCTGGCGTTATGTCATCGGTTCCCTGCAATTCTAGCGATTCCGAGATTTCTATTGAAGACACAGTGTTCCAACTGTCAAATCAGGACCTTAGATGTGCCCGAATTGACGATAGCTCAACGCCGGATGAAAATGGCAAGCTTCTCATTGTCATTCCATCAACCGGTGCAACTTCCTCTGTACTCCAGGATTTCGGAGAGAGGAATAAGTCTTCTTTCCAGCGAACCATTATGCCATCCATTGTGACTCGGTTGTCGAGTGAAATGTTTGACTGGAACAGCCAGGAGCGATGGTCTCAGTCGGAAAACCTTCTCTTGATCTCAACCCGATCCCCTGGAACACTTTCCTTTTCTCCGAAGCCAGATCTCTCCATGTCTTTCACGTTGAACTAACTCTTTGACAGGAAAAGACGTGGATGACCCTGTTCCCTTTGATCTCGAGATATGCCTTTCACCCGAGAATTCTCATTGCTGCTTTCCGTTCCTGTTTTGGGAGACGAATCACGAGGATGCAGATCCGATGCTGGCTTTCAGGATGAATTTGGGTACTGCTGCCCTGGCGCTGAAATGTATATACGAATTCATGGTGCGTGCGGGACAAGAAGAAAGGTTCTTCGAAGTTGTACGTGTGTACTCGTTCATTTTGAATCCAAGAAATTTGAACCTGCGACAGCACAGAGCCAAAAAGCGACAGGATGGACAGCTCACCTTTCACTTTCAACAACTTCAAGACTTTGGTCCATACACTCAGAGTCAGGCAAATCTTCTGAGCGAGAAGATCGTGACCGAATATGCGGCGAATATACTTCATCCCCTTTTGGTTACTACATTCAAGATAGTTGGAGAGCAGACAGCGCGACAGGATGCATACTTGCGATCAGTGTCGAGACGAGAAACGAGCAGCTGCGAGTTCCAAAACCAGGACAGGAGAACTTAAAGCCTGAGCTGGCAAAGCATCTATAAGCATCCAGGTATCACGATTTGCAGCTCAGCTTAATGTTCAATCCGACAGGGTAGTGAAGATGATTCTCGTCCACGATGTAATACTAGGTGATCGAGCTCCGAACACCGCCGCTGTACGCCGAATTCTGTAGAGCTTGTTGTGCTTGTTATGCCTGTCATCGGCTGCTGAAACGGCAAGAGAAGGTGATATGAGGGATTGTTGGTGCGGTTGGTGCGGTTCTAAGGCAATTAAATAGAGAAAAAATTCTAGAATTTAATGATTCAAAAATTATCAAAATCGAAGTTGGTTTGGTTGAGTAAATGGGATTGAGGATGGAATCCGCCCGGCCTCTTTGATAGGGAATTTCGTTTTCTATGAAGTTAATTAGCATAAGCAGGCGTGTTTGTTAGGAGTGGGCGTAGCTTTCATGATCATCGCTCTGATCACAGCGGGCCAGGAAGGCTTGGCACGAATCTCATACTATGTAACGATGGTCGTTCTCTTAGATAGGAGCTTCATGCTCAGCTCACCACAGTCTGGTAGCTAGGAGTTAATATTTGCAGTAATAGTTCTTTTATTAACTCGAGTGCGCAGCTAACACTACAACAGACACTCGCTAAGCATGTACAGGTCCTCAATACACGAGATTCCTCCTATTCGTACCCCCTCCTTCAGTACTCCAGGATAGCTGGCCTTAGTAGAATAGCCCCACGGAAACGAAAAACCCTGGATCCGGTGGAAACTCTAAACCGGCGTATGAGGGAGACTGACAATTGGATCCAGTCCTGCACAGTCCCTGGCTCTCAAACGACACGTCGTTAAGTCTTGATTCCCCCTCTTCCTGAGCATTCCAACTTTCCAACCAACTTGTATACCTTCCATCGTAGTGGGCGCTGGATCCAAGAGCCAAACTCCTACCGAAGGCCACCCTATAGCCCATATAGTGTGTTTATTGGCAAAGCCTCTTTCCCAACAGAACAGTGATTTGAACGAAACGCAGTCGAATAAGCCTCGAGAGCTTAACCGTCGAAGATCGCTGAGAGTCCCTATCGATAGAACTTCGGCATTGAGGTTATATAAGCCGTGTAGTGAGGACGCAGTATCTTGCCCCTTGGCTCGGTGGCTTCGATGATCGTTGTAACAGTCAAACATCGCTCGATAAAGATCGTTAACAGGTAAAACTCTACTAGCGGGCCCCAGCCCTATCAGCCCTATGTAGGCGGAGATTACCATCTCCTCTATTTCCAACAGTTACTCGGAAGCCTCTACGTGATAGAGCCCAACGAAGATAATTCAAGCCTCTACGCGATAGAGCCAAGCACAAAAAGCACCGTGAATATGTTCCTTCGATGGAGGGAAGCGGTGCAGCCAAGTCAGGTTCAGGTAGTCGATTGCTACTGGGCCGAAGAGAACCAAACCGTGGATGGCACCGGGCGGGGACAAAACGGTATATAAAAGCATAGCCGTGGATGGCAGATAGCCTCCTAACAGCAACAACCAAAATACCAATATGCCCCATATGACCTCGTATTCCAACACATAGAGTCGTACTGACGATGTATGTGGTATGGAAAAGCTCTCTGCGTGAAACAGGCTATTAGAGCTAAAAACACCACACTGTTTGTTTATCTAGTAGTCGCTGTATCCTGAATCCACATTCCATACCCGGTCTCAAGGAAATCCCTGCTGCAAGCAGCAAAAAATCCTACACACCGATAAAATTTCTTTCCATCCCCTTCCTAAATTATAATAGTCCTACCCCAAACTCACGCCGCCCACAGCGATAAATCCGACCTCTAGACCAGCATGCCCGCGGCACCGTCGAAGCCAAATCGGCGAGTCCGGAATGGCGTGTGTCTTGTATAATGTTGGAAATAGGGGAGATGGTAATCTCTGCCTTCATAGGGCTGAAGCATCAGGGTCAGAGAACAACCCTCAGGCTTCGACCAATGGCAAACATCAAAAGTGAGATTACAGAATAACCACAGCTCCTGCTTCCATCGCCGCTTCACCGACATCATCAATACCCACCTACTGTCGCCATCAAAACTCAGTCATCTCTAATCTATGCTGGTTCAGGTTTTATTCATGGCTATCAATCGTTACCTTGGAAAACTTGGAACCATCTGCAAGACTGAACCCGGTGAAGGTTTTTGTGGTGGAGCGTCTGAAAGCGGACAGATGGCTTGCTTGAGATATTTCTCAAGGAGTATGGCACGGATGGTCAGGGGCAGGGAGAGCAAGTAGATCATCTCTTGCAAACGGTCACTTTCGAGTTGTTCAAGTATTCCGAGGGCTAATCCTTGCTTCTTTGGGATTTACTACTGCTGTGTATGCCTAGATAATAGGCCTAGATGACAGGACGACTACCTAGATGACAGGACTACTATGGTAATTGGGGGACTGTTGCCACAGCCAGGTTTTAATTCCGCTGTGCTGCCCAATCGATCTCCCTACGTTTGAAGATCGCGTTCAAGTTGACTGAAATAATAATCAGAAATAATCAACCAAGACTAGGTGACAGGACTCGATGACCTGCCTCGATGACCTGCCTCGATGACCTGCCTCGATGACCTGCCTCGATGAATGACTAGCTGACAGGACCAGCTGACAGATGACAGAGCATTAGATAACAGAACTAGTTTGACAGATTGCTAAGTAACTCTACGGGATTTTCCACATTCGCGCCTTGTATTCTGGTTCGATGACCAGCTTACCAGAACCGTATTTCACGTCAAGAGAGTTATCAGGAAAGCCCTACGTCTGCTGACAACATTAGTCTTCTAGTGAAACAGAACATATGTACACTAAGATGTATGTAGTAGTTAGCATTACCGCACAGAAGTCAGCAGCCAACTTCTCTGAAATAACCTCGGGAGAAAGATTGCAAATCGCCATTTAATAATACCTGCAGACAGGCATTCAAGGTTTGAGCTGTGCTCTCATGCAGGCGAACTGTCGATGGAAGCCTTCAGTTCTAGGAAGTAGCAAGGGAGTGTAAGCAAAGGCTAGCTTGTGATCGAAACCTCTTTACGAGTATAATAATAGTAAGTTATGCCAACAAAGCTGACAAAACTAGCGGGCGTGCCAAAGAGACACAGAGTGGGGATTCAGAGTATATCAATCATGAGATTTGCACTCTTAAACCATTATTTTTCATCCTAGACAACACCAGAGATTTTTCAG
>JAABUY010005753.1_pt1 | contig 12355 bp, 6 predicted proteins | sample 5560271 | NCBI WGS metagenome assembly JAABUY01 (sample SAMN10711886, study PRJNA513374) | rock metagenome | isolation source: Antarctica rocks | place: Antarctica: Victoria Land, University Valley
GCCGGGGTCCGGAGACCCCGGTGACCTGCGCCAGCCGGCGCCGCGCCGGGGGGCGAACTACTGGCTTCAACGGAGCCGGGGTCCGGAGACCCCGGTGACTAGCGCGCCAGCAGTACGCTTCCTGGCCGGCCTCCACGCTTCAACGGAGCCGGGGTCCGGAGACCCCGGTGACATCACCGAACTGCAAGCGAAGGCGGCACAATTACAGGGCTTCAACGGAGCCGGGGTCCGGAGACCCCGGTGACGACCGCCCATGGGGCACCGCCGACTGGCTCTCCGGTGCTTCAACGGAGCCGGGGTCCGGAGACCCCGGTGACGTCATGGGCGAACGCTGTGCGGCGGATCCGAGTCTCCGTGCTTCAACGGAGCCGGGGTCCGGAGACCCCGGTGACTACGTCCTCTTCAACGTGACGATCGGCGCTACCGCAACGCTTCAACGGAGCCGGGGTCCGGAGACCCCGGTGACTACGTCCTCTTCAACGTGACGATCGGCGCTACCGCAACGCTTCAACGGAGCCGGGGTCCGGAGACCCCGGTGACCGCAGCCATCGTCCTCGACGCCCGAGCCCGAGACAGAAGCTTCAACGGAGCCGGGGTCCGGAGACCCCGGTGACAGCTCGAAGCGGCGATCGGGCCGTTGGATGAGCAGGCGCTTCAACGGAGCCGGGGTCCGGAGACCCCGGTGACCTCGGTCAAGTCGGCGTCACCGTCCGTGGACCTGTCGCTTCAACGGAGCCGGGGTCCGGAGACCCCGGTGACCACGTCGGTGATGACGGTGACCATCCCCAGATAGTCGCTTCAACGGAGCCGGGGTCCGGAGACCCCGGTGACTGCTGAGCCAACGCGATCTGCGCCGCGTTGCCTGACTTGCTTCAACGGAGCCGGGGTCCGGAGACCCCGGTGACCCGCATTCCAGGTCCCAGTAGCGCCAGGCATCCACGATGCTTCAACGGAGCCGGGGTCCGGAGACCCCGGTGACGCGTGCCGCCATCACCTCCGACTCGACCGCCGTGTGGCTGCTTCAACGGAGCCGGGGTCCGGAGACCCCGGTGACGCGCCGCACCACCGCGAGCGTGACTCTCTTCTTCTTGCTTCAACGGAGCCGGGGTCCGGAGACCCCGGTGACGGGGCGTCCCCGTTGACGAGTGGTTCCCCGACCGTGGCGCTTCAACGGAGCCGGGGTCCGGAGACCCCGGTGACATCCCGCCGCGCAGCAGATTGTCCAACGCGTCTACGAGGCTTCAACGGAGCCGGGGTCCGGAGACCCCGGTGACCGGCGCCCCGGCTCCAGCCCGAGCTCCGGATCCTCGCTTCAACGGAGCCGGGGTCCGGAGACCCCGGTGACCCAGCAGGCGGATACCAACACCAATAAGAGTACGTCGCTTCAACGGAGCCGGGGTCCGGAGACCCCGGTGACCCGGGGCGCCAGATACCCCGGTGGTGCATGTCTAGAATGCTTCAACGGAGCCGGGGTCCGGAGACCCCGGTGACCGGATGAGCCAGACCAGCCTCGTCGCAGAGATCCGGGCTTCAACGGAGCCGGGGTCCGGAGACCCCGGTGACCTTCCGTGCCGGCCGTGGCCGCCCGTGGAACACGGAGCTTCAACGGAGCCGGGGTCCGGAGACCCCGGTGACGGGGATGGCGTAGCGCGGCCACCACTCCTGCTCCATGCTTCAACGGAGCCGGGGTCCGGAGACCCCGGTGACGCTCGATGAGTCGTCCATCCTGAAGTCGTATGACGGGCTTCAACGGAGCCGGGGTCCGGAGACCCCGGTGACGCGGGTTGTGCTCGCCGTGCGACAGCTTGATGCCGGGCTTCAACGGAGCCGGGGTCCGGAGACCCCGGTGACCCGCGATCGCATCGGTGAACTCCTGGCCGTTGTAGGCGCTTCAACGGAGCCGGGGTCCGGAGACCCCGGTGACCTGGCTGTCGCAGCTCCCGCACACGGGCGGTTGCCTGCGGGCTTCAACGGAGCCGGGGTCCGGAGACCCCGGTGACGCCGTCGACGTGCTCAAGACCGCGCCGGAGCAATTGTGCTTCAACGGAGCCGGGGTCCGGAGACCCCGGTGACGCGGGGCTGTACTCGGGCGGGTCGTGGGCGGCGAGGATGCTTCAACGGAGCCGGGGTCCGGAGACCCCGGTGACGCGAGCTTCAGCACGTCAGGACGACCGACCGGAAACCGGGCTTCAACGGAGCCGGGGTCCGGAGACCCCGGTGACCAGCCCGCGCCGCCGCCCGGGTTAGAGCCGGAGGTGGAGCTTCAACGGAGCCGGGGTCCGGAGACCCCGGTGACTAATTCACTTCCGCATAGCGGAAGGGTTGCTCCGCGCTTCAACGGAGCCGGGGTCCGGAGACCCCGGTGACGCGGGTGGGCCTGGTCGTGGACCGCGAGAACAAGTCGCTTCAACGGAGCCGGGGTCCGGAGACCCCGGTGACATGACCTCGCCACCGTGCAAGCTGCCGCCGCTGTCGTGCTTCAACGGAGCCGGGGTCCGGAGACCCCGGTGACTTGGCGTGCTGCTCGTACAGCTGGCAGTCGGCGCCCCCGCTTCAACGGAGCCGGGGTCCGGAGACCCCGGTGACCCGCGTCGACGGTGAACCGGAAGCGGCGATCAACCGCGGCGCTTCAACGGAGCCGGGGTCCGGAGACCCCGGTGACCGGGCGGGACCGCCGCCCTGGGTGCCCGTAAGCCGAGCTTCAACGGAGCCGGGGTCCGGAGACCCCGGTGACCGCCAAAACAGGCTTACGGCTGGTCTGCGCGTCGTTGCTTCAACGGAGCCGGGGTCCGGAGACCCCGGTGACGGCTCGGACGATAACAGCGTCGTTTGCAGGCACTACGAGCGTTGGGTCGAGCGCGTGCGAGATTATGCGTCGTCGACGTCCCTCGCACCGACGCGCTCGTTCGCAAACGTCTCAGATGCAGGTCTTTCGTCGTGCGAGCGGTGACCGGTGCTTGTCGCATCACCTCACCGCTCGCACGATTCACCACATCGTCGCCTCGGCGACGGCCGGGATCTCGCGGGCGCGGCCCAGGTGTGTGACACGGTCCGCCGCGCCGCCCGCCGGTGCTCCCAGGTCGAACAGGCTGACGCGATCCTCCCGTTCGTGGATCTCGGACCGCAGCGCGTCGACGAGAGCGACGAACGCGACTGCGTCCAGGTCGCAGACGAACAGCGAGTACTGCAGCGGATACCCGAATGTCATCGCCACGCCGTGTACGCGCCGCAGCCGTCGGGGGCTGCTGATGTCATAGGCGAGCAGATATCGGGTCTGCCTCGCCACGGCTATCGAGTTGTCAAGGGGCGGTAGTGCTCGATGTCGCCGGCAAGCACAGCAGCCAGCAGTCGAGCCTGGATCTGGAGCGTACGCCGATACGAGGCGGTGTACTCGAACAAGGGATGGCGAAGGTCCGCGCGCATTCGCCGCTCGTAAGCCGCGACGACTTTCCTGCGGCCCTCGGGGGTCATCGCGACGCCCGCGGCTCGGGAGACGAAGGCGCTGCTGGTGACCTCGCCGTTGTTGACGACGGTGAGTACCGTCGAGTCTCCGATCAGCGGTCGCATCTCCTCAGCGAGGTCGAGCGCGAGGGCCGGACGGCCGAACCGCGGGCGGTGGTAGAGCCCGACGAACGGGTCCAGACCAGCGGCGAGCAATGCGACGATGCAGTCCTTGATCAGCAGCGCATACACGAATGACAGCAGCGCGTTCACCGGGTCCTTCGGGGGGCGGCGGTTGCGGCCAGCGAACGTCGGTGATTCGCCGAGCGGACCATGGGGTCGCAGCAGCCGTGCAAACCACTCGAAGTACAGACGCGCGGCTGTTCCCTCGACCCCAAGCAGCGACGGCACCGTCAAGGTGCCCGCCTCCGCCTGGCCTGCGAGAGTGGCGAGCTGACCGAGGACCCGGGTCGCCTGCTGCTTGCCTGCGTGACGCCGCAAGAGCGTCCTCTGGTTGCGGATCTTTCCGGCCACGATCGCTCCCGGGATGCGCGGATCGCCAACCGTGGCGGCACGGTGCTGGCGCATCCGGAGGCTGACGCTGCTCTTCGGCATCCCCTGAGCAACCCCGCTGAACCAGCCTCCGGCCGTGAACCACAGCACAGGAATGCCCTTGTCGAAACATTCGCGCATCAGCGCGCTCCCGATGTCGACGTTGCCGAACAGCGCGATGTGCGCAACGTCCAGAAGCCGGACGGCGGCGACCTCCTGGCCGTGCTCGAGCAGAACGACGCGTCCTCGGCGGCGGGTGACGCGGGATCCTGGCGTCGTCGCGTACAAGGGCTGCGCGGACGGGGCCGTCGCCATCAGCCGCCGCGGCGAGTCCTTGGCACGGACCGAGAGCAGGTTGATCTCGTCCGGAAGACAAAGACTCACCAGCGAGCACCGCGGGCACTTCGGCGAGTCGATCAGAGGTGGCGGCGCGACGTCGCGCGCGACAGCCTCACGCAGGCTGGCGATCGAACTGAGCGTCAGCTCCACCAGTGCGTCGTCGATCGCGATGTCATGCCGCGTTCGCGTGTGCGCAAACCACACGGACGCGTGGTCCACGCGGTAGCCCGCCTCGCGCAGCAGGAGGACCTGCGCGCACAGCTGGACGCGCTCCGGGTCCCACAGGACGCAATCTTCGCTGCGTGGCGAGCCGGTCTTGTACTCGACCGGGACCACAGCTCCGCTGGTGTCGACCGCCAGCAGGTCGATACGTCCTGTCAGCCCGATCGTCTCGGAACCGATTTCGACGCTGGTGGACTCCGGCCGCTCGACGGTCTCGCCCGCGTCAGGCGGCCTTCCGCGGGGGCTGTCGACGCGCCGATGTACCGAGGTACCCCGGGCGGTGTCGCGGTTGGACGCCCACTGCTGATCGGCCCATTCCAAGTAGGCCAGCCGCGGACAGTACACGTGCTCGTTCAGCATCCGGATCGGAACGAGCTCTGGGACGACACCGGGGGCATGGTCGGTCATGGCAACGGCTCGAACCGTCCCAGCCCGAAATGCGACAGGCCGCCGAGAGCGAGGGGGCCGCGGAGCGGCTCGGCGAAGCTCAGGTGGGCGCCGACGGCAGTCGCGGCGTCGCTACGCGAGCCGCCAGGGCGAGTGCGCTGGAAGTCCATCCACCGTCCGGGGATCAGCATGACCGACTCGGGGTCAGGGAGAGCGCGGTGCGCGAGCTCGCGGCGCAGCTGGTCCTCCGGCCCGTCGACGGTGACGCCGCCGCGCCGCTTCGGGTGCCGCGGGAGCAGGAACGGCGTGACACTCCGCCACTCGGCGGCCGGGCCGAGCAGCCGCGGCAGTTCGAGGCACCGGTGGTCTCCGAGCGCCGCGAGGACCACCCGCAGCGGTTCGGGCGCGTCTCGCAAGTGAAGCGTCCGAAGTGCGCCGAGCGCGCGCTGCTCATCCGTCGAGAACCCTGAGGGCGCCCACACCCATACGTGGTCGGTCCGTGGGACTCCCGGATCGCTGCCCACCAGGTAGTGAGCGTGCTGGTGCTGGTCGGTTAGCTTCCTACCATCCGCGTCGTGGCCGCTGAACACGTGGGAGCGTCTGCCGGGCGCCACGGTGTCGAACCGGCGCTGCAGGGCGGCGCGGCAGACGGTCGCCACGATCGCGGCCTCGGTCAGCGCCGGCCGTCCGGGGGACACCAGCCGCAGATGCGCGAGCGTCGGCCTGGATCTTTGTGGCAGCGGGGCGGCCACGGGCGGTGCTGTTCTGCGGATGAGGTAGGGCACGCGGACGGTGCCGGCGGGCACGAGCTGCCGGCGTTTGCGCAGCGCGGTCACGGATGTCCGAAGCACGGTGATGGCGTCGGCGTCCGGGGCCACGGACCACACCTCGTGCACCTCGCCCTGCCCAGCCCACGCGGGGACCGGCAGTCTCACGCCGAGGGGAACAGCGTGAGCGTCGTCGGGCGTCAGCGCGAGGTCGTCGACGCGCATCGTGCAAACCGCCTCCGAGCGCCCGAGGCTGCCGACCGCGCGGGCGGCCGCCTCCAGCGCGCTGCGCTGCCGCGACTCCAGGTTCACATCCCATACGACCCGCAGCGGGTCGTCGTGGCGGACGGTGTGGAATGCGTCAACGACCAGGCTCGTCTCGCCAGCCTTCGTCGGGCTCCAGCTCGCAAGCGGGAGGTAGTGGCGGGTGTGAGCGCTCTCGATCGCCGGCAGCCGGTAGCGCGGCGGAGGCCCCTTCGCCAGGGCGGCGAGCGCCGCCTCAACCGTCGAGCGGACGGGCACGACGTCGGCATGGGCGTAGCCGGTGGCCAGCAGCGCGCGCATGATCCGCCACGGGCTCGGCGGCCACTCCACGCGGGCCTCGTTGACGTGTGCTCCCCACGGGGTGGCGTGGTAGCGACCGAGGTCGAACGTGACCGACAGGGCGACCATGGTGGTCAGGCGACCTTCGCGGCCGGCCAGTGGGCGATCCGCTCACCCGGGCTCGCAAATGTGACCGAGGACGCGGCGATCGCCGCCTCGAGCTCCGCACGCGTGGGGAGCTTGAAGCGCGCCGGCCGTCGCACCGAGACCGAGGTGAGCTCCAAGTCGCAGGCGGTTCGCAGTCGCAACGGCCCGTCGAGCAGCGCGACCAGCTCCCAAACGGCGAGGGTGATGAGCAGCTGGGTCTCGTCCGCGCCGAGACCGTAACCGCGGATCTGGTGCAGGTCGATCGAAGCCGAGAGGACGATCTCGCGCGCAACATATTCTGTGCGGCCGAACGGCACGAACCCGTACCCCTCCTTGGCACCCATCCCTGACTCCTGGTCGGCTTTGACCTGAACGTCATCGCGCTTGAGGCCCCCCGAGATGGCGGGGGCAACATCGTGGGCTTCGACGACGGCGGTGATCGCCCGGCGCACCTTCGGGGTCCCCGCGAACTTCTTGTCGGAGAAGAACACTCCGTGGAGCAGCGCCAGCGGGTCCAGCGCGAAGACGGCCCGGTAGATCGCCGGCATGTCGAGCGGCTTCTTCTCGCGCAATCCCAGCTCGCTCACGAGCCAGTCGACGCCCACGCTACCCTCGATCCGTGCCTCGCGCAGGTAGACCGCCGCCAGTCGGTGCGGCTCTTGACGGGAGGAGGTGAGCCGCTCGTCGCCGTCGGTGGCGCGCACCCCGATCCAAGGCAGATCCCTCAGCAGCGCGATCGGCTCGCGCGTCGCCGCGTCGAAGCCCTGGGCCTCCAGGTGATTGGCCATCGACTGCACCGACTCGACCAACAGCGACGCGGGCCCGCCGGGACGCCGGAACTCGGCGGCGCCGAGGTTCGCGAACCCGGTCGGCTGGAACGTGGTCCCAACCACAGGCTGCAGCTGGGCGTCGACGACGAGTCGGGTGTGAGATTCCAGCGCGTCGATCATCATAGGTCGGTCTCCTGGGGGATGGTGGTGAACGTGGTCAAGAGGTGATCCAGTTCGCTGCGGGCTGGGCGTGCGAGCAGTGCCGCCGCCAGGCGGGTGCCGTCGAGAGAGTCGATCTGCAGGTCGCGCGGGCGCACCAGCGGCGGGGCGCCACTGATCGTCAGCCGCAGATGAGCACCGTCGACAACTGGCGTAAACCGTCCGGCGTTGAGCTGGCTGACCCATTCCCGGCGAGGGCGGATCGCGGTGCCGTCCGGCCGCGGATCCCAGAACGCGAGCGCGAGCAGGCTGAGGAGTGGGTCCGCCGCGAGCCGAGGGGCAGGATCCGGCGCAAGCCGGGGCGCGGCCCCGGACCACGCGAGCGCCGACAGCCCCACGATCAGGTCAGACAGCACGCGATCGTCGACGTCCCCGCGTACGAAGCGGGCCAGATCGTCAAGGCGGGCACGGTGGCCGAACGCCACTCGCGCGTCATCGTCGGGGCTGGTGAGCCACCGCCGCTCGTGGATCGCCGCCAGTCGGGCGGCAACGGGTGCCATCGCGGGGGCGGTCCAGGTCGCGTGCCTGCCGTATGCCTTCTGACTCATCGCCCCCAGCAGAGCCGCCGGCACCGAAACCAGCGACGTCGACGCCGGGTCCCCGCTACTCGCCCACGCCCCGGCGAGGCGATGCTCCACGCTCGCGGTGTCCAGCAGCGCCACCCAAGGCGCTGCGTCGGGGTGCGCGGGCCGTAGCCCGAGCGGCCGGCTGTCTGCGTCCGCGCGGTGCAGCGCACATTCGACCCGCCCGAGCGCCTGGAGCACCGGCACGACCTCGCGCGCCGTGCCGTGCTGCGCGAGCGCCAACACCGCGTTCTCCAGGGAGGCGATCGGGTGCCTTTGAGACTCCGGGGCCGATCCGCCCGACAGGTGCCGGATGACCCGCTCGAGCCACGGGTCGAGCGTTGCCAGCGCGGCGGCGGCGGGGCTCGGCCGCACGTCGACTCGACCCGCTGGAAGGCTCAAGTTGCTCTGCCCGGCTCGCTCGAGGACCGCGAACCGCTCAAACGCGCTGATCCCGCGTGCCACGCCGAACACGCCGACCGCCCGCACGGCGTCAAGGCCCGTCACGGCGCCGCGACGCCCGACCTGCACGCGCCCCTCCCGTAACAGCGCCTGCACTTCGGCGAGCGTCGCGGGCCGCTCCCACAGCGGCATCCACAGCTCGGCACGCCCCTTTTCTCCGGCGACGGCCGAGCCATAACCCGCCCCGGTGCTCCGGAGGGTGAAGGGCGCCGAGAACCCGGAGCCGCCGCCCAGTCGCCGCGTCGCACCCGCCGTGAACAGCAGCACACCGTGCACCGCCAGGACGAGGTCCCAGGGATTGCCGAGAGCGTCCGACTGGCCTGACGGCGCATTCACCGGCGATGCGTCGCGGAAGAGGTGGGCGAGGCTCATCTTTCGAAGCGATCCGGTCTCTCCTGTCAGCGCTGCCCGCAAGCTGGCGACGGGAGCTGCCGCGTCACGACCGAATGCCGAAGCGATGACCTGCGTGTAGTTGTCGGCCAAGTCGAAGTTGCCGTCGTTACCGCCCGACCCGAGAACCGGACTGGGGTCGAAGGCGGCCGCAGACAGGACAACCACGGCATCGAGCCACTCGATCGCGTCGTCGGGTAAGACAGCACGAAGCCGGTGCAGGAAACTAACCTTGGCAGGCCCTGCGTTGGGGGCGGCGTCCAACTCCAGGTCAGCGATCAGCTTGTCCGCCATGTTGAGCGCCGCCTGCATTCGAGCGAGCCGCGGATCACGAGCTGCGCGGATCCAATCGAGCGACGCTTTCTTCGACCAGAACCCGCTGCCTCCGTTCCACGGCGACACGACCGGCGCCGGCGCCCAGCGCTCGGCGAAGAAGCCCGCGATGTCGTCCAAGGTTCGGTCGGTGAGCAGCGCGAGCGCACCGTCCTGCCAGCACGCCTTTGTGGCGCCGTCGTCCTGCCGGCCGAGGATCTGCAGCAGGCCGAGTCCCTTGAGGTACCCGAGGAGGCTGTCGCTGCGCACCCCCGGCAGCCGCAGCAGTTCAGCCACTTGCCCGCCAGTCCGCCACGCGCACGAGCGCCTCCATATAGGCGAGCCGGAACGGCCCGTGCTGATCGAGCAGTGCGAGCGCCTGTGCGGACCAGGAGCTGTCACCGCGGCCCCCGCCGAGCTCCATCTCGTCGAGCTCGAGGGTCCCGGCGGGCAGCCGCCCGAGTGGGGTTGCGACCGCAGCGACCGCGTCTCCCTCGATTACGCCGAGCGCGTACCGCCGACCGCCGTCCCTGTCCGCCGCGGCGTCCGGGGGCGCCTCGCCGGGCGCGGGCCGGATCGACATCCGCACGCGACCGTGGTGCGCGGCGACGAGATAGCGCACCAGCGCTGGAGAGTCGCCGAGCAGCTCCGGATCCGCCCCGGCGAGCATCAGCGCGCTGGCGAGCTCGTGGCGGAAGAACGGCCGCACGTGGCGCCCGCCGTGGTTTGCGCTCTTGGCCCATACGCCGGCACTCCGGCGGGCCTGCCGCTCCGCCTCGTCCTTAACGGTCCCGAGCAGCATCTCCTGAAAGGCGTCGTGCACCTTGCCGACGTCGTGCAGCGCCGCGGCTCGCACCACAGCGTCGCTGGCCGCGCCGGCAAATGCCACGGCGGCGACGAGCTCACGGGCCGCTGCGGCCGCATCATCGAGGTGGTCAGCCACCGACACCCATGCCGGCTCGTTCTCGCTTCCCGAGTTGGACGCCATCCCCTCGGGCGGCGTCGACGGGTTCGCGGTGGTCACCACATCCGGCACGTCGGTCGGCTTCCCCGTCCACCCCCGCCGCGCGTCGTAACCGCCGTCGTGTGCCGCGAGCATCACAACCTGTCCCGGGACGATGCGATGCGCTTTGTGGGCGGCCATCCAGGCGCCGTCGATGTGGTCAAGCGTCCACCGCCGCGCTCGTTTTTCTCCGGTCACGGCGGCGATCGGCACGTCAACCAGTTCGTCACGCTGCGCCGCCGCCTGACCGGCTGCGCCGCCGTCGCCGAACTCGCGGAAGAACACGCTGACGGTCCGCTCGTCGTCCGCACGGATGAACGGCCCGATATCAACGTCCGCGCCCGACAGATCTGGGGCGGTGTCGAATAGGTCAAGCAGGTCGCGGCGGCGCAGCACGGCGGTCACCTCGGAGCGCTCATGCACCTCGATCGACTCCAGTCGGGCCGGCGATGCGCTCTCGCCTTGCAGCGCCAGGAACGCCTCGCGGGCGGCGGTGAGGTCGCTGACTTCGTAAGGGGCAGCAGCCTTGGCGCTCACGGGGTCGCCGCGGTCGATCCAGAGCACGGTCGCGGCTTCCAGCTCGCCCGCGCGGTTGCATCGCCCGAGACGCTGGACCATCGAGCTGAACGGCGCGGTCTCCGTCACCAGGAGGGCGCTACTAAGGTCAACTCCCGCTTCGATCACCTGGGTGGCGACGACGATTGTCCCGCCGGCGGGATCGGGCGCAGCCAGCGCTTGCTGCATCTGCACCGCCCGGTCGGCCGGCCGGTAGCGCGAGTGCAGCAGAATCACGCTCGGAGGGGTCGCGAGCGCCGAGGCCCTCTTGACGAGGCTTGCGTGGAGCTGCTGCGCGGCGTCGACGCGGTTGAGCACCACGATCGTCCGCGTCGCCGGGCGGTGGCGGTCGAGCACAGCCTCCGGCACCAGTCGCTCGGTGTCCTTCGGCTCGATGCCGCCGAGATCCAGGCGCACGAGCTCCTTGCGGGCGTTCAGTCGCCGCGCGAGCGGCCCGGCGCGATCGGCGGCGCTGAGGCGGACCACATCATCGGCCCGCGGGTGGTCGACCGTCGCCAGCGCTGCGTGATCGATCGTCGCCGACATCCACACCGTCTCGCACGGACGCGCGGTTCCCAGCAGAGCTCGCAGCCCTGCCAGCTGCGCCGAGGTCGTTCGCGCCGGCCCCATCAACTGGACCTCGTCGAAGATCCAGCGGCAGTCACTGTTGAGCAACCCGAACGACACTGGCCAGGCGTACCGGCTCTCGCCATACCCGCGGCCGAGCGCGCGCGAGAGAAGCATGTCGATCGTGCCCACGAGAACCGCCCGGCGGGCGGGCGCCCGCTGCCACTCCCGCATCTCCTCCCCCCCCATCAGGACGTGCGCGTCGACGTCGTCACGGCCGGTCGCAGCCAGCGCGGCATGGACGACCTCCGCCGTCTGCTCGACGAGGGACCTCATCGGCAGCGCGTAGACCAGACGCCGCGGCCCCCGTTCGTCGAGGAGCCACGGTAAGAGAACCGCGAGTGTCTTCCCCGAGCCGGTTGGTACCTCGACCACTCCCGGCGGCCGCTTGCGCTCGGCCAGCACCCGCTGATAGTCATACGGCGGATACCCCGTAATCAGGGTGAAGATCGAAGTCGCGTCTGCCATCGGCTCGCACCCAAGTCGTCGTCACCCGCGGTTCCTGACACCGATGCTTGCGGTCCGTCACAAGCCTAACCCGAACGGCAGCGATCGTCTCGGATGACGCTCGTGGGACTGCTGCTTCGCCTCGTCGAGCAGGAGAGGCGCCGACCCGCGACTGCCTCGCGCAGGCGCGCAGTAGGTGGACCCGTCCCTATCTCAGGAACGATCGTTCACGAGACACCTCCGCCTGCCCGACGGCCGCCAAGCGCCGCAAGGCCCCGGGTTGTAACGGTTCCCGCGTACGCGCCAACGTAACGCGCTCGGAGGTTCGCGCTACAGTCCCCGGATGCTGATCGGCTATGGACGAGTCTCGACCCGCGACCAGCATCCCGAAGCGCAGCACGACGCGCTGATCGCGGCCGGGTGCGATGAGATCTTTATCGACAAGGCGTCCGGGAAGCTCACGCGACGCCCCGAGCTCGACGATGCGCTGCTGTCAGCTAACCGGAAGGGCGATCAGCTGGTGATCACCAAGCTCGACCGGCTCGGGCGGTCGCTCGAGCACCTGATCGAGCTCTCCAAGCTCCTACAGACCCGGGGGGTCGACCTGGT
>JAABUY010005754.1_pt1 | contig 12355 bp, 21 predicted proteins | sample 5560271 | NCBI WGS metagenome assembly JAABUY01 (sample SAMN10711886, study PRJNA513374) | rock metagenome | isolation source: Antarctica rocks | place: Antarctica: Victoria Land, University Valley
CTCTTTCCATCCTCCCCTCGCCCCCCCCCCCCCCCTGCCACGCCGTTCGCTGCGCTCGCTCGTGCAGCCGCGCTCATCTTCTTCCTCTGGCGCCACTTCACCCTCCTCCACACCGCCGACCAAACCGCGGAGAAGGACGCGATCGACAAGGAGAAGCGCGGTTTGTTGGATCGTCTGAGCAAAGCCAAGAAGGCTGGGGCGGATAAGCTTGAGATTCAACAACTGCAGATGGATATGGCGAAGTTGTGAGTGCGAGGTGGTTGGGGATATGCTTTTGAATTTATGGGATGTGAGGGATTGGGGAGAGACAGTCAGCGCCGATGATGAGAGGTATGAGTTAGATAAGTCAGGTGGTGTATGTAGGATGATGAGCTTGCTTGGAGGGACGCTCAGCTCGGGAGAAGCCTGACCCTGGTCCCGCCGGATAGAAGCTGATTATGAGGTCTTCGGAATGAGTGGAGGCAGATGAATCGATCACTTCAGTACGACTATGAAAACGTCCACGATAGAGGTGAAGAACTGATGTAATTCCTCTGTAAAAATTCTAACAAAGCTTATGGTAAAATTTGTGGTGGGTGGTCCCGCTCTGCTCACTACCCGCGCGTCACTGCCACTCTCATCTTTTCCGCGGGATTATCGAAATCTTCAGCGGTCCTCCATTGTCCATTCCTTCCTGCCTCCGCCTTTTTCCTTTCCAAAAAGCCTTTTTGAAGGAGAGAGAATAGTCATACTTAGGTGAGTTTGATTTCTCTCTGTCTTCCCTCTCTACCTGGATCGGGTGTTTCATTGTGCTCGGTCATAGAGACGGAACCTGCGCTGACTTTCTTCTTGACTCACAGCCCAAAACCCACGTAAACGCCTAACTCAATCTACGTGGACGATCCCAAACTCCCTCTACCTACATTCCATCGAGCCCAACCTCGATACTTCCTCTCCTCGAAGCTCATCAAGATGGCCGAAACCGCGACCTCGCCGTCCCCCGCCGCCCAGGTGAACGGTACCGCCAACGGCAATGGCAATGCGGCTCCTGCGCCCACTCCCGCTCAGCGCGAGCCGACTTCGACGAGCGGCACCAACCAGCCGGGCGCTGGTGCGAGTCTGTATGTCGGCGAGCTGGATAACACCGTCACCGAGGCGATGTTGTTTGAGATCTTCAATATGATTGGGCCGGTAGCTAGGTGAGCTCATACTTCGATACTCAGGTGGACAAAGGAAAGGAAAGTAGCTGACATGAGCGTTTCTTTGCTCCCCCTTCCCGACTCCACTGTACTCCCATCCATCTCTGCCGCCTTCACACCTCTCTCTTCGTCACGCAGTATCCGAGTCTGCCGCGACGCCGTGACCCGCCGTTCCCTCGGGTACGCCTACGTCAACTACCTCAACGCTGCGGACGGCGAGCGAGCGCTCGAGCACCTGAACTACTCTCTCATAAAGAACCGCCCATGCCGAATTATGTGGTCGCAGCGCGACCCGGCTCTGCGCAAGACTGGTCAGGGGAACATATTCATTAAGAACCTCGACGAGAGTATTGACAACAAGGTGGGTCGTGTTCGTCACGTATCTTAGCTGATACGTGACTAGGCACTTCACGACACTTTCGCGGCGTTTGGCGATATCCTCTCGTGCAAGGTCGGTACCGATGAGACCGGGAAGTCCCGTGGCTTCGCGTAAGTCTTTTTAGATATCGTGGTCATGCCAGCTGATCGGTGACTCGCAGCTTTGTCCACTACAACGCCGGTGACGCTGCCGATGCCGCTATCAAGGCTGTCAACGGCATGCTTCTCAACGACAAGAAGGTCTTCGTCGGCCATCACGTCGGCAAGAAAGAGCGCCAGTCCAAGGTCGAGGAGCAGCGAGCTCAGTTCACCAATATCTTCGTCAAGAATGTTGACCTCGAGGCGACGGACGAGGAGTTTCAGGACATCTTCAAGTCGTTTGGCGACATCGTCTCGGCTGCTCTTGGCAGGGGTGATGACGGAGCTCCTAAGGGGTACGCATTTGCTTCTCGACCGAGGAGTCACGCTGATAGTTGTTTAGCTTTGGCTTCGTCAACTACGTCAGCCACGAAGCGGCGAGGCAGGCTTGTGACGAGCTCAACGACACCGACTTCAAAGGCAAGAGGATCTTTGTTGGTCGCGCTCAGAAGAGGTCGGAGCGGGATGAGGAGCTCAAAAAGAGTCACGAGGAGAAGCGCCAGGAGAACGAGGCGAAGTCGGCGGGTGTCAACCTTTACGTCAAGAACCTAGACGGTGAGCATTCTTCCCAAAGCTGGCGATCTCGCTGACATCGTGTAGACGAGTGGGATGACGACCGCCTACGGGCCGAGTTCGACTCGTTCGGTACAATCACTAGCTGCAAAGTCATGAAGGACGAGAATATTGTGTCCAGGGTACGGCTCCTTATCTTTCCGCGTACTACGCTGAGCTCGTCCAGAACTTCGGCTTCGTGTGCTATTCAACCCCGGACGAGGCGACCAAAGCTGTACAGGAGATGAATGGCAAGATGATCGGCACAAAGCCCCTCTACGTCGCTCTCGCCCAGCGCAAGGACATCCGTCGCCAGGCCCTCGAGTCCCAGATGGCGCAGCGCAACTCACAGCGCATGCAGTACTCGAGCAACGGCATGGGTCCTCAGAGCTACATGGGCCAACCGATGTACGGCTACCCACCGATGCCCGGATACCCTCAGCCGGGTATGATGCCGATGCGCGCGCCGATGATGGGTTACCCCGGTGCATCCGGCATGGTGCAGCAGGCGAGGCCGAGGTATCAGGGGATGCCAGGGATGCCAATGCCATATGGCATGCCCCCAGCTCAGATGCCCTATTCGCCCGCCGTTCCACCCAGCTACCCCGTCCGGCCCCGTCCACCTACGGCTCCGGTTGGCGCCATTTCCCGCGGCCAGATGCCCGTTCGTCCGCCCCAGCAGGGCTACCCCGAGCCTGGTGTCCCGGCCGCCCCTCCCAGGCTCAACGCGCAGTCTCTCGCTCGCGCCGCTCCAGCCGAGCAGAAGCAGATGCTTGGCGAGTCACTGTACCCTCTCATCCACGAGTAAGTCCTCCATAAGTCGTCGAATGGCACTCGCTAATGCTCTTGCAGGACCCAACCTGATCTCGCCGGCAAGATCACCGGCATGCTTCTCGAGATGGACAACGGCGAGCTTCTCCACCTCATCGAGTCACCTCCCGCTCTCCAGGAGAAGGTCGACGAGGCGCTCCGGGTGCTCGCCGAGTGGGGCAAGGCCGATGCTCAGTCGAACGGTACCCCCAACGGCAACGGGAATGGCGTCAAGGAGGAGGTCAAGGAGGAGGTCAAGGAGGAAGACAAGGAGGAAGACAAGGAGTAGGCGGGAGGTTTCTTTCTTGGCGCGCACGATATTCCATCCCACCCGATTCACTCTTTTGTTTTCTTTCACCCATCATCCTCGTATATTCCCCTTTGGCGAGACTTGGGCTTTGGGGTTACATATATGGGAGACTAAGATGTATCGAGGAGGGGGTGTTCATACGTGGGTCGAGGGCGATGTATATTATTCTCTCGCAATATAGCCAATTCAGAACAGCACGAACGGGTTTTGATAGCAATATGGATAGCAGCTAAGGTTGATTTCCGAGTTCAACAACTTTGCGCTCTCTGGGATGTCTGTCATGCCTTCGATTTTTAGCGCAATAGTGCGAACGCTTATGGCAAATCGGGTGGGGTCCCTGGACTATCGAGCCTCCGCTGGAGCAGCATGGGGGGGAAGGAAGCGAAGATCGAATGGCTCGGGCTAGCCTGCAGTTTTGACCTTTATTCATCTGAACTGGGCCCAGCAGATGAAGGTTTAACGCCGCTTTACGACGTAAGTGAGAACGCTCTAAGCAGGCTAGGGGGATCAACCTATCTAGCACAGGGTTAAACTCCACCAAGGTCCCGCAAAGGATAATCTTCAGCTGTATCTTTGCTCACATATCCATTTGCCAAGCACTTTGTCTCGTGAAAGATTTAGCCTGGAACGTTTGCTGAGGAGCTTTCCGTGTAGCCGCAAAGGACAGAGGCTAGTGGAGATCATTGGTCGAAGCCGTCGTATACAGCAGACAGCTGTCTGTCTATCGTGTCACTATTCTGAGCGATTCGGTGTCCTGGCTTTTGGGTGGTAAGCTCGGAACCCGTGGCCCGTTCCGAATCATTCAGTTGAACGAATCCCTCTTAGGCTCCAGATTCGCCGAGTAGCCTGTCCAACGCTGTACACGGCAAATAGATCCCCGAGTGATTCGCATAGACCGTCATGCCAAAAACCCCCTGACAGCCCTGTCCACCTCCCTCTCCCTCACCCCGACCTCTCCCGCATCACACCCCTCCAAAACGCGGTTCAGCGCGATCGTCTCGCTCACCGAACCCGCTTTTAACCAGATTCGCCCGTTTAGGCCGACGGCGGTCTCGAATGGGAATTGGGAGGCGAGGGTGGGGAGGAGTGGGAAACTGGGGTTGAGCAACCTGCGCCGCTTATCAGCTTCGGACTAGTCAATCCGGAGAGGGAAGAAGGATTTGGACCGAGAGTGTGGGGATGACCTACTGGCGACAAGTCTGGAGCGAGCAAAACACCATCAAACCCCCCTTGAGCTCGCCGAACCCGTCCGATTTGCCTGACGCCGGATCGAAACATTCGAGCTCGGGGTCCATATCCCGGCTGGTGAGGGATACTCGGGCGTAGACGAGCGTGCCGATCTGTCCGCCGGCATCAACTCTGATCGAGAGCAAACGGATTTCAGAGCAAGCTCCACCGAAGAGCTGCAGGCGGGAGTTCGAGGTCCAGAAAAACTGGATTTCTTTCCCCCTCTCTCCCCTCCCTCCTTCCACCTCTCCCTCGCCCCGCTTCCCCTTGCCCCCTCATTCACCATTAAAATGCGAAGTGACGTAGCCACTCACTTTGAGGTTCGGCTTACTCCTCTTCGTAGCGCCCTCGAACGCCAACGCGTCGAGCGTGGCCATCTGGGCCGAACCGATGTCCACGCGGTAGCCCTCGGCGTGGCGAGCGATGATGGTGCCGAGAACGAGTTCTTTGGGCGCGGGGATGTACTGGGGGCAGGCACGTAGGGAACAGTGAATGAAAGGCGCGACGAGCAGTGAGTGATGATCAGGCGAGCGGGATTCCGAGAAGTGAGAGGGTACGAGCAGGAGGAATGGAGGTCGAAAATGAGAAGCGGGTTTGGAAACGTCAATCGAGGATGATCAACAAGATTGTCGATACGTTCCGAATGATAGATGCCGATGGGAGCGTACAGAAAATTCCGGTAAGGGGATCGAAAGAGAGATGATCAGGGTATCAGCTTGATGGAACTCGATTGGAGGATTGTGACACACCCGCTTCGAACTCCCCTCGACCCAATACTGCTCTCCCTTCCCCTTCTCCTTCCCCTTCTCCCTCTCCCTCTCCCGCTTCACCGCCTTCTCCTTCCCTGCTCTCGAAGACCTCAGCAGCCCAGCTCGAGTCGCGATATACCTCGTGTCGACCGGACCTGGTCCATCGAGAGTGACGCGAGAAGACGACGCTGCGATGCCGGGTCCGAGGGTGATGCTTGTGCTGGAGGCAAGGGGGATGGGATCGCCGGGGAGGACGAGGGACATGTGGGTGGCGGGGAGGCTACGAAACATCAGCATATACCACCAGAGAAGAGTCAGAAAAGGTTGTTGACCTAAGTAAGGGAAGAATAGTAGGAGCATGAATTTATCGATGTGAATATGGGAAAATTCGATGTTACGTCACAGAAAACCTTCTTCACAATGCCAGCAAATCAAGCCAACTTCGCTGATACCGATTCCCCCGAGCCACGTCACTCCCGCTCCTTTCCCGTTTTCTTCGAGCTTCCCATAATCCCTCTCTCCCGCCTCATCTCAATACCACGCACCATGTCCTATCAATACAGTGACCTCCTCGACCCCGCCACGATCGCCACTTCCATCTCATCCCAGCCCACACCTTCCACCGCCCGATCCACATTCACGGCCTCCCTCTCCTCCTCGAGCTATCAGATCCTCTTCCAAGGTCTACCCCTCGACGTCTCGGAGAAAGATCTGCGTGTATGTTCCCTCACTATTCTCCACGACCGCCTCCTCCTTCCACCATAATCCTTCTGTGGACGGGGACCTTGCTGATGAGCAAGCAGGATCTATTGTTATCCCCATCAATCGGCTTACCGGCCAGTTCGACCAGCGTGAAATGCATGTTCAGTGCCGAAGGAGCGTTTTTGGGCATCGCTTTGGTGCAGGTTGGGAATGAGGTGGATGCGGAGAGGATAAGGAGGGAGTATTCGGGGCAGATCATTGATGGGAGTGGGTCGCTCCTTCAAACTCCTCCATCTCCCCTTTCTATCTCTCGCCTGTGTCTTCATCTCCTTTCCTTCTCTCTATCTCTCTCTGCTCGCGTCTCTCTTGATGTGTACGTAAGAGTGGTCTAATGGGAGCAGCCTACCGGTTGACGGTCCAACATCTCCTCCCCCCAACTCAACCTCTACCAAGCAGCACCTCCATCGCGCCATTCCCACTCCCAACCGCCGCAGCTCCTGCCCAACAACCGCGATCCCAGCCGAAACAACAGCAGCCGAAAGTCAAGATGGCATCAGCTGCGAACGGGGGAAGCGATAAAGCTCCGGGGCTGAAGTTGCTAGCGCGGATGAGTAAGCCGGGGCAGGGACGCGCGCTCGTCGGGACAGTGGGAGGGGGGAAGGGTGGACAGCTCGCGTGAGTCCCTCTGTTTGCTATGTTCCTTATCTCTCCTGTCAAGAAGGGTGCTCAGGCTGCTCAAAAACGAGATGGCCGCCTTCCGTGCTCTCCGCCCTGATACTCGTGCAGATTGCTAGCCCAACAACAAGCCAACCTCCGCTCCACCCCACGCGGGAAACATCTCCTCTCCCGACTCGCCTCTTCCCCAGCCTCCCTCTCCACCACGCACACACACAGCGTCATGTCCCGCCCGAAGCAGGCACGGTTGTCGTCGGGGACGGATAAGGTGGGCCGGGCGAAGGGGAGACCGGGGGTGGGAAGGGATGCTATGGATGTTGATCACAATGTTGTCGGTGGTCAGAAAGGAGGAGCTGGGGCGGGGGCTGGGAAAGAGGGAGCTGGGAAGCAGGGGAGGCCGGGCAAAGCGGTGGGAAAGACGCAGGTTGAGTTGGACGAGGAGATGAGGGTCTGGGAGAGGGCTAGGCGGTTTGGCGCTTGAGCGTGAGCGGGAGGTCGGCTGGGGGAAGGACGTCATGGGCTTGACGGGTTGACGTAGGGTAATTGAGGTAGTCTGGGTTTTGGGTGACTTCGGTGTCGGGGGTAGACCGTTTATGCAGCTTTTGTACTAGATGGGTCGCGCTCGGTGGTCATCCTCTCGAACGGATGGACGTTGTCTAGGGAAGTGTACCGTGATATTCCGATTCAAAGGTCGATTCCGAGCGATGAAGCGAGCGATTGTGGACCAAGTGTGGCGAGGATGGGGATCGTGTACATGCATGGTACGGTATGGGTAATATGGATAGTATATAGTATGGACAGTATACAGTGTGGGTAGTATAATGAGGATAGTACAATACAATACTCCAGGCAGGTGCCAGACCTTCCTCGAGTCGTTCCCCATGTTCACCTACACCGCCATTGCAGCCCTCTGCTTATCCGCAGTCTCCCCACAGAGTGTTTCAACCTCAACCTTGACCAATCGCATCCGAAAGGCAGCGACTCACCTTCCAGCTCACGGACATATCGTCTCATCTCCTTCCTGAACCCCTTTCTTGAAAGCCGCACCAGTCGACTCGTGCCCATCGATTCGCCCAAAGGCAATCATGAAGCGCTCTTGCTGCTACATCTCAGCCTGTGGGGAATCGTGCAAGGAGAAGCGTACCAAGAATCGTATGGCCTTGACTTTGTCCCGATATTTCTGCTGGGAAGTGATGTTCTGGGCTTTACCGGCCAGGCCTTGCCTCTTTGCTGCCTTTCCGGGCGTCTTGTGCGGGGGAGTGGGATCCTTGGTGCGGGATTCGGTTCCACGGGTCTTCGGCGGTGTAGGGCACGGGCTAGGGGCGTACTCGCTCTCCACATCGCTGTCCTCGCCGCTGTCACAGTCACTCTCGTCACGATGGGTGGATATGGAGGACGAAAGGGATGCTCGAGTGGCGAAAGCGGGAAATATGAGGCGGAGCGGGATGGGGCGAGGGCGATGGAGAGTCCGGCGTGGGTGGAAGACGAGGTTTCTGTCGGACAGCTCGAGCTGTGACGGGTGAGCGAAGTTTGCGCGGACCGACCTTCCAGGTCTCTTCACTCTTGAATGGCGGCGAAGCGAGGGGAAGGTCCCGAATTGCTTCGGGATCTCAGCACTACTCAGAACGAAAGAGATGTTGAAGAAGGACTCACCATCACCATCACCCTGCCCACCCCTTCGTTTCACCTCCCAATCTCCAAGCTCTCCCACCGCAGCTCCTCAGCTCCAGCCCAAACCCCCGTTCCTGCTCCCGATCCATTCTCGACGCTAGACTCTTCCATCGAGCTCGGTGTAGTTGGCTCGGAGAATTTACTCGGATCAGCGGGAACGGCAAGTGGATCGGCGGTGTGCCTGGGCCGTGATGGTCTCGTCAAGGTCAGTGTGGTGGGAAGTGGGGGGGGGGGGGGGGGTCAGACTCTGGTATCGGAAGCATGGTGGTTGAAGAAAGGTCGGGAGCTCGGATTTTGATCGGGAGGGTCGCGATCGGGAGTTTGAACTTTGTGAGCGGGTCCAGGATGATAAAAGTAGCGGAAGGAAGTGGGTGATCCTTGGGGCAAGCTCGAGTTCCATAGCTCGGTGATGGCTGATGAGCAAGCAGCCATAGGTTTCGTCGTGTGCGATTGCGATAGCCACAGGACCGAGGTGGTGGACTGTGAGGGTAAAATCATGATTGGCAGGAGAGATACCAGGGATGCGAGTATCAGAGCGCAAGCGTCGCCGGATTCGGGCGCTCCCGTTGTCCCATTGGACTACCATGGTTGAGATGAAATCCTGACTCATAGGATGTCCCAAGGTCAGACTGTGACTGAAAATGCCGCATGAGTCCAGATCTTGGTACAATTCTTGACCAACAAGGAAAGATATGAAACGGGGTTACAATGCTGGCTTGATGTGCTTGTTGGGAACGCGAAGAAAGTGTCTTGTTCAAAGCCTGGTCCAATGTCATGCATGCTTCAGGTCGAAGCCACTGCAATGCTGACTGATGAAGCTCAAGAGAGACTTTGGTCGGGCCTCCATAGAGACCATCTCCTGTGAGCTGTTGAGTGGCATGTCGAAGGCAAGATGAGTGATGTAGCAGCCATTCAGGAACAGGAAACCACTTTGAACGGGAAGACAAAAGGTTGGAGGCACAAAGCTGCTGCCTTCTGAGCACAAGGCATGCGCTTAGAGCACCTCACAGGCATCCATGAAGGCAGGATTTCTGAGTTTTTGCCTATCAAGCAGAAGGCAACTTCCGCAAAGACTAGTCAAAGAAAAGACTGGGGTCTTCCAAGCAGCAGACCACCTGTTGAAAAGATCACACAGACATGGAAAATGGCAAGGTGTACTATATCTTGGCCTTCAAACCTGAAGGCAATTCCTTGGAGGGATGAAGCGAGAGAAGGCAAGTCAGGCAGCGATAAAGCTCCACGCCTTCCCCTCAGAACCCCCTTGCGGGACGCAACCTGATGAGCAGTGGTGGCCTTCTCAGCAGAAGGCACCGCCTTGAAAGGATCATCCAAGCATAGAGAAAGGTGGACGTCATGTATGCACAGCCTGTACAAGCACAATGGGATCATCTCCCTTCGTTACAGCTTGGCCCAAACCCCCCTAAGGCTCTGAAAAATAGCAACAGGGGCTGAAGTCTGAAGCTATATGCGGGCACAGGTCTTCCTTGAGTCTTCCTCTGTTTGTCTGTCGTGGAAGAGCAAACCAGATTTCACCTGAAGCCAGATTGGACTTCCACTGCCTAAACATATGTATAGACAATTTATGACAGTAAAGCAAAGCTCTGTTAACATTCAGAAGGCAAGCTCTGCATGTACCTTATGGAGATCAAAACGAAGGCAAGCCTGATAGCTTACCATTAGCTTCCCAGGAACCTTTGTGTTGTCTCGGCAACAATCACAGCTATACAGGCTGGCACAAGATCCCCCCCATCCAACATCCTCATATTGCATTTAACCATGTTTACAGGCTTACAATTGAAATCATGTCAAAGAGATCCATGAAATTTTGTAAGCCAATATTCCAAGGCAAAAAGCTTGGCAAGGAGCCATCCCAGCCCCCAAGCAACCTCATTAAGTGAGCCCCAATCCCCTCCAGATCCAATGTAGCAAGCGGAAGAGTGATTGTTTCTGCGTCGGTGGTGTTCTCACCCATGGCACTGGAATGGTGGTGTGGCCAGGTGAGCACAGCTTAGTCTCAGGACTTATCAGCGTGACTCCATACTTCCGCATGTCTTTCAGCTCAATCGGCAAATGGGACACAGGGTAAGTAAGAGATGACAAACTCGCTCTCACTATGGAAATCAAGGGCCTTGACTTCTGATCAATTGGGCTATTGCCCTGATTCGTTATCATCATACTCTCGGACCACGTTACCAATGACCAGTGATTACATTACTGGTCAAGAGTACAGGAGCTTGACTGGTACCGGCGAACGAAGTCTTGGACAAGAGATGATTCAAAGTACCCGAATGTGAGGCTGGAATTTGTGCCAGACTCATCCTTTGACGCTGTGTCTCTGTACCTGGGGAATATGCCATTGATTACCCTTGGGTTGGAAATCAGACATGATCTGATGATGAGGAATATGAACGCGGCTGCGGGTGAGATCTCAATTGTTATGATGTTTCTACTCTAGATCGTGTGGAGTGATGCACATCAATGTCCCATACACGGTCATGCTGGAGCTGAGGAGTCCATCATATTCACATTGATCCATGCTAGAGGAAGTTTCATACACATTTGAGCGGAGTAATCTAATCTGTGTCACAAAGTTGCCTCATTTCAATCTGCTCTAATCAGAGTCTTGCCCTGAAACTCGGATCATGGCGCGCTCCATGCCACCAGAGCATTTTTCATCATTACCCGTCCGTAGCTCGCCCTTGTTCATGGGTCCTCTGTCTATGCTGTTCTATAGAATCTGTCTTCTTCAGTGGACTGCCCAATTTTGCCTTCGCGGAAGATTGAGAGTAAGCTGGCCATCCAAGCTGAAGGTAGTCCCTTTGACCAACTATACGTAAGCGCAATCAATAATGCTTTCCCCTCAATTGAGAAGACATGATGTTTGAACACCAAGCCAGATATCACACAGGCAAGATACAGCTTTTGGTCATCCAGGCAGATGACCACATCTTCTTAAGACTTGACGATTCCGTATCTCACCTATGTCTTGGCCTCAAGTAAATCTGCTTCAAAGGGCCTCACCTACAGTGGGAGAGGCAACATACACAAATGAAGTGCCTCTCATGCAGGAGATAGTACTCAAGAGATTGAACGAAGGCCAAAGAGACAACGCTTAGCCTTCCAAGAAGAAGACATACATTAAAGGATCACCCCAGTAACGTCAGAATGATGAAATTTTGATCCTACAGCGTTCCAAGCGGAAGGCTAGATGGGGCTTCTTGCAGCTCCACGAAAACGGCTTGAAAGGTGTTCATTTAGACCATGCCTTCAACATTATGAGCTTGGCGGGGTAGTTTGAAGATGGGGCACACCCAGATAGAGCCTTCAGAGAATGAGAAGACTCAGCAAGGTGATGGAAGGCCTACCGAGGAAGACCCCTCAGGAAGGCACAGAGGACAGCCTATTAAAACCAGAGTCTGTCAGGGATTTGTCTCTTCTTCATCTCTCACCTGACCCCCTTTCAGGCCACAATATTTACCCAGTTTGGACTTTCCAGCGGTGCACATCCATTATGTCAGAGGAAACCACTCAAGGTGGCACTGCTCCTTCCACTGGTCCATCATACACCACAAGGGTACCAACCGCAATTGTCACCTCACGCTCTCGCTTGAAGCAGAATCCAAGAACAGGTCAGCCACAACCATCAGTTGAGCTTGACTGGAATTGCTTCCCAGAAACTGATCACGGGATGCAGCAAGTCCATGAGTTTCTACGGATACAGCGTGCTATTCAGGTAGGATTGACTGATGAGGAAATTGACGCCCTTCGTACCCGTGAGACAACCAATGAGCAGTGGGTTAACAAGACCAAGGATTTGATCCATGCAAAACTGAATGGAAGCACCAAGACCTTTGTTGAGAGCCAGTTTGATGAGGGCGGAATCAATTTCTTTGTCCTTCGCTGGGAAAACTATGTCAACAAACGAATGCTGGGTGAAATCCCCACTGCAAGCGATCTCTGATTCG
>JAABUY010005755.1_pt1 | contig 12353 bp, 10 predicted proteins | sample 5560271 | NCBI WGS metagenome assembly JAABUY01 (sample SAMN10711886, study PRJNA513374) | rock metagenome | isolation source: Antarctica rocks | place: Antarctica: Victoria Land, University Valley
CCACCCGCACCCGCGAGACCCTCCACTCCACCATCACCACCCTGCTCGAACGCTTCAGGCCAAACGAGTGCCGCAACTACATCACCAACTCAGGGTATGCGTCCGAGTAAACAAAAAACGCTCTAAGCAAGGGTTTCCAAAGGCGAGCCTTTGGCGGAGTTTGAGGCAGAGCCTCAACCTTGCTTGCCTTTTCTTACTCTCCCCGGTCGCCGTCAGCCCTCCGCGGGCAGGGCGATGCTTTCCAGCGAGCAGCCCTCGCAGTCCACGCCGATCGCCACCTCGGTGGCGGCGGCGCCCAGCATCAGCGCCGCCGCCACCGCGTAGCCGCCGCTGACCGCCCACGCGCTGCCGGTGCCGATCAGGGTGCCAAGCACGTAGGGCGCGATGATGCCGCCGACCCCGGTGCCGATGGCGTAGAACAGCGCGATGGCTAGGCCGCGCGTCTCCAGCGGGAAGATCTCGCTCGCGGTGAGATAGGCCGACGAGGCGGCGGCCGAGGCCACGAAGAAGATCGCGCACCACCACAGGGTCTGGGTCAGCTCGCTCAGCAGCCCCTCGCCGAACAGGACCGCGGTGATCGCGAGCAGCACCGCGGTCCCGCCGTAGGTCCCGGCGATCATGCGCCGCCGCCCGAGCGTATCGAACAGCGGGCCGAGCAGCAGCGGCCCGAGGAAGGAGGCGGCGGCCAGGGGCAGGATGCGCAGGCCGATCTCCGCGTCGGGCACGTGGTAGAACGCCTGCATCACCATGCCGTAGGTGAAGAAGATCGCGTTGAACAGGAACGCCTGCGCCGCCATCAGCGCCAGCGCCAGCAGCGACCGGCGGCGGTAGCGGCCGAGCATGGTGCGCGCGACCTGCACCAGGCCCGAGCTGACCTGCGGGTGGGTGGTCAGCGTGCCCGACAACGGCGGCATCACCACACCGTCCGCGCAGGCGCGCCGCTCGATCTCGTCCATGATCCGCCGTGCCTCGTCGGCGCGGCCGTGGGCGAGCAGCCAGCGCGGGCTCTCCGGCACCCACTTGCGCAGCAGCAGCACGCACAGCCCGAGCACGCCGCCGATCGCGAAGCCGAGCCGCCAGCCCAGGCCGATGCCGACCCAGTGGCCGTTCAGCAGCGGGATCGAGGCGCCGGCGCCGGCGGCGGCGCCGACCCAGAACGTGCCGTTGATCGCCAGGTCGACGCGGCCGCGCAGCCGGGCGGGGATCAGCTCGTCGATCGCGGAGTTGATCGCCGAGTACTCGCCGCCGATGCCCATGCCGGTGACGGCGCGGAAGACGGCGAAGCTCCAGAAGTCCCAGGCGCAGGCGGAGAGCAGCACGCCCACGACATAGACCAGCAGGGTGACGTTGAAGATCGCCTTGCGGCCGACGCGGTCGGTCAGCCAGCCGAACACCAGCGAGCCGATCACCGCGCCCATGACGTAGAACGAGGCGGCGCTGCCGATCTGCACCGTGGTGAGCGAGAGGGCGCGGGCGTCGCGCAGCATCGGGCCGATCGAGCCGACGATCGTCACCTCCAGCCCGTCCAGGATCCAGGTGATGCCCAGCGCCGCGATCACCAGCAGGTGGAAGCGGCTCCACGGCAGGCGGTCGAGGCGCGCGGGGATATCGGAGCGCACCGCCGACGGCTCCGGCGACGGCTCCGGGCACGGCCCGCCCGCGACGCCGACCTCGATCCCGCGCAGGCCGCGGGCTATGGCGCCGCTAGCCACGGTGCGACCCGCCGCGACGCACCGGGAAGGCAGGTCGGCACGCGCACGCATCGCTGGAGTGTCGTGGCACTGCCGTCTCGGTTCGAGGAGCATTCATGCGCCCGACGCTAACACAGCGTGCCGCAGGCGGAAGGACCTCGCCACGCACCTGCACAATGAACGCCCCGAGGCGCGCGTGCATGGTCGTGATTCCGCGCCCGAACTGGGCAGGTCGCGGCGGCATTGCCAGTGGGGCCATTGCCAGTGGGGCCATTGCCAGTGGGGCCATTGCCAGTGGCGGCATTGCCAGTGCGGCGTGCGCGATGCCAACTGTGCCCGCGGGCGCAAGCATGTCCCGCACTGCAACATGAGGCGACCCCGTGGCGACTCCCGTTCAGCTCAACCGGACCACCCTCGCCAGCCTCGCGCCCGAGGTGCAGGTGCCCCGCTTCGACCCGGACGGCGTCACGCCGGGCATCGTGCACCTCGGCTTGGGCGGCTTCCACCGCGCGCACATGGCCCGCTACACCCACGACCTGATGGACCGCGACGCGGACGCCCGGTGCTTCGGCATCGTCGGCGCCGGGCTGATGGCGGGGGACCGGCGCATGGCCGAGAGCTTGGCGCCGCAGGACTGCCTCTACACCCTGGTCGAGCGCGACGGCGCGTCGGAGACTGTCACGGTGATCGGCTCGCTGTGCGAGGTGGTGTTCGCAGGCGAGGGCAGCGCCGCCCTGCTCGACGCGATCGACCGGCCGGGCGTGCGCATCGTCAGCCTGACCGTCACCGAGAACGGCTACTGCCTCAACCGCGCCACCAAGCGCCTCGACCCCGACCACGCCCTGATCCGCGCCGACCTCGCCCGCCCCGCGCAGCCGTCCAGCGCCATCGGCATCGTGGTGGAGGCGCTGCGCCGCCGCCGCGACGCAGGAGCCGCCGCCTTCACCGCGCTGAGCTGCGACAACATCCAGCACAACGGCACGGTGCTGAAGGACGCCGTGCTGGCGCTCGCCCAACTGCGCGAGCCGGCACTCGCCGGCTGGATCGAGGCGAACGCCGCCTTTCCCTCCACCATGGTCGACCGCATCACCCCGGTCACCTCGGCCGCCGACATCGCCGAGCTGGCGGAGCGCCACGGCATCGCCGACCGCTGGCCGGTGGTGTGCGAGGGCTTCACCCAGTGGGTGATCGAGGACCGCTTCGTCGCCGGCCGCCCGGCCTGGGAGCAGGTGGGCGCGCAGTTCGTCGCCGACGTGGCGCCCTACGAGTTCATGAAGCTGCGCCTGCTCAACGCCAGCCATCTCGCCGTCTCCGGCCTGGGCCGCTTGGCCGGCTACGTCACCATCGACGAGGCGATGGCAGAGCCGCTGATGCGCCGCTACATGGCCGCCCTGATGGAGCGCGAGACCGGCCCGACCCTGCCGGAGGTGCCCGGCATCGACCTGGACGCCTACAAGGCGACGCTGATCGAGCGGTTCAGCAACACCGCGATCAAGGACACCGTGGAGCGCGTCAACACCGACGCGCCGCTCAACGTCCTGGTGGACCCGATCCGCGACCGGCTGCGCAGCGGCGACTCGGTGGATCTGCTGTCGCTGGCACTCGCCGCCTGGCTGCGCCGCGTGCGCGGCGAGGACGAGGCAGGCGCGCCGATCGACATCCGCCACCCGCTTGCCGAGGTGCTGCGCGCAAAGGCGGTGGAGGGCGGGCAGGACCCGCGCCCGTTGCTGGGAATCACCGCGCTGTTCGGCGAGCTCGGCGAGGACCCGCGGCTGGCGCGGGCCGTGGCGGGGTGGCTGGAGTCGCTGTACCGCGTCGGCAGCCGGCAGACCCTGGTGGACGCGTCGCACAGACTCGGGTTCTGACGTCACGGCCAGGTGCGACGTCAGGGGCAGGCAAGGTTGAGGCTCTGCCTCGAACTCCGCCAAAGGCTCGCCTTTGGAATCCCGTACGGAAGAAGGAGCTTCCAGAAAAGTTGGTTCTCTGACCGGTCTGGGCATAGCTGGCTAAAGGTCCCAGTGGCCCGCTTGGGCCGTCGAAACGGCCGGTGATGGGGAGCTCAGCTCCCGCTGACCGGCCAGCGGCAGGTACCACGCGCCTTGGCATTTGTATGGGGAATGCAACGAAGACCTGCTCCCCGTGCTGCATTGCAGCGCAAACGATACGAGTTGACGCCGTCCCGCAGCGGTGACAGCGTACTTGCAACCACACGCGCCGCGCCAAGCGGCCGTCCACGTTCGGGAGACGTGCCATCACCATTCGTCGACACTGTAGCCTGCGCGCGGCCCTTGCCCTGGCGGTCCTCACCCCCGCGTTCTGCATGGCGCGGCCTGCGCTCGCCGACTCGACCATCACCATCGCCACGGTGAACAACGGCGACATGGTAGTGATGCAGAAGCTCTCCCCCGAGTTCGAGAAGCTGCATCCGGACATCCACCTCAAGTGGGTGGTGCTGGAGGAGAACGTGCTGCGCCAGCGCGTGACCACCGACATCGCCACCCACGCCGGCCAGTTCGACGTCATGACCATCGGCAACTACGAGGTGCCGATCTGGGGCAAGCAGGGCTGGCTGGTGCCCATGGACAACCTGCCCGCCGGCTACGACACCGACGACCTGCTCAAGGCGGTGCGCGGCGGCCTCACGGTGGACGGCAAGCTGTACGGCCTGCCGTTCTATGCCGAGAGCGCGATGACGTACTACCGCACCGACCTGTTCCAGAAGGCCGGCCTCACCATGCCGGCCGCGCCCACCTACGAGCAGATCCGCGGCTTCGCCGACAAGATCACCGACAAGCCGAACCAGGTCTATGGCATGTGCTTGCGCGGCAAGCCGGGCTGGGGTGAGAACATGGCCTACGTCACCAGCCTGGTGAATGCGTTCGGCGGCCAGTGGTTCGGCCAGGACTGGAAGACCACGATCGACACGCCGGCCTGGAAGCAGGCGGTCACCTACTACGACGACATCCTCAAGGCGGACGGCCCGCCCGGGGAGACCTCGAACGGGTTCAACGAGACGCTGGCGCTGTTCGGTAGCGGGCATTGCGGCATGTGGATCGACGCCACCGTCGCCGGCGGCCTGCTCTACGACAAGACGCAGTCCTCCGTCGCGGACAAGGTGGGCTTCGCGCCGATGCCGACCGGCAGCTTCGCAGCCGCGCCTACCTGGTTGTGGAGCTGGAACCTGGGCATCCCCGCCTCGTCCAAGCAGAAGGATGCGGCCAAGACCTTCGCCGCCTGGGCCACCTCGAAGGACTACGTCAACCTGGTCGCGAAGGAGCGCGGCTGGGTCGCGGTGCCGCCCGGCACCCGCCAGTCCACCTACGACAACCCTGAGTACAAGAAGGTCGCCCCGTTCGCGGCGTTCGTGGAAAAGGCGATCGAAGGCTCCCACGCGGAGGGCCAGACGCGAGAGCCCCGCCCCTACACCGGCGCCCAGTTCGCCTCGATCCCCGAGTTCCAGGGCATCGGCACCCAGGTCGGGCAGACCGTGGCCGGCACTCTCACCGGGCAGAGCACGGTGGACCAGGCGCTCGCCGCCGCGCAATCGGCGACGGCACGGACGATGCTCCAGGCCGGCTACCCGAAGAAGTAGCCCCGGTGTCCGCAGTCCTCACCCAGGCCGGCATGGCGCCGGCCACGGCGCGCGCCCCACGCAAGTCGGGCTCGCTGCTGGTCGTGCCGTCGGTGCTCGTCCTGCTGCTGTGGATGATCGTGCCGCTCGTGATGACGGTGTGGTTCTCCGCGCTGTACTACAACCTGCTCAACCCGGCCGCCGCCGGGTTCGCCGGCCTGGACAACTATCGCTTCCTGGTCACCGACCCGGATTTCTGGGCGTCCCTGGTCAACACTCTGGTGCTGGTGGGCGCGGTGCTGGTGATCACGGTGGGGTTCGGGACCCTGCTGGCCGTGCTGTTCGACCAGCCGTTCCCCGGCTGCAAGGTCGCGCGGCTGCTGGCGATCTCGCCGTTCTTCATCATGCCGACGGTCAGCGCGCTGATCTGGAAGAACCTGCTGATGCACCCGATCTACGGGGTGTTCGGCGCGGTGGCGAACGCCTTCGGCCTGCAGCCGGTGGACTGGTTCGCCTCCCACCCGATGGCTTCCGTGATCGCGATCGTGTCGTGGGAATGGCTGCCGTTCGCCATCCTGATCCTGCTCACCGCGGTGCAGTCGCTTGACCACGAGCAGCGCGAGGCGGCCCGCATGGACGGCGCCGGCGTGGTCGCGCAGTTCTTCTACATCACCCTGCCGCACCTGAGCCGCGCGATCAGCGTGGTGGTGATGATCGAGACCATCTTCCTGCTCACCGTGTTCGCGGAGATCTTCGTCACCACCTCGGGCGGCCCGGGCAACGCCACCACCAACCTCGCCTTCCTGATCTACGCCCGCGCCCTGCTGCAGTTCGACGTCGGCGGTGCCTCTGCCGGTGGCGTGGTGGCCATCGTGCTGGCCAACGTCGTCGCATTGTTCCTGGTGCGCTCCATCGCGCGCCGCCTGGAGGTCTAGGGCGATGCGCGCAAGCCTGGCGCAGCGCGCCTTCGTGGTGGTCCTTGGCTGGGGCGTGGCGCTGGCGCTGTTCTTCCCGATCCTGTGGATGGTGCTGACCAGCCTCAAGACCGAGGTCGATGCGATTGCCACCCCGCCGCGGCTGCTGTTCGCGCCGAGCCTCGCCTCCTACGCAGAGGTGCTCGGGCGTGCCGACTACCTCTCCTTCGCGCTCAACAGCGTTATCGTGTCTGTGGGCGGCACGCTGCTGGCGCTCGCCTTCGCGATTCCCGCCGCGTACTCGATGGCGTTCCACCCGACCAAGCGCACCCGCGGCACGCTGCTGTGGATGCTGTCGACCAAGATGCTGCCGCCGGTCGGCGTGCTGGTGCCGATCTACCTGCTGTTCCGCTCCACCGGGCTGCTCGACACGCGCAGCGGGCTAGTCGTGATCTACGCGCTGATGAACCTGCCGATCGTGGTCTGGATGCTGTTCACCTTCTACAAGGACGTGCCGCACGAGATCCTGGAGGCCGGCCGCATGGACGGCGCCACCACCTTCGGCGAGCTGTGGTACCTGCTGATGCCGCTGACCCTGCCCGGCGTGGCGTCGACAGGGCTGCTGTCGCTGATCCTGTGCTGGAACGAGGCGTTCTGGAGCCTGAACCTCACCTCGTCGGCCGCGGCGCCGCTGACCACGTTCATCGCCTCGTTCTCCAGCCCGGAGGGGCTGTTCTTCGCCAAGCTGTCGGCGGCGTCGACCATGGCGGTGGCGCCGATCCTGGTGTTCGGCTGGCTCAGCCAGCGCCAGCTCGTGCGCGGGCTGACCTTCGGGGCGGTGAAATGACCGCGGCAAGCAGGCAAGGCCAGGGGCGCTGCCCCTGGACCCCGCCAAAGGCTCGCCTTTGGAAACATTTTGAAAGAGCGCCGCGCCTGGCCGGCCGCTCATGCCCTGAACCCCTTACATGCGCCGGTCCAGGGGCGCTGCCCCTGGCGGGTCCAGGGCAGAGCCCTGGCTTTTCTTTCCTTTTCTCCTCGCACGGAGCCGCACAATGGCGACGCTGACGCTGCGCGACCTGCGCAAGAGCTACGGGCCGCTCGAGGTCATCAAGGGCGTGGACCTCGACATCGCCGAGCGTGAGCTGGTGGTGTTCGTCGGCCCCTCGGGCTGCGGCAAGTCGACGCTGCTGCGCATGATTGCCGGCCTGGAGGAGATCACCTCAGGCGAGCTGCAGATCGACGGCCGCCGCGTCAACGAGGTCGGCCCGGCCGACCGCGGCCTCGCGATGGTGTTCCAGTCCTATGCGCTGTACCCGCACATGACGGTGCGGCAGAACATGGCCTTTGCCCTGCGCCTGGCCCACGTCCCGAAGGCCGAGCGCGACCGCAAGGTGGCGGAGGCCGCGCGCATCCTGCAGCTTGAGCCCTACCTCGACCGCAAGCCCGGCCAGATGTCGGGCGGCCAGCGCCAGCGTGTGGCGATCGGCCGCGCCATCGTGCGCAATCCCAAGGTGTTCCTGTTCGACGAGCCGCTGTCCAACCTCGACGCGGCGCTGCGCGGCAACATGCGCATCGAGCTGTCGCGCCTGCACGAGGAGCTGGCGGCGACGATGGTCTACGTCACCCACGACCAGGTCGAGGCGATGACCATGGCCGACAAGATCGTGGTGATGCAGGCCGGTCGCGTCGAGCAGGTCGGCACGCCGCTGGAGCTGTACCACCACCCCGCCAACCTGTTCGTGGCGGGCTTCATCGGCTCGCCGCGGATGAACCTGCTGCCGGCCGCCGTGGTGTCGGCCGGGCCGGGCGGGGTCGAGGTCACGCTGCCCGGCGGCGCGCGCTTCGCGGTGGCGGCGGAGGGCGGGCGGGCGCAGCGGGGCGAGGCGGTCACGATCGGCGTGCGCCCGGAGGCGCTGCGGGTGGCGGCCGACGGCGCGCTGCACGGCGACGTGCGCCTGGTGGAGCGACTCGGCGGGCTGACGCTGCTGCACGTGGTGCTCGACGGCGGGCAGCCGGCGATCGTGCAGAGCGACGGCGCCGACGCGACCCGTGCCCACCAGGAGGTCCGCCTCGCCGTGGACGCCGGGGCGTGCCACCTGTTCGACGCGCAGGGACAGGCCCTGTCCAGCCTGGCGCGCCACCCTCTGGCGGCGTGACCGCCTGGCGCCAGTGAAGGAAGTGAAGGTTGAGGCTCTGCCTCAAACTCCGCCAAAGGCAGGCCTTTGGAATCCATTACTTCAGTAAATCGGTTTCCAAAGGCCTTGGCCTTTGGCGGGTCTGGGCAGAGCCCAGCCTTGCTTTCTCCTTGTACACCCTGACGTAAGGACCTGCCGTGTTCCTGGGCCTGGACTTCGGCACTTCCTCGCTCAAGGCGTTGCTCGTCGACGGCGAGCAGCGCGTGGTGGGCAGCGCCTCGCGACCGCTCGCCGTGCAGCGCCCGGCCCCCGGCCACAGCGAGCAGGACCCCGAGGCGTGGTGGCAGGCGATGCTGGACGCGGTCGACGCCCTGCGCCGCGACCACCCGGCGGCGCTGTCGGCCGTGCAGGGGATCGGCCTGTCCGGGCAGATGCACGGCGCGGTGCTGCTGGACGCCGCGGGCGCGGTGCTGCGCCCGGCGATCCTGTGGAACGACGTGCGCGCCGTGGCCGAGTGCCGCGCGCTGGAGGCCGCGTTCCCGGGCCTGCGCGCGTGTTGCGGCAACATCGCGATGCCCGGCTTCACCGCGCCGAAGCTGCTCTGGGTCAGGACGCACGAGCCGGAGGTGTTCGCGCGCACCGCGACGGTGCTGCTGCCCAAGGCCTGGGTGCGCCTTCGCCTCACCGGCGAGGCGATCGAGGAGATGTCGGACGCGTCCGGCACCCTGTGGCTCGACGTGGGCGCGCGGGACTGGTCGGACGCGGCGCTGGCGGCGACCGGGCTGTCGCGCGCCGCGATGCCGCGGCTCGTGGAGGGCAATGCGACGGCCGGCACGCTGCTGCCGGCGCTGGCGGCGCGCTGGGGCATGGCGCGGCGCCCGGTGCTGGCGGGAGGGGCGGGCGACAACGCCGCCGGCGCGGTCGGCCTCGGGGCGATCCGACCGGGCGACGCGTTCGTCTCGCTCGGCACGTCCGGGGTGCTGTTCGCGGTCACCGATCGGTTCCGCCCCTACCCGGAGCGCGCCGTGCACGCGTTCTGCCACGCGCTCCCGGGATTGTGGCACCAGATGGGGGTGACGTTGTCCGCGGCGGCGTCGCTGGCCTGGTGGTCCGGCGTCACCGGGCTGAGCGAGCAGGCGCTGCTCGACGAGCTTGCCCAGAAGGGGGAGCTTGCCGGGGCGGACGAGTCGCCCCGGGCGCCGAGCCCCGCGCTGTTCCTGCCCTATCTCGGCGGCGAGCGGACGCCGCACAACGACGGCGCGGTGCGCGGCGCCTTTGCCGGGCTGTCGCACGATACCGGCCGCGCCGCGCTGACGCAGGCGGTGCTGGAGGGCGTGGCGTTCTCGATGCGCGACTGCCTCGACGCGCTGGCCGCCTCGGGCACGCAGGTCGGATCGGCCGACGTGATCGGCGGCGGCTCGCGCTCCCGCCTGTGGGTCGCGATCATCGCCTCGGTGCTCGGGTTGCCGCTGCACCGCTTGGCGGACGGCGAGCATGGCGGCGCGTTCGGGGCCGCCCGCCTCGCCCGCATGGCCGCCACCGGCGAGCCGCCTGGGTCGCTCTGCGGGCCGCCGGTGCGCCTGGAGACGATCGACCCCGACCCCGCGCTGGCCTCCGCCTACGCCGCCCGGCTGCTCGAATACCGGGCGCTCTACGGCGGCGTCGCCGGCGCGATCCCGCCGGGACGCGCCGCAGGGCCCCCCGCATGACCGTCGGCCGGAGCGGGGACCGGACCGGGATTGCACAGGCCGGGACTGCACAGACCGGGACTGCATCGCTGCGGCCGGCCGGGAGCCGGCCTGCGCTGGAGGGCAGGGTCGCCGTGGTGACCGGGCCTGCGCGGGGCATCGGCCGTGCCATCGCCCGCCGCTACGCCTGCGAGGGCGCCGGGCTCGACCTGATCCGCCACGGCATCACCGTGAACACGATCGCCCCCAGCGTGGTGGACGCGGAGCATTGGGACGACGTGGACCGCCGCTTCGCCCGCCACGAGAACCTGCGGCCCGGCGAGAAGAAGCGTCGCGTGGCCGCCGCCGTGCCGATCGGCCGCATGGCGCGGCCCGACGAGATCGCCGGCCTCGCGACCTTCCTCGCCGGCGACGACGCCTGCACCATCGTCGCCCGGACCTACGGCATCGACGGCGGCAACCGGATGGCCTGACGCCGCCGCGGTCGCGTGGCGTCGTCGTCGTGGCATCGGCTGCATCGAGCAATCCACGGGCCGCCAAACGCCGCAAAGGCGGTGGCCCCGTCCACGGGAGAGGACACCACCATGGAGCGGCGCATCGCGGCCCACAGCCGACATCCCCTGACCGCCCGCCCCGCCATGCCACGGACCGAGGCTCCGCCCGTGGTGCAGGCCGGCCAGTCCAGGTCCGGCCAGTCCAGGTCCGGCCAGTCCAGGTCCGGCCAGTCCAGGTCCGGCCAGGACGGCGACGACCGGGACCCGATGGAGCGGACCAGGCCGGAGCTGGAGCTGGTCGAGGTTCCGCGGCTCGGGTCGTTCAAGGTCTGGTCGCACGGCTACCCGTACCGCACGGTGCGCTGGCACTTCCATCCCGAGTACGAGCTGCACCTGGTCACCGCCACCTCCGGGACGTTCTTCGTGGGCGACCATGTCGGCGGCTTCGCGCCCGGCCAGCTCGTGCTCGTCGGGCCCAACCTGCCGCACAACTGGGTGAGCCGGGTGGCGCCGGACGAGGAGGTGCGGCACCGCTGCGTGGTGCTCCAGTTCGCCCGCGAGTTCATCGAGGGCTGCGTCGCGAGCTTTCCCGAGCTGCACGCGCTCGACGCGCTGCTCGCCGCCTCCGCGTGCGGCGTGGAGTTCGCGCCGGAGGCCGGCGCGGCGGCGCTGCCGATCCTGACCGAGCTGCTCCACGCGCAGGGCGCGCGCCGCGTCACCCTGTTCTTCAGCCTGCTCGACCTGCTGTGCTCGCATGGCGCCGGCACCAGGCTGGCGAGTGCCGGGTATCGCATCGACGTGTCCGGCTACATGGCGTCGGAGATGAACCACATCCTTGCCACGATCGGGCGCAGCCTCGGCGGCGATCTGCGCGAGGGCGACCTCGCCCGCCTCGTGGGCTTCAGCGCGAGCAAGTTCTCCCGCACCTTCCGCCGCCACACCGGCATGACCTTCGTGCGCTACGTCAACCGCCTGCGCATCGAGCGCGCCTGCCGCCTGCTGCTCGACGACGGCCTGACGATCACCGAGATCTGCTACCGCACCGGCTTCAACAACCTGTCCAACTTCAACCGCCAGTTCCTGGAGCAGCGCGGCATCCCGCCGTCGCGCTACCGCCACGACCACCGCGCGCACGGCATCGGCGGCCCCTCCGGCCCGCCGCAGCGCAGCGTGGCGCCTGGCTGATCGGGGCGCCGCCGAACAGCAAGCAAGGCTGGGCTCTGCCCAGACCCGCCAGGGGGAGAGCCCCCCCTGGACCGGCTTCTTTTAAGTAGTGGATTCCAAAGGCCTGCCTTTGGCGGAGTTTGAGGCAGAGCCTCAACCTTGCCTTCTTCGCCGGTCGCCCCAAAGGGCCGTTGTTAGAATACAGGCATTCCTGAGTCCGAGGTGCGGCCGCAGCGTCCGGCCACTCGACAGCCGGTCGGAACCCTGTACAGGCACGCTGCATCATGCCGTTCTCCCTTCTCACCCTGGCTCTCGCCGCCTTTGCCATCGGCACCAGCGAGTTCGTCATCGTGGGCCTGCTGCCCGACGTCGCCCGCGACCTGCACGTGAGCATCCCGAACGCCGGCCTGCTGGTCACCGGCTATGCGCTGGGCGTGGTCGTCGGCGCGCCCATCCTGGCCATCGCCACCGCTCGCGTGCCCCGCAAGGCCGCGCTGCTCGGGCTGATCGGCGCCTACGCCGTGGGCAACCTGCTCTGCGCGGTGGCACCCGGGTACAGCCTGCTGATGGCCGCGCGCATGGCGACGGCGGTGCCCCCTGTGTCAGAGGAGTTGCCGCCCGGATAGGATTGGCAAACCCGGGGGCGCAGGACACTGGCATTGGCTCGATATGGACAACCCTTCAAGGACCGCGTGG
>JAABUY010005756.1_pt1 | contig 12353 bp, 20 predicted proteins | sample 5560271 | NCBI WGS metagenome assembly JAABUY01 (sample SAMN10711886, study PRJNA513374) | rock metagenome | isolation source: Antarctica rocks | place: Antarctica: Victoria Land, University Valley
TTCTAGGCACACGGTGCGATGCCATCGCATGCCCTAAAGCCCTGGAAAATCACACTATTGCGTGCCCAGGCGCCGACCGAACTGTCGAACTCGGGCGTAGCCAGCCGAGCCGAAGGTGGGATCGCCGCCGCCTCTGAGGTACAGCGTTCCTCGCCAGACGCCGCCGGCGGCAGGGGTGCCCGAACCCATCACGGCGGTGGCGAGCGTGGCGCCGGCGCCGAAGCGCGCCAGCGCGGTGGAGGTCGTGTAGACCTTCTCCACCGAGGCTGGCAGGCGCGGCACCGCCGACGCGGAGGAGAACAGCGTCTGGCCGGTGCTGAGATCGAGCACCTCGGCGCCGCTGGCGCCACCGGCATCGGCCAGCGCCCGCGCCAGCGACCCACGCAGCGCCGCCGTCGAGGGCGAGCTCGGCTGTGCCGGCGCGACCGCGGGCGCGGTCAGCAGCATGAGCGCAGCCGCCAGCTGGATCAGGTACCGGCGCATCGGTGTATCTAACCGCTCGGAGCGGCGAAAGCTGCGGTCAACCGCCGCAAGTTACCCCGTGGCGGCGCAGAGCGGGCTTACAATCTGCGCCAGTCAGCACAGCAACGCTGACCGCGCTGACCGCGCTGGCCTGGTGCTGGTCAGCGGGCCGATCCGCCTCAGGCGGTGGCGGCCTGAACCTGCGGCTGTGGAACTCCGTCGGGAAGCTTGCGGAGGCTGGTGAGGAAGAGGGTCTTGTCGATGCGACCGTTGAAGATGGGCACTCCCAACTCGACGCACTTGACGATCACTTCACGGCGCTCTAGCCCGGACTCTCGCGCCAGCTCGCTGGGCGTCAGGTGATTGGCCATGGGTGGTACTCCTCCTTTGCCGGTGATCACATGGTTGGGAGTATGCCTCCTGGCGCGGACGCTCTCAACCGATTCTCACCCAACCTGGACAAGATCTCAGATGAACGATAAGGTTCAGTGGCGTCGGATCAGCCTTCCCTGACACGACACCCGCCAGCGCGTGACGCCACTCGCCACTTCGCATTCCGACCAGGAGCTGATTGCCGCGGTCAGGGGTCAGGCGGGGTAGCGCCGCGGCGTTCGAGGAGCTCTACGGCCGCTACAGCGCCCGGATCCGCGCCTACGTCCTTGGCACTCTCGGCGACCGCACACGGGCCGACGACGTGACCCAGGAGGTCTTCATCTCGGCGCTGCGAGGCCTGCGCGGCAGCGAGGTTGCGATCGCCTTCAAGCCGTGGATCTACGGGATCGCCAAGAACGCGTGCATCGACGAGTTTCGCCGCACCCGCCGGCGTGGCCGCGAGGTGCCGCTGGGGGGCGACCCGGCCGACAAGCTGACCTCGCCCCGATGGCTGGTTGCCGCACCCTCCCCGGACGTGGCCGTGGATGAGAAGCAGCAGCTCTCTGACCTGCGTAGTGCCTTCGGTGTCCTCTCGGCCAGCCACCATCGGGTGATCGTCATGCGTGAGCTGGAGGGCCTGTCCTACAGCCAGATCGGAGAGCGTCTGGCGATGTCGCAACCGGTGGTGGAGAGCCCCCTGCTCCGGGCCCGCCGGCAGCTCGGTGCCGAGTACGACGAGGTTCGCAGCGGACGGCGATGCGGCATCGTGCAGACGGAGATCGCCAAGGCGCCGACCCCCCCTGGAAGTCACTCGGGTTGCGCCAGCGCCGCAAGCTCACGCGCCGTCTGGCGCACTGCGAGCCCTGCCGCCGTGCCGCCCGGCAGGCGGGTATGGACGAATCCTTCTTCCGCGCCCCGACCCTGCCGGCGAAGATCGCCGCGCTCCTGCCGCTGCTTCCATCGCTGCGTGGGCACCGTGGCGCCGCCGCGCCGGATACCACCGTCACTGGCTCGTTGCCGCTGGCGGCGCGACCGCTGGGGACGCGAGCGCTGCAGGTGATCCATGCGCTCGGGGACCCAAGCGGTCCACTGGGCGGGCTCGGGCGGGAGGCGTGGCTGCCGCCACTGCGGCAGCGGTACTGGCGGGCGCGGGGGCCGGGGTGGTGGTCAGGGTCGGTGGCGCCCCCAGCGCGCCTCACCATCCGCACCCTCCGGTTGCTGCTGTGGGGACCTACAGTCACCTCCGAAGCAACCGATCCGCGCGCGGCCTCTCCTCGGTGCAACAGGCGGCCGGGTTGAAGCTTCATCGACCCGCCCCCAAGCGGTCATCCGGCGCTCGCCAAGCCGCGCATCGGCGGGGACCGCGCGACCCGTACGTCCACCGTGCCGGCGGGCAAAAAGTCCCCGGCGACCGTACGGCGCCCGGGGGGGACACGCTCGCGCAGGCTCGGCGGGAAGCTCTAGCTCTGAGAACGGCGGCAACGTCGTGATGGGCATCTCCGGCCACGGCCTGCTGAGCACCGTCGGCGGCGGATCGGCGATGGCCAAGGTGCAGTCTGTCCCCCCGGCTCAACCTGCCCGGACTGCCGGCCCTGCCCCGCGCGGCCGCTAGCCTGCGGGTTCGGTCGGCCCCGCGCAGGTGCCGCCGGTGCCGCCGGCTCACCTCCCGGCGCCGACGCCGCCCCCTGGGGTGCCCGCCGCATCGGCCGTACGCTCGGCGGCGGGAAGCGGCGCACAAGGGGGGCCTGACCGCCGGGGTGATGGGCGCCAGCCGGAGCGGCGGGGAGACCGGCCTCGCCGGCTGTGGGATACTGACGCAATCGGGGCGTGGCGCAGCCTGGTAGCGCGCACCGTTCGGGTCGGTGAGGTCCCCGGTTCAAATCCGGGCGCCCCGATCAGCGAAAACCCCCGCTAAGTTGGGGGTTTTCGTGCTTCCAGAGCCGCTCAAGATTCCAATATGGTTCCGTTTTCCTCTACTCCCGAGCGAGCTGGTGGCGTTGGGGCGCGAGCAGGCGGGTACCAGGCGGCGGGTAACAAACGCCGGTCCGGGGGAAGACGACCGGGCCACCGCGCATAATCGAGGGATCTATGGCGCGATTCGGCCACTACCGATCCACGATCGACGGGACGATCATCAGCGGCGACGTCGACGACCCGACGTTCCGGGCCAAGCTGCTGACGCGCCGCCTCGACCAGGCTTACAGCTACGTCTGGGAGTTCGCCGCGGACGGTGATCCTGCGTATCCGCCGGCGCCGAGTGATCTCGCCCGCCGGCAAGCCGAGGTCGTGCGCGTCGAGGCCGCCACCGGCCAACCGGTCACCGCCACCGACTTCCTCGCCGATCGCACGCCATTGTCCGACCGCGCCCGGGACCTCGACGACGCGACGGCTCGGTCTCTGGCTCCGGTCACAAGCCCGGGCGTCATAGGCCCAAGTCGTGCCTGAAAAGGCGCGGGAAATTTATGACGTACGGAGAGAGAGCGAGCGCCAGCTGCTGAAGAAGAACGCTCTGCGCGAGGAGCGCCTGCTCCGCAAGTATTGCCTTGCTCTCAACACGACCCCCGTGCCGATCAACGGCAATCGGATGAAGGGCAAGAAGCTCGGCTATTTCCAGAAGCGACTACGCGACGGGACGCTCGGCTTTCACACGCGCAGAACCGACGATTGCTTCCAGGCCGCGGTCGCGTCATGCCTGCAGGTGCAGCCGCACCTGGTGCCCGACCTGCGAATCATCGACGAGCTCGCGGGCGGGAAAGACCCGGAGCAAGTCCAGCAGGAGGGCTGGCAGAAGATGAGCCTGTGGGCGGAGACGCAGGGCGCCCGGCTGGTCGTTCACCCTCTCCCGCCGGTCACGGCCCGACGATGGATCGGTGTTTCGTTCGATCTCGCCATGTTCCAGGGCCACTGCCTCGTGATGAGTAAGCGGGACGCGCTCTTTGACCCGATGGACCTTCCGATTTCGGGCGGCGGGTTCAACGCCCCGACCGCTGTCGATCAACTGGATTACGGGATAACCTTCGAAAAGGAGTAAGGCATGTTGCTCAAGGATTCGGATCGATGATCGGCGGTGTAGTCAGAAAAGCGCTACCTGGGCGCGCCAAGGTAGACACGGCCAAGCTCGCCAAGGAGGTCGCCCGCCTCGAGACGAAGGCCCGGGAGGATCGCTCCGAGCGACGTTCTCCCAAGGCTGGCGGACACCTCTAGCTGAGGTCACTCTGCGTTCCTCGCGGCCCCTGCGCCTGGATGGCGAGGGTGGCCAGGGATGCCGAAGGGCTAGGCCGAGCCAACCGGCAGAGGCTCCAGGTAGAACCGCCAACCCTCCGGCCAATCTGCGCGCTCCCTCGCCAGTTCGGGGTCTGGGTGCTCTGAATAGAAGATCTCAGGGTCACAGTCGCAGCTAGGTCTAAGCGGATGGTCGCACGAGCGGCGCGCCTGTAGGTGTCCTCGCCGCCAGAGGTCGCGCTCGACCTTGAGCGCACGGCGGATGTAGCTATCGCCGGCCGGACTCGCTGAGCCCATGTGGCCGAGGATCGCCGCAATGGGGATGCGCGAATTGAGGGTGCCGTCCTGAACCCCGTCCGGCGGTTGGCCATGCGCCTCATTCTCGAACACGGTCGGGAGTCGCAGCGGAAGTTGCGGCGGCTCGCTTGGACACCCGTCGTCTGAGCTGGTCGGCCTCGCCACGCTCTCGCGACCGCGGATCAGCGCTGCGCCGTGTTCGCGAATGAGGTCTCCGGTCAATTCCTTGACGGGGATGTCGAGCAGCTCTGCGACCTTCGCGCGACCGATGCCGAAGCCGCTCAGATGGGCAACGGCGACAGCCTTGCCGCCTCTGGCCGGCGGGTTCCCGGGTCGGTTGGGCCACGCGGGAAGCATGGCCGTCCAGAACACCGCGTGCTCGCGGTCCGACCAGTGGTTCTGCATCTCATAGGCAACGGTCGCGGCGCCGTACAGGTCCTCGGCGGGGTCGAGGACCTTCCGCGAGTCGTCGAGCACGCCGGTGACGACGCCGAGCGCGTGAGTATTCGCCGATTTCTTCCGCAGGGGATCTGAGGCGGCAGGCTCTGCCGATGGATTCAGAACTCCACGCGGTGCAAATGTCATCGAGTCAATGTTCCCGTAGTCCGCGGACGCCTTCGCATGCGGCCAAGGCCCGGCTGCTCACCGGCCATTCTCAGGCGAGCCTCGCCGCAGCCGCGGGAGTGCATCGCAACACCGTCAGCGCGATCGAGCGAGGCCGCCGTCCCAGCCTCGATGTTGCGATGCGGCTCACCCGCGCATTGCTTGGCTCCGGTGCCGATGTCCGCTCGCTTTTTCCAGAGTTCACAACTTCAGCGCCGGGGCCGGCTCCCCTGGGCGCTGAAGGCGGCCTAGTGCCGTCTGCCGGCCGGGACGCCGCGTCGTCGTCCCGGCCGGCAGCCCAATCCCCACACGAAGAGAGGAGTCGCAAATGAGCGACCGAGATGTGCTAATCCGCGCGCTCGAGGCGAGCGGCAACGATCAGGGCGCCGCGCTCGCGCGGGCGATCCTGCCCGCGGATGCAGCGCCACCGACAGCGGGCGTTCCCGCCCCAGCGACCGACGTTGCCGGCAGGATGGCGGCCGCGGCCGGGACACCCGAGGGCCGGGTCGAGCTTGCGGCGGCCGCCACGGGCGGCAGGCAGACCGAGCGCGCCCGTTACGAGGCGATGGGCCCAGAGCAACTCGCCGACCTGCCCGCCGACGAGTTCCTGACGGCCCTTCGACTGCTCAAGGACGGCTGAGATGGGGAGGCTTCCGAAGGTGATCGGCGAGCAGGACCAGCTCCGAGCGCGGGCCCGCGGGCTGGAGGGGCAGGGGATGCCCGCCGCTACTCACACGCGGCTCGTCAAGGCCACAGTGCACAAGGCGCGAGCGGATCGGCTTTCCGCCAAGGCGAAGAAGCTCAGTGGCGGTGCTGACCGGGAGGCTGAGGCAAACGAGCGCTTAGACGCCGCCCTTGCCGAGCTGAACGAGGCTGAGGACTATCAACGGGCGCTGCCCGAGGCATTGCGGAGTCTGTGGGCGGATTCCAACCGTCTGGCGTCAGAGCATCGCGAGTCGGTGTTCCTGCCCCACGCGAGGCAAGGCGTGGATGACCTGAAGCGGAGGGCGGTGGCGCTGCTGCCGGCGGTCGAGGAGTTGCTCACACTGGCCGAGGAGGCCGCTCTGCGGATCGACCGCCTACGCCACCTGGACCCGGACAACGGCTCGCTCACCGGTCCCCGGGCGCAGCCTGCGGCTGATCTGGGCGCCGTGCGGGCTGCGCTGGCGGCCGTCGCGGGCCAAGGGATGGTGTGGCCCTGGAGCCTCGATCCCGAGACCGGCGCGAACATCTCCCATCGCGAGCGCCGCGAGCGTGACGAGGCCGATGCGCTCCGTCGCCGCGGCTGGACACCGCCGACAGGCCGGGAGGCCGCGTGATCTCCCAGGAGGTGGCCGCAGGGCTCTTGTTTGCGGGTGCGGCTGGCCGGGGCGGCGGGACGCTGACGGTCCGCGGCCAGGACCGCGACGGCACCCGCAGATACGCGGACTTCGGGCCGCTTCAAGGCCGCGACTTTGTGCGGTGGGCGGCCAGGGTCGGCCAGGTCGACGAGCTGCGTCTCGACCTGGTGCCGCGCGAGCGAGGACGGGAGCGGCCGCTGGTGCATGTGCTGTGGGTCGATTCGGCGCCGCTGCGCCTGCTCGAGCGATTCCGGCCCCGGCCGAACCTCGTCGTCGAGCACAGCGAGGGCGCGTTCGGCCTCTGGCAGCTAGGCAGGCCGATGCGCGCTGCCCGCGCGCTCGACGCCCTGGCGGGTCTGGCGGCGGCTCTCGACGGCGATCGTCGCGCGGTGTCGCTTGAGTACCGTGCCCGCGTCCCGGGAACCGTCGAGCCTCACTCGGGGTCTGCGGTCACTGCTGTGTTCGTTGACCTCACGGCACATTCGCCTGAGGGCCTGCTGCGCGCCGTCTCAGGCCACCGGAGGGCCGCGTGAGCAGCCGATCTGCCCACGGGCCGGCCGAGCGCCTGCTAGAGGCGTTGACGCGGGCGCTCGGGCCGGCCATATCGACTCCTGAGGTGACTGTCGGCGACTCGGGACGGCTTGAGCGTTCCCGCTACCGGGTGCATAGGTGGGGATGCCCGGTCTGCCGCACTGGCGGCCCGGGGAGCGGCGATCCGATCTACCGGCCGCTCGTGCTCGACTCCGAGGGCGAGCTCCACTGCCAGGCATGTCACTGCTCGCCTGAAGCGATCGGATGCGCCGTCCGCGAGCTGCTCGCCTCCGGAAGCTGGGCGGCATGAGCGCCGAGCGGGCCCTGGCCGCGATTGATCCCGGCGCGTCTCGTGAAGGCGAGATGCCGCCTAGCACGGCCGATGCCGCGCCGATGTTCCCGCTGTTGTCGATAGCCGACCTTGCCGCGCTTCCGGAGCCTCCCTGGCTGATCGCGGACGTGCTGCCCGTAGGGTTCGACATCCTGTTCGGCCCGAGCAATGTCGGCAAGAGCTTTCTTGCGCTCGCCTGGGCGCTGTGTGTCGCCTCCGGTCTGCCGTGGCACGGCCAGCCGACCGAGCAGGCGCCTGTGGTGTACATCGCGGGCGAGGGTGTGACCGGCATCTACCGTCGGGTCCAGGCTTGGATGCATGAGCACCGGCAGCCCGCGCCCGAGCACATCCGGTTCGTGGCCGGCGCGGCGAACTTCCTGATCCCGTCCGACGTGCAGCGGGCCAAGGCGACGATCGCGGCCATGCCCGAGCCGCCGAGGCTGATCGTGGTGGACACGATGGCGCGGGCCATGACCGGCGGCGACGAGAACATGACCCGGGATGTCGGCCGGTTCATCGCCGCCTTCGACGAGATCGCACCCGCCGACGCCGCCCGGCTGACCGTTCACCACACCGGGAAAGACGGCGAGGACGAGCGCGGCTCAACCGCTCTGCGCGGCGCCGCGGACTACATGATCGCACTCAAGCCGCACGGTGCCAGCGTCCGGCTGGAGTGCGTGAAGGCGAAGGATTCAGCGCCGTTCGAGCCGTGGTCGCTGCACCTCGAAACTGTCCTCGAATCATGCGTTTTCCGCCGTGGGACTAACTCGACGGCCCTGGCACCGTCCGAGCGGCACATCTTGGCCGAAGTCTCAGCCGCGTTTGGGACTGACTACGCATCTTCGGCGGCGATCCGCGAGGCGTCCGGGACACCCAAGAGCAGCTACTACCGCAGCCTTCGAGCCCTTACAGACCGGGGCTTTCTGGAGCCCGAGGCCGAAGGCCGCAACCCTCGATATCGGCTCAGCCAGCAGGGCTCCGCTCAGCTTGTCCCACCGAGTCCCAACCGGTCCCATGAGACCGGCCCAGCTTGTCCCACGGGACGGTCTCTATTAGAGACCGTGGGACTAGGGACACCAGACGGGACTGCGACCGCGAGTTCAGCTTCCACCCCGGACGACGACGGGGCGGACGCCGAGCTAGACCGCATCCGACGCAAGTTCGGCGAGGAGGCCCTGTGACCAACACGACGACCGACGTTCGTCAGCTCGCCGCCGACCTCGCCGAGGAGCTGCTCCCACTTCTCCGCGACCAACCAAGCTACCCGGGCCCCCTGCTCGACGCCGACCAAGCCGCCGAGCTCTTAAGCGTCCCCGCCTCGTGGGTCCGCGCTGAGGCACGCGCCGGACGAATCCCCAACCTCCAGCTAGGCCACTACCGCCGATTCGAACGCCAGGCCCTCCTCGACTGGCTCGACCATCGAAGGCAAGGACCACGATCGAGAATGACAACCGGCAACAGGCCAGGAGGCACGACGACATGACCACGACCGCGCTCGCCCAAGGCAGGGGGCATGGAAAATCACGACCCCGGCCCGAAACGCTGATGGTCCTAGGTTTCCGGGGAAAACAGCGCGTGCCCGTTGAAATCAGAAAACGGAGGGCGGGACGATGACTGTTCGCGCTCCGGCCCACCTGAATCGGCAGACGGCGGCGTGGTGGCGGGCAGTCGTTCGCGAGTATCACGTCGAGGAGCATCATCGTCGGCTCTTGACTGCCGCGGCGGAGAGCTGGGACCGCATGTCTGAGGCACGGGAGGCGCTGGCGGAGCACGGCACGACGTATATCGACCGGTTTGGCGCTCCGCGTGCCCGGCCGGAGATCGCGATCGAGCGCGACAGTCGGCTGGCGTTCGCGCGCTTGCTTCGGGAGCTGGACCTTCGAGGCGATTCGCGCCCGGAGGAGCCCGGCAGCTCCTCGACGGGGAGGCGAGCTTAGGTGCCGCTCTTCAAGCGATCGGGGAAGCACGGGATGAGCGATGAGGAGGCGGAGATGCTCGACTTTGACCTCCTCACCGGCGGCCGTCCGCTGAGAGCGAGGAGCGATCAGGAGGCCGACGCGCTGCTCCGCGAGGCGTGGGCGCTACGGGCGCAGGCCCTCATGCAGCGGATGCCGGCGGGCCAGCGACCGGGCGCGTGGTGGCTGTTCGAGGCCGGGGAAGATGCCCCGTGGCTCCGAACCGAGGGCCAGGGCTGGCTCGACCACGACCTCGCGCAGCTGAGGTACGTCTGCGGGCAGGACTTGACGCTCGCCGAGGCTCAGGAGGTCGTCTCGCGTTGCTCGGCCGAGGAGCCAAACCCGAGGGAGCTGGCCGAGCGGGCTGTGGTGCTCGACGCCTTCCCTGAGCCCGGACGGTTGCACGATCGCCGCGCGGGGGCGTAGGATGCGGGACAACATCAAAGAAAGCGGCCCGGCGGTGCTATTAACACCCCGGGCCCGGCACTGAAGAGTTCACCTTCAGCGCGCCAGGCACGCTACCGAACCGGTCGGCTCGCCTTCCTCGCCAGAGACGCTCTCCTTCGGTGCCCCGACCAAAAGGAGCATTGCCGTGGCAACTCTGACCACTGAGAAGGTCTACAACGTACTCGCCGCCGACCATGGGTCTGGCGCGTGGGACGTTCACCGCGCCTCTGCGAGGTACCCGAAGGGCGATGGCTTGACGAGTTTCGAGCTCGATTGCCGAGACTGGGGGCTCGCGCTCGGGATCGCCTACGGCATCGCCCGCGGCGAGGACCCATTCGAACCCGAGGAGAGCGTGTGCGCGCGGACGATGACAGCCGCACGGGATGCGTACGCCCGCTGGGGCGGCTCCGGCATCTTCACCGACGAGGCGTATGCCTCCGATCGAGCGGACAGGGCGGCGTGATGACGGCTGTAGGCGAGGAGGGACGTTCGAGGATGTCGAGTCGCTCGCACGGGGCGCCTGCAAGCTGGGATGACCTATCACGCTATGCAGATCACCACCAGCGCGGAGAGCTGCTGCTTACGCACGCCGAGGCCATGTCGGACGGCGACTATTGGCGCGCGGTCGCCGATGCGTGGCAGGACAGCGAGCGCCAGTCACTTAGCCGGGCGGACTGGCGCCGGTTGTGGCTTGCGGATCGGCCGGGCCGCGAGCAGGCCATGACAGCCGACGAGCACGCCGCGCTCGCGGCGCTGCCGCGTCGGGTGGCGGTCTTTCGCGGCGTGCACCTGTTCAACGGCGTCGCGGGCTTGAGCTGGACGTTTGACCGCGAGAAGGCGGCGTGGTTCGCTCGCCGCGATCTCGACGGGTACGGCGCGGTCGTCTCCGGGCGGGTGCTCCACCGTCGCATCCTGGCTCTCTTCGAGGCGCGCCAGGAGCACGAGCTCATCGTCCAGCCATGCCATGTTTATGCGCGGAAGTGGGAGGCGATCTGATGGCTGCCGCTAGACGCTCCTACGGCACCGGCCGTCTGTTCCTGCGCGTCGACGGCGCTGGCCGTGAGACGTGGTATGGCTCCTGGTATGCGAACGGGCGGCGGATGCAGCGCCGGCTCGGGCCGAAGCGTGAGCCCGGGAGCCGTGAGGGCCTGACGCGCTCCCAAGCGGAGGTCAGATTGCGAGAGGCGATCCGTTCGGCGGTGCCGTCAAGGGCAACCGGCGACCGGATCACCATCGAGCAGCTCGCGTCTCGGTACGTGGTGCACGCTGAGCGGCGCGGGCGCAAGCGCTCGACGCTCCTGAACATCGAGAGCGAGGCGCGCGTCCACCTGGCGCCGTTCTTCGCGGGCAAGTCCCTCGATGCGATCACCTACGCCGACGTGCTGGACTTCCTGGCGGTGCTGGAGGGTAAGGGGCTCGCCCCGAAGTCGATCCGCAATGTGATCGGCACGCTCTCAGCGCTGTTTAACTTCGCTCGGGCTCCGCAGCGCCGCTGGGCGGCGGCGAACCCGTGCGAGGGCCTGGAGCTGCCCGCGGTGGCCGAGCGGACGGAGATCCGCTTCCTGACGCTCTCGGAGGTCAGGGCGCTGGTCGAGAACGTCCCCGCCGGCATGTACGAGCGGGTCGACCGGGCCATGTTCCTCACTGCGGCCATGACGGGGCTGAGGAAGGGGGAGCTGGTGGCGTTGCGCTGGCGGGATATCGACTGGGGCGCGCAGCGGGTCCGGGTGCGGCGGAACTACGTCCGCGGCGAGTTCGGCACGCCGAAGTCCCGACGCTCGACTCGCAGCGTGCCGCTCGCGGACGAGCTGGCGGGCGAGCTGGAGCGTCACTTCCAGCGTTCCCGTTGGCACGGGGACGACGACCTGGTGTTCGCGCATCCGGCCAGCGGAACGGTCCAGCCGAAGGCGAACATCAGCCGGCGGCTTCGCGGCGCGCTCAAGCTCGCGGGACAGGACGAGTCGCACCGCTTCCATGATCTGCGGCACACGTTCGGGACCCGGATGGCGGCCGCGGGCGTTCCGCTGCGCACCCTGCAGGAGTGGCTCGGCCATCGAGACCTCGCCACGACGCAGATCTACGCCGACTACTCGCCTAGCGCGCGTGAGGCCGAGATGGTGGCCGCCGCGTTCGCCGATGAGCGGCCCGTTGTTCCGTTCGTTGTTCCAATTTGAGCGAATCTAAGGGAATCTGAGGGAACCTGAAAGCACCGGTTAGCAGGGGAAACGCGGTGGCGTAATCCCGCTAGTCTGGTTCAAATCCGGGCGCCCCGATAGTAAACCCGGAATGAGGGTGTTTGCGCAAAGCCCGCCGGCGGCGGGCTTGCCGTTCTGGGGCGAGTGCGAGAGATGAGCTGTGAGCTGTGAGCTGGACCGGCTTTGACGGAGACTGTGATCTACCCTTGGTTCGGTGGAGTCGGGTTTTTAGAGTCATCCGTCGATTCGGAGGAATCAGATGTTCCGCAGGTACCCGTCGGACATTCGTTTTCAGATGATCGAGCTGGCTCGATCCGGAACCCGGGTGGCGCAGCTCGCCTCCACATTCGGGATGAGCGAGGCGAGGTTGAGGGCCAGAGCATAGATCAGGCTGGAGCTCGCTGCGGCCAGGCGGCGGATCCGCCAGCTGGAGACCGAGCTGGCGGGGTCGCGGAAGGTCAACGAGGTGTTCCTCAGCCGGGATCTCGCCCTAAGGGCTCGTCCATCAATTAGATGATGGGTTGATGGAGTAGTTCCATTCGCCGTGGAAGGAGTGGCGGGTGAGGTTGACCGCCGCGAGTTCGGCGGCGGTGACCTC
>JAABUY010005760.1_pt1 | contig 12349 bp, 13 predicted proteins | sample 5560271 | NCBI WGS metagenome assembly JAABUY01 (sample SAMN10711886, study PRJNA513374) | rock metagenome | isolation source: Antarctica rocks | place: Antarctica: Victoria Land, University Valley
CCAGCGCGCCTTCCGCGCGCGCATGGATGCGGGCACCAGCCCTAGCCCTAACCCTGCAGCACCCCAGCCCGCGGCCATGCTCGACGCGGCCACGTCGCCGGGCGCTGGGACCGCCGCGGTCGGCAGCGCAGGGCCATGCTCGCAGGCCGCGCCGCCGGGCCTGCCGCCGCAGCCGCGGGCCCCGCCTGCGGCCGCGGCGGGGCTGCCGGCGGCCGCGCCCGCGCACGCGGACGCGGCAGCGGGCTCCGAGGCGGCCGCCAGCGCGTGCCTGCGCTGCGGGCAGCGCCGCTGCTGCGGCGCGGCGCCCTGCGGCGTCCGACGCAGGGCGCCGCGCCAGCGCGGTCGCAGCGACGGCGGCTGCGAAGCGTGTCAGGGACGCTCGCAGCGCAGCAGCAGCGCTTCCTGCCGGAGCGGGCGGCGGGGCCGATGCTGTGACTGCCGGGAGCACCGGGGGCGCCGGAGCGAGCGCCGCTGCAGCGGCTGCCGGCGGCACAGCTGCAGCCTGGCGCGCAGCCTGCGGCAGCGCAGCCGGGGCCGGGAGCGCGCGCGCGTGCGCGCGCGCAGCAGCGACGACGGCCGCCGCCACGGCTGTGGCAAGGGAGGTGCGCATGGTTGCACATCCTGCTGTGCCTGGGCACTCGCATGCCACAGCCTCGCCTTACCTTACAAACGCGCACCAAATCCAAGCCAATACCGGGATGCCTGCACTTTACACACCCGCGGCTCTCTCCTAGCATCCTCCAGGCCTTTTGCCGCCTGGCTGCCCTGCTCTCACCATGCCGTCTCCTCGCTTGCTGTCACGCACGCAGCTCACGGCGCATGCTGAACCCGGCACGCGCGCTGGCCGCTGACGCAGGGCAGGCCCCGCCGCCGCCGCGGGCGCTTTCCCCCGTCATCATCCCGGAGCGCCCGCGGCTCCTGCGGCCGCAGGCCGCCGGCGCGGCAGGGCCCGGCCCCCCGCCTTGGCCGCACCCTGATGCGGCGGGGGCCTTGCCTGGAAGCGGGCCCCCGCCTGCGGCATTCTGGGAGCCGCGCGGGCGAGCCGCGCCTCACTCTCACCCGCTGCCGGCAGTGCGGTGCGCTTTTGCTGTCTCGCAGAACAGCCGCGGCGCCTCACACAGCACACGTCTGTCTCCTTCACAGCAGCCATGCTAGCGCTCTGTGCATGAGCCGCTCGCTGGCCGGGCGGGGCGCGCCTGCCAGGCAATCTGTTCCTGGTGGTGCTCTGCGCAAAGTGCTGGGGGGAGGGGGAGCGCGCAGCGCCGCCGCTCAGCTGGGCGATGCATGCATGCTATGGGCGGTGCCCTTGTGGGCATGGGTCATTAGGAGCACCATGTCTGCCAGGCACCCGGCGCGTTTGCTGCCGGGCTCGCCAGGCGCGGGCAAAGCTGCGCAGTCCAGGGCCTGCAGCGCACCGTTTCGCGAGCGGGCTACCGCGCTCATGTTCTGAGCGGGACGTTAGCTAGTTTTTGAGCTGAGACCTGTGCATGATGTTGGCAAGTCTGGACTGAGAGCGGGTCATGCACTGCAGGCTGCTGCGCATGGACATGGCAGACTGGCCCGCTAGCCGGGCGCCCCAGGCTGCAGCTCGCACCCCGACCGCGGCCCCGGGCGACGGCCCGACCCCAGCCGCTCGAGCGCCTGTCTCGCCGCCTGCGCCGTCCGCGGGCTGGGAAGGCGGCCGCGGGCGACGGGGCTGGCCGCAGCCCGACGCGCAGCGTTCGGGCGCGTCAGAGACCCGCTGCACGCGGCCGCAGGGCACGGGCGCCGTCGCCGACACCCAGCTCCGGCATGCGGCCCATGCGTGCCGCCGCAGCTGGCCGCCGCCGGACGCGGCGGCGCAGCACCGCACCAGCCCCTGCAAGCGCCCGCGGCATGCTGCTTCGGCGGCCGGCCCCGGCGCCGGCGCGTCGGGCGGCGCTGCCGGCGAGCACGCGCAGCGCCTGCTGAGCCAGATGCTGGCCGCGCTGACCGGGGGGAGCGCTGCCCAGCAGACTGCTGACCCTAACCCTACGCTGCCTCACCCTCTCCCCTGCGCTGCAGCTGCCGACGGCTGCGCTGCGCGGCGCAGCGCTGCCCTGGAGCGCCTGGCGCAGGCGCGCCGCGACCCGGCGACCTGCGCAAGGTCAGCGCCTGGGTCAGGCCCCGCACAGGGGCGCCCGGTGCCTCCGGCGGCGGCCTGGGAGGAGCCCATGCGCGACGGCGCAGGCCCGGAGGGCGCGTCAGTGCTGCTCTTTGCGGACGGCTGCGTGCCCGCGGAGCGGGTCTGCTGCGCCAGGCCCCGCGCGCAGGCGCCAGCGCACCCAGCGCAGGCGTGGCCTGACCCACATACCCTGGGACGCGACCCCGGCGCCCTGCCACACTCTCACTGCTGCGGGCCGCCGCCGGCCTGGGCAGCTGCCACCGGCCGCGCGAACGTCACGGGGGAGCCCGAGGGTAGGCATGCTCTGCCGCCGGAAGATGCTCAGGGCTGGGGAGGGCTGCCTGCCATGCAGGCGGGGCTGCAGCGCCATGCAAGCCCCGCCAGCGCAGCCTTCCCTGCAATGCAGCCCCTGAGCAGGGCTCCCAGCCCTAGACTGGGCCCTGCGGCGCGGGCCCCAGCTCCCGTCGAGGGGGCTGGCCGGGGCGCGCCAGCTGACGGCTGGCCCGAGGCGGGGGGTGCTCTGTTCGAGCATGGCGCGCGGGCGCGCGCCCGCAGCGGCCATCCCAGCAGCAGGCGCGAGAGCCGGCACGCCGAGGTTGGGTCGCCCGCCGGGGTCAGGGCAGCGCGAGCGCATGTCAGCCCTGCCGCGCGTCCCGGCGCATCATGGGGCTCCATCAACGCCGCCGCCATCGCGCCGGCGCCGCCGCGGCGCAGACACGCAGGCGCCGGCCGCGTCGCCGTCCAAGCCCCTGTGGGCCCCATCGCCTCGGCGGGCGGCTCCAGGCGCGCCGCCAGCGAGGCTGCATTGGCGGGCGTCGCCCGGCCGGGCTCGGCCAGTGCTGCAGTGGGTGTCAACTGCAACCCAGCCGCCGCCGCTGGGGAAGGGCCAGCGGGGGGCGTTGCAGACGTGGAGGCCCGCTGCGAGGGCTCCGGCGGGGCGGCGGAGGCGCGCGCGCGCGCGGCCGCGCCGGCCGACGTGGCCGGCCTGCTCGCGGCGGTGCGGGGCGTGGAGGCGCTGGCGCTGGCGGTCCAGGAGGACACGCGCGCGTCCCGGCGGGCGCGCCCAAGCTGTCGCTGCTGTAGTTACAGCACGTGCTGCCCTGTGGGGCGTCCTCACTCGTCACGGCAATGTGCAGGAATTTCATGAAGCTGCTGTGCTGTATCAGCTCCGGCAGGGCTGTGGCGCCACCCGCAGACCTCCATGTCCGCACGTTGCGCGTGCAGCAGTCTCAGCACATGCATGCCATGCAGCAGAGCGCTGCATCTCAGGCCGCCCTTACGGGCGTAGAGGATGCGCCGATGAAGACAATGCTTGCTGTCATAAGCGTGCACAGCTTGGATTTGCAGACAGTGCCTGTGCGGGTGGCAGCTCATGGAGGAGTCGATCCAGGCGCAAGCGCTGCGAGCGAGCGCATGAGCGCGCTCGGCGCCTGGGCGGCGGATGCATCCGCGCGGCTGAGGGCTTGGGGCTTGCATCTTGTAGGCGTTGGACAGCAGCAAGCCAGGCATGTTTGCAAGCGAAATGTGGGGAGCTTGCTGCGCAGCGCCAGGTCTCTCAGATGCCAGAGTACAGGCGTCCTGCGAGCATGCGGGCATGCTGCACGCAGCTAGCAGTAGCAGGAGCGCTTGGGTGCTCATGCATGCAGCTTATGAGCACCGGACACGCCTGCCTTCTGACATATAATAGGGTTAGGACCATGTAGAACTCACGTAGGTGCTGGTTTAGCGGCAAGGTATGCGGGCAAAGCTCGGGCACAGCCGGCCAGCCTCAGCAACAGTGTACTGGCTGGGCAGAGCGGTGCTCAAGGCAACACGCTGCGTCACCGCCTGCTTCACCACACCCAGGGAAGTCACGGACTGGGCGTGCTGCAGAAACCCTGCAGAGCCCTAGAAAGTCATGGGGGATGAAAAGGAGCGGCCGGCGCAGCCGGTCAGTCCAAGGGCTTGGCGTACGTGTAGACGCCCTTGTACACCTTCTTGCCCAGCCAGCCCGCATCCACGTATTGCACCTGGGCGGCCAGCCACTGGCATATGAGGGAAAGAGAAGAAGACAGACAGAAAGCATGCGGTGAACGAGAAGGCATCAATGAAAGGAAGAGGAAGAGAAGCATGCGGCGAGTCTGCTGTGCACACAGACACGCGCTCGGGCTAGCAAGCACTCTTGCGTTTTAGGGTCGGCATGCCTGGCGGGTGGCTGCAAGCAAGCCGGGCATGGCCGCGCGCGCCGCCGTCGATCTCAAGCCTGGGACACGGCGGAGCGGGGAGCCTTGACCAGTGCTGTGCGGAGGGTGCGGACGGCGGGGGCGCACCAGCAGCGGGCAGGGCCGGTACTTGGGGTCCCCGGTCTGCAGCGACAGCACGCGCATGATGGACAGGCACGTGTCCAGGCCTGCGGCCGACCGGCAGCCGCAGTCAGGCGCCTCTGCAGCCCAGCCCCAGACTGCCCCCTGACCTGGCCCCGCGGCTGGCTCCCACAGGCAGGCCCGGCGGCTGCCCTCACGCACAGCACACGCCCGCTCTCAGCCGCCCGTGTCGCGCAGCCTGCGGGCGAGCGCGGGCTGTCCGCGCTCGCGCCCCGGGCTGAGCAGGAAGGTGTTGATGGGATAGGATAGGGGTAGGTTTCAGGCAGCACGCGCAGGGGGTGCGGCGCGGGCACGCGGGGGGGCGCGCCGATAAAGTCCGCGAGGTGCAGCGGGCCCATCTTGTGCGCCGTGCCCAGCACCATGCCCTTGTCGATGTCCTCGGCGGAGCCGACGCCCTGCGCGGCCCCGGCGCGCCTGAGCGCGCGCGCAGCGCGCGTGCTGCACGCCCTGATGCGTGGCACTGTGCGGGGGCGTGTGGATGCTGTGCGCGCGTGCGCGGAACGGCCTGCAATGCCTGCTGAGATGCAGGCCGCCGCCGGTGTCGTCAGCGGCATCCACACCCGCGTGCAGACATTGCACGCTTCTCTATGAGACTTTGACACAGCCGCCCCACAGAGGTAAGCAGGCAGAGAAGCGTGTGAGAAGCGGGGCGGCCATGACTCAGACTTACACCGCACTGTAAGACGTCCTGCTGGATCCATGGCGCACTTTGTGAATTGGGTTCCGACACGCACCGCGAGGGTACCAGTGATGTGCTGCTGCATCCGTGGCACACATTGTGCATTGCCTTTGGACGCCACGCAGCACGAGGGTGCCATTGACGTGCTACAAGTTAAGCGGGAGCGGGCGGGCGCGGGCGCGGGCGCGGGCGCGGGCGCGGGCCGCGCCTCCATCAGCACGAAGAAGGCCTCGTTGATCATGGGCATCAGGATGCGGTTCACGATGAAGCCCGGGCGGTCCAGCGACAGGCTCACGGTCTTGCCCAGGTGCTCGGCCAGGCCCTTGGTCGCCCCGAAAACCTACAGGAAGCCCCACAGCAGGATGCGGGTCACAATGAAGCCCGGGCGGACCAGCGAGAGGCTCATGATCTTGCCCAGGTGCTCGGCCAGGCCCTTGGTCCCCCCAAAAACCCACAGGAACTCCCAGAGTGCCTGCAGGACGCACGCTGGGACCCGCAATTTCCCGGGGCGGCTCTGAGCGTTTTGCTGCCTCACATGGCAATCACAGTGCCAAAGGGAGTGGGGAGCCTTCAGGGGGGCTGCCACAGCCGTGCAACCAACTGCACAGTGCCTGGTGCAACCAGTGCAGATAGGAAAAGCCTTTGCCAGCTAGTGGGAGCATTGCGTCCGCATGCTGTGCGCGCACCGCGTCGCTGGTCGCGATGCCGCGGATGATCTCCACCAGCGGCATGACTGCCGCGGCGCCCCGCGGCGAGCCGATTAGCTTCGCGTGGGCTAGGGGCGAGGCACACCCCACATGCACGCGCAGGGCTAGGCGCAGGAGCCGGGCGCAGGCAACATTGCACCGCATTGCACAGAACCCTGCATGTACGGGAATCGCCAGGACACGTGATGGATGCACTTCACAGGGAAGGCAGGCCCGTGCACCTGGGACAGGATTCATGAAGTGCATGCCGACCTGCGCCCCACAGGCAACAGGCTTGCGCGCACAGCGCAACAGCTGCATGCCTGGCTCGAGCGGCGACTTCACGCTCCGTGTGAACAGGACATCGCTTTGCTTTCATGCGCGCAGGCTTGCCTTGTCACGCACTGTGGGGCTCGGGCATCACAGGAGTTGCGCCGGCGCCTGCTGTGTGGAGCCTGCTTGGCGCCCGCGGCAGCAAGTGCCTCCCTGCTGACACGGTAAGGAGCTTGATAGTACGCAAGCTGACTGCGCCACATGGCATGCCGAGCGGCATGCGGCAGCCGGCATGCCCATGACGGACATGAGGGGCATCCGATGCGAGCAGGAGGAGAGCGTGATGCAACATGGCGCGCACGACTTGCTCTGGCCGCTGCGTGGCGGCCGCAATGCGCGTGATGGAGATGGAGCTCGTGTTGGATGCCAGGATGCCCTCTGGCTTGACCACCTGTCCAGATCAGGCTCCTGCTCAGGCCGTTCGTGCAGGCGCAGCGTTCTCTCAGGCACGCCGCGCTCGCCGACGGCCAGGCTGCATAGCCCAGGCTGAAGGCGGGCGGTGTGCGGTCTTGGCGCAGGACGGTGGACATGGTGGGGGGTGAGGGGGGTTGGGGGCGTTGCTTGTTTCCAACCTCCCATCACCTGGTGCAAGCGGCACACGGCACCGCGGCCACGAGTGTTGCAGCCTCCTGCAGGATATCAGGGCAAAGGTGGGCTGCGGGGCGCGCCTGGTCAAGCTGCCGGAATATTGACTGCGTTCCCACATCCTCAAGTCAGCCACCCTCTCAGTAACGGAGCATGGCCACTGTTCAAGCGCAGCCTGCTCAGGCGTGCAGGGGCGCTCGCCTTCTTCAGCGCCTCGTCTTCGGGAACGGCTTCTACTACGTACTCCGAGCTGCTCAGCGCCTGCGCAAGTGACCCAGTTTAATGATACGCACTAGACCCATGTGCAAAGTGCGCACGAGTGTGTGGGTGTGCGATGCAGCAACCGACTTGCGGGCTCGCTCACGTCCAAGTCGCAGGAAGTGGATATGCGCTCAGTTGCTGCCTTTGCCTCTCCTTCGCTCAGCGTTCCCTTGTCCACCAGCCTCCCGAGGTTCCTGCACGCCGCGTGCAGGTGCACTGTTCAGAGGTGCCATGCACTTTGGTGCGTCGAGTCAGGCAAAACTGCGCAAGGCATGAGAAGAGCAACTTCCCAGGCTCGATATCGTTAGTTGTTTACACGCGCGAGAGGCAGAGCGTCACCTCTTGATGCCGCCCACGCCCCGCGAAAGCGCGCTGGCGTTAGCATCGCAGAGCACCACTTGGAGGCCGTTTACGGCAGCCACCTGTGCAATACCAGCCCCCAGCTGGCCGCTGCCAACTATACCAAGCACCCGTGGCAGCCAGGTTGAGGCAGGCATGAGGCAGGACTACCAGCGCACGCAGCTATAACAGAAGATCTTGTAGATGCCAATGCAATCAAAGAGTAGATGCGCCTGCAGCCTTGCCAATGTAGGATCCTCAGCTTGTACTACGCAATCCTGCAAAACTCGAGTTGATGCTGACGCATTTAGGGTGCCGAGTAGGTTACTGGTTGGCCAGACTGCAACAGGCCAGACTGCAACAGGCTACTTTGCTCTGGGCAAGCCCAGCAATCCCTGCGCTACTGCGATATCGTGTGACCAAAGAATTCAATCCTGTGTTACTGTGTAGGAATCCCACAGCACAAAATGCATCCATCTGATTCTGCAGCGTTGGAGCTTGTTGGGGCGGTACGGCAGCAGCTGGTGGTGCCTTCGCTCAGCATCACTGTGCAAGAGCTCAGGCAGCTGGTTGCTGCTGAGCCAGGTAAAGTACCACATCTGCAAGTGCTTGTGCCAGGTGGTGGCGTGCGTTCGGCGGCTTTCCGGCCCAGGCAAGAAATCACTGCAGCACGTGTGTGGCAGGGCTACAGTGCGGGCTGCAGGTCAAGCTCATCGCCGGAGGTCGGGAACTTCAGGTGCCGCATGACCAAACTCTGAGTGCATGCAGCCTTGCATAACTGGCAGTGTAGACAGGAGCAGATGACCTTTGCTAACACGGCCTATGAAGACTTGCAGGATGCTACCAAGACTCTGCTGGAGTGTGGCATTGCGCCCGGCGCGCGCATACTTGTGCTTGCAGCCAACAGCGGCGGCCTGGCTGCAGCCGAGGCCGCGTCCCTGTCTGACCAGGCACGTATGTATGTCGTTGCATACAATACATTTCCTTACTCACTACTTGCACGTAGACCCGCGCGTCATTTTTCGTTCACGCCCGCCGGCAAAGGCCCAGGGAGTACTCCTCACACACCTTGTCACTGTGTGTGAGGCTGATGCGTCCTCACGCTCAGGTGTCGCCACACAACACTGACGCCGCGCACTGTGCGCAGGAGCGAGCGGCGCGCCTGGACAGGCTCCGCAGTGCGGCGCGCGCCATGGCGCAGCGCGGCGCGGCCGGGTGCGGCCCCAGCAATCCACTCACAAGTCAGCATGCGAGTTGTCGTATGCCGTACTGCCAAGGCTGCTACTAACGCGCCCGCGCGCGCACGGCAGGGGCCTGGGGTCCGACTCGCAGTACCACTTCGAGCTGGAGAACCAGGCGGGGCAGGCGCTCGCGCTGGCGCCCGCCGCGCGCGAGACGCTCGTCACCGGCCTCGCGCTGCACGACTGCGCGCAGCGCTCGCTGCAGCAGGTGGCGCAGTGTGCAGATACACATGCTGCAAGACGAAGCGCTGACTTGTTCGTGAGGAGGAAGCGGTGCCGCAAGGTGGAAATGTGCTGCCATGCGCCCTCGGCCCCGTCCCTGTCCGCGCGACCCGGCGGCAGTGCCGCGGAAGCAGGGCGATGCCTCTTGCTGCACTCCCTGTCCGGCGCGTGTGTGCACGGCAGGGCGGCGCGCGGGGGCGGGCGCGGGCGCGAAAGCCAGTCACAGAGGTGGGAGTGGCGGAGCGTAAGGGTAGGGTTACCCTAACTTATCCTGATGCCCGACAGGGCGCGTACCACGACGCCCTGGAGGAGCTGGCGCTGGCGGAGGAGGCGTGGGCGCTGGCGCCGCCGGACGTGCTCGCGCTGGTCGACAACCCGGGCCTTCTGCAGCTCGACACCGTCTGGTGCGCGCGCGCCCACGCGCGGCCGCGCACCCGCCCTGATGCGGGTGGGCATGGGAGCTGCATCGGGCGCGCATGGCCGCGCTCTGGTACGCACTTTTATGGCTAGCTGCTATTCCGACACAGCACACTCAAGCGCATGCTCGTCCCCTGCGCGCGCCAGCTGGCTACCACATGACTGCTGCAGGCGCTTGCCGACTCGGGCGATTGCTGGCATGCCATCGTCCGCGCATTCTGTGGTTTTGCACAATTACCAACACGCATCAAGATTTTGACACCCATCACAGTAGCCCACGTGAAAGCCTTAGAGCAGCTCCCTGGCGACCGCCCTGCAGGTGCTACTTCAAGCTGGGCGACCACGCGCTGCTGGGCGCGGCGCGCGGCCGGCTGGCGGCCGCGCGGCGCGCGCTGACGCGCGCGCACGGCCCCGGCATGGAGCGCCTGCGCACGCTGCACGGCGACTTCCAGCCGGAGCTCGCGACGTGCGTGCGCCTGATGACCCTGACCCTACCCCTAGAACCCTTCCTGTCCACCCCCTGTCAGCCTGTGTGCGCCGCGTTTGCCTGCCGGGTCTGCGGTGGCGGTGGCGCCGGGGGACCCTGCCGCGGCAGTTGCAGGCTCACATGTATATGCGTCCTGCTGTTGCTCGACTCTACTAGTCATGGAGGATGGCCAAGAAGAGTAGTTAAGCGGGGAGGTATCTTACGGGAGCATGCCTCGCTGCATACAGCCCGCCACTACACAAGGCATATCTGCATCACTGCGCACAGGTTGCGCAGACCGCAACGGTGGACCGCATTGGGGCAAAAGCGCAAGCCGCCGCGCCCCGCAGGTACGTGCGGCTGCACCTGCTCGAGGGCGTGGCAGCCTTCCACGCCGGTGACGCGCCCGCGGCGCGCGCGCGCCTGCTGGTGCGGCCGCCGCCGGGCGCGTGTCAGGCAGCGGGCGTGTGCCTGAGCGCCAGGGGTCTCCATGAGCGTGCGCTTCTGAGCGTGCGCTTGTTAATAATTTGCCGTCCACCATGAGGCTGCCTGAGTTGCCATCAGCTCGACGCCGAATGACTGCGTCTGCTTGTCAATTGGCGCTTGGCGATAGGCAGAAGACATCTTAATAGTGTGCTTACACTATGCGTGGTGCCCAATGGTACAAATGTGCGATGCCCGCATGCACGCAGCTGCATACGTGGCAGACACGCCGAGAGCTGGTCACAGGGGCGGGTGGGGCGCGGGGCGCCAGGCGGCGCAGGGCAAGTGGCGGCGGCTGCAGGTGGATGATGCCGCAGTGGCAACGCTGGCCGGCATGGGCTTCAAGTCTGCACTGGTGCGTACGCGCGCGGAGCCAGCGCCTTGTCATGCATGCGTTTAACTGTGCACTACCTCACCATGCATGCACGTCTACTATGTGTGCGTGTGGCGCACCTTGCGAGCATGCGCCGCTGTGCTGGACGGGCCTGCCACATATTTGCAGCCTGTCAGCACCCACGCAGCTTTGCTGTTTCGCCAGGGCGAAGCGCTGCAACTGCACACACTGTGGGGGCGCACACCCGACCCCAACGCCGCGTGCTGCCTGCAGGCCGTCCGCGCGCTGCGCTTCTGCGCCGGCGACCTGCCCGCGGCCGCCGCCTTTGCGGCGGACGAGCGCGCGCGCGCGCGCGCGCGCCGCGCGCAGCAGCGGCGCGAGGCCGCGCTGCGTCGCGAGCAGGTCATGTGCGCGCCCGGCCAGCATGGCTGCCACGGTCCATGCGCTGCTTGTTGCGGAGCTCGAAGCCAGATGTGGACAGCCTGAGTACCCTGCAACTAAGTCCCTGAGTTGTACTCACCGGTGTGGGTTGCAAAGAGGGCGCAGCACTGTGAGCATGCACACCTTGTTGGCTGTCTTGCCCGCACGCACTGAAGGAGACCCACAGGCGGTTCCGACCGCGTGCAAGCCCGCCCCCCGCGCGTGTCTGCATGCGCTTCCACGGCCGGCGCGGCTGACCGGGCGCTGCGCGGCGCGGCGCGCACGCTCCCATCACCGTGCCTCAGAGGCTCGGCGGCTGCAGGTACGGGCGGACGGCGGCGGGCGCGCGCGTGGACATGGCCGCGCTGGACCGGCTGGCCTCGCTGGGCTACGCGCGGCCGCTGGCCGCCGAGGCCCTGCGGCAGGCAAGCCTCGGTGGCGCCTGTCCTGTCACCGCCACGCCCGCGCCGAGCGCGCAGCGTCACCGTTTGTGGCTCCTACATTGCGGGGCCGGCGCCGCGCCTGTGCTGGACTGCCTGTGGGGATATGTGGCAACCATGTCCAGCTCTAAGTCCCCGCACCTGATTTCTGCTGCTGCCCCATGCACGGCCATGGGCACAAGCCGCCCCTTAAACTAAAACAAAGAGCGGCAGCAGCCCTTCTGGCAGCGTTCATGCGGGGCATCTTTGATCCAGCAACCGTGCACGGCGGGTCCTGAGAGCCGCTGCCGCCCACCCTGCGCAAACCCTGCGCAGGCAGGCAACGTTCAGGAGGCCGCGCTGGACCGGCTGGCGAACCCGGCGGCCAACGCCGCGCTGCAGGCGTACATGCGCGCCGCCGCTGCGCAAGTGCCCGCCGTGCGGCCCCCTCACCCGGCTCCCTGTGCATGCTTGTCATCACTTGCAGACACACGCCCTCTCCGTCGCCGCGGGATCCGTCTCGTAATTGCGTGGTCATGCGGGGTCTCACACTGCGCTGTTGCCAAGCAAAGTGGTGCCTCATGACTGTGCGGTCCATGTGCAGTGTACCGCCAAGATGGCCTCACATTGCATGGCCAAGCCATTGCATTTAGGACGGCGACCGCTTAGTACGGCCGCCAGGCAGACCTGATGTGCTCACGACAGCGCTCTCGCTTCCCCGCAGGCGCTGCCCCCGCTGGAAGCGCTGACCGCGGCGGGCTTCCCGGAGGCGGCCGCGCGCGAGGCGCTGCAGCGCGCCGCGGCGGAGCACGCCGCCGCCGCGCCGGCCGGCGCGGCCGGCGCGCCGTGCCTGCATCGCGTGGCGGAGCTGCTGGCGGCCGGGGGCAGCAGCCCGGACGCGTCCGCGCTCGCGCGCATGCTGGCGTCGATTGGGCGAAACCCCGCCTCAGACCCTGAA
>JAABUY010005763.1_pt1 | contig 12344 bp, 9 predicted proteins | sample 5560271 | NCBI WGS metagenome assembly JAABUY01 (sample SAMN10711886, study PRJNA513374) | rock metagenome | isolation source: Antarctica rocks | place: Antarctica: Victoria Land, University Valley
GCCGCGACCGAGTGTGCTGTCCAGCGTGATGCGGCCGCCGTGTTGCGCGATGATCGCCCGGACCCCGGCCAGCCCGAGTCCGGTGCCCGGGATGTGTCCCGCCACGTTGCCGGCGCGGTGGAATCGCTCGAAGACACGCGGCAGGTCGGCGGCGGGGATGCCGGGTCATCGACCCGACAGCCCCGCCCGTTGACGTGCTGGTTCGTGTGGCGTCGGTTAGGACATCTGCGCGATGACGACGACGCGGTGGGTGTCCACCCAATAGGGCGTGCAGGAGATCAGCGCGAGCGTGGGGCGGGTGTACGCCGCGTTGAGCAGACGCACGTCGTCGGGCGTGACCACGCTGACCGAACGGACGACGTAGCGATAGATGCGCGCGCCGTGCGCCACGACCACCGTGTCCCCCCTATGCAGACGGCCCAGGTACCGGAAGATCGAGCCAGCGATGTCGTCGTGGCCGCTCATCAGCGCGAGGCCGGGCTGGCCCAGCGGGGCCGAGTCGGCGAAGCGGGTCACGCCGTAGGCGGGCACGATGTCGTAGCGCAGCGAGCCGTCGGGGTTGGCCACGAAGCTGCGCGCCCAGACGGGCGCCCCGCTGATGCCGAGGCGCGTGATGCTCAGGCGCGCCTCGACCGGCGGGATGGCCGCGTGCCCCGTGGCCACCGGTGCGGCAAAGCGCCCGGTCTTTGGCTGATGATAGTAGTGGTACGTGACGGTCGTGCGGTAATGTGTCACCGTGCGGTAGCGCGTCACCACATGCGTCACCGTGCGGTAGCGCGTCACCACCCGCGGGACCATCCGCGTCACCGTCCGCGTCACCGTGCGCTGGTGGATGACCGTCACCGGATGCGTCACCACGCGGACATGGGTGACCACGCGCTGGCGCACGCGCGTCCGCACCAGCACATGGGTGCGCACCGTGACCTGGACTCGCGTCACGGTGTGATAGCGCGTCACATCGTGATAGCGCTTGACGTCGTGGTAGCGCGTCACGTTCTTGTACACGGTGACCAGCGCCGGCTGTGGCAGCGGCGGCACGGGGGACGGCGGCGCACTGGGAGACGGGAACAGCGACAGCGCGACGACCGGCGGGACGATGACAATGGCGGGCGTCCCCGTGTCCGGTGTGCGCGTCGGGAGCGGTGTAGAGGTCGGCGCCGGCGTCGACGTCGGCGTAGAGGTCGGCGCCAACGCCTCTGGTAGGGGCGGTGTCGGCGTAGAGGCCGGCGCCAGCGTAGACATCGGTGTGGCCGTACCGGTCGCGGGGCCGATCAGCGTGGCCGTCGGCGCCGGGGCGGTTGGTGTCGCGGTACTGGTCGCGACGCCGGTCGGTGTCGCGGTACTGGTCGCGACGCCGGTCGGTGTGGCCGTCGGCGCCGTGCTGCACACTTGATTGTGGCGCACGACGTTATTGCTGTCTAAGGTCACCGCGCCCGTGTGCGCATACAGGCCGCCGTTCGTCACGGTCCCCGTATTGAGGGTGATGGAGGTCAGCGCCAGGATATTCCCGGTAAAGGTGGTGTTCGTCCCCAGCGTCGCCGAACTGCCGACCTGCCAGAAGATATTACTACTGCACGGTTGCGCGCCATTGATCAACACCACGCTGGCATTGCTCGCCGTGGTGAGGGTGCTCCCGATCTGGAAGATGAAGACACTGCTGGGGTTCCCCTGGCCATCCAGGATGAGCTGCCCGGTCAATTGCGCGGAGGACGCGAAACAGTACACCCCCGGCGTAAGGGTTTTGCCGCCCAGATCCTGGCCGGTCAACGTGACATCGCACGGTTGGCCTGCGGCAGCGTTATAGGCGGTGGTCGCGTCCGTCTGCGCTTGAGTGGCCACCGCATCGCCCGCGTGGATCACCCCGCTCACGAGGCCAGGCGGAAAGCCCGTCACCGCGGTTCCTGGGCTCACACCCAGATCGCCAATCACCGTCGTCGGGCCGGTATTCGTGACCGTGCTGCCCGCGAGCACGGCGAACGTGCCAGCCGTGCCCAGAGTGGGCGTGGTCGCGGCGCGCGCCGTGCTCAGGGGCGACAGCAGCGGCAGCACCAGCAGAAGCGCCGCCGGTCGTAGATATGGTCTCAGCGTCATGGATGGTGGCTCCCTTCCAGATGGACGGTGGCACGTCTCTGCGGCCCGTCGGTCGCCGACGCAGGGCAGGGCAAGGAACGGTGGGCGTCCGGCATGGGTCCCTCCTAAAAAGAGGACGGCGCGTGATTGGGTCCTAGGGACTGTCATCAGCGCCAGCGCGGCTGTGCAGGCAGCGCACGGAGGGACAAGGGCAGAGAGCCTAGAGGAAGCACAACGGCTTCCCAACTATTGACAGCATACCACTATCCGGGCTATTTGTCGCATAAAAATTTCTATATCCTAAAAAAATTGCGTATATGCGATGAATAGTCGCCACGGCCTCGCCCCTTGTCAGGGCGGCACGTCCCACGAGAGCCCGCTGGCCTGACCCGCTCACAGCGGTAGCGTGACCGTCCCGCGGCGACCATGAGCAGTGGGTAGGGGGACGGCACAGAGGACGTCGCACCTGGACGTGCCCGCTTTGACCGTTGCCGGTGTCGTGTGGACGACCGACGCACGGTCTTTTCCCAGGGAGCCGGTATCACCTGAGGGTGACAGAGCGTCCGACCTGGTCCGCTCACGACCGGTTCCCTACTGCACCGTCAACGGGCTTTTTGTTACCATTGACCGCAGCGCTGACCGCACCGGTGGTGACCCGACGTGTCCGGCGCGACGCGCTGCCACCCACGCATCGGACGCCCCACGGTCAGGGGGACGGATCGACCGCGCCCACGGTCAGGGGGACGGATCGACCGCGCCCACGGTCAGGGGGACGGATCGACCGCGCCCACGGTCAGGGGGACGGATCGACCGCGCACCGCCACCGTCGCGCCCTCCTTAACTCAGCCGTACGACGCGCCGGGAGCTACCGCGCCGCGACGTGCCCCCGGCGCGTCGGTGATCCACCCCTGGCGCAGGGCGTAGACGACGGCGTGCGTGCGGTCGTTGACCGCGAGCTTGCGCATGATCGCGGTGATGTGGTTCTTGACCGTCTGGTCGCTGATGCCCAGCAGCGTGGCGATCTCTTTGGTGCTGTGGCCCTGTGCGACGACGCCGAGGACCTCGATCTCGCGCGGCGAGAGCGGGATGAACAGCGGCTCGACCTCCGGCGCGCCCTCGTGCGTCAGGTCACGGAAGCGCGCGAGCACGCGCGCGGCCACGGCCGGTGTCGCGAGCACACGGTCGTTGATGAGGTACGCGCCGCGCGCCACCTGGCGTATGACGTCGCGCAGGTCACCCGCGTCGACACTTTTGGGGAGATACGCCGCGGCGCCGTCCGTGATGGCCGCGAACAACGTGTCCTCCTCCTCGCGGTCCACCACCACAATCACCGCGGTGCCGGGAACCTGCCGCTTGAGCGTGCGGATGACCGCGAGACCGTCCAGCCCCGCGCGCGCGGCGTTGAGCAAGACGACCGCCGGCTCGAGCGTGAGGGCGAGGTCCAGGGCGCGCGGTCCGTCGGACGCCTCGCCGATCACCAGAAACTCCGCGGGCGCCTCCGCGACGGCCGCACGGACGCCCTGGCGAAACAGCGGCGCGTCGTCGACAATCAGAATGGGGATCGTGTCCATCGGGCGGTCTCCTCTCCCACGGGGTCAGGCGAGCGGGTGTGCGTCCCTATCGCCCCGTGTCATGGTGGGCACGGTGGGCACGTCGCGTGCGGGGGGTGCGCCCTCCCGTAAGGGCAACCAGACCGTGAACGTCGCCCCCTCCCCTCCCCCTCCGTGGACACGACCGTGATGCGGCCCCCATGCGCCGCGATCAGTTCCTGGCAGATGAACAAGCCCAGGCCCAGGCCGCCCTGCGCGGGACGATCGGCGCGCGCGATCTGATAGAAGCGCGTGAAGAGATGGGGCAGCTGATCGGCCGCGATGCCGCGGCCATAGTCTTGCACCTCCAGCGCCACCTCGCCGCCCACGCGCCGCAGCCGCACGTCGATCGGCGTCGCGCTCGGCGCATGGTGTACACGGCGACGTAGAATTGACCCATCTGCGCCAATTTGGCTTGACCCATCTTTTTCAAGTAGCTCGTTCCTGGCGTGTGCCCTCATCTCTGGTAGATGCTGATCGAGGCCTTTGCCATCTGGCCTAATAAGGGTCAAGCTAAATTGGCGATTGCTGGGTCAAATCTCACCGGCGTTGACACATGGGCGCTGGCGTTGGTGAGCAGGTTGACGAGAACCTGCTCCAGCCGCCCCGCGTCGCCGTGCACCCACACCGGCGCCACGCCGAGGGCGAGGTGGATCGCGTGTCCGCCGGGGAGCGCCTGCGCCGTCTCCGCCACCTGCGCGATCAGCGGGACGAGATCCAGCGTGGCGCGGTCAAGCGTCAGCTGCCCGCCCTGTAAGCGCCCCGCGTCCGTCAAGTCGCGCACCAGCGTCACGAGCACCTGCGTCTGGTGCAGCGCCCGCGTCGCATAGCGGCGCGAGCGCTCATCACTGCCCGCGCGGAGCAACGGTGTGAGGAGGTCGAGGTAGCCTTTGATGGAGGTCAGGGGCGTGCGCAATTCATGACCGGCCAGGGACAGGAACTCCTCTTGCAGGCGGCGGTGCCGATTGGACAGGGTGACATCGCGGATGACCACGATGGCGTGCGTCGCGCCCTCCTCGTGGAGCGGCTGCCCCGTCGCGACGAACCAGCGGCGTGTGTCCTCGCCCGTGAGGCCTTACCTTTGCCCACATTTCTATCGGCGGGGAAGAGAACTGATAGGCTGGACATAAACGACCGGCAGGAGCGGGGCATGGGCGAGGGAATCGTAGGCGTCGAGCGGGAGGCGGAGTGGGCGGTGGCAGAGTTTGGGGCGGCGGTGTTGGGGGACGCGCGGCGGACGGAGCGGTTGGTGCGTCTGGCCGGAGTGCTGGGAGCGCGCCCGCGGGCGGCGTTGGCGGAAGCATGCGACGATCCGGCCATGCTCAAAGCGGCCTACCGCTTCCTGGAGAACGGCGAGATTGACCCCCAGGCCGTGTTGGCGAGTCATGTGGCGGCGACGGTGGAGCGGGCGCGGGGCGCGGCGGTGGTGCTGGCGGTGCAGGACACCACGCATGTGGAATGGGACGCGCCGGCGGCGGCGGCCCAACAGGAGGGGTTGTGGGTGCATAGCACGCTGGCGCTCACGCCGGACGGCGTGGTCCAGGGGGGCCTGGCGCAGGAGCAGTGGACGCGTCCCGTGGAGGAGCAGGGGGTGGCGGCGCGGCGGCGGACACGGGACATCGCGGACAAGGAGAGCCACAAGTGGCTGGGCGGGCTGGACGCGACCAACGCGGCGGCGCGGGATTGCCCGACGACCCATTGGATTGCCGAGGGGGACCGTGAATGTGACATCTACGACGTGTTCCTGCGGGAGCGGGAGCCCAACGTGGATCTGGTGGTACGGGCAGCGCAGGATCGCGCCCTGGCGGACGACCCCGACGCGGACGACACGCGCCTACTACGGGCGCGGGTGGCGGCGCGGCCTGTAGGGGGACTGTACACCCTGGACGTGCCGCGACAGGGGGCACGGCCGCCGCGCACGGCGCAGATTGCGGTACGCTGGGCGCGCCTGAAGGTGCGGCCGCCCCGCGCGCGTGCCGCGGAGGACCTGCCGCCGGTCACGCTGTGGGCGGTGTGGGCGCACGAGGAGGCCCCGCCGCCGGGCGTGGAGGCGCTGGACTGGCTGCTGCTGACGACGCTGCCCATCTCCGATGCCGCAGCGGCGCGCACCGTGTTGGGCTATTATGCGCGGCGCTGGGGCATTGAAATCTTTCACAAGGTACTCAAAAGTGGGTGCAGTATCGAGCGGCGGCGTCTGGCCGCGCTCGACCATATGCAACGCGCGCTGGCCCTCTACAGCGTGATCGCTTGGCGTGTGCTCACCGTGACGCTGCTAGCCCGCGCGCAGCCCACCCTGCCCTGCACCGCGCTGCTTGACGACGACGAGTGGCAGGCGCTCTACTGCGCCATCCACCAGACCACCCAACCGCCCACCACTCCCCCCTCGCTGGCCGACGCGACGCGCTGGATTGCCCAGTTAGGCGGCTTCCTGCGCCGTGCGGCCGGCGATGTCCCCGGCGTGACCGTCCTCTGGCGTGGTTTCCTGCGCCTCGCCGACCTCACCCTCATGTATCGCGTCTTCCACCCCCCTTCTCAGGAGCAAAAATGTGGGCAAAGGTAAGCGTGAGGCTGGGCACGCCGGTCGCCAGGCTGAACGACAGGCTGAACGTCTCGCCCCGCGCGGCGCGGGCCTGCGGCGTCTGGTCAGGGGCCAGCGGCCGTCCCCGCGCATCGTCCGGCGCCACGCTGGCGTGACCGAAGAGCTGCACGTAGGCGGCGTTCATGCGCAGAGGCGTCCCGGTCTGGTCCACCACCAGCACGGCATCCTCCAGGCCAGCCAGGATGACCGCGAGTTGCGCCCGCTCGGCTTCCAGCACGGCGACCAACTCCTGCACCGCCACGCGATGCGCCTGCAACGCCCCGTTCGCGCGCTCCACCTCCACGACGATGGCCGCCAGATTGGCATTGCGACTATCCATCGCGTCGTTGGTGGCTTGCAGCGCGACGTAGCGGGTGCGGATATCCGCGGTCTCGGCCTGGGCGTCGGTCGTTTCGGCGTGGGCGTCGACCGTCTCGGCGTGGGCGTGGGCCGCATCAGCTTGGGCGTCGGCCCGGTCGTCCCGCAGGCCCGTGTTGACGTCGGTGAGGGCCTGGTTAGCCCCGCGCAAGGCGCGATTGGCGCTGGCCATCTGGCGCACCTGCGCCGTCAGGCGCGCGAGGTCCGTCGCCACGTCCTCCAGCGGGCGGGCGTCCGCCGGCGCCGGCGCGGTGACGTGACGCATCATGAGCGGCACCGGCACGACTGATGGACGGAGGCGGGCACGGCCCCGGTTGCCCCAGCGGACGTGGCGATCACCACGCGAGGGGCGATGCGATCGTGAACGGACATGGACACACCTCGTGCTGGCGGACACCGCCGAGGCCACGGGCGCCGTGGGGGCCGCCCCTCTGATGGCTGTGGCTGGTCGTCCGCGTGAGCGCCCCTGGTCCGGCCGGGAGCGCGGTGTCGGGATCAGGCTCCTTGTAGTATACTATCACAAATCGAACATAATGTGTCGCAACAAGGCGACGGGCGACGATGCGGGATCATCGCAGGGTGGCCCCTGCTCCGATAGGCGGTCGGTACCGCGCGTGCGCGCACCTGTGTCACCGCAGCGGGCGCCTCCAGGCACGGGTGACGCCGACGATCTGTCGCTACAGGACCCCTGAGGCGATGACCCTGAGCGCTGAGTGCGCGCCGGGGCAACGCACCTGTATCCCGGAGCACGGACGATGAATGCCCAGCCGCCCGCGTACGACCACGGGGGGCGCATCGCGTGCGGCGCCGCTGTCAGATCCGGTGTAGGAGATGCTGATGAATCCTCCGCCATGCGTGTCGGACGCGTCACACGGCGTGTGGCCACGCGCGGCAGCGACCGACCAAGAGCTTTCCAGTGAGGTTCGCCCGCAGCGTGGGACCTGCTCAGCCCCTGTCGCTGAGCAGGTCCACGCAGTGTCTTCCTCACCGGATCTTACCCCCGCCGTCCGTCGTCGGTCCCGCCCTGGCGCGGGGTCGGCGGTGCGGTCCTAGCCACCCATCTGTTCGACGATGATCACCGGATCGCCGCCGACGGTGGGGATGCGCGGATCAGCGGGGTTGGAATAGGTGCGGCCGCCACGCAGCTGCACGGTGTAGACGCCGTGCGTCAAGCTGATCGTGGTCGGTGCGAGGCCGTCCACCGGTGTCCCGGCGGGGGTCGTGTCGTGGGTGTTGATCGCGATGGTCTCGCCGTCCTTTAACGTGACGGCGTTGCCGTACTTGTCGTAGACGGTGGCCGCGCGAGCCTGGGCCGCGACCGTGTAGGTCGCGGTGGCGGCGCGATCGTAGTGCACGCCCTGCGCGTCAGTCAGCGGCAGCACGATGAAATCTTTCGCGTCGTAGTGCACGCCAGGCGTCGCCGGGTCGGTGTGGTAGGGCGCCGTATAGGTCGGGTGCGCGCCGAGCTGGTTGTAGAGCACGGTGATGCGCGCGCCGGGCTTATACGTCACCACCTTGAAGACGCCGGCCTTGCCGCCGCTGTAGGGGTCGGGGTAGAGCGCGCCAGGGGTGTACGACCCGCCGTTCGCGCCCTTGAGCAGGCTGACCAGAAACGTGAAGCTGCGCCCGATCGGGCGCAGGACGTGCTGGCCATTGACCACGCGGTTGCTGACCAGGCCGAGCGCGGCGAGCCCGTCGGTCGTCTCCTTGCCGTCGAACATGCGGTAGACCTCGATGCGATCGACCTTGGCCGCGAGGTCGGTGGCGAAGGCGTCGACGAGGAAGCCGGCCTGCTCATCCATGGTCACGCGGAACTGATCCACCGGTTCGCGGTGCGTGGGGTCGTCGTAGGGCTCCACGTTGGTCTCGCTGACCCACACCTGCTTGGCGCCCCAACCATGCGCCTGCAGCTTGGCGCGCAGGTCGGAGATGATCCAGTAGAAGCTGGGCGCGCCGATGTAGAGATGGAGATTGGCCGCGTCGAAGTAGCCGTGGTACCGCCCCGTGGGATCGGCCTTGGCCAGCAGATTCAGAATGGTGGTCAGGTAGGCGCCGTGGTCGTACCAGTAGGGGTCGCCGTAGAGGACGACGGTGGCCTGCGGGTTGGCGGCGTGGATGGCCTGGTAGGCCACCTCCAGCGTGCGGGCGTACTGCTGGGGGGTGCCGCGCCACTGCGTCCACTGGCCGACCTGGCCGTTTTTGCCGGTCGGGATGCTGACCTCGTTCCAGATGATCCATTGGTTGATCTTGCCGGCGTAGTGGGTGGCCATGCGGTAGCAGTAGGCGGCCCAGTAGTTCCGCGGGTCGTTCCAGGGTAGGTCGATGTTGAGTGGGACCGAGGCCTCACCCCAGGCTTTGTTCTGGCGCGCCCAGGGCGGCGTGCCCAGCAACAGGCCGACAGGGGTACGCCCCTGCGCGATCTCGCTGTCGATGACGGCGTCGGAGCCGTGGTTGGAGAGCACGAAGGGGTTGTACGAGGTGGGGCCGGTCGGCTGGACATAGTCCCAGATGAAGGGGATGCGCGTCCAGCGGGCGCCGAGTTGGTCGGCGATCGCGGCCTGCGGGAAGGTTTCGTCGACACCGAAGCGCGGGTCGGTCGTCGCCAGGTTGACGTGTGAGCGGCCGACGCCGGCCGGTGCGTTGGCCGGGGCGCCCGCGCGTACGGTCCCCGGGCTGGGCAGGGCGGTCGCGGCGAGGAGCGCCACGGCGGCCGCGCCGACGGCCAGGGGATGACGAAAACGGTGTGCCATCGGTGTCTACCTCTCTTGCTTTTCCTACAGTTCTGTGTCTGTCTACGTCTCTCAATCGCCCCGCGTGTGATGCGGTGGCGCGTGCGCCCTAGTCAGGCGTGCGTGGTCAGGACGATACGCGGGCCGTGGCCGCGAGCGTCGGTCGTGGAGGGCATGGGCCTGTGCCGCGTGGTCGGCGTGGCGTTGAGCCTGGCTAGGCGACCCGCCGCCAGACGACGCCCTCGGCGCTCTTGACGCGATCCAGATACACGCGGTACATGTGGTCCGTGGGGCCATGGGTCAGGGCGATCGCGCAGCGCTTGTTCCCGTGATGGAGGGCCACCGTCCAATCAGGGTCCTGCCGCAGCGCCACGATGCGCGCAACGACGGTGGCTTCGTCGGCGTCGCCATCGAACAGGGCCAGCGTTGTGGCGAGCGTCTGAGTCTGAGAGGGCATGAGCATGGGAGATCTCCGTGGGCTAGCCGGTGCACGCGCCGATCGACGCCTACCCCCGTAGTGTCGGCGCTGGTGCGGGGCGTGTCCATAGCCTAATGGTCCGCAGACACGGGCCGTCGTTGTCAACGCCAGTGAGATTTGACCCAGCAATCGCCAATGTAGCTTGACCCCCATTAGACCAGATGGCAAAGGCCTCGATCCGCATCTACCAGAGATGAGGGCGCACGCCAGGAACGAGCTACTTGAAAAAGATGGGTCAAGCCAAATTGGCGCAAATGGGTCAATTCTACGTCGCCGTGTACATCGTGGCAGGGATCGGCCACTGAGTACCCCCCATGTGGACGATCGGGTATGATCCGAAGTACGGTAGACTTTGCGTGACCGTGCGCCGATAGTAGAGCCATGGGACAGGCCTGATATATAAATAGCCGCATTTTTACGATGCGGGGGTGGCCGCGCAGCGGCCATGGGGGACTAGTGCAGGATTAAGGAGCTTACTTTGCAGTGCGACGAACAATCGACCGCAGTCGGCCCGTGGTTTGCCATCGGGGTCCCCTCTGGAGAGGCAGCCGCAGGCTTTGCTCACTGCAAACAGACCACTTTAAGACGACACTAGCAGTCTGTCGGAGAGAACGAAGCGATGGTTTGCATGACCGGGGGCCGCTGTCGAGGTGGGGCGTTCCGCCCATGGTCACGCGTGATCGACGTGTGGTTGCGGGCCGGACACGGCCGCAGATAATCACTGCGAACAGTGGACATAGGCTGACTCCTCCTTAATAACCTTTGGTGCTAGTTGAAACCGCCGCTTTTCTCGCGTCGTCGATGCTTTGATCTAGTATTTGTTGCACAGATGCCTGATGGGAGGCCGATGCAGGCTATCGAACAGGTCCTGACGACCCTGATTCGCCCGTGCGCGCACCATTTGACGCAATACAGAGGCATTGGGGCTACCTCCATCGCATCAAAGACGTTGGAGAGACTCCCCAACTAGCACCAAAGGTTAATAGACCGGGGACAGGGTATGGAAGCGCTTGAGATTGAAGGCCAAGCAGACCAAGAGCCACTCGCCAGCGGCGGTGGCCTCGCCACGCAACGAGAATTGGCGGAAGCCGAGTATCTCTGTGATGATGCCCAGCACGGGCTCAACGGTATGTTTGCGCGCGCCATAGATCGCTGTGCCCACCGCCGTTTTGAGCTTGTAGGCCATCTTGACCTGAGCGCTGGCGTCTTCCGGCGGTGGGTCGGGCGCTGGCGCGAAGCGCTCCTGCCAGCTTTGATGATGGGACTCCCGGCCGGTCGCGATGTAGGGTTCGATATCCCGGTCGGCGCACGCCTCCAACGTGGCTGGCCCCCAGTAGCCATGATCCAACGCCGCCGCGTCGGGCACCCCGAGCGCGGGGGGGATAGCCGCGAGTGTGGGCGCGGCTTCGTGCGTGTCGTTGGGATGGTTGGAGAGCGACGTGCCCACGATGAGCAGACTCCTCTGATCCACCGCGACCTGGGCATTGTAATCCTGGTCAAAACCCTGGTCGGTCGGGTTCTTCATGATGCGCGAATCCGGGTCGGTAAAGTTGTACTGATCTTTGGCCCGCGGACCGGGCATGGGCGGCGTGGGTGCGCGTCCACGCGGACGGTGCCCCGTCGCGCGCTCCGTTTCTGCGCGTTGCGCCACCTTCTCCTCATACGCCACCTGTTCCAGGGCCTCACGCTCCCGCGCCCGCTCCTCGATCACGGCCTTCGCCGCCGCCAGCCGTGCCAGGTGGTCTTCCCGCCGCGCGATTTCGTCGCTTACCACCAACCCATCCGGCCGTTCGCGCTCGTCCAGTCGCTCTGCCAGCGCGAACAACTCCTCCACCTCGGCCCGCAGGTGCGCTTCGAGTTCCATCAGGCGCTTGTAACTGACGGCTTTGCTCTTGGAGGCGTCGGCGTGGATCTTGGTCCCATCCAAGCTGATCGTGCCCAGCGTCAACACGCCCGCTTCCTGTGCCAGCAGCAGCACCTGCACGAACAACCCTTTGAGGTCGGGCAAAAAGGTGCGGCGGAAGGTGGCGATGGTGTCGTGGTCGGGGTGCCGGTTGCCCGCGATGTACCGGAACGGGATCGCCTCGTAGGTCGCGCGCTCCATCTTGCGCGAACTGAACACGCCCGTCGCATAGCCATAGAGGAGCAAAGCGAGCAGCACCTCCGGCGCATACGGCTCGCCGCCACGGGACCCGTAGCGGGCGTACAGGGCCGAGAGGTCGAGCAGGGCCACGCTGTCCACCACGAAGCAGGCCAAGTGTTCGGGCGGCAGACAGTCGCCCAGGCGCACCGTCAGGTCGCGCGCCGCCTCATAATCCACCGTCTTGAATGTTCTACTCATACTGACCAGTCTATCACCACCCATGGGCCGGAGAGCCCCGTTCTCTCCGACAAACTGCTAGCAGTCTGTCGGAGAGAACGAAGCAATGGTGTGCATAACCGGGGGCCGCTGTCGGGGTGGGGCGTTCCGCCTCTGGTCACGCGTGATCGACGCGTGGCTGCGGGCAGGACACGGCGGTGGA
>JAABUY010005764.1_pt1 | contig 12343 bp, 16 predicted proteins | sample 5560271 | NCBI WGS metagenome assembly JAABUY01 (sample SAMN10711886, study PRJNA513374) | rock metagenome | isolation source: Antarctica rocks | place: Antarctica: Victoria Land, University Valley
TCCGCGACCGACATGGCGCTGGTCTCGGGCATCGCGGGCGGCGCCGCCGCGAGCCAGCGCGCGCCCTTCGAGCAGTCCGGCTCCGGGCGCTGGCGCGTGCAGGCGCGCGCCCGGCGGCGCCTCCGCAACATGCATACAGGCGGCGATGCTGGGCACGTTGGGCCGTTGCTATGAGACAAAAGCCGGGCTGGTGAGCGAGTGTGGACACTGGAGCACCTCGTCAGCTTCTTGATGGCGAGACATGCACGGGCAAGGCGTGCCTCCTTGATACCTAGTGATACATTCATTCAACCTGCGCGTGGAGCCTGAGCACGCCGCCTGCAGGTGAACGTGCCGGGCGCGGACCTGGGCGAGATCCTGCCGGCCGCCCGGCTGCTGTCGCGCGCGACGCAGCTGACGCCGAGCGACTACGAGCGCGCCAAGGCGCTCTTCCTGGCGGGCGTCGACCGCGCCGGCCTGGCCGCCGACGTGCGCCCCCGGCATTGTGCGCTAGGTTACAGAGACACTACTGACCATGGCCTCAGGGACCTGGGCTTGTGCACTGCCATACACGGGCCGGCGCTTTCAAAGGTTCCAAAAGTGCACACAGCATGGGACTGCCCAATCATCATTGGTTTTGGTTGGTTTCTTTACAATGTTCTGGACACCATAGTTGCTGAATAGCTCCGGGCGAGCGCGGCCGCAGGAGCTGGGGAAGCAGCTGGAGGCGCTGGTGCAGGCGGCCAGCCCCTCTGTGGAGGCCGCCGGCGAGGCCGCGGTGTCGGCCGCCGCCGCGGCCGCGCCCCCGGGCGCGTCGGCCAGCAAGGCGAGCGGCGGCGCCGGCGCGGGCCGCGGCCCGCTGCCGGGCCTGCAGGACCTGCGCGGGCACTGGAGCGGCGCGTTTCAGGCGTACGGCGGCGGCGGCGGCGCGACCGCCGTCGACTTCAACCTGCGCGGCCGCGAGTGGCAGTGGGGCGCATACGAGCTCAGCCAGGCGCGCGCGCGCCCGCCGCGCGCGCCGGCCGGTCCCGCCTGTGCTGGCCGTTGCAAACGCAAGTCCGCGCATGTGGAATAGGTTGAGACCTGCGGCGAGCGCCAGCAGGAGGCGCAGCGGCCGGAGTGCGCGATTGCCGTGCCCGAGAGCTTGCCAGGGCGGCTGGCGTGAGAGCGCGCCCCGAGCAAGTCGGCGCCCGCGCAGGTGGTTGCCAACGGGACCAGCCACAGCGGCGAGGGCCTGAAGCTGGAGGAGGTGGCGCTGCGCGCCGGCGACGCGCAGCTGCTCGTGCGCGGCGCGCTGCTGGGCGCGGCGCAGGCGCGCGCGCGCGCCTCCCGGCGCTCCTCAGACGGCCCTCGCTGCGGCCGCGCGCTGCGCTGCGCAGAGCGCTGCGGCCTGCCCGCGCAGCTGCTTGACACCAGTGTGTGCGGCTGATCGGGCGCTGGTTTGGTGGCCTGCTGCGCGGCTCGGCTCGCTCGCGTGACTCATCCGAGGAAAGCTAAGCAGGCTGACTGTGCAACTGCGCGGCGCGGCGGGCCAGGATGCGACGGTGCTCCTGACGGACTTCCCGGTGGCGCTGCTGCAGCCGCTGTTCCGCGCCATGCCCGCGCTGGCGCACGCGGCGCCCGCGGCCAGCGCCGCAGGTGCGCGCCCCTGCGCACACACGCCCTTGCTCGGGTCAGCTCAAAGGGGGTGCAGGTCCGGGCGGAGGTGGTGTCACTCCAAGGGATCCGCAGCGCGGTCATAGCATCTCTGCCAGGCAAGCCACCGGGCAGGGGGTCACTCGCACGGCCCTCAGCTCTGTACCCGGATCGCGGCAGGCCCGGGCGGCGGCAGCAACAACAGCGCGCTGGGCGGCCTGGTGCCCTCCTTCGTGCGCAGCAGCGGCCTGCGCGCCAACCCCGGCGCATACACCGACTCCCCCGTCAACGGCCTGCTGTATGTCCGCGGGACTGTGGGTGCGCGGCCGCCTGCTCGCCCGGCGGGCCCGCGCCTGTTTGCTGCTCGCCTACCGACCAAACATGCGAGGCAGGTGGTTGGTGGCAAGCGCCCTGTGTGTATCACATCGTCAACCAAGCCAGATCACACCATCATACAGCGATTCCACCACCCGTGACCGCACAGAGGCATGGATGGTTGCATGCGCAGCACTGCCATGCCGTCACCGCTGTGTTGATGCTGGTGGCATTGTCAGTGCATCGCAGTCCACACTTTCTGTTTGTCTCCGTCTAGTCGCGGTGTCAGCACCGCATGTCGACTGTTCATATGTTGGCTCACAGCGCTCCGAGCATGCAGAGGTGCGGCCTGACGCGCGGTGCGGCCGGCGCGCGCGCAGGCGGCAGCGCGGAGGTGCCGGAGGGCGAGCTGGTGGTGCGGCTGTACGAGGGCGCGGTCGGCCCGACGCGGCTGGCGCAGGCGCAGGCGCGCGCCGCGCTGGACGCGCGGCAGCGCCTCACCTTCAGCGCGGACCTGGTGCCCGCCGAGGCCGGCCGCCACGCCGGCCACGTGCACGTCGCCGGCGGCCTGCCCCTGCGCCCCGCCCCGCCCGGCGCGCAAACTTCAAGCTCCCCTTCGGCCTCCTGCGGCCTCCGCTGATGAGGCATGCTGCGTGTGCTCGCTGCCTTGCGACGCGCACGCAGTCAAAGCGCTGCGAACTGCGCTGCACTGGTGCGCCTGCCTTCTGGACGCCCCAACAGCGGTGTTTGCTGGCTATACTGGGTTGCGTGCTTCATGGGCACTCCACCTCGCTCTCCAGCAGCTCATCGACACACCGTCCGTGAGACATGGCTCTTGGGTCTGGGTCTGTGCAGGGGCCCAGCTGCTGGAGCCGGTCTCCAGCGTGGGCGCGCCCTCGGCGGCAGCGCCCGGCCCAGAGGAGGGCGGCGACGCGGAGCAGCTGGACGTGAGCGTCAGCGTCAAGGACAGCGGCATGCGGCTGGTGGCGGCGCTGTCGCCGGACGTGCGGTGGGAGAGCGGCGCGGCTGAGGCGCGTGCCCTTCAGCGCTGCTGGCTGGCTCGGCCTTGCCTCTGGCATGTCCCTGTGCAAGCAACCGCGGGGCATGCTGGGAGCATGAAAGCTCCAATGTGCCCCAGCTGTGGGGTCACCTGCCGGGGCTGCTTGTGACATGCACAAGGGGAGGCACTGCCAGCAATGCACACGCTGTGCCTGCTGAGGGCCCAGCAGCTGGCTGCATGCGCATGATCAGGTTACCAAGTCTTGTCAAGGGCATAGTCAGCCCCCGGCCGAGCGCCTGCTGCCAGGGCGCCTCAGGGCGCGCGCCGGGGCGTGCAGGTGTCGCTGCGCGTGAGCGGCGACATCGCGCGGCTGCGCGTGGAGGGCGCCGCGCAGCTGGCCAAGGCGGCGCTGGTCTGCCCCTGGACGCGCTACCCCGTCTCCAACCTCTCCGCCACCGTGCGCCTGGCGGACAACGCGCTCAAGGTCCGCCCCCTGACCCTAATTCCAAGGGTTTGGTGGCATGCCACAACCTGTGGGCTTTACTCACCTGGCTCTATGCGGGCATATATCATTAACTGTGCGACGCAGAAACTCCTGTGCTGGGGCGGCAGCGCTGGCCTGAGCAGGGGCGGGCACGTGCGGGACCAACTGCGGCGGTTGGTAGCCCCGAGCGCCCCTGCTGCCGCAGTGTCTGACCGTCGAGCCGCGCCGGGCGCAGGTGGAGGCGCTGGACGCGCACGTGGGCCGCCGCGGCCGCATCCGCGTGAAGGGCCACCTGCCGCTGACGGCGCCCGCGCACGCGCCGCCGCCGCCGTATGGCGGCGAGCCCGGCGCCGGCGGCAAGCCCGGCAAGGACGCGCCGCCCGGCGGCGGCGGCGGCTGCATCGGCGTGGAGGCGCACGGGCTGGAGCTGCGCGTGCGCAACGTCTACACCGGTGCGCGGCCGCCGCTTTGATCATACCCTTGGCGTGGCAGATGTGTGCTGGACGCAGCGCGAGCAAGGCAGGGGCCAGAGCCAGTCGTGTGTAGGCGGTGGGTCGCAGTGCGCGCATGTCGAGCGGCCGCGTTGCTGCAGACGACACGCAGCACCATGTGCCGGCACCGCGGCGACGCGCCGGCGCGCGCCCGGGCGCGCGCAGGCCTGTTCGATGCGTCGCTCAAGGTGCGGCACAGCGTGGCGGAGCCGGTGGTCGGCGGCAGCGTGCGCCTGTCGCGCGGCGTGGCGCTGCTGCAGCCGCAGGCGCCGCCCGCGCCCGACGGCGGCGCCGCCGCCACCGCGCGCGAGGCGCGGCGCCTGCTGCCGGCCTTCTCCGCGCTCGCGCGCCGCGACAGCCTCTCCCGCTCGCTCTCCCGCCTCGAGCTGCTGCAGCCGGTGCGCAGCCGCCGGCCGCAGAGCCATCATTCCAGCACGCTGGGGGCTGTTGGGCGCTGTTGCAGGCCTTGGGCCGCGCGTTGCATGACCCGCCCGCATGCCTGACTCACGAGGCGGGCCTGCCTGACGGGCACCATGACGTCCGGCGTGCTGCCTGCCGCCACCTGATCAGCAGCAGAGCAGGTCTGTGTTCGGGACCACAGTCGGCGGCAACGGCGCGCCGGGCAGGGCGAGGCGCAGGCGGGCGCGGCGGCGGCGGTGGGCCTGCGCGGCCTGCGCATCTCGCTGGGCCCGGAGCTGCGCGCGGTGTACCCGGTCGTGCTCAACATGGGCCTCGCGGGCGACGTGGAGCTCAGCGGCGCGGCCGCGCCGGGCCGCCTGCGCGTGGCCGGCACGCTGCACCTGGACGGCGGCGAGGCGCGCGCTTTGCATGCTCTGCTGGCCCGAAGTGAGCCATGCAAAAGCAGCCAGCGCGATGCAGAGCTGTCCTATCGGGTGGGCGGAAGTCATACTTGATCTCCCGCGCTTGGCGGGCGAAGTACACGCAAGCGGCTGCAAAGCGGAGCGCGCGTCCTGGTCGCACCTCCCACAGAAGCGCCAAAATTACCAGAATTCAACCACAATGGCTGCCGGCCTTGCACGCGCCGTGTGGCTGAGGCGCCAGCCTCCGCTCTGCTTGCCTCCCTTCTGTCCGGTGGCGACCGGACGCTGCTCGCGGCGGCCAGGTGAACCTGGTGGCCACGCAGCTGGTGCTCGAGCGCGACTACCCCAACCGCCTCGTCTTTGACCCTGCGCACGGCCTGGACCCCACGCTGCACCTGTCCCTGCGCGGCGCCCAGGCGCGCCCCGCCACCGCCCGGCGCCCGTCAGCACGCGCGGGCGGCCGTGCCGGCCCGCGCATCTTCGTTGGACGAGTGCCCTGGCCAGCACCTGGTCTCCACCACTGCCGGTGTCGGCCTCGCTGGAGCTGACGGGGGTGTCCTGCGGGCGCAGGTGCGCGCGGTGGTGCAGGGCCGCGCCTCCGCCTGGCAGAAGCACCTCATCCTCACGCCCACCACGCCGGGCGCCAGCGAGGCGGTGCGCCGCTCGTTGCTGGGCGCCACACGGTGTGTGTGAGCCTGCCGGGTCGTGCGGTGCCCGTGCACCGCCACCGCTGACGGGCTAGCAGCTGCGTGAAGTGGCGGCCCAAGTGCTCGGGCCGCTGTTTGCGGCCGCCCTCACGGCAGAGCGCTGCAGTCCTTGCTACGTACAAGTGCTCAGACAGCCTGCTCAGACCAGCCCGACCAGGCCAGGAAGCCTGTTCAGGCATGTGAGTGTTCAGCGCGCGGGCGCGGCAGGGCGAGGCGCTGGAGGCGGCCGAGGCGGCGCGCCTGTTTGAGGGCCAGCTGGCCGGCGCGCTGGTGGCGGAGGACGGGCAGCTGGCGCTGAGCACGCTGGCCGCCAGCGCCGCGCACGGCTTCATGCCGCGCATCCAGACGCAGGGGCAGCTGGGGCAGGCGCGCTGGCGCTTTGTCTCCGCGCCCTCCATCCCCGGTGCGCGCCCTCCCCACGCACCCTGCGCCGCCCACCCTGCGCTGGGCGTGGGTGACCCGCAGTTTGCGCCCGTTGAGAGCTTGGCTGTCAAGCTGTCACGCCCTCACAGCCAGGATGCGGGCGCGTGCCACATATTGATGCAGCACAGAGCGCTCCGCATCGACAGGACGGGCTGCTGGCGATCAGGGTCCCTCTAACAAGGCTCACGCGGCGTCTGCGCGCAGGGCTGCTGTCGCTAGACCCCAGCAGCGACCCGAGCTCGCTGCTGGCGTCGCTCACCATGGGCACCGAGGTGGAGGTGCAGTTTGGCAAGTCGCTGCAGGCGCGCCGCCCGGCCGCTCAGGAAAGGGAAGCAGGACGGTGCAAACCAACAATCAAATTTAAGGAGACTTGCACTATTTGGAAGGACATTTCTCCTCGAAAATATAACTGAGAAAGGTCCTACTGCACTGCGCTTCCATGCAGACCGCCCGTGTCGCTGCAAGCGGGCCGCGATGCCAAGCATGGAGCCGGGCCGCGGCGTGCGCAGGCGGCCATGGCGCGCAAGCTGCGCGACTCGGACATCGCGACCCAGTGGACGCTCAACTACCAGCTCACCAGCCGCCTGCGCATGCAGTTCACGCTGGCGTCCGCGTCGCCCTACCCCCGCACGCTGCTCTGCCAGTACTCGACTGGCGAGACGCCCCCGCCGCCCATGCCGCGCTGAGGGCCCGCGCAGTGCTTCTGCATCGGGCCTGACAGGCACGCCCGCGGCACCATGGGGGTGGTACGCTGCTAACAAGGGCATGCTAGCTTGACCAGGGGCTGGCTCGGGCAGTCCGCAGGGCTTGCATGGAACGCATGCACGGTGCTGCACACTCCGAAGTTGCCTCGCATCCCCCACCGCACGCCAGGTCCAAGTGCTGAATCTGGTGTCAAATTTTTGAAAGACATGTGTGAACTCTTGGGGGGTCCCTGCCAGCAATGCGCATTATTTATTCAGCTACGCGCAGTTTGACTTGTAGCGCGTTGCAGTGACGGGGTGTGTTGTCCATGCACATGACGAGGTGCGCTGTGATGCATCTACCGCAGCATTGCCAAAAGAATGCTGCCCAAGACTAAGAAGGCCAGTGAGGTGTAGATGATGTATCTCTTGGCGTGCTTGTACTCGCAATATGCTCTGGGCGGCCAGAGCATCCTGGATTGAATGACGAGGGCGAGGGGTGTAGCCTAGCAGTCTGCTGCCTTTTGCAGACAACTGGCTCCCTTGTAACAGTGTGACGCCCTGTATAAAATGCATACAAGGTGTCCCTGGTCCTGCATTTGTGGAGACACTTACAGATAGGCGTAGCGTGATCAGTTGCAGACAGCTTCCGGCCCAAAATCTTTCCTTACTGTACCAATATCCTCGGCACGCTCCCTTCCCGCCCTGGTGCAAACAGCACCACACTAGCGCTGAAAGCACGGAACTGCCGTCAGCGTGCGCGGCTGCCGGGCTCCGCCTGGCGCTCCTGGCTGCCGCGCCGCTTGCTGGGCACACTGGAGCCAATCATAATGCGCAGCGCCAGATCCACCGCCTGCTCCCCGTGCCCGCCATGTAACTCCAGCATCCTATCATTGACGCTGAGTCTGTGTGTCGCCTGACGCTGGTGGCTGAAGACTCCAGCACTGGCACTGGCAGGTTTGCTCCCTCATACCTTGCCTGCATTGGAGTGTTCCTTGTTGCGTGCTGGCACTCACCACGCACGTCAGCCCAGTGCTTGCTGACAATGCACAGAGTCCAAATGCCGCTCACCTGTTTGTCGCCCTGGCCGAGCGGCGCCGTCGCCGGACCCACAGCCGGAGGCTCCTCGTGGCTGTGGGCGGCCGGCGACGCGCCCGACGCAGCGCCCTCCTCCGCCTCGGCGCCCGCCGTGGCGGGCGCGGCGCTCGGCGCGCGCGCCAGCCGCGCGCGCTCCAGCTGCCGCTGCTCATAGATCGGCTGCCAGTAGATGATGTCCAGCTGGCCGCTAAAGTCCTCGACGAGCGCGCTGCAGCTGCGGCCCCGGGTGGCAATGATGTAAGCATAGCTGCGGCACTGCTCCATGCCTGTGACTCTTATGCAGGAGCGGCTGCAGCAAGACCATGACCCTTGCACAGCACAGCTGGACGATAACTTCATGTCTATACAGGGAGCGCGAACTGCGTCATGCCTTTGTCATGCCTGGGACAAAGAGCTCGGCTGTGGGCCTCAGCAGGCCGAGGCGGGACGCACGCACCTGTCCACCCAGTCGCCGTCGTTGACGTACACGACGTCGTCGATGCGCCGGATGACCGGCTTGTGGATGTGGCCACAGATGACGCCGTCCACGCCCAGGCGCTTGGCCTCGTTCGCCAGCGCCTCCTCATAGCGGCCGACCATCTCGATCGCGAACTTGCTCTGCGTCCAGCGCGGCAATCACGCCGTGCATGTGCTGCAGCCGGTCGGCCGGCTTGCCGAGCACCGCGCGCGCATCCGCCATCGCAAGCAGCATGCACACCATGTCTTCCACTTGCGCCCGTGGGCACGTCCCAGAAACTGATGCGCGCAGGTGTGCATGGGCGCACGTTGCCGTTGACGTGCGCCGCGAGGGACCAGTACGGCAGCCGCAGGAAGCGCCGCGTTGCCTTTATCAAGATGTTGAGGTTGACAAACTGCACACGCGCCGTTCGGCACAGCAAGGCTCAGCGCCGCGCGGCCCAGCAGGCGCGGCTCTTTTATGCCACGCCTCGCAGAGGCGGCGGGACGGGTGGCCAGGGCAGGTCACCTGGTCATAGACCCAGTCACCGAGCGCGCGCGTCAGCGCGCTGCTCAGGTGCACCGAGGTGTCACACCTGCGAGTCGGCCGATCAGGCTGAGCAGCAGCGCCCACGCCCGCGGTTTCTGCTGCCCGAGTCCGCAGGCAGCGCGGGCAGCAGCGCCGGGGCCGCGCGCGGTGGCGCACCGGTCGCCGTGGAGGACCAGAAAGCGGCGGCCGTCCGCGCACGTGTGCATGGTCTCCTGGACGACCTGCAGGCCGGGCGCGCCTCGAGCGTGGGCCGGAGGCGCGCTCCGGCGCGCGGCAGGGGCGCGCAGCAGCGGCAGAGCCACGGCAGGGGTAGCGCGGGGCGCCGCACCTCAACATTTCCAAAGGCGACGGCCTCATCGGTGAGGTACGCGCGCGCCGCCTCGTCATGGTTGCCGGGCACCTGCAAGAATAGCCTGTTCGCACCAGCGACAGCATCCAAGCGTGCGCACGTTGAAACCAGCGTCGTCAAGTGACTCGGTCCAGTGGGTCAGCCGGAGTGGGCTCTTGTGTAACCAAGCACGGGCTGCATAATGAGCACGGGCTGCACAACAAGCGGCGTAGCCATCAGACACTGCTAGGAGCGGTGCATACTCACGTAGCATATGCGCGTCCCCCTCTTTGCCTGCACAGCTGCCCCGCGGTCAGAGGCGCCTCTGCACTCCTTTGCCTTGACAACCCAGCGCTGCGGGCGCTTACCAGCTCATACAGCTGGTGCAGGACCTGCGAGTGCGACTCTGGCCAGTACCTGGCGCGGGCAGCCGAGTGCTGTCAGCCACCGTGCGCGGCGCCCGCGTCCGCCGGCTCCGGCGTGGCCAGGCCGGGGGAGCCCAGGCCGCCCACCAGTTGGTCTTCAGCTTCCAGCCGTCAAGGATATCGCCGACCAGGTAGAGCGTGTCCGCCTGGACCTGCGGCGCGGCAGGCCATGGCCTGGCTGCCTGCTGCAGGCGGCGCAGTTACGCGCGCTCGCTCGCAGCCTCCTGCGCACACGCACCGTCTGTAGGAAGTCCAGCAGGGTGTCGGCCTGCGACTGCGGCGTGCCGAGGTGCAGGTCGGAGATGAACACGCTGCGGAAGCGCAGCGCCTGGCCCAGGTGCGCGGCGCCCGGCGGCGCGGCCTGCGCCAGGGCGCCCGCGGGGTGCGCGGCCGCGGCTCTGAGGCTGCGCGTGCGTTTACGGGCTGGCTGCTGCGTGAGCTGGTGCGCAAGCGCTCCGGGGTGGCGCGCTGTGAGGCATAGGTCTATCAGCATGCTGTCGTGCGCACGCACACCATGTCAAGCGCAAGCGATGGCAAGGCAAGGCAGGTTGCTGCCTAGGCAGAGAATATACTATCGATCGGGACAATCCGCATTGGCCCTGTGACGAACGAGAGACTGCGCAATGCGTTGGCAGATCGACGACAACGAGCTCAACAGTATACACTCTGCACGGGATAGCAAGGCAGATGGTACTAAAGCCTGTAACAGCCAAGTAGGGCTTCATTTGAATTCAGGCCCTGGCCGCGGTGCAATGATCCGATCATCCAATGATCTCATTACACTCTCATGTCACCGCGATCGTCATTCGCTGGGAGTAACGCAATGCCGCAGGCAGGCAAACAGGCCCGGCGCGTCTTCGGCGCCCCGACCGTGCGCGAGCTGCTTGGCGTACTGCGCGGCAGCCTCGCGCCTCTGCAGCGCGCGCAGGAACGCGCCACAATCCAGGCTGCCGTCCTTGTCCGAAAAGAGCGAAAACACGATGTCAACCTGCGTGCAGGCGGCACAGGTCACTGTCACGCCGAGCAGACCTCTCCAACCTAGCAGCTTGCACCGGCGTCTCGAGCAGGTCTGCGCGAGCAGAGCCTGAGCAGCCGCCTTGCATGATGTTCTCAACCCACCCACGCTTGAGCGGAGCCAATTGGCGAGGCTGGGCCAGGCCATACGCCACCCCCCGAAAGCAGCAGCACGCGCAGTCCTCATCAAACTAGGCCCTAAACACCAGGCGGTCAGTAAGAGGACTGAAAGGGACTGGGCTCCGGGGGCCACCTGCTCCTCGGTCAGCCCAGCAGCCCCGGCCAGGCGCGTGGCGCGCTGCAGGTCGGCGCGGCGCACGCCGGCGCTGCACACGACCGCCAGCATCTCCAGCGCGGTCGCCAGTCGGTGGCCGCCGCGCCGCCGCAGCGTGGCCCACGCCTCGAACGCGTCGCGGGACACCTGCGCGCCGCGCCCGCCCCTGCCAACTCAGCCATCCCGCTGCTCCGTTCAAGCGTCACTCAGCTCATGCCAGCACCTGCTCCCTACAGGCGCTCCGCAGAGCGCGTGCCGTCGAGCACGCTGCTCACTGACAAAAGGAGAGCAGGAGGCGCCGCGCCTTGCAGCCGGCCAGCGCGGGCGGCAGCCGGTCCACGCGCGCCAGGTACTCGTCGACCTGGGTCAGCGGCACGGCCGCCACGAGGCTGTGCGCGAAAGCCCGCCCTGACACCCAGCCCTGCGCCAGCGCACAGGCGGATGCGAGGATGACTGCGCGGCCACGGCGCCGCGGCTGGCTGGGGCCAGGCGTGCAGAGGGAAGCGCGCGGTTGAGAAGCGGCTCAGGTCGCACACTCGGGGGGCAGGCACGCCGGCGCACCTGGCCCTCGGGGTCGTAGTGGCAGTACTCCAAGCGCACGAGCTCGACGTGCAGCGCCTCGATGAAGTCGTCAAAGTGCCGCAGGTCGAGCTCCGCGCGCCCGTCCGGTCCGAAGAAGGTGGTCATCAGCCCGCCGCTCGCCTCCCTGGCGCCCGGCCGGCGCGGCGCGCGTGGCTGGCCCGGCGGCGGCGGGGGGCAGCCAGCAGGAACGGGCAAGGAAGGCAGCAAGGTAACGAAAGGAAAAGGCTCTGAGATCACGCACCCGCTGGTGCACCCAGGCGCGCTGGGTGAAGAGCTGATGACAGCACGCAATGCCCTGGCTAGGGCCAGGGCGCGCAAAAGCGCCAGGGGGCAGGGCCCCGCGCCTGAGCCCGGTGCGCGACACGTGGCTGACGCGGCGCAGGCGGCGCCGCAGCGCGCCCGTCACGGCCGCGAACTCGGCCCGGGAGATCGTGGCGTTGGCGTCCTCGTCCAGCACGGCAAACACCGTCGCGACGTCCTGGCCCTCGCCAGGGTGAGGGCCTCCGCGAGCGCGCGCCAAGGCGGCGGGAGGCAAGGGGCCTGCTCGAGCGGCGTCTGCCAGGCGCGCACCTCCGGAAGGATAGCCAGGAAGGACATGACCAGCAAGAACTCCTCGTAGCTGCGCGCCCCAGCAGCCTCAGGGTTGCAACCAGTGAACGGTGACAGTCAGCGTGTTTGCACACAAGTTGACAGGCCTGCCGCGCCTGATGAGCCCGTCGCCGTCCAGGTCGAACTGCGCGAAGAACGGGCTGGCGGGCTGCGGCGCGCGCGCCGCGGCCTTCTCGCCCGCCAGCGCGCCCGCGCGCTCCGGGCCCTCGTCGTGCGGGTACGTCGAGGTGAGCGCGTACATCAGGTCCTCCGCGCGCATGAGCCTGCTCGCCCGGCGCACCGAGTCAGTTGTTTGGCCAGGAGCGGGCCCCACCAGCCAAGCAGAGTGCTGCGCGCCCGGCGGCCCCACCGCGCGCCACTTGGGTCCTGGCCGCTGGCAAAGTAGTCAAAGACCTTGTCCGGCGAGGACAGCTCGCGCAGGCGCTTCTCGTACGCGAAGAACACGCGCTTCTTGCGCTCGGGCGACAGCAGCTGGAAGGGCTGCAGGTGC
>JAABUY010005768.1_pt1 | contig 12337 bp, 9 predicted proteins | sample 5560271 | NCBI WGS metagenome assembly JAABUY01 (sample SAMN10711886, study PRJNA513374) | rock metagenome | isolation source: Antarctica rocks | place: Antarctica: Victoria Land, University Valley
CTCATATGGTGGTTGAGAGTTGCCTCCCTTTAGCCCCACCCTCTGAGCGCGCTGGCTGTCGGCCTGCCGCTGTGCTGGTTCATCCAGTGTTGAGGATTGCTGTCTCCCTGCAGGCTGCAGAGGGCGCACCCCTCCAGATGTGCTGTCTGTCGTACTGCCGCTGTGCTGGCTCGTCCAGTGGTCAAAGGACTGTCTCTGTGCCCCCCTCAGCCCGCCTTTCGAGCCTGCTGTTGCTAGAGGGCCTGCACTGCTGGCCACGCAAAAGTGGCGCCTGTAAGCACTTGGAGAGAGTCGCCCGTGTCGCCCTGAAGCAGCAGCGCGCCGGCTCAGATGCCACCATATGCAGTGCAGGCCGCAGACCCTGGAGCGCGGGCGGAGGCGCCAGGGGCGGCTGCGTTAGGCACGCCGCCGGTGGCCCCCCTCGGCGACCACACCATGTGAGCCTGTGTGCGGCAGCAGAGGTGGGCGTGCCGCAGCGCGCGCGCGCACCAGCTCGTTACGTCTGAGGTGAGGCAGCGGCTTCATGGCGGCGAACCGCGTCCGCCTCTTACGCGGCGCTGGGTGCTGCAGCAAGCGAGCGACAGGTGATGGCGATGCGCGCTGCAGGCAGGCCACGGCTGCATGCCTGGCAGGGACGAGTGAATTCTGCTGGAAACTCTTGGTCTGCACTTATATTTATGGCCAGGCTATGTAGGAGACAACTTTGTGTGCGGCGTGCGCGGAGGGCAGGTAGGGCACAAGAGTTGGTTACCGCGCGCATGCGAGCAAGGCAGCAAAAGCACACACTAGGTCCGGCACCAACTGTTGGTCGCCCAAGCAGGCACGTCTGGTCAGCGCGCGGCTGAACCTAGCAGGTCCGCGGGCAGTCAAGGGCGCCGGGGCCTTCTACAGACTTTCCCCGGACATCAGCGGGGGACACCACCTCAGACCTCACCCTCCAGGCCCCGCAGCCTCGCTCCCGCGCCCCCCGGGCGCGCTAAGGCGGCCGCACACGGCGCCTCCAAAACAGCAGCTACCCCCGCACATGCAAGCAAGCAGCCTAGAAACTGGGCGCCCGCTGCCTGCCTGCTCGGTCCATCCTCACATCATGACGGCCCGGGGAGTGCTGTAGGCGGCAGCCCACATGCCAGGATGGGAGCCCTCCCCAAGCTTTAAAAACAGCACTTCGTCAGCGCGGCGAGCCTGCAGCCCAAGAGAGGCAAAAGAGGCGACGGCCGCCTTCATGCTTGCGAGCGCAGCATGCAAGCGCGGGCACTTCACCAGGCGCGCCCTATCAGCTAGGCCTCTGCAAATCGACTCACTCCCCTGCACTCAACAAAACAGACAATCGCACTGTCTCGCCTAGCCGCACGGGCGAGCGCGCCGGCGCCTACTTGCCAGTAACGGCGATGCCGTACGGCGCCACCTCGAGGCCCTTGGGCGCAACGGCCGTGCCGGTCGGCACAATGGCGATCAGCGTCGGCTGCACGTTGAGGCCCCTGGGCCAGACCGCGGCGCCCTGCGGGTTGATCAGGATGACGGCGGGGTTGATGTTCACGCCAATGGGCAGCACTTGGGCGCCCCGGACGGAGATGTTGATGATCTGCGGCACGAAGTTGACACCTGGCCGGCCGGGCGCGCGTCAGGCGCGTGCGCCAGGGCGGTACGCTCTGCAGCCGCAGCTTCGGCGGGGCCGCACCCACGACCGTGGCCGCAGCGCCGATGAGGTCCTGGCTGATGAGGCACGGCGCGTAGTTGAAGAAGACTGCGGCCGCGCGCGCGCGTCAGCCGCGCCGCGCAGGTGGGGCAGGCGCTCGGGCCTGCGCTGGCAGGCAGGCGGCGGGCGGGGGCGCGCGCGCGACGCAGGCGGGCGCGCACTTGAGCTCAGGCTGGCGCCCGTGAAGTTCTGCTGCGCCGCGTTGGGGTCCTGCGCCTGCGCCTGGAAGCTGGGCCCGCCCTTGCGCGAGAGCGCGGAGCTGGCAGAGCTGGCGGCGGCCTGCTTGGTGGCTGCGCGCGCGCGGGGCGGGCCTCGGGGACCGCAGTGTGCGACCGAAACAGCGCGTGCGGGCCGGGGCTCGGGGTTGCAGCGTGCGACCTACAGAGCGTGCGGGCCGGGCCGGCGCGGCGGAGGCGTTGCGCGCCAGCGCGGGCGCACCAGAGGGGTCGCCGGACATGAACGCGAGCGGGTCGCGGATGATGGGCAGGTCGGGGAAGGCAGAGCCGGGCGCGGCCAGCGCGTCCACGATGGCCTTGAGCTGCGAGTGCGTCTCCTGCTGGAAGCTCGCCATTGCGCCCTTGGCGCCGTCCACGCTGCCCTCCTGCGCGGCGCAGCGCGGCGCTCGAGGCGGGCCGCCTCGCGGCGCCGGGTGTGGGGGCCCGGCCGCGGCACGGCGCGCGCGCGCACCCTGTTAACAAGCACGTGCGCCATGACGTTCGCCCACGCGCCCAGGCCGGTGCCCACAGCGCCCGGCTGGGAGCCGTGGCCTGCTGCGCTGTCGGCGTGCGCGCCGCCAGCGCAGAGGAGCGCCAGCACCAGCGCCGTGCAGCACCTGCCAGCACCATATAACAAGATTCAGGCCACAAGATTCAGGCCGGGTGTCCCACCTGGCCACACAGACCAGAGTGCACCCGGCCCACAGGCACGCTGGCTGGCCAGCCGCCCGTCCTAGCAAGCACCCGCCCGCTTGCAGCCGTGGCATGCTACACCTAGCCGGCCGGACGACCCTGTCAAGCGGGCCACTGCGGGCACGGAGGCGCACCCGACAGCCGTGCCCCGCTGCATGCTGGCAAGTGTATCCCAACTAGAGCTCTTGAACGGGCTTGAAAGCAGGCACCTTGGGCCCAAAAAGTGTCGGAGGCTGTACAAATTCGAAAAGGTCAGAGCTCTGCTGGGCTAGTTATGGCCCCATTTGGGAGCACGCAACAGTTGGGATCAGGGGTCCCGTCCAACCCTGAGCGCCCCAGCGCCCAGTACGGAGAGGCTGGGCTCATCTCAGCAACCTGCTGATTGTCGAGCAGAAGTTTGGCAGAGTCACTTTGCCCGACCTCCTCAGCCACTCGCTTCCCGACGCACCGAGACGCCGCGCAGCGCAGGCCCGCCTGATAGCTGACAGGCTCACCCCTGCCGTGCAGCACAGCTCCAGGATGAACAGGTGTGCCACGGGGCCTGCCTGCGTGCTGGGCGCATGCGCGCACTGCAGTGCGTGCCAGGGTTGTCCTGTGCATTGAGTGCGGGGGCCCCGCCCTGTAGCAGCCTGCCCGCGACCTATGGCCGCTGGGGGCGCACAGGGTGCTGCTCGCCTGCCTGGCCTTCGCCGCGGTGTGCGCGCGCGCCGCGGGCGACACCCCGGTCCCCGTGGGCCATGTCTCCCAGCTCATGGCCGGCGAGCCGGGCCCCGTGGACTACAAGGACTACGCGTCGCTGCTGGCGCCCGCCATGCTGCTCGCGCACGGCGACTGGGCTGTGCGTGCCGCGCGCGCCTCGAGCACCCTGCTGCCCTCCTGTGCGTCGGCAATGCCCTGCCCGGCACTGAGCGCGCGGCGCCGCTGCGCGCGCAGACCGCGGACCAGGCCATTGCGCAGCTGTTCTCGCAGATTGGGCAGGAGATTGAGAGCGTGTACCGCGTGATTACGGGCCAGTCCAAGCCCCAGTTCACAATCAACCCGCCCCAGCTGTTCAACAACGGCGCCACCAACGTGTCCACCACCCTGGTGCGCGCCCGGACTGCCCGGCGGCGGCTGAAGCGGACGCTCCAGGAAGCAGGCCGCACAGTCGCGCACTGGGCAGCAGCTGGGGTGGTCGTCAGCCTCCAGCACCCCGTTGGGCCTTGCTCTGCGGCACTGTGCCCGCTTGTGTGGCAACTCTGCTGTGCCTGCTGGCTGGGGCGCGGGGGCGCCAGGCGCGCACACGGCGGCCCCACCCCGCTCACTCACAGGCGGGCACTGACAGTCGCACGTGTGCGCCAGGCGGGCGCGCAAGGCCTGGCGGTCGGCATCAACTACAACCCCTGCGTGATCAGCGTGAGCACGCGCGGCGCGGACGTCACCGCCGCCGGCATCAACGTCCAGCCCAATGTGCGCCCGCGGGGACACCTGCGTGCCCGCACGTGCCCGCGCGCCAGTGGGCGCCGCCTGCCTGGCGCCCGAGCTCTGTCGCTGCGGCGCCTGCGACTCTGCCCTGTCCACGCCCTGGTGAGCCATGCACCCAGTCAGAGGCAGCATTCTCACCAACCTGTGTGTGGCGCGCAGGTGATTGAGGTGCTGGCGGAGGGCGCTGCAGGTGCTCCCTGCCCTCCCCACCTCTCACCAGCGCTGTGTAATGAACTGCGTTAAAGTGAGCAGCCGCACGGTCGCCCCTTCGGTGTGGCTTGCGCGCTGCACTACTGACATGTGCTTGTGCACGCGCCAGTGTGGCCCTGGGCCGTCAACATCCAGCCGGTGAGCAGCCCTCTGCTCCGGCAGCTCTGCATGCGCACGCATGCCCTACAGGTCGCGTTCAAGCGCACGTCTCCGTGCGGCTGACGCGGCAAGTGGCGCGCCCGCAGGCGCTCATCTACGTGAACCCCTGGGGCGTTAATGTGTCGCCGGAGGGCGCGACCATCACGCCCGCGCTCATCGCCATCGCGCCCACGGCCGTCTCCGTCGGCCAGGTCGGCAAGGAGGTGCAGACTGTCGGCATCGCTGTGCCGCCGCCCTAGAGCGGCGGTGGCAGCTGCTGGGGCAGGACGGCGAGAGTGCATGCGAGCGGTTTTGTAGGGGCGCCCCGGCGCGGGGCACTTGGCAGGCAACGCACCTACAAGCTCGGCGACGGGAGGGCAGGGTGCTGGAGGGCCGCGGCGCGGCGCCTCTGAAGTGACCATGACGGCTGTGCTTTGGAGAGTTTCGCTCGGTGTTTGTGGGTGCTTGGGCAGCGGGGGCAGAGCATTGTCGTGTGAGTGCAATTTTGACTGCACTTTTGCTGACCAGCGCTGCTCCCATGGCAGCGTTCCCTGGTCTCCTAGGAGTAGAGCCGGGCGAGTGCAGGGCAAGTTGATGAAGCCCGCCTTTGTTGTGTGCGGGACTGCGGCGCGGATAGCAGGTCTTTGTCTCTGCTAAAGGTAGTCCGGCCGCTCCTGCGACGTAGCGTTTAATTCGTGCTGTGTTAGCACTTGCTGAACGGCGGGCGCGGTGCGGTGTGGCGGACTGTGGCTTGTTAGGCGAAGGCGATGCAGCTGCATCAGCGCGCCGTTTTGCAGCAAGGGCACGCATGCACCATGCCTTTGCTGCCGCAACTTGCTTGTTGGGGCGAACCAGGGGCTGCAGTCCCCCGGCTAGGAGCTTCTCCCCGCGCATGCTTCCCCACAGCATCTGGAAGCGTGCAAGTGAAAGTGGGGGCACAGAGCTGGCGGAGCTGTCTTTTCTTTCTCCCGTGCGTGTGTGCAAAGAAGACTGTTCGCTCCGACCACGCTTGTAACACCCCTCCCCACTGCCGCACGCCTCTCTTTCTACACCAGCTGTTTACCACTGTGTTTGGCCACAAAGCAAGCAAGACAACTACACTGCTTGGCCACAAAGCGATCAAGAGTTGCGTATGTGTGGACTCCTGGGCAAGATGGCCCGAGGCAGCTGGATGATGTTATTGTATAGGACAATGCCCTGCAAGAGGGTAACTCCTAAGAGAAGGGCGAGCCGCCTCCTGCCTCGCCTGGTCTCTGGAGGGCAGTGGGCGGAGGCGCGCCCAGAGGCTGTGTCACCATGGTGCGCCTTTGCGATGGAGACATTCCTGCGCTTGCGGCAGCACACGCGCGGGGTGCAGTTGCACCTGCGCTTGTAGCCACGCACAGCCTTATCGGGGCGTTGCGGCTATTTGGGAGGAACGTGTTAGAGCACTCTGAGGCGAAGGCCAAGGCCTGAAGGCCGGCACTGACCGTTTACGTGTGCGCGCGCGGCAGCCGTCCCAGAAGACGTTCAAGATTAAGCGCGTGCTGGCGAAGAAGGCGAAGCAGAACCGGCCCATCCCGCAGTGGATTCGCTTCCGGACCAACAACAAGATCAGGCGCGCCGCTGCTCAGGCTGAGGGTCTGGGACGGGGCCAGCGCGCGGAGCTCCGTGCGCAGGCGTCAGCTGGGCTGTTGGCGTAGAGAGTTCTCTGCGCAAGCTGGCCTGGCGGCTCCACTGGTTGCGATGCTGCAGAGTGCAGGCGCTCCGGAAGTGCAGACTTTGATGTAGTGCGGCTGTGTTGGTTGCTCTTTGTAGTGGGCCTAGCTCAAACAGGGCTAGTTTCAAAAGTCGAGGCTGCGTGACCGCTCTGTGCGCGTTGAGCACATGGGTGTGCGCTACAGTTCACCGCCTGAAACTAGGATATATAGTTTTCCAGGACCATACCTGTGACAATTTTGTGCTTGTGAGTTGGTGGTGACATGGGCATTCTGCCGGCGCCAGGTACAACGCAAAGCGGCGTCACTGGCGGCGCACGAAGCTGGGCTTGTAGGCAGCCCGGCGGGGGTGGCGGCGGGTGGCGTAGCCTATTGCAGCAGTCGGCGTTCAGCAGGCTGTGCTCCTAGGCACGGCGAGGGTGGCGCTGGTGTGAACATGTGTCTGAGGCAAGGTGCCAAACTCTGATAGTAGGGCACAGCGTCGAACCAGGCATGGCGCGCTTGCTAGCATGAGAGTCACTGTAACAGGTCACATGTGCTATTTGAAGCACTGGCACTCAGTCCCTGCAGGGCGTAGCATGCAGGCTGCACATTCTTTCCCCACCCTCCACGCCCCAAACTCGCTGCTCACCGCGCGGTCTGATGTACAGGGTACACGCACACAGGGGCATCCGTTCTCGCGCACCCGCCAGCAGGCACCGCAGGCAAGGCCCCGCTGCGCTACAGGCGCGCTGAGACAGGCATTCACCGCTGCCTGACTTCACCCCTCAGTTACCCCACCCCCTTAGTCCAGGTATATCCTGTGGATCTGCCGCGGCTGCAGCGCCTTGCGGCACGTCGGGCAGCGCCTGCTCGCCTTGACGGAGGCCTTCAGGCAGGCGTCGCAGAACACGTGCCTGCGCGCGGCGGCGCCCGTCGGCATGCGCCAGCGCTCGCCCGCCGGCAGCCCGGCGCGCGCGCCAACCCTGACACTAGGCAGGCCCCGGGGGGAGGGCCGCGCACCCGCAGGGCCCGCACGCCATCTGCACCATGGGCTCCAGGCATATCGCACACTTGGCATCAGGCTTGGCGAGCGGCGGCGGCGCCTGCGGCGCGGAGAAGGGCAGCGGCAGCAGGCGCGCGCGCTTGCCGGCGGGCTCCGCGCGCGTCACCAGCATGTCGTCCTCGGGCGAGCCTTGCGTGAGGTCCACCACCACGTGGCTCGCTCCTGCATTCTGTGCGCACAGGCCCGGCGAAAGGTGTCAGGCCGAGGGTGTCCGGGCACAGGGACGACCATGTCGTAGCGCTCCAGGCAGCGGTTCACACGTACCGCGGCAGGCCTGCGGGGCCCGCCGGACGTGCGCGCGTTGCCAGCTGGGCTGGCCGCCGGCGCGGTGCGCCTCCGGCCTGCGCCGCCCGCGCGAGCTCGTGTGGGATCTGCGACGCCTGCCGCGCCGCGCTCTTGACTGCGCGCGCCGCTGCACTGGCGCACCTGGCCGCAAGGCGCCGCTACCGCTCCGCCTTGGCTTTGGTGCTGGCTGACGTGAAGGACCCTGCCGGCCGCGTGCGCGCGCCAGTGAGCCCGGGTCCGAGGTGCGGAAAGCGCGCGTGATACCAGGAGGCTCAGCAGGCAGGCAGCCCGCTGCGCACCGCCTCCTCGTCGCTGTCTAGGCATATCACTTCGCCGGCGTGCTGCGCGGGGGGCGGCGCAGCGCGCCCGCTCATATGTCGCCTACTGTGCCGTCCGCTGGCTGCGCCAGTGTTCCACAAGCACAAGCTGTTCTCTGACCTCCGCTCCTCTCGTGCATCGGTGCGTGGCGGTGACCTGCTCGTCAACCACACCACCTCTCCCCTCTGGTAAGCCTAATTTGGATAACAAGAGCCGAGAGGCCGCCTTCAGCCAGGCCAGATAAGGGCGGTGTCCTGCAACCTTAGGTGCCCCACAGACGCTGGCAAGAGCGCATATTGCGCGCTGGGGCGGGGAGGGCAGGCGTGCTTTGGTCGCAATGAGCGCACCGCTGGCATTCCGGGCCAGCGTGGCAGACGCGCGCTGCCTCTGCTCGCCGGTGGGTCTTTGCTTGGCCATGCGAGGGGCTTTGACCTTGGAATGGCCGCGCTAAGCTGATATGGCGCGCAGTAGCGCGCTCGCGAGCCCCCGCAAACAGAGGAGGGTTGCTGACTGGAGCCTGCTGCGCAGGTCGCGCGGCCCTGTGCGACTGCACGGCCGCTGTCGCTGCTGGTGGATAACAGAGTCGCGGTGCGCCCCTGTTCGACACGCTTTACGCTGCTCGACAAAGCAGACCTGCGCGGACTGCAGTCGGCCTGATACTGGTCGACGTGCGCGCAGCTGCGCTTCCAGCGCTTTGGCCGCAAGAAGCAGCCGTTTTATCGGTTGGTGGCCATTGACTCGCGGGAGCGGCGCGACGGGAGGCCCCTGGAGGTCCGCCCCCACCCTCTACTGCACCTTCATGCCCCCAGTGCTGCAACCCTTGCGTGACCGTAGTCCAGTGCAAGCCCCCGCTCACGTTGCCGCGACCGCCCGGCAGCGGCTGGGCTACTACGACCCGCTGCGCAAGGAGACCAACCTGAACGCGCCGGCGATACAAAAGTGGCTGGAGGTCGGCGCACAGCCGAGCGAGACGGTCGGGAACCTGCTGCGGCGCGCGATGATCATCGAGACGGCCGCGCCGAAGCGCTACCAGCAGCCGCAGAAGGCTGAGGGCGAGGAGAGGGGCAGGAAGAGCAAGAAGTGAGCGCGGGCGCCGAGCACGCAAGGCCTCTGCGCTGCTGCGCAGGGGCCGCTGGCGCGGGGTGTGTGGGGGCGCGGCCATTGCGCCGCCCTGTCAGCGGAGTCGTGACCGCTGCACTACAAGCTTGCTGCTGTACTGGGTACGGGGTTGTCTTTGCCAGGCGCTGGACCGTGATCACTCTGTAATACGCTGGCTCAGGGGCCTGGGAAGAATGCCAGACCATAAGCTCCAGAGTCCTGCTCCTAGATGAGCAGAGCCTTGCCACACCCCAGGCACTCACTGCTCTCAGCCAAACTCAAGTGCCACCTGCATCAGAAGAGACAGCACAACTCTCAGCGCCCTCATCATCATACCGCTGTGCGTGCAAGGCTGGGGGGCTGTTGGCCCTTTCCCCCCTCAGCGCATTGCTGCTCGGCTAACCGCTTACACACGCTGCTGGGAAGAACTGCCTTGACAGGCTCAGCGCAAGGGGAGCGAGGTGTGCGCAGCACAGATAGAGGGCGCAGAGCCTTGCGATGCGCGACGCTGATGCCTGCATGGAGCCGTGAGGCGGGCTGACGCGTAGGAGCCAGGACGGTGGGCTGCCAGGGCAGCTGCCGCTCCAGCCCGTGCGCCACTGCCCGGGGCCCTGGCCGCCTGTGTGAGCCGTGCACGCAGCGCTGCTGCGCCTGGCGGGGAGGGCGCGGCGCCAGGGCGGCACTGCCAGCCCGTTCTTTGTTCGGGCGCGCCCCAGCCCGCTGCGCGGCCAGGCGCTCGGCGGCTGCCGGCCGCCATGAGCAGCGAGAGCGCGCCGCGGCCGACAGGGGCGCCGTCGGCGCCAGGCCAGGTGCGGCCGTGCCCCACTCGGCGCCCGGCGCCTGCCCGCCCGCACCGCGCCGCGCCGCGCAGGCTTGCCGCCGGCGGCCGGCGCCCTGCCTGGGCTGACGCCCGCTGCCGCGCGCGCTCGCCGCCCAGGCGCCGGCCTGGCCGGCGGGGCGGGGCGGGCGGCGGGCGGCGGGCGCGCGCGCGGCCTCCCCCGAGCTGGCGGCTCCTCCCTTCCAGGCCTGGGCCTACCTCGCGCGCAACGAGGTCGCCGACGAGCCCGACGGTGCGGCCGGCGTAAGCTGCCCGCAGTCAGCAACCCACGGGCTGTGCATGTGGCCGCCCGCACAGCGCAGAGGCGTCAGGACCCGTGCATGGACACTGAGGTCGGTAGTTGTGTTATGCGAGCACCGGCTGCCCGGCCTGCCACTGCGCCAGCCGAGCGCGCGCCTGCGCAGGGCGAGCGGGCGCCGTTCGTGGCGACGAAGGCACGGCCGGCCACGGCGGCGCTTCTGACGACGCCAGGCAGGCTCACGATGAGCGCACTGAGGCGGCGCCCGCGCAGTGCGCTGCGGCGGCGGCGGCTGACCCGGCGCTGGGTGAGCATGCGGGCGTGGGTGCGCACCCGTCACCGCACCTCAGGGGCGGGCTGTGTGGCCTGGGGCGCATCAGGGTGGCGGAACGCCGCGGCTCGTGCCGTCCGACCTCACTGGTGATACGAGGGGGCCGCTGCAGCCAGCAGCCAGTGTGGAATCCAGGTCTTCAAGGGGCAATGGCTGTCCATGTCCCGGCGGTGCAGATGCAGAGGTGGCTGCAGGAGGGCTGCGGACGGCACGGCTGGTGTGGGCGCAGCGCGTGCTGCTCTGCTGCAGCCATGAGGCCGGGCGCGGCCGCCGCAGGGCCGGGTCCGGCGCCCTCAGGCGGCGCGCCGGGCGCCTGCGATGCCGCGCTGGCCGCGTACGGCAGCCGCTTCTGCATGCGCTGCCTGACGTACGGCTGCCTCACGCACCCGGGCCCGCACCCCAGGCGCGGCCCTGCCCGGCGGGCACCTGCGCATGCGGGGCGGTGTCAGGCGCGCGAGCGTGCAGAGGTCAGCGTCCCGGCAGCCGCGCAGGCAGCGCAAGCGGCCGCCGCCGCTGCCGGCGCGCGAGGGCGCGGCGCCCTGCGGCCCCGGCTGCTGGCGCGGCGGCGCCGGAGCGCGCAGCGCGGCGGGCGGTCCCGCGGCGGCGGCGCCCGGCGACGCCCAGGCAGCGCCGCCGCGTGCTGCTGACGCGTGCGCCGATGGTGCGGGCGCCTGCTGCCGACTGCCCCGCGGGCTCCCAGGAGGCTCTCATGCGGGCGTCTGCAGCGTCAGCTGAGCCCTGATTCGGAACATTATAGGCGTGGCATGCTGGCCTTGCCGTCGAGCGGGGTGCGCCGGCGCGAGGCGTCGCCAGGCCTGACGCTGCGCGGCCTGTGCGCGAGCAGGCCGGGCGGCCGGCACAGCGAGCCCTGCCGCAAGCGGTACCAGCCGGGCCGCAGCCGGCAGCGCGCCCGCGCTGCAGCCCGCCGGCGGCGACGCCCCCGGCGCGCCCTGGACGGCGCTCGAGGAGGGCCTGCTGGCGCGCGGCCTGGCCGCGTTTGGGCCAGACGCCTGCCGCCTGGCGCTGTTGGTGCCCGGCCGCGGCTGCGCGGACGTGCGCGCACGGCTGGGAGCAGGCGGCCTGGACGCCCCGCCAGACGAGGCGCGAGGGGCCGGCGGCGCGGCAGCCGCAGGGGCGCGCGCGCTGCGCGCGCCCGCGGCGGCGGCGGCGGCGGCGGCGGCGGCGGCGGCGGCGGCGCGCGGCGGCGCCAGCCGGCGCAAGCCGCGCGAGGCGCCGCGCCGCAAGCACGCGGCTGCCAAGCAGGTGCGCCCGCCGAACTGGCGATGTGCTGCAGGGCATGCGTTGGGGTGGGGCGCCCATGCCGCGTCTGCCCTCCGGTCGCCGCCTGGGGCCATCATGCGCTCGACCCTCCGGCCTTGCTCAGCAGCGTCGCCCCAGCCCGCTACTCCATCCCGCGGCAGGTGGTGGCGACGCGGCTGCGCCACGACCGCGCGCTGGCGTGGCCGGCGTACAGCCCCTGCACGTGCGCGGGTGCGTGCGGGCCGGCTTGCGCCTGCCTGGCCGCGGAGCACTTCTGCCACAAGTTCTGCGCGTGCGGCGTAGCATGCGCCAGCCGCTGGCGCGGCTGCGACTGCCGCAGCGGCTGCCGCACGCGCCACTGCCCCTGCGTCGCCGCCGGTGCGCGCGCCGCCCCCGCCGCCCGCCGCAGGCCGCCGGCCGCGCTCGCGCCTGCAGGGCCGCGGCCGGCGGCGCGTCGCGCGCGCGTGCGGCCGCGGCAGGCGCTCAACGGCGCGTGCGCTGCCCGCGCTTTAGATTAGGGTGAAGTAATCCTACCCTACCCTGTGTTGCGCCCAGGAGGGTGATGGGCGGCGTGCGGGCGCAGGCATGGAGTGCGACCCGGACCTGTGCCGCGGCTGCGCGGGCGGGGCGGGCGCGGCGGGCGCGCCCGCGCCGGCCGCCGCCGAGGCCGAGCGCGGCGCGCCGGCGTGCGGCAACATGCGCCTGCGCCTGCGCCAGCACAAGCGCGTGGCCATGGGCGTCTCCGACATCGCCGGCTGGGGCGCCTTCCTGCTGGTGCAGCCGCCTCTTGAGCGCCTGATGCCGCGGCGCC
>JAABUY010005770.1_pt1 | contig 12329 bp, 9 predicted proteins | sample 5560271 | NCBI WGS metagenome assembly JAABUY01 (sample SAMN10711886, study PRJNA513374) | rock metagenome | isolation source: Antarctica rocks | place: Antarctica: Victoria Land, University Valley
CCGCGCTGAGCACGCGCAGCGGCGACGCCAGCATCTGCACGTGCATGTGCACCTCCAGGCCGTAGTACGGCGAGGCCCTGCGCGCGCGCGCGCGCCCTGTCAAAATGCTACGCGTGGACCGCGGCGCCGCTCTTTCAGTGCGCGCGCGTGCGCCCACCTGTAGAGAGCGAGGTCGAGCGCGGCCTCGTACGGCGGCCCCAGCGGGTTGGCCAGCATGCTCTTCAGGAACGCTCCGTCCTCGCAGCCCTCTGTCGCGATGAGGTGCAAGTTGTACCGGGGCGGCAGCTCGGCCACAAACACGCGCGCGTGTGCGTCCTGGAGCAGGTCGGTGCCTGCGCCCGGTGGCGGCGGGCCTCGCGGCAGCGCGGCGGCCTGTCCCGGGGGGTGCATGGCCGGGCAGCGCGCGCGCCTGCGTGCGGTGCGGCGCCGCACCGCGCCGCCAGCACAAGCAGCGCGGCAGGAAGAGACCCGCGCATCGCCGCCGCGCCCCTGAGCGCCTCCTGCCCCCTGGCTCCACCTAGGCTGCCGACGCGCCGCTCCGCACGCGCCGCGCTTGGCGGGCTGGGCGCCTCGCGTTTGCTGAGAGCGTCAGCCTGCCTGCTGCAGAGCCGGGCGCGCTCGTCGCACACGCGCAGCAGCCTCTGCTCGGCGAGGCGGGAGCTTGGCGCGCCTCCAGAGCCGGGGGCTCCGCACACAGTGCCGGATCCTGAGGCTGGATGCTTGCTTGGGCGGGCCGTAAGAGGAGCTCACGCCCTCCTTATGGAATAGAGCAAGGGCTGCTCGCAGCGTCGCGCTCGCGTACGTTGCGCAGTGCATCCTACGCCCATCGCGCTCCCGCTTCGGCTTCACTCGCTGTGGGGTAGGTCTGGTTTTAAAATCCAGTAACGCTTGCACGGGCGCCAGCGCGAGAGGTCTGTCCATGGCTTGGGCGCAGGGCGCCAACACATGTAGTGGACGGGCGTTTGCAGGGAGTGCTGAGGCAGCAAGTGAGGTGCGAGCTCTGGGATTGAGGGAGACCCGCAGCGACGGCCCACCAAGGTGACGCCCGCAAAGCTGAGAAGGGACGCGGTATTCCCGCCGCCGCCCCAAACTGGGCAGCACAGATAGCAGGCCGCGTGATCAGCATACATCAGCGAAATGACCTGCGCGAGCGCCGCGCGCCCGACACAGTGCAGCCACGGCCGAGCTCAGCAAGATCCGCGCAAGCTCTGACGGTCCCGACACAGAGCAGGTGCTGGCGCAGGCTGTCCAAACGTCCCACACAGCACTGCTGCGCCAAGGCGCATGGCTGGGTGGCAAAACAAAGGCAGCATCGCACTGTGTGCTAGCTTGACAACGAGATGATCTGAAACTGCACTGCTCAATAGAGCTACAATCCTCGAGCCCTGACCCTGTGTGATCCCGATCACCGCATGACGCTGCTTGCGCCCTGATCAGCAGCCCAGGTGCTGTCGCATCGGAAGGAGGCGTTTCACAACAGACGACAGATCGGCTGCCTGCGCCAAGCAATCGCTCCACGCCAGACACAAGCATGAGGTGCGGCGCGCCTGGATTGTTTGGTGCAGTGCACGTGTAGCGCACGACCGCAGGAGAGCGCTCCAGGCGAGTTTGCATGCACCGCCCAAAAAGGGAGCAGCCTGACAGGAGCGGTGCTGCGCAGGCCGGAGCGCGCAGCGGCCGCCGTCTTTGCTGGCCTGTCGTGCCTACTGAGCGCAGGACGCGCTGGAGCATCGGACGACCCTGCCGGTGCGGCCCACGCTGGGGTTGTGCTGCGCAGGCGCTCGGGCTCCCGGCACGGCTCGGCGCTTGGTGTCTCGCTTGCCTGCACCGGCTCGGGCTCCTGGCCGCGCGGCGCTCCTTTGGGAGGAACCCATCTGCCGCGCAGCAGGCTCAGCTCGCCGCCCTGCTGCAGGGGCCCCGGCTGGCTTGAGCCTGGAGCGCCTGGCTGCAGTGCCAACATACGTCCTGAGCGGCGTCGAGGCCCGCTGGCTGCACACCCAGCAGGTGCTCGCCCTTCCCAGCTGAGTCACAGTCACACGCCCCTCAACCAAACCTGCCGGCAATTCCATGAAGGCAAGCGGCCGGGCCCTGCTTGCATGCAATGCGCGCCAGCCTGCCCCGCATGCTAGTTTCCAGGCTCACCCTTGTGGAGCACATGGCGGGCCTCAGCAGCGTGCGCGCACGGCGCGCGCAGGTCCTGTCGACGGTGCACCTGCAGGCCGAGCGCGTCTACCCGCCCAAGCCCACGTCCAAGCTGGTGCACGACGCGCACAGGCGGCACAACTACGACCACGAGGTGGACTATGAGGACGTCGTGACGCAGCGCTACTACTCGCTGACGGTCGCCTGGGAGCGCCTCCTGCACCACATCGCGCACGACGTCGACATGGACGACGACGACTTTGCCTTCATCTTCGAGGACGACATCGCGCTGCACGAGGACCTGGCGCCCGAGAACGCGACGGAGGCCATCCTGCACGGCATGGAGCTCGCGCGCGCGGACGGCCTGCTCTACCTGGGCGCGTGCGACTTTGACTGCGCGCCGTGGCGGGGCGCCGACCACTGGGTCGGCGGCGTCCGCTTTGAAAAGTGCGCCAGCCACTGCACGCACGCGATGGCGATCACGAAGGGCAAGGCCGCCACGCTGATGCAGGAGCTGCACGTGAGCGTGCTGACAGAGCTGTACGTGCACGGCGACGGCGTGCGCAAGGCGGCCTTCATCATCGACCAGCAGCTGAAGATGTACTCCCAGCACCACAACGGCACCTGGACCGTGGGCACCAACTTCTTCTCGCCCCAGGACGAGTGGCGCATGTTCGCGTTTGGCGCGTTTTACCAGGACAAGCTGACCGCGCACTCGACCATCCTCACGCGCCGGCGCAGCCTGCGCACCTTGCTCGCGTGGGGGTGACCGCACTGCCTCACCGGCCTGGGTGCGCAGGGGGGCGCATGTGAGGAGGGGCCTGCTCCAGCCGCTCTTGTCGTGTGGGGGCGCGGCTCAGTGTAGGCTGTCGTGTGAAGGGCTGCACCACGTCGGCGGGTTGTTTGACTCGCCTGCGGCACCGCAGCTTGTAACAGCCTTTTGTCTCCGAGCCGCCCCCGTCGCACAGCGTGCTGCATAAGCACAGTGGGCACCCAGAAACCCGCTGGGCTGCGGCTGTAGCAGTGCCTGTTGCTGGTCATCAGCACGGGTCTGGCGTATCGCGCCGTGGCAGACGGGCCTTGTGACAGAGGGCACGCCCCCGACCGCGCGTGTGCGCTGCAGCGCGGCCGGACGCCCGCCTGTGGCGCCGTGCTCCCGCGCCCGCACCTTTATTCAATCGATGAATGCAGCCGCTGTGAGCCGTCAGACCACGCGCTTGAGCGCCCAGACCCTCTCAGGCTGCAAACGCGCCGATTGCTTGCAACTTTATTATGCCGCCCCCGGGCCCCACCTGCCAGAGCAAAGGGTGGGGGTTCCTGGGATGCTGGCCGCTCTAGGCTCGTCACTTTGCGCTGGTGCGCAGCGCTGCAGCTCACGCACTCTCCGCACTCTTGTGCTCGCGCAGGACAACGAGCTGCCTATGCAGCCTGTTACGCCAGTGGGTGCCCGGCCGTGCAGTTTGCACACAGGACTGCAGATCACAGCCGGGAGGTGTCTGGCTACAGCGTGGGGCGCTCAAGGTGCCGGTGCCCGAGCGATGTCGGTGGTGGCGGTGCGCATGCGGAACCGGGGGTGTGCAGGCAAGTCTTGCGCGGTGGAACTGCACTCCTGGTGCCGGCAGTCAGGTGGACTGATCAATTTGAAATTGTAAATCAGCTTTGTAAATCAAGCTAGGTCAGTTGAGAGCTTGTCGTCTCAGCCTGCCTTAGCACAAGTAGAGCGCAAACAGTGCAAGGCTGAGCGGCGCGTGTCTGCCGACCGAGGTCTTTACAGTCGGAGAAAACCAACAGCCGCGTGAGTCCGCTCGCGCCACGCGCACAAGCGTCAGAACCCACGAGCACAGCGCGCTGCGCCCGTGCGCAAGTGCAACGGCGACGTGATGTCCCGGCCGCCGGCGGTGCGGCTGGACGAGCTCCCCGCAGAGGTGTGAGCGCGCGCAGTCCCAGCTTGGCACACACCCTGCGCGCACGGGACCGCGCGAGGGGCAGGCGCTGCCCGGCCGGTGCAGGTCCTCCAGGCGTGCGCGGGCCACCTCAACAAATACGACCGTTACGGCGACGACCGGGCCTTCCGCCTCGCCTCGACGCAGGCTCTCGCTCTGCAGCTGGTGTGCAGGTGCGCGCTGCGTGCTCAGGTCCGCCGCGACGCCCAGGGAAGGAGCTGCGCTCACGGCGCGCGCCGCGCAACAGGCGGTTTCGGGAGGCGCTGAGCAAGCCGTACTGGGCCACGCTGCACGCGGACCTCGCTGCCAGGCTGTTGCGGGCGCTGGGGCAGCTCAGTGCGCCCCGCCCTCCCGGTCGCGTCCGCGCTCACAGGCTCCCCCGGAGGCTCTGGCCCAGAGCGCCGCGTTCCTGGCGCGCGCGCCGACGCCCGCCGGCGCGGCAGGCACGCCTGCAGGAGCCTGCGCCTGGCGGTGGCTCCAGGTGCAGGGCGCGGCCGTGACGCGCGTGTCCGGCGTGGCGGCGGTCCACGGGAACGCGGAGCGGCTGTCGCTGCTGCTGCTCTGCCTGCCCGCGCTGGAGCGCCTCTGCTCGCTGCAGCTGGCGCCGCACCCCGACGCCGCTCCAGCCGCCGCGCGGGCTTCCCTGGTCGGCGTCGCGCGCGCCTTGGGTCGCTGCGCGCGCCTGCGGCAGCTGGACGTGCGGTTCTGCCTGGATGACAAGCCGGGCCACCAGCTCCCGGACGCGCTGGGGGGCCTGCTGGCGGACGCGCGCGCGCTGGAGGAGCTCACCCTCAAGCTGGAGTACCGCGAGCCCCACCGGCGCGAGGGGCCGGCCCCCGCGCGTGTATCAGCCTTGGTGACGGGCTTGGCCGGTCTCTCTTAGCTCCGCGCGCTGACCCTGGACCTGCCACACACCAGCATGGACGCCCCGCTGCCCGCCTGCCTGTCGCGCCTCGCGCAGCTGACCTCCCTGCGCCTGTCCGGCATCGGCGCGCTCCGCTGCGCGCCCGGCTGGGCGCGCCTGCCGGCGCTCGCGCGCCTGGAGCTTGAGGAGTGCGTGTTTGCCTCGGGCGACGGCGAGGATGTGCTGCCGGGCATGGGCGCGCTGGCGGCCCTGACCGGCCTGCATGTCACGCGCTGCCCCAGCCTGCGGGTGCTCCCTGCGTCCCTCTGGCGGCTCACGCGGCTGCGCAGCCTGTCCCACAACTGCAAGAGCATGCACGGCGTGGCGCGCGCCGCGCTGCCTGTCGCGGGCCTGCCCGCGGGCGGCGCGCCCTGCTTTGCGTCTCTGACACACCTGACTCTGGCGGGGCACAACCTGCAGGCCTTCCCGCCGGGCGTCCTGCCCATGAGACGTTTGAAGCGCCTTGACCTGTCCTGCAGCTGCTTCAGCGAGGTGCCCCAGGGCATAACCATGCTCACCGCCTTGGAGGCGCTGCACCTCGGGCGGCACAGTGCGGATTGGAGGGAGATCGGGGGCGACATTGATGCCCGCGCCCTGGGCAACCTGTCGCGCTTTCCAAACCTTGGACGTGCTGCAGTTCGAGAACTGCAGCGTGCAGTTCTGCCCGGGCATGGAGGCTGCGGCTTCTCACGCCCGCCTGCGGCTGCTGCTGCTCTGCTTCTCGTTTGCCGCCCGCGGCTCGTCGTGCCTGGCGTTCCCGGGCTGTGCGCACAGCCTGCTGCAGCGCGCGCGCACGGGCGTGCTCTTCCTGGCAGGCTACGACATAGACGGCGCGGGGCGGCGGGATGCCCGCGACTTCTGCGCGGCCCTGCAGGCCGTGGGTTTCCCGTTGAGTGACGCAGGAGACACCGACGAGGAGTAGCGCGTAGGCGGTGCGCGTGTGCTAGGCTGGGCCTTGCCTGTAGCCTGTGTGAGGGGCGGCGGGGCCTGAACGGTCTGACTGTCTGATGCGGCGGTTCGACAGCCGGCGCCTGCTGCTCCAGACGCCTGTGTGGAGTCTAAGTCAAGGCGGTCTGCGTGCAAACCAGGGAGCAGGCCATGAGCCCGCCATGCTCGGCTGCTGGCAGGCACTGAAATCGATGCACAATAGTTTCACGAGAGTTTCATGCACAATAGTTTCATGCACAATAGTTTCTGTGCAAGCAGGCTTGCCCTTCAGGGGACATTCAAGTGGGCTGGCATACATGATGATGTGCATGCATGTGTTGGTCACACCACATGTGGCTTGCCCACTGTGCAAGGCTTGCCCACTCATCCCATTGGGGCAACGCGCAACACAGCTCAGGGACCCCGTCCGAGAGAGTAGTGCTGTCCGCCTGTGGACGGGCGGCGCCGCGGAGACACCTGCCTGAGGCCGCATGACGCCCCGGCTGGGCAGCGCGCTGCTGCCGGCAGCAGACGCGCTCCGCGCGAGCCTGCTCCAGGACGTGGAAACGCCCGGCGCAGACGCACAGGGCGGCGATGCAGAGCGCCAGGCGCTCGTTGCCGCGCGGGACAGCGACCCGGCGCCGCCGCGGCGCCTGCAGTCCGGGCTGTTCGACGTCTCTGGGCGCCAGGCGCGGCACGGCCGGGGCGCCGGCGGAAGCCGCGCATCTTGCAGTCTAGCGGCCGAGCCTGAGGCGGCGGGCCGCGCCGCAGACGGTGGCGCAGCTGCGCCAGCGCGTGGAGAGGATGTCGCACGCAGAGTCCTGCGACTTTGCCCTCAAGGTGCGGCCCCCGGGACACCCGCGCGCCGCCGGCGCCGCGCCGCGGCCCCAGGGCGGCGCCCGCGCAGGACACGGACGTGGAGCGCGAGGTGCGCACGCGGCGCGGCGGCAGCCGCATAGCGAGCGTGCAGACGTGGCGCTTGCTGCTCGTGCTGCTGATCGGGCTCGCCATGGGCGCGCTGTCCCTGCTGGTCAACCTGGCGGCCTCCGCGCTGACGCTGCTGCGCTTCCGCCTGGCCGACACGCTCATCCAGGCGACAGGCGGGCGCCTGGCGCCCGCCCTCCCTGCTGGCCCCCCGCGCGTGCAGCGCACCGCTTCAGGCGAGCGGGCTGCGCCAGGCGCGCTCGCGGCGCCGCTCCTCGCGTTCGTGGGTCTGGCCGCAGCTTACGGCGCGGCCGCCGGCGCGGTGGTCATCTTCGGCGCGCCGCAGGCGGCGGGGTCGGGGCTGGCGGAGATGAGGTGCGGCGCCGCCGCTGTAAGCCCCGTCGCGCGGAGCAGCTCCCTGCGCTGGGCGGCCAGCGGTGCCAGTGCGCCGCGGCGCAGGGCGTACTTCAACGGCGTGCACGTCAGCGGGCTGCTGACGCTCCGGACCATGGTCGCCAAGCTGGTCAGCGCCGTCTGTGTGCTGTCCGCGGGCCTGGTGGCGGAGGGTGCGGCCCTACTCGCCCCCCGCGGCGCGCTGCGCGGCGCTCGCCTCGAAAAGGAGGCGCGAGCGGCTCGCGCGCGCAGGCGAGTCCCCGTTCGTGCACGTGGGCGGCATCGTGGGCGGCGCCCTGGCCGGCCTGGGGTCCAGGCGCGCCCGCCATGCGAGCGGCAATGCGGCTCGCGCTCTGGAGGCGCGCGCTGCAGCGCGGGCGCCCGCGCAGGTCCGTCGCGCAGGCGACCAAGGGCCGCTGGCAGGCCGAGCTGCCGCGGCGCTTTGGGGGCTGGTTCCGTGACGAGGCGGTGCGTGCGGCCCGGCCCTGCTGCGCGCGCCGCACGCCATGCGGCGTGGAGCCCAGCGCTCGTGTGCGCGCACGCAGGAGCACCGCGACATGATCGCCGTCGGGGCGGCCTCAGGTGGACGCCCCGCCCGCCATGCCGCCCCTGCCTGGCCGGCGCGCGCGCGTGCAACGACGCGCTACGCGCGCCGCCGGCAGGGCTCGCGGTCGCGTTCGTGGCGCCGCTCGCCGGCGTGCTGCTCATCGTGGAGCAGAGCGCCGCCAACCTGGCCGAGGCGGTGTACTGGCGCGCGCTGCTGGCGGCCGCGGCCGCCGTGCTGGCGCTCAACGTCCTGGCGGCGGCGTATGAGGAGGGGCCCGGCTTCTGGGACGCGCGGTGCGCGCGCGCGCGCGCGCCAGCCCGGCCGTCGTGCGCCGCGCGCGAGGCGAGCGAGGGCCCCGGCGCGCGCAGGCTGCTGTTCACGTTCGCGCCATCCGCCGCGCCCGCGCTGGCAGCGTACCGCGTGCGGCTGTGGGAGCTGCCGGCGTTCGCCGCGGCGGGCGCGCTGCTGGGCGCGGCCGCCGCGCTGTGCGTGGCCGTCAACGTCAACGTCGTGCACGCCGCGCGCCAGCGCTGGGCCCCGCCGGCCGCGCGCTTCAGGCGCGCCTTGGGCTTGCAGTCGCGCGCGCGCTGCGACAGGCCGCGCCTGAGCACCAACCTCAGGCGCACACACCACATGCGCCCTGCACAGGGGCCGCGTGTGCAGAGCTTACCCAGCCTGCACCTGCCCGAGGGGGCCCATGTCACGCCTGAGCGCGCGCGCGGCGCAGGCGGCTGGCGGAGGTGGTGCTGCTGGCGGCGGCGACGGCGGGCCTGTGGCTGGGCCTGTGCTACGCGTCGCCGTGCGCGGCCACGCCGCCGCCGGCCCGCCAGGCCGCGCTCGCGCCGGCGGCCATCCCCACTTCGTTGCTCTCGTTCGGCGAGTACAGCCTGTACCCGCAGCTCTGGTGCCCGCGCGGCGAGTACAGCGTGCACGGCCAGGCGCGCCCGCCGCGCGCCCGCCCAGTGCCCCTTACCTACCCCGGGTTTGACGCGCGGGCGCGGCGCGCAGCTCTTCTTCGCGCCGACGCGGCTGACGCTGCGGCGCGCGACGGGCGTGGACGCCAGCAGCGCGGCCGGCGCGGCGGACGCCGACACGCTGTTCGACCCGCGCGCCCTGGCCCTGTGCGCGCCCGGGCCGGCCGCTGCTCGCACCGCGCGCCGCGCCCCGCCTCACACGCGCGCGGGGTTCGCGCCCGCAGGTATGCTGTCGCGACGACGCTGATGCTGACGGCCACCTACGGGGCAGGTGCCGGCCCTGCTGCCCGCCATGACGCGCGCCGCCGGCGCCGCGCTCGGCGCCGATGCGCGCCTCCCGCGCGCAGGCGCCTCGCTGGGCGTCGTGACGCCGACGCTGCAGGTGGGCGCGGTCGCCGGCCTGCTCGTCTGCCATGCGGTGCGCGCGGCGGCGCGCGCGGCCGGCTACGCGGGCGCGCCGGCCTCGCTGCCGGTGTATGGCGTGGTCGGAGCTGGCGCGGCCTTGTCCGGCTGCCTTCGCTACCGGGCCACTGCGGTGCTGATTGCCGTGGAGGCGACGGGCGCTTGGTCGCTCGTCTTGCCGGTTGTGATTGCCGTCTTCTTTGCCGAGCTGGCAGCGGACAGGCTTAGCACGGGCCTATTCGACGCCTACCTACATCTCGCCTGCATGCCCGTCCTGGCCGACCCGGTGGCGGCGCCGGCCGTCGCGCACGAGCGCCTGGACGTCAGCGGCGTCATGGCGGCCGGCGTGCGCGCGCTGCCGCCGGTGGTGGCCGTCGCCGACGCGGCTGCCGCGCTCGCTGACACGGCATTCTCGGCGCGCCCGAGCGCTTTCTGCCGGAGGAACGGCACTGCCTGCGCGCGGCGCGCTGACGCGGGCGCGCCGCGGCAGACGTTCCCCGTCACGGACGAGCCCGAGGCGGCCGCGCGCCCGGGCGCCGATTTTTGCGTGCTGGGCACCGTGGAGCGGCGCACGCTGCTCACGCTGCTGGCGCACCGCGTGGGCCTGGTGGCCGGCCCCGGCGGCGCCGCGCGCCTGCCGGCGGACGACGCCGGGTGGGAGGCGCTGTCGCGGGCGCTGGAGCCGCGGCCGCCCGGGGCGGACGCCGCAGCGGACCAGGCCGCCGTGCTGGGCGGCTTGGGCACGGGCGACCGGCGCGCCTGGCTGGACCTGCGGCCCTTCATGGCGCGCGCGCCGCTGCTGGTGCCGGCCGGCGCGTCGCTGACGCGCGCGCTGCTGCTCTTCCGCGGCCTGGGCCTGCGCCACCTGCTGGTCGCGCCGGAGCACCCGCGCGCGGTCGGCCTCGTCACGCGCGCGGACCTGACGCTGGAGAACGCGCAGCTGGCGATGGCGACGCGGCGGCCCACCGCCGCGTGCCGGTGATGGGCGGCGCCCCTGCGGCGTGATCCGAGGTGCTCGGGCGGCGCGCGCGCCGCCCGCTCTGCTTGCATTTACGTGACCGTGCAGTCGGCCAGTCGCTCTGCCCGCATTTGCGTGGCCGTGCTGCGCCTGGGTGGAGCTGCACCGGGCTTGGCTTGTGCCTTCGAGGGTAGTTTGGCTGAGTAGACAGTAGCCAGGCCCGGCATCATGTCAGCCTACAGCGTCCTGCAAGACCGGTGCCCTCCACTGTGCAGGCCCGCGGTGCACGCCAGGCAGGCCCCCCGCGCTTCAGCCCGCGCCCTGCAGCGCGGCCAGCAGCGTGGCGGCCGTCTGCGCGCGCGCCGCGGCGAGGGCGCCCTGGCGCGACGCGCGCATGCGCCGCCCGGCAAAGCGCTGCCAGCGCTGCTGCCCGACGTGCGCCGCCAGGACCTGCGCGCGGAAGTCGCGCAGCACCGCCAGCAGCGCCTTCTGCTCGCGCGGCGCGTCCCGCGCGCGCCCGGCGACCGCGGCCAGCACGCGGCCGCGCAGCATGTGCAGGTCGCTGAGCAGGCCGTCCAGGCGGGCGTGCGGCGCGCCAAAGTCGGCGCGGCGCATGACGACGTGCCAGAAGAGCTCCACGCGCGTGCTGCCGGCGACCGTCGCCAGCAGCGCGCGCGCCTCGGTCACCTGCGCAGCGCGCGCGCTCGGGCCGCCGCGGCTGCGGCCGTCGGGGCCTGTGCGTGCGTCGCGCGACGCGCACCACTTTGAGCAGGCCGCCGCCGTTGGCGCGGTACAGGGCCGCCACGCTGCCGTCCTGGTCCTGGTACGCGGGCGGGCAGTCAACAAAGGCGAGGAAGTGCTGGACGGCCACCATGCCGCAATGCGCCGCCAGCGCGCGGCAGTTGCAGGGCATGACGCGCGCCCCGCGCGCGGCCTCGAGCGCGGCCAGCAGCGCGCTCGCCAGCGGCGCGCCTGCCGCCCCGCGCCCTGTTGTGCTGCAGGCCCGCCCGCGCTGGCGCCGACAAGAGCACATGTCTCGCTCACATGAGAGCTTCGCAGGAGCGAAGCGGGGTGCCCACCGTCCGGGAAGCCCGCGCCCTGGGTCCGCTCGCCGGCGCTCTCGAGCAGGTCGCGGTGGTCCAGCAGCAAGGCGATGGCCGCGTGCAGCGCCTCTGCCTTGGGCTTGCCGGCCTGGGCCTGGCGCGCGCAGGCAGCCCCCTGTCCTGCAGGCAGGCAGCCCGACGGCCGGGAGCGCACATGCACTGCTGCCACCAGCGGGGCCGCCCGCGCCGGTAGCGCCCCCCCCCCCGCGCACCTCGGAGCGGCCCAGCTTCCTGCTGTACTTGACGACCAGGGTGTGCAGCCTGCGCCGCAGGTTGTGCTGGGCCCGCCCAGCGGGCTGCTCTCGGCACGCTGCGGCGCTGTCCGCCTGCGTGCGCGGCGGCGGGGTCAGGCGAGTGGGAAAAGGCTGGCGCGCAGGCGCAAGCTCGACTAAAGCTGGGTCACCGCCCCGCCGGTGCGCTTGCCGCACCTCTGCGTCTGCGTCCTCGCCCGCCTCGCCGCTCGCCGCCGCCATCCTGTGCTCAGCGCTGCGCCGGTACCTGCGCGCATAACATGCGCAGCGCGGACCTTGAGCAAACTCCACGGAGTGTGAAAGCCCTCTGGCGACACCTCGGCAGCGGGCGTGGGACAACCGCGGAGGTCGGTGGACGAGGCAGAGCGCAGACGTGCGCTTGCTGCAATGCTCGTGGGCGGCGCGCACCTGTGGCAGAGCTGCAGCAACGGCGCGCTCCACGGAGAGGCCGGGGTGCGGCCTGCACAGGGAACCTGAGCCGGTCAGACAGAGCGGAGGTTGGGCGCCAGCGCCGCATGCTCGTGCAAGCTTGCGCAAGCTTGCACGAGCGCTGCACATTTGACAGAGCCGGTAAGCTCCCGTGCAGCGCACATCAGCGCCTGAGCGGCCTTGACAAGAGAGACAGAGGTGGGGGAACGTCGGGCGCAGGCCTCCGGCTTGGAACGCTGCCCAGGGGTGCGCACCCGTGCAGCCACCACAAGGCCTTGGGGTCGGGCTCAGCAACGACGCTGTGCACAGCGTCTAATGCCAGGGAGGGTCGCGCCCGCGCAGCGCACGGCACACTCAGTGCGGGAGGTCCAGTGTGCCAGGAGAAGGAGCTGGAGTGGCCCGTGCAGGCTGAAGCCGGTGCTGCAATCGGGA
>JAABUY010005771.1_pt1 | contig 12327 bp, 13 predicted proteins | sample 5560271 | NCBI WGS metagenome assembly JAABUY01 (sample SAMN10711886, study PRJNA513374) | rock metagenome | isolation source: Antarctica rocks | place: Antarctica: Victoria Land, University Valley
CGAGGCCAAGCTCGGCCAGCAGAATAGTGTGCAGTCCCAGTTCACCCTCGACCACATCGACCGCGCCGGCGGCGTGCCGAGCGAACATCGCGGTGTCCGCGTGCGTCGGTGCTTTGGCCCCGACCACGGCCAACGCGCGGGCATAGCCACGCAGATAGTGCACGTCCTGACACAAGAAGTGGCCAAACGCGGCCGGAGCCAAGCTGCCATCGGCCAATCCGGTCAGAAACGGGTGCGCCAAGATCGCGGCATAGATCCCCCCGATCTCGCTCCACAATCGATCCGACCACCCCGGCGATCCACTCATCACAACCCACCGAGCAGGCCAGCGGCGCCGCCGACCGGGCCGCGCGGCAGCCGGCATTGAGCAGCGGCGACGGGTTGCCCAGCGTAACGAACAGGTAGCCCAACTCCAGCCCCACGGGTGACCAGCAGGGTGCGTGGCGCAGACTCGGCCAACATGAGCGGCACCTCGGGCCCCGGATCGACCCGAGTTGAGGCCGCGAAAGGCAAAACGGACATGGACCACGTCGCTTCACTCCCTACGCCGGAATTACCCGGCTCAGGTTCAAGCGGTCGGCGGCTCACAGCCGCCCTCTCAGCCCGGTCCCACCGAGCTCCCGCGTTCTGGCATGTCCAAGCCTAGTCCCCCTTGCCGTCACCGTAGCGGATCGGCTACCGGGCGCGCTGATTGTCGGTTGTGAAGCCCTCTCTGGTTGTGCGGTCCTCCAAAGACTCGAGTTCCTGGAAGAAGGTGACCTGCCAGCCGGCAGGCCCCTGAACTCGGGCGTTGATCGTCTGGAACGGAGTGCGGGTGGGTGGTGCCAGTAGTTCCGCGCCGTAGTCCACTGCAGAGCTGACTGCGCGCTCCGTGTCATCTACTTCCAGCGCGATCCGCAATGTCGGCCTTTCGGTGGAGGGCGCTTGCTCGATCGCGTCGATGTTGCGCACGTGGGTGGCAGTGGCGAGCTCGATCGTCGCGACGCCGGCGTGCAGAATTGACACGCGATCGTCGCCCTTGGTGGCGAAGGCGGGCTGTTCAGCCATGCCCAGTACGTCGCGGTAGAACCGGACGGCCCTATCGAAGTCGTCGGTCTCGATGATCAAACGCAGCTGCTTGGGAGGAGTCATGGGCCTCATCCTGGGGCGTGACACGCGTGTCAGGTGCAAGCGCCAGTCGGTTTCGCAGTCGTTGCAGTGCGGCGAGTTCGGTTTCGATCGAGTGCTTTTCGCTCTCGAGTCGAGCCTGCGCTGCAGCCAGGGACGCGCGGAGCAGCTCTTCGTCTTGCGATGGATCGTTGAGCGCGGGGAGGAGTGCCTGGATCACGGAACTGCAGAAACCAGCCTGGAAGAGTTCTTGGATTTGAACGACGAGGGCCTGGTGCTCGACCGCAAAAACGCGGTGTCCAGCTAGTGTCCTGCGTCTTAAATTCGTAGGATAATCTGTTAGACTGTGCTATGCCTCCTCGCGGACGTCCCAAGGCAGTGCTGGAGTTGGCTGAGGAAGAGCGGGATCAGCTCCAGCGGTGGGCTCGTCGGCGTAAGTCCTCGCAGGCCCTGGCGTTGCGGTCGCGGATCGTGTTGGCCTGCGCGTCAGGGTCGGACAACAAGACGGTCGCAGCGGAGCTGAGCTGTTCGCAGGCGACGGTCGGCAAGTGGCGCGGCCGGTTCGTTGAGGATCGCCTGGACGGGCTGACCGACGATGACCGCCCGGGTCGTCCGGCGAGCGTTACCGCTGGGCAGGTCGAGGACGTCGTGGTCGCGACTCTTGAGTCGGTGCCGGCGAACGCGACGCACTGGTCCCGGGCGAAGATGGCCGAGCGCAGCGGGCTGAGTAGGTCCACGATCGGCCGGATCTGGAAGGCGTTCGAGCTCAAGCCGCACCGAACGGACGGGTTCAAGATGTCCAACGACCCGTTGTTCGTGGACAAGGTCTATGACGTCATCGGGCTCTACCTGGAGCCGCCCGAAGCGGCAGTCGTGCTCAGTGTGGACGAGAAGAGCCAGGTCCAGGCGCTGGCCCGGTCCCAACCGGCATTCCCGATGATGCCCGGCATGCCGGAAAAGCGGACCCACGACTACGTCCGGCACGGCACCACCAGCCTGTTCGCCGCGTTCAACGTCGCCGACGGCACCGTGATCTCCAGTCTGCACCGGCGTCACCGCAGCATCGAGTTCAAGAAGTTCCTGACCAAGATCGACGCCGAGGTGCCCGCCGATCTCGAGGTCCACCTGGTCTGCGACAACTACAGCACCCATAAGCACCCCACCGTGGTGACGTGGCTGCAGGCCCACCCGCGGTTCCACATGCACTCCACGCCGACGTACTCATCCTGGATCAACCAGGTCGAACGGTTCTTCGCCTACGTCACCGCCGACCTTCTCGTCCGCAGCGACCACCGCTCCGTCCAGGCCCTCGAGAAAGACATCCGCGACTGGGTCAAAGCCTGGAACGACAACCCCAAGCCGTTCATCTGGACCAAGTCCGCCGACCAGATCCTGGCCTCCCTCGGACGACTTCTTCAACGAACTACTGGCGCAGGACACTGGGTAGCGCTGCGGGTCGAGCAGTCCCTGTTGCTCGTAGTAGCGGAGCGAACGCACGCTCACTCCGGTCCTGGCCGCTAGCTCGCCAACTCTCATCCCCCGATCCTCCCCGAACATCTGACCGACCGGTAGCCGATGGGACAGCGGTCACCGGTTGCGTCCTCCTCTGATGATCACCGTCACTCTGCGCAAGCGACAGGCGCTGGAATCACGTCCGGACGGTGACCGCGAGGGCCGTCCGGGCGATCTGGCGAAGCCGGTGAGGGTCCTCGCCCGCCTTGCCGAGCGCCTCGATGCCGCGCATCACAGCCAGCAGCACGCCGGCGAGGTCGGCAGCGTCGATCTCTCGACTGATCTCGCCGTGGCGCTGCGCCGCCTGGACGGTGGACGTCAGAGTCTGCTGAAGGATCGCGAACGCCTGACGAGCACGGTCGAGGACCGCCGGGTCGTGTCCGGCGAGCTCGGCGACGCCATTGGCCAGCAGGCAGCCCCGGCGCGCGGCGTCTGACGCGGTGTCCTCAGCGACCTGGGTCACGTAGGCCTCCAGGCGGGTCCGCGCGCCCTGCTCAGGACCGGCCAGAGCATCCTGCGTCCCTTCGACGACCCGCGTGCAGTACCGGTCGAAGACGCGCAGGAACAGCCCGTGCTTGTCGCCGTAGGCGGTATACAAGCTGCCCTTGCCCAAACCGGTTCGCCGCGTGACGTCTTCGACGCTGCTCCCCCGATAGCCGGTCGACCAGAACACCCGCTCGGCGGCCGCGAGGACCGTCGGCTCATCGAACTCTCGCGGCCGGGCCATGCGATGAGACTAGCGTTCTGGACTCAGCGGTACAGAATAGTGCTAGCGTCATCCCACGCCTCGGCCACCTCGACCCCCGCCCCCGGAGGACCTCATGCACGACAGCGCAACCGATCCAGACACCCGAACTGAAGCGGCCGTCGGGGACCTGCTGAGGTGCATCGGGGCGGGGGACATCCCCGAGCTCGTGACGCTGTTCGCGCCCGATGCAGTCTGGGAGGTGCCCGGCGACGATCCTTTGTTGCGCTGGGACGCACAGTGGTCGGCGTAGATCCGAGTGCGACCATGCTCGATTTTGCTAGCTCTTGACGACCAAGGTCACGCTGCCACCGTTTGACGATCCGTGACCGGTCACCGATCGTCCTGCGGACAGCTCGTTCTGCTGATTGTTCGACGACGGGGCTTCGGGAACGGTCGCCGTGGAGAATGTGAGCGTGAGTGACGAGCCTGGAAGCCTTCCGCACGACGCTCCGGCGGGTGATGTCACGCTCCGGTCCTACGAAGCTGGCGCCGACGCGTACCTGCAGCAGTCGCCGCCTCCCGGGACACGGGTGCGTGCCTACCTCGATCAACTCGCCGACCTGGTGGTTGCCGGGACGGTTCTGGAACTCGGTAGCGGGCCAGGATGGGACGCCGCCTACCTGGAGAGCCGAGGCCCGCGGGTGGTCCGGACCGACGCCGTGAACGCGTTTGTCGACTTACTGCTCGCAGCCGGCCATCCGGCCAGACTGCTCGACGTCCGGGTGGACGATTTCGGCGGCCCGTACGACGCGGTGATGGCCAACGCGGTCCTGCTGCATTTGAGCCGTGAGCAGTTTGTCGACGTATTGGGTCGCGCCCGTTGCGCAGTTGCCCACCACGGCGTGCTGGCATTCACGGTCAAAGAAGGTGACGGTGAGCGATGGAGTCGCGCAAAGCTCGGGCTACCTCGCCATTTCACCTATTGGCGGGAACCAGAGCTCCGAAGCGCGCTTGAGGCCAACGGCTGGCAAGTGCTATCGCTCGAGCATGTCACCGGCCGCGTCGAGCCGTGGCTGTTCGTTGTTGCTCGGGCCGACGAGAACCTCGGCGGGTTCGTCCGGTGACGGATCCTTAAACGGTGACGATCGTGCTTGCCCTGGTCGGCGCGTCGGAAGGGCCGTGCGGTCGCCGGTGAACGTTGGGCTCCCGGGACGGCTCCTGCACGGCGACCGGCCGCCCGGCCATGATCCAGAACCGCTGCAGCAGGCCGCAGCTTGTTTGGGGGCTTGGATCATCCACCAATGCCCGAAGCCGGATCGGACCTCGATGCCGACGGGGATTGCTGTGTACCAGCGCGACCGTCACGACGTTGTCTCTTGCGTCGTTGAGGTGCCCGGCTGGCCGTTGAGGTGCCGGCGCAGCCAGGTGACGGCGTGCCGGTCCACAGCCGCGGCGTGCGGGGTCTGCGGTGGCGGCGTGACGCCCGGCTCGTCGGCCAGCGCGTGCGCCATGTCGGGGACAACGACCAGATCAACTCGGGCAGGGTCGTCGTAGCGGTCCGCGAGTGCGGCCTTCAGTTGCTGCGCCGGCTCGAGGAAGCCCTCCCGGTCGTCGTCCGCCCCGACGATGAGCTGGATCGCCGGCTGTCCGGCCGACAGCAGCTGCTCGGCACGGGCCACGAAGTCCAGCCGGCCGGCAACCGCCAGCGACGCAGGTCCCCAAGGGTAGGTGACGCCGAACCGGCGGCCAGTGGCGTCGACGGCAGGGCGCAGCTGCACCATCGGACTGACCAGCACCGCCGCGCGGGCGGGGACGCCGGCACCGGGTCCGGTTTCGGTCAGGACGAGCTGCGCGACAGCGGAGCCCATCGACCCGCCCAGCAGGCCCAGCGGCGCGGCTCCCAGGTCGAGCTTGTTGCGCAGCTCGGCGAAAGCGGCGGGGAACTCCTCAGCGCCCTGCGCGGCGATCGGGCCCTGCAGGTTCAGCACCGCGTCCGCGTAGCCCAGTCGAATCAGCTCGTCCTGCCCGCCGGCGGGCAACCGGGCGCCGCACATCGGCAGGCCGAGGTAGATCCGCCAGGCGTCCAGCCCGGCCAGCGGCAGCGCCGCGGCGAACGCCGCCTCGGTGCGCGGCGGGTCCATCAGGTGCCACGCCACCACGACCGAAGCGCCGGGGCGCGCGCCGCCGGGCGGCGGCAGCGCCAGGAACGGGACTCCGGCAGCGGTGCCGGACACCGGACTCGAGGTTGCGGACACGGTTTCTCCTCACAGACGAACTGGACGACGTACAACATAGCTGGACATCGTACAGTAGATGCTATGACCTCAACGACGCGCAGGCCGGGGCAACGGGCCGGGCTCGACCACAGCGCGGTGCTGGCCGCGGCCCGGGAGCTGCTTGCGCAGCATGGCGGCGACGCTGTCACGATCCGGGCGCTGGCCCGCCGGCTGGACGTCGCGCCGAACACCCTCTACAGCCATGTGGCCAGCCGGACCGCGCTCCTGGACGAGCTGCTGGACGAGCTGCTGGCCGGCGTGGCGGCGCCCGCCGCCGACGTCGCCGACCCACTTGCCGGGCTGCACGCGCTGATGGCCTCCACGTACGACGTGCTCACCGCCGCACCGGACCTGGTGCCGCTGTACCTGGCCCGGCAGGGCGCCCGCGGCCCGCACGCCGTGCGGCTCGGCGAGATCACCGACGGCCTGCTGGCGCGCGCCGGCGTCAACCCCCAGGTGGTGCCGATAGCCCGCCGGGTCCTGATCGTGCACGCCATCGGCTCGGCCGCCTTCGCCACCGGCACCCCGCCCCGCAGCGCGGTCGAACCGGTGGCGGCCGACCGGCCAATCTCCCAGGCGGAGAGCCGGGACAACTTCCGGGTCAGCCTGAGCTGGCTGCTCGCCGGCATCGGGCGCAGTGGACGGTAGCGACGTGCCCAACCTCGCCTTAAAGGACGTCGCGCAGGGCGCGTCTGGTCGCGCAGCGGCTCGCTGGGCTCAAGGCACCAACGCCGGCTGAGGCGGTGCAGTGGCTGACCGCGATGCAGGCGCAGGACTACACCGGCGCCCTCACCTCGGTCGGGCTGCGCACTCGTGGGCGCCTGCGCGCCGAGGTGGTGGCCGCGCTTGACACTGGCGACATCGTCCGGTCCTGGCCCATGCGCGGCACGCTGCACCTGACCGCGGCTCAGGACCTGTCTTGGATGCTGCGCCTGCTCACGTCCAGGGTGATCAGAGGGTCCGTCGCCCGCCGCACGGGGCTGGGCCTGGACGAGCTGCAGCTGGAGCGGGCCCGCGAGCTGTCCATCGACGCGTTGTCCGGCGGCCGACAGCTGCGGCGGGCGGACCTGCTGGCCAGCTGGGACAAGGCCGGGCTTGACCCGGGCGGGCAACGCGGAGTCCACGTCCTGCGCTACCTCGCCATGACCGGCACCCTGGTCTTCGTCCCCACCGCTGCCGGTGAGCAGCTGGTCGTCCTGCTCGACGAGTGGGTCCCGCAGCCCCGGGACCTCGAGCGCGACCAAGCGCTCTGCGAGCTGGCCGTGCGGTACTTCCGCAGCCACGGCCCGGCCACGGCCGCCGACCTAGCCGGCTGGAGCGGGCTGACCGCTGGCGACACGCGGACCGCGATCACCCTCGCCCGACCCTCACTCGCCTCCTTAATCATCACTGGCACGGAGCACCTGCTCGACCCGCAAACACCCGAGCGCCTAGCCGCCGCACAGGAACACGCCGAAGGAGTCCTCCTCTTGCCCGGCTTCGACGAGTTCCTGCTCGGTTACCGCAACCGCAGTGCCCAGCTCGACCCCGCATACGCCGACCGGATCGTTCCGGGCGGCAATGGCATCTTCCGGCCCACCATCGTCAGCGCCGGCCGCGTCGTTGTAGGCATATACTGAAAGCAGCTCGCTCACGATGGAAGAGCTACCGAGCGGAGCTGACCCGTGAAGGCCTTCAACACAGGCAGCTGATGCCGTGAGGACCGGCCAGGTGAACGCACGATTAGCTCACAATGGCGGCGCTGACTCGGTGGTGGGTTAGACGGTTGAGGGCCAAGATTCCGATCGCATCTTTTAAAGGATGGTCCTACGGCGACGATGTTGATCTTTCCCGTGTCTTGGGGTGATGGCCGTTGCAGTCACCGTAGGACGTTCGCTTACGGGGCGACTCCTGGCTCGCTCAGGGCAGGGCGGCGTACCGCTCGGCGATGGCGCGCTCGACGTGGGTAGGGAAGTTGCTGAAGGGCGTCGCGACGATTTCCTGTCGTGCGCCTCGTCCGGTACGGGTCCAGGTGCCCACGGCCCCGGCACCGGGGATGCCGCGGCGGGGGCGGCGTTGCTGGCCACCGACGACACGTTCGGTCGTTCCTGGCTTTGTTGAACCGGCCGAAGGCCGAGGTTGTCACGACGCGATCGGGGCCATCTACGCCACTAGCGCGGAGTAGCCGATCAAGACAACCGCGAAGATGATCGCGACCCAGCGTCTCAACAGGTCCGCGGGTGAAAGGACCGCGATTGGGACCGCGCCTGCTGCAACGATGAGGAAGAGTCCAGCGATCCACCACCACAACGGACCGACCGCCATGAAGACCCGGCCCTGCCGGTTGCGCTTGACGAACGTTGGCCGGTATTCGTTCATGGCAGTAGTAGATCAGGTGCGCGCACCGAACCTGGCGCTTGGTCTGGTCGCGTGTGCTGGTCACTCTCTGCGCCACAATTTTGATCTGCCGCACCCATGGCGGGAGGGCGTTGCCGTCACCGGATGACGATCCCCTATCGCGTTACCTTATGGCGGGTGGAGTACTCCGAGAAGATCTCGCTGAGGATGCGTCGCGCGGTAGTGGCCTGTTCGTCGTCGGCAGGGCGGTCCAATGTCTGGGCGCTGGCGACGAGCGTTTTCCAGAGCGCCCAACCGCGCCCTCGTGCCCATGTCCCCTCGTCTACCGGTAGTCGTTCGCGGAATGCTGGGCGGCTATCCGCGGTCAGCAGCGTCCATGGGGCGGCGAGGTCACAAGACGGATCGCCGACGCCGCACGTACCGAAGTCGATGACTGCGACCAGCCGCCCGCCGTCGAGCAGGAGGTTGCCTTGGGCGACGTCGCCGTGAAACCACCTGTCCTTGCCATCCCAGCGCGCTTCCAGAGCCGTCTCCCAGATCTCGCGCGCCAGGCCGACGTCGAGGTGACCGTCCAGCATGGTGAGCGCGCGCTGGGTCGAGTCGTTGTAGGTGCGCAGCGTGGCTCCGCGGAACCAGTTGTGCTGCCCAGGTTGGGGACCGTCGGCTGCGTCGATGCTGTGCAACGCCGCCAGGAACCGGGCGAGGTCGACCGCGAACCCGACGGGATCGGCGAGATGGTCCAGACGCGCCGGTTCCCCGTCAAACCACCGATAGACCGACCACGGGTAGGGATAGCCGGCGCCGGGCCGGCCTTCAGCCAGGGGAACCGGGATGGGCAGTGGCAGCTGCGGGGCGAGCACCGGAAGCCAGCGGTGCTCCTTGCTGACTGCAAGGGCGTACTCCTTCGCGCTGGGCAGGCGCGCTAGCATTTCGTCGCCGAGGTGAAAGGTCAGTTGTCCCAACCGCCGTTGGAAACGGGGCATACCGGAAGCTCGGCCCAATGCGGGAATTGTTCGGCCACGAGCCGACGGAGCTGTTCGGCTTCAACGGTGATGCGCTGCGGCGGTGGGCCCAGATGCGGGGTGTTGCTCACCACGACATCCTTCCCCGCCCTCCATCGGGTTGCTCACTGCGCTGGTCGGGATCATGACCGATCTGGTGACACAGCACGCCGACAGTGCGCCGCACGAACCCCTGTCCCTGCGTCTCGATCGCCGATCGGTGACCGGTCACCGATCGGCTCACGCGTCAGCGTTAGCCGTCCTCGTCCGCTTGCTCGCCGTCCACCTCGTCGTCCTCGTCCTCAGTGTCGACCCGGTCACGCGCGGCCTCGCGTATGGCGTTGACGATCTTCGTCGTCGCCTTCTCCATCGAGACTGAGATGCCGTTCAACGTCCCCGGCGGCGCGGCGAGGTTGTAGCGGATGTCGGACACGTTGATGGGGAACCGAACCGGTGCCAACGCGCCAGTCGGGCCTTCTGCATTGATCTCGATCATGTAGCCGCTATTTGAAAGGGCTGCAACGGCCTCGTGCGCTACTCCAAGGCTCCACTGCAATCGACGCCCGGGCGGCAATGATGTCAGGCCGGCGGCAAGAAGAGTAGTAACCTCCTCAACCTTGTTGGCACGGACGGGCTCGCTGAACGCCAGGGGTGGATCGAAGGTGACTCGGACGTTCATCGCGACCGACGGTCCGTTGTTGCCGATGTAGAGCATCAGCAACACCGCGTGCTCATCGTTCGGCCGGATGTCCAACCAAACGCGGGGGTCTGCTGCGTCCCGCCGTGCTTGATCAGCGATTCGCTGCTCTTCTTGGTTAGCTTGTTGGCAACATTCGACTGGTAAAGGGCGCGGACCGAGAGCAGCGTGGACAGCGCGACTGCCACAATCGCGACGATGGTCGGGGGAGTCATGACGGGGATGGTTTCATCCTTCGACGACACACCACACGCGGCGAGTTCCGGACCACGCATATTCATCCAGACCGTACCCATCTATACGGACGGCCGAAGAGGCTCAGATCAACTCCGACTGCCTCCCGTAAGCGGATGGCGGGCTCAGTCGGTCGTTGCAACACCCCTGCTGATGTGAGGTGTTGTTGATGTGGTCGCAGAAGGAATTGATCGACAAGCAGGCCCAGTTTTGGGTGTTGATGGCCAAGGGGTCGACGCTGATCGCGGCCTGCGACGCTGTCGGGGTGAATCGACGAACTGGCCGTCGTTGGCGTCAAGCGACCGGCGGGCAGGTCCCGCGGAAAAAACCGGAACCCTCGGGCCGTTATCTGAGCCTGGATGAACGGTTGCAGATCGCCGACCTGCAGCTGGCCGGCGCCGGGGTGCGGGGTATCGCCGGTCAGATCGGCCGTTCGCCCGGGACGGTCAGTCGTGAGCTGCGCCGCAACGGCCAGACGCCCGACGGTCGGGGAAAGTACTCTCCGTATGCAGCGCACAAGCGGGCCGAGCTGCGTGGCCGGCGACCCAAGGCAAGCAAGTTCGACCACCCGGAACTGGCATCGGTGGTCCAGGGGAAGCTGTGTTTGAAGTGGAGCCCGGAGCAGATCAGTAACCACCTGGCAACGGCGTTCCCCGGCCGGCAGGAGATGACGGTGAGCCCGGAGACGATCTACCAAGCGTTGTATGTGCAGGGCCGCGGTCATCTCCGCGCTGACCTGCATCAACACTTGCGTACCGGGCGTGCGGTGCGGCGCCCCAGACGCTCCACGGTTAAGGGCCCGTCGGGGAAGATCCCGGACATGATCTTGATCAGTGAGCGTCCCGCCGAGGCCGACGACCGGGCAGTTCCAGGCCATTGGGAGGGCGATTGTGCGACACGAGGTCGCACGAGTGGAGTGAACTCGCCTTGGGAGGTCTGGTGATGAGGTGAGTTCCGGGTCTGTGTCCGTATGGCCCGTCCCCGCTTCGACGTGCGTCGCTGGTAACGGCGGGGTGCGAAGCTCGGAGTTCATGCCCGAGGGTTCTCGTTCCATCCGGGAGCTACAGGCTAGGGGAAGACCGGACGGGTGAACGCAAGTGCACCCCCGATGATGCCTCGTGATCCCAAGCCCCGCCGATGGGATGGTGCAGTGGGGTGCAGGGCTGGCCGTTGAGAATCGGCAGGCGCTGACCGGTAGAGGTCACTGCGGTCAGGTGGACACCGCCGCCTCGGGGTCAAGGGGGCACCCACCCCGGTCGTATCTCGCTCGTGTGAAACGTGGAAACCCCGTTGGGGTCCGGGCTGGTGCCCGGTCGGCTGACCGTGAGGAAGGCGTAATCCCCCAGCGGGACAGGACGGCCCGAGAAGCGAATGCCGGCGGCCGAAAGGCAGCAGGAAACCGGGATGATTTGGCGGCTCCTTCCGCCGCTGTCGCGGATAACTGGCCGGATACGGCGTGTGCCGATCCCGAAAGGGTGCTGACGTGGGCCGGGTGAGCCGGTGGAGAACTGATTGCAATGTGGACCTCGGAACCGAAGGGCAAGTTGGACGTGATGACGGCGATGACACGCGGAGTCGGGCAACCGGTCGGCGGCGTCGGCAGCATCACGAACGGACCGGAGGACGACCATCTGGACTGGCTGTCGATCAACTGGCGGCAGGCCACCGATGACGTACGGCGTTTACGGCAGAGGATCTTCACAGCGACGCAGGCAGGGGACCTGAAACGGGTCCGCAATCTGCAGAAGTTGATGCTCCGCTCCCGCGCCAACACGCTGCTGGGCGTGCGGCGGGTGACCGAGCTCAACGCGGGACGGGCAACGGCGGGTGTCGACGGGAAGGTCGTGGTGCTCGCCCAGGACAAGGCAGATCTAGCCGCCTGGGCGCAGCAGCAAGACCGGACCGGGTGGACGCCGATGCCGGTGAAACGGGTTTTCATCCCGAAGCCGGGAACGAAGAAACGGCGCGGACTGGGAATACCGGTGATCGCCGACAGGTGTTTGCAGGCGCAGACACTGGGCGCACTGGAACCAGAGTGGGAGGCACGGTTCGAACCGAAATCCTACGGATTTCGGCCGGGCCGAGGTTGTCACGACGCGATCGGGGCCATCTACGCCACGCTGAACGGGCCGAACCCGCAGCGGGTGTGGATCCTCGACGCCGACCTGACGGCCGCGTTCGACCGCATCGATCATCACCGACTGCTGACCTCGCTCGGGACGTTTCCCGCAAGGGACCGGATCGAACAATGGTTAACCGCTGGGGTGGTCGAGGATGGCCGATTCACCCCCACCCGGGAGGGAACTCCGCAGGGTGGGGTGATCAGCCCCGCGCTTTTCAATGTTGCCCTGCACGGAATGGAACAGGCCGCCGGGGTGCGCTACCAGGTGAGTGGCAGAGATGCCGGAAGTGCCCGGGAGCAAAGCCCCGTGCTGGTCAGATTCGCAGACGATTTCGTCGTGATGTGTCACAGCC
>JAABUY010005772.1_pt1 | contig 12326 bp, 24 predicted proteins | sample 5560271 | NCBI WGS metagenome assembly JAABUY01 (sample SAMN10711886, study PRJNA513374) | rock metagenome | isolation source: Antarctica rocks | place: Antarctica: Victoria Land, University Valley
ACTACCTGTGCTGGGGCTGCCTGGTCTGGGTGCCCGCCGTGTACACCTCGCCCGCGCTCTTCCTGGTCTCGCACCCGGTGCGCTGGGGCGCGCCGGCCGCCGCGGCCATCGCGGCTGCGGGCGCGGCGTCAATCTACATCAACTACGACTCGGACCGCCAGCGCCAGGCGCGCCCTCGCTTACCCTGCATGTACCCTCTGATAGGGTTTGGGCTCGACGCAATAAACAATCACCTGACTCGGACCGCCAGGCGTGCTGCCCGCGCCCTGTTTGTACCCTTTAATAGGGTTTGGACTGGAGGGCTGGTTGCCGCTGCGCTCGGCGCGGCTGGCCGCAATGGCGCCCACTGATGCGGCAGCATTTCGAGTGAGAGACCCACGCCGCCATTGTGAGGCTACGATAGTCTTCTGATGGTAACAGCCATAAGACAGGGTATGGCGGCGACCGCGCCGCCACGCTCATGCCTGCTTGCAGGGCAAAGGATGCCCTCGCAAGCCATATCACCCCCCTCGCCGAGACAGTTAGATCGCTCGAGCCCTACACGCCAAGCAATCGCGATGGATTTGTAGGGCCTAGATGCAGCCCAGGCGTTTGCCAGACCGCGTACCGCTGTTCAGACCAGCGACTGGGCGCCCAGGTGTTCCGGGAGAGCGGGGGCCGCGCCAGGGTGTGGGGCGCGCCGCCCAAGAAGCTGGCCGCCCAGTACACCACCGGCGACGGCACGCAGAAGACCTCCCTGCTGCTGCTATCAGGCGCGCAGCGCCCTCCCAGGGCGCCCACGACTGCTTCTGGCGTGCCGCTGAACCGGTGCCACTGAACCGGCGCGCGGCCGCCCGTGAAATCAAGGCACCTGGAGCGCCGCGCCCTACAGTTCGAAACATGCGTAAAAACAACACACACAGGGCGGGGACGCCGCGAGCTCTGATAGGCTTCACGCCGGCCTTGTGCCGGGCGCCGAGCCCGCTGCGCCCACCGCGCGCAGGCTGGTGGGGCCTGGCGCGGCACTTCCACTACCTGCCGGAGCTGGCGGCCGCGTTCTTCTGGTGCCTGCCGGCGGGCGGCGGGCGCGCGCTGCCCTTCTTCTACTTCTTCCCCTTCCTGACGCTGCTGCTGCTGGACCGCGCGTTCCGCGACGACGCGCGCTGCGCGGCCAAGTATGGCGCCGCGTGGGTGCAGTACTGCAAGGCGGTGCCCTACCGCATGATCCCCTATGTCTTCTGAGGCGCCGGGATACACTGGACCCTCTGCCGCCAGGGCGGCAGCCTGTGCTCTAGAGAGCAGGCTGTCGAACAAACGCATGCGTCAGCACTGCTCAGCGCCCGCATAGCCGCAGTCCTTCACAGAATGCAGCAACTGCGTTGACCTTATTCGGGCCACCACTTGAAACGCTGTGCAGGGGGGTTTGCAACCGACGTGACCGCGGTCATGCGCTTGATTTCTGGTGTGTTTGGCGTATTCACGTGCGCACAGTGCTGAGAGCTGGCGAGGTGAAGGAAGGATTGCCAGTGCCGTGAGAGTGAGGCGTGTCAGTGTCCAAAGCACTCATCGCCTGTCCTGCCGCATGGCGCAACTGTGGCCACCCAATTAAGTGCGGGACCTTGTGAGAGAGTTGGTTGAAAGCTGCCTGGGATTACTTGCAACACTCATGTTCAAGTGTGTGGGCTTTAAATATACAGCCCTACCCTGGCTACCAATGTCGCTCACTGCACCCAGCGCGTTTTAAGCATTAGGGCACCTGGGCTTCACATCCATCACAAGAGGGAAGATGAGACACAAATGCACCACACGCTGACAGTTTAACGTCACATATCCCACAATTACAGCGACAGATGCATATTCTATGTAGTGCATGAATAGCATGGAAGCCTCAAATGTCAGGACCCTTCAAACAGTACTTCTGTGTGAGCATGCACTGAACACTTCGCAAGAACCAGCACCGAATGCAACTTAACACAATAATGCGTCGGCTCATCCAGCAAAATGCAGCAAACAGCTGTTCACAGACTTGTCATGGTTCTTGTTCTCTGCAGCCTCGCATGCAATCAGGCACACTGTTTCACACCATGTCACCTCTTTGTGCACAGCGCCATGCCATCGCCGATGGGCACAAAGGCCAGCGACACGCGCTCGTCGCGCAGCAGGCTGTCGTTGAACTTGCGGATGGCTGACGTCGCGTTGTCATCCACGCTGCTGTCTGCCACGCGCCCCTTCCTGCGCCCCTCCCAAGTTGTTCAGTGAGCACAACTCAGTACCGAAACTGGTGTGAAGGGTGTCTTCCATGAGGTTTTCGACAATGCACAAGCGTGAGAGCAAGCTGTGGCCCTGGCACACGCTCCTCCACAGCCATGCTGCGACCGCCGCTGCCACCGCCGGCGCTGGCTGCGCGAGCTTTGCATGCATGCCACCAGGTCACAGGAGCCCTGCACTCGCACCAGAGCACGTTGTCGACCGCGATGACGCCGCCGGCGCGCACCAGCCGCAGCAGCTGCTCAAAGTAGCCCGCGTACCCGCTCTTGTCCGCATCTGTGCGTTGCACGCGACTGCATTTCGCTCATCAGCCGCACGCTGATGTGCATGACGCTGAGTCACACATTCGCACACACCCTTGAGCAGTATCTGTGCACACATACAGGCCCCCGGCCGCCTCAAGAGGAGCGGCGTTGCCGGGCTGCCTTCATTCGTGCTGATGCACGGGCGCGGCAGTGAGGCTTCCCAGTGGCCACGGCATGCATGCGCAGGCAGAGCGGCGCCTGATCAGCGGCGCACCTATGAAGGCCAGGTCGTAGCTGTCCGCGTGGCCTTCATCCAGAAGCGCCTGCAGCGACTCTGCCGCGGGCCCCAGCCGCTGCTCCACCTACGCATTCACTCTATGCTCAGCCGCTGGCAGCTACCCACATGCAAGGACTTTTCCACAAGGAGCTGTTCTCCGACCGCAGCCAACCAGACCACCCTCGAGGCAACATACTGCACAAGCAGGTGGTGTGTGTCATGTGACACATTCAAGTCCCCACTGTATGTGCAAGCTCCAGCCCGTCAGTGCACGAAAGTGCGCGGTGACCCGGCCCCACCCTCATACCCGAGACAAGGCACATGCAGCCGTGCAGGGCGTGCGCTGTAGAGGCGTGCTGGCCCACCTTGTGACCAACGCCGGCCGCGTCCCACGTGCGCCGCGCGATGGCAAGTGAGTCCGGGTCGCGGTCGCAGGCCACCAGGCGGCCGCTCTCTGGCAGCGCCTGCGCAGATCGCAGGCGCGGCTTCATGGACAAGCTTTTGCGCCAACCGGCTGTTGGCACCCACAGGCCCGCAATGCACGGTGTTGCGAGAGCTGCCATGACCCCGCCTCAATCGCCTGCATGAGGTGGGAGCATAGAGTCTCGGCTTGCCAAGGGCAGCTAGCACCCGGTCGCGGAGGGACGTGACCAGCAAACAACCACAAGGGGGCTCCAGCGCGCCCTGCACAGGCTTTCTATGGGTGGGGCGCATGTTTGGGCGTCATCTAGGCTAAGCCTATGCGCAGGAGAGAAACAATCATGGGCGCACCAGCGCGACTGCAAGTGCGGAGTAGCCGGTAAAGACGCCGACCTCCACGGCGCGCGCCACGCGCAGCGTCTCCACCAGCCACGCCAGCAGCGCTCCCTATGGGAGGGATGGAATTGGGACGCTGTGGCAAATGCTACATGCAAAAAGCATAACGTCGGGCAGAAAGATATCATGACACAAAAGCATTTCTATGCTGCATATAAGTGCTCAAGCAGGCCCCAGGACGCGGCAGGAATATGCAGCACGTGTTGTTAGACAAAGCGAAAGACTACTGCAAAACCTTCTTTGCATGCGACAACTCTACTGCCTGCAGCGAGGCCTGCCAGTGCCGCAGCAAATCTATCAAATGGGGAAAAGGAACATTGCATGCGGACATGCACATGCAAAAAATGTGATATTAAAAAATGGGTAGCGTGAGGTGGCCCTCGCACCTGCTCAGGCGCGACCTGGTTGTTGCGCCGCTCGGGGTATGCAGCCGCGGTGTCTGTGCGGAGCTGCTGCAGAACCTGGCAGGGTGCACATACTACATTCACAAGCCGCAGTCACCTCACCATGCCCTCACATAGCAGGTCATGAGATAGTTGCCTTGACAAGCGCTGCAAGCACAGGGTGGTACAGGTTGCAGGCGCATGACGCAAGGGGAGCACCTCCGGCTCCCGTGTGTGGCTGAGCAGGTAGCCGTACAGCCGGTCGTCTAGCGCGGTGACCGACTTGTTGATGGTGCCGCTGCCGGCCCTGCTTGCCAGCCAATGCCTTACACATCGTTGGTGCATAGTTGGTGCATCAAGCGTGAATGCTTATGAAGCTGCAGAACAAGAGAGCAGGGTGGTGGGGGCAGTGTGAGGCGCGCACCCATTGCTGCCGGACGCGTCACAAGCAGCAGGCCTGGAACACACGCGGCGATAGGCCTGCACCAGACAGCGTCATGCAAGACAAAGAAGACATGATGGTCGACCAATGCTGGACGTGTACACTGCGCTGAGCAGTTGCGCTTCGTCACTCCTGGCTGGCAGGCTCACCTTTGAGGACGCAGGCACCAATTGCTGCCTCCCGTGCGCAACACGCCAAGCAAACGGCCGCACACAGCAAGAAAGCTGCGCAGCCTTCACATGTAGGAGCGGCATGTTCACTGCATGGTCACTGAGTGCCGCCCTGCGGCCAAAGCGGTGTCCTGGGTGCGGCAGTGTGCCAGGCACGCTCAGCTCGCTCAGCAATGACGTACAATCATTGAGTGCATTGATCCTATGACATAACTCCCAAGGCCCAGGCAATGGCAGAGGGTGAACGGGGTTAACAGGGTGGACGGGGTGCGGGTCGCCCCTGCAGCTCAGCCGAGGAACTCTCAGAGGTGCCTGTCGTTCCATAGCACAGTGTACCTCGCCTCCGACAACGAGCTGCCAACCGTTCCTTGCACCAGCTACTGGCATTCCAGACAGGCCGGGTTGCGTGGTAGCCTTGCGCACGAGTCGCAACCATGGGGGGCGGGCTGACCTTCCTGAACAAGAAGACATGGCATCCGGGGCGGATGCAGAACCAGGAGGAGAAGTGGAAGCGCGAGCAGACCGCCGAGAAGGAGGCCAAGAAGCTCGCGGAGATTAAGACGCAGATCGAGCAGGAGCGCCAGAACGAGGAGCTGCAGCAGGTGGCCGTGGCCGCGGGCGTCAAACCGTGCGCCTGGCCCGCCCTGCACGCGGGCCCGCGGCTCCGGAAAGACCGTGTAGGCCTACAGTGGGGTCGCTGCAAGGCCCTGCGAGGAAGGAGACGGAGCGCAAGGTCATGAGGGGCCGCGTGAGCTCCTCTGCGTGACTGTGTGTCCCCACTTGGCGACTGTCGGCCTGGCAAAACTGCGCCGAGCTCTTGCAGGGAAGGGAGGTTCTGAGCCTGGGTGCTCCTGCGGAGCGCCTGCAGCAAGAGCTTTGGTTGCTGGCCTTGTTGCAAAGGGACCTGGTGTGCGGTGTGCGTGCACGCGCCACAGCCTGGGCGCGTCCGTCTTGAGGTGCCAGCGCAGCGTGTGCTTGCCAGCCAGCCTGCAGCCCAGGCGCGGTTGACTGGCTGGCATGGGTGGCGGCCGGGCGCCTCGTTACGCCTGTGCCCTCTGTGTGCACACTGAAGCGTGTCCCTGCTTGCGCTTTCCCCTGACGCCGGCGCGCGTGCGGCAGGGAGGCGGACCGCCTGGACTGGATGTACCAGGGCGGCATGGTGGCCAAGCAGGAGGCCGACAAGCGCGCCGAGGAGCAGCTGCTCGGCGTGCGCCCGGTGGACCTGGTGGAGGCGGCCGCGCCCACCAAGGTGCCGCACGGCGCTGCTGCGGCGTGGGCCGCCAAGTGATTCAGGTCGAGGGGAACGAGCTCACGCAGCATGAAAAGCCGGCGCGCGCTTGAGACAAGCGTGACCCTTCTGGCGTGCGGCCCTTGGACCTGGTTGGCGCCTCCGCGCGCAGACAGGCGCCCCCTTCCCTTCCCCCCCAATATGCCGATGCTGTGGTCTGAACCGTGTACCGTGTGTTGCCACTGCTGTTGCATTTGCTATGGTGAGGGAGCATGCGCGCGCGCCGCCCGCGGCCAGGCGGAGACGGTGGCCCAGCTGCCCTCGTTCTACGCCGAGGACACGCCCGCGTCCGCCAACGAGCTGTGGTCGCGCCTGCACAGCGACCCGCTGTTCGCGGCGCGCCCCGCCGCGCGTGCTGCCCTGACACTGCACGCACGGAGGCGGACTGGTGCGGGTGCTTGGAAGAGTGTGCCGCAATACAGTGAGTTTGGGCCTCCAAACTGTTGGCGATGACGGCCAAGGCTGTAGAGTCGCACCCCTCTGCCTCGGACTATTTTCTGAGTCTACCACAGCAGCCTGCTGCTTGCAGTGTGGCCTGTCAAGGTCTCAACTGGAGTGGCCATGCACGCATGGCTGAGTTTGGGTGCATTATGCGCGTGGCGGCCGAGACAACATGTGGTGCGCACTGTTGCCAGCAGCGGCGCTACTCTTGGTGACTCGGCCGCTGCAGTGCAGCACCCGTGTCATGCCGGCGTGCCAACCGCGCGCTGCGCCGGCTGCAGATCCGGCAGCAGGAGATTGCGGCGCGCCGCAGCGTGGCCAAGAACCCGGTCAAGATGGACGCCATCAAGCGCGAGGTGGCGCTGGCCAAGGCGCAGCAGGTGCGCGCGTGCGGCGCATGCGCACATCTGACCCTATCCCTAGCAGGAGCTGCACGCTGAGGCAGTTCGAGCGATGGTTCGCACGTGGCGCATGTGCTGCGCTCCTTACAGCAGCTACGTGCTGAAGCACTTGCAGCGATGGTGCTCGCGCACCGCGCACCTGCCGCGCTGCTACCAGCAGCTGTGTGCTGAAAGCAGCTGCAGCAATGGTGCTCACGTTCTGCACGTGCTGCTTGCTGCCGTACTCAATTATTAGTATGTATTCAACCCGCGTCATGGCGTGACGCGGGCCAGCATTCCTGTTTTTTTTCTACTCATGGATGGGTGAACAGGTACACTCGGCACGGCGTTCTGACGGGCGTGCCTGGGAGCGCACATTGCTGCATGGCGTACAAGCATTACCACAGTACTGGGCGTGATATGTATTTGCCAAGGCGGCAGTCTCATTACAATGAATGTCGGCACACCCACTTTGCTGCAAAGCTGGCGTAAGCATTCAGGGCTGCACGCCTGTCGCCCTGACCGGCCCCATGCGCGCTGCGCAGGCCGCGCCCTCAGCCGCGGGCAAGGCGGACAAGCACGCGCGCAAGGAGGCGCGCAAGGAGGCCAAGCGCGCCAGGCGCGACGCCGAGCTCGCGGCCGCGCACGCCGTGCTTGCCGCTGCGCGCGGCAAGGGCACGCTGCCGCCCGCGGCGCCCGCCCTGGCAAACCCGGGCGGGCGCCCGACCGCGTCGCGCCCGCGCTCGCGCGATCGCGAGCGCGAGCGCGAGCATGACCGTAAACGGGCGCGCCACGGAGAGCACAGCCGTGCGGGGGCGCGCGGGGAACCTGAGGGGGACGAGCGCGGAGCCGAGCGCGGCGCCGGCCTTGCCGACGGCGCGGAGCGGCACGGCAGGGCGGGCGGCGAGGGCGCCGCGCCGTCCGGCGCGGACGCGGACGCCGGCCCCGCCGCCGCCGCCGCGGGCCGGCCGGCGCGCGGCAGCGCCGCGGAGCCGCGCGCGCACCGGGATGGCGCGTCCGTCCAGGGTGGCGACCTGCGCTATGGGCTCAACCACGCCGAGGCCACGAAGGGCTACATCAGGCGCGTGGCAGCCACGCGCTCGCCTTTAGGGCCTGGTAGGCGGGGCCTCTGCTGCTTCGTTCTGGGAGAAAGTCCGCGGTGTGGTCCTATATTGCCATGATGCCGTTACATGACACGTCACTGACAGCGAGACCCGCCAGTGCTCACTACATGATGACACACACAGGGCTTGTGACGCAATGCATGGCACACATAGGTTTACAAACCCTGTCATGCATGGCCCGCCAGGAGCGACCTGGCGGCGGCGACGCGGCTGCGCCTGGAAGAGGCCGCGCGGGCGCGCGAGGACGAGGCGCGCGAGAAGGCCGCGCAGCGGTACGAGCGCAAGGAGTACAAGTGCGCGCCGCTTCACCCCAACCCTACCCTATGACTCTGAAGAAAGTACGGCACAAGGAGGAAGTCATCAGAGACGTCGTCTTCTGCTTACATGGGCTGGATGCACTCGTAGGAGCGGGAGTGCGACCCCTCAACAGTGGAGCCTATCGGTGACACAGGCGTCTGTCCGTCATGCAGGACGGCCTCAAATAGTCTCTTGGGATCTGCAGTGTGCTGATCCGGCCCGGTTCAACTCACCGTGTTCTGCCCCGGCTGCGCGCAGGACGGGCCGCCTGAGCGCGGAGGAGCGGGCGGCGCGCCTGGCGGAGATGGCCGGCAATGCAGACGTGCATGAGGAGGCGCGCTGGTCGCGCCTGCGCAACGCGAAGGCCACCGACGACGCGGAGGAGGCCGCTGCGGCCGCCGGGGCGCAGGCGCGGCGTCCCGCTCGCCTAAAGCGCATCCCGGGGCTCTGCCACAAGAGGGCTGGGCAACTCACCCTAAGTAGACCTCTAACCCTAGAGCAGGCGCTCTAGAGTGAGCCTGCACCAAAAGCGCCCAAAAAAAATATGAGCTGGCGCCGACGGGGGAGGAGCGCAAGATCGACGCCGCGCGCGCGCGCGTGCAGGAGCGCGCCGGCCGCGGCGCCGCCGAGCGCAGCGGCGCGCACCACTCAGACACGGCGGGCTTCCTGCGCGCGGCGACGCGCGAGGTGTACGGCGCGGCCGGCGGCGGATCGCTCGCGGAGCGCGTCGGCCGGCAGAAGTTCTACGCCGACCGCGGCGGCGAGGGCGCGGCGGCCTTCCGGCGCTGAGGCAGCGGGGCGCTGGGGGCGGCGTCATGGTGCTCAGCCTGCGGACAGGGCGGGCTGCGCGCGCCGCCAGGCTTATGGAGGCGGCGCGGCAAGCGGCGGCTCCGCGGAGCGACCGGTGGAGGTGGCAGGAGCTTTTGCGCGCTGCGGCGCGGACGGTGCCACAGGCCGCCAGGGCCGTTGGTGTAGACTTCTGATCTGGGTGTTGGCGGGGAACTCAGGGCGCTGGTCGGGCGTGCGGGGCCGCAAGAAGTGCCTGTAAGGGGTTTGGGAATGCAGAGCCTTGGTTGACAAAAATCTCACTTGTCACAGCGTAAGCGGAGCGACCAGGTTGGTGACATGTGACGCTGGTGTTGGCAGGTGTTGCCCCGGCTATACGCAGCGTATCTTGGGCCCACCAATGGCGGCGGCACACTGTAATCAGACAGCGTTGTCACCATGCACTTGGTGTGGCGTGACAGCGTGCTTGGCACTGTGTCATGCAATGTGCTTGGGTATGTGTCATGTTGAAGAGCATGGGTCTGGTGCACAGATTTGCCATCAGTGTCGCGGTGCGAGTGGGTCTATGATCCAGAGTGACATGGTGGTGCCGGCACGCAGGGACTCAGAAATTTGCATGCACGCCCTTTCGTCCCAAGCGGGCCAGATAGCATCGAGAGCTCAGCGCTTTGCAAACCCACAAAAAGCAAACTCAGAAGCGCAATCGCTTGCGCGTAAGCGCCACTGCTTGTGCGGCGTTAGTCGACGCCGCTGCCTCGCAGCGCGGCGAGCCGCTGCCGCACGTCTGCAGGCAATTCGTCGTTGTCGGCAGCGGCGCTTGGCGGCTCGTCCGGCGCATCCCGCTTCCGCGAAGGCGGCGCGGGCTCGCCCGCCACAGCCTGTCCGTCAAGCAAACATTATGGTATATCGGCCCGCGCCTGACCACAAGCCCCCAACATGTGCACTTTACGCTCTCTGCCACCGCCTAAATTTGCAGCGCCGCGTGCGCAAGCACATGAGAGTGCTTTTCTTTACCAAGATCGGAGACTTACTGCAAGCACCAGCTGCGCCCTCTGCCCGCAACTGTTGCTCAAAGCCTGGCGTCCCCATTCCCATGCTCTTTCCCTTGCATGATATGCATGATATGACTCATCTGAAGCCCAGTGCTTCAGGCACACTGCGCCCCCCTCGCCCCCACCCCCCACACGAGCAGCGCGCGCACCGGCTGCGCCCACTGCGCGCGGTGCTCCTCCGGCGCCGCGTCGTCGTCGCCCACCGGCGTGTTCCACCAGACGGGCCCGCCGAAGCGGCCGTCGCCGCTGGCGCACGCCACGCAGCCGATCTGCACGTCCGGCGTGATGCGCTGCTGCGCGCCGCGCACCGCCAGCGGCACCCTGGCCACGCGCGCGCGGCACTGATGTCGGGGCATGCACGACAGAGCGCGTGCTCGCTGCATTCTCATTACCACTTGGAGCATGCGCGAGAGAGCGCGTGCTCGCTGCGCTCTCCTCGCTACTTTGCACTCCAAGCGCGCGGTCCGGCCCACTCGCCAGCGGCTGGCTGCCGGCCGCGCTGGGAGTAATGCAGTAGGAGTGACTGGGGCGCGCGTGTCGCTGGACACAGTCACATCACACCAGCGCTCGTGGCTGAGGCTGCGGCGCAAGAGCGTGCGTAGACGAATAGATGGTCGCGCTGGCACCTAGGCCTTGCACCCAGCCTATGGCTCTGCTGCTGGCGGGCGCCTCTATCCTATCAGTGCAGTGGCACCTTGCAGCAAGAAACCAGAACATGTCGCTGTCAGACAACCACAGTGAGGCTGCCGTAGAGACGCTGGTTACACGTGTCGGTAATTTGCTCGAGACGTACCAGCCAGAGAGCCGGTTTTAGGGAGGCTGCAAACTGCCTGACACCAGGAGGGCCGGCCGCTGTGCGCACCGGCAGTGCGAGGTCGTGCCAAAGTTGTGGTTGCCCTTCTGGATGGCCAGCATGGAGCACAGGATCTCGTAGCCCGGCTTGCGCCACTTGGCAATGAGCGCGCCGTCCGCGATCTTCTCGCGCACCAGCCAGTCATACTGCGCTCGCGCGCGCACGCCGGCCTATTTGTGCCCCATCCTCCGTCTACGCTCCATCCTTCCAGGCCAAACAAGGACGTTGCAGCAAGGGCGGCCAGTCGGCGGCGCACCAGCTCGCGCGACATGACTTTGCGCACGTACATCAGGTCGTAGAGGAAGCGGTTCTTCTCCCAGTGGATGCGGTGGATCTTCCAGGTCAGCTCGTTCTTGCGGCGGCCCTCGTGCTCCTCGTTCACGGCCTCCTTCATCTGCGCCTCAAAGTCCTCCACCACCTCCTCTATGAGCTCCCAGCCGTCTGGGATCTTCTTGTTCTTCATGCGCCGCCGGTAGGCCACTACGGCCACGGACGCGCCCGTCAGCGCGCAGCAAGGTGCATCATGGCGTACGGGGGCGAGCGAACAGCCAAGACACACGCAGGGCAGAGCTGCCAGCAGCGCCGGTGCACTTACTGTTGGCTCGTTGCAGCAACGCGGAGACCCAAGGTTCGGCGCGGCCTGCAACTGCTCGGCTATAAACAACACTGCGCGCTTGCCGCCGTGTGGTCCACCTCCTTGATGCTGGGCAGCGCTTGCATCGGTCTGGGAGTACTGTCAAGTGCGCAGCAGCTGAGCCAGCCTGAACAGGCCGCCCCCCAACAACCTTGAGGCGAGCACATGGGCTCCCGTGCCTGACTCTTGGGCCGTTTGGCGCGGTGAAAGTGCACCGGGCCAGGAAGGCCCCAGCCAGCATGCAGCGGGTAAGCAGGCATGTCCAGCAGCAGCGCGGACTGCGTCGGAGGCCCGCGCGGTGGAGCGCAGGCTGAGCATAACAGACGCTCAGCATTCTCAAGCTTAGGTGTGCGCAGCGCTCAGTCTGCGTCGCAGGCTCTCACGCGTGCCTGCGCCGTGAAGCATCCCTTGCCTGCAACTAGCCTGGCTCTGGCGTTCGTTGCGGCCTCAGCTTCTCAGGCTGCTTCCCCGCTGCTTTGCTCGACCAATGCAGGCTGGGAGGCAGGTCTGCGCCGCTGCCGGGGCGGCCCCGACTTTTGGTCCCTTTCCGCATGCGCTTGCCCAAAAGATGCGCTGCCTGACAACGTGCTGGCAGCAGGAGGGCCGCCAGTCCCCGGCCCCTTGTTGCCGAGCGCTGGTATTGACGCAGGCAGGCAGTCCCCAGCGTCCTGAGGCCAGCGCACGTATGGCAAAAACGTTTGACACGCAGCTCGGCGCGCCGCGCGTCGCAGGGCGGGATGGAGCCGGCGGAGCCGTGGCCGGCCGGCCCGCCGTCCGGCAGCGCCGTGTACGACTCGTGCACCGAGAGCGAGCCCGCGGGCAGCAAGGACTCCTCGCTGCGCGGCGGCGGCGCCTTCCTGCGCGGCCGGCGCAGCCGCGAGGGGTCGCTGC
>JAABUY010005773.1_pt1 | contig 12326 bp, 9 predicted proteins | sample 5560271 | NCBI WGS metagenome assembly JAABUY01 (sample SAMN10711886, study PRJNA513374) | rock metagenome | isolation source: Antarctica rocks | place: Antarctica: Victoria Land, University Valley
AGGATGCGCCGCGCCTCCGGGTCCGTGACCCCGCTCAGATCCAGGTCGTCCAGCATACTCACGCTCCGTCAGGCCCCGACTCAGTGGCCTCAGTATACCTGCCCCCCCGACTTTTTGAGAGGATACGGCTACCACGCGTAAGCCTGGAACAGATCCTAACAAATAGCAGCAGAGAATTTCAAAAGCCCGGCCTCGCGTATCCGCGACGTTCGTAGTATCCGCTATCCGTAGTAGCGTTCGTACGCGCGGCTGATATATCCGCTTCACCCTTGTCCGGTTCCGTGAACCGCACTGTTGCGCAAAACGCGTACGATGGAGCCGAAATTCGAGTGAGCAAGTTGCGAGAGCAACTCACGAACGCCCAGGAAAAGGACTTGAGGAGAAGATGGCTCGTCAAGGCTTCGCGTGGAGGGTCCAAACAGGTATAAAACTAATCCCAACCGCGAATTACTATCGCTCAAGTACCGTGCGGCTTGGCTACGCGCTTGGTCTATGTCTCGCCGAGACTGCAACTCTCTCTTGATCTCTATTATGACGGGGCTCCCGCCCCAAGATATAAGCTCATCAACCCAAACGGCGATGTCTGCTCGGCGACCGGCCCCGGTTATGTCGCCGGATGCCGGATGTTCGGCCACGACATGCGTCTCGCCGCTGGCTTTCAGCGCTCGGACCACGATATCCACGATCGCGGACTCCGTGGCTTGGTCCCCTAGTTGAGTCAGTTCGTCAATGTACGTGTTCGCCATCTGCCCGAGTGGTTTAGACGTGCTAATCAAATCGCGGACGACATGCCGGGTTGGTACGGGCGCGATAAGAATCTGGTCGATAGCAAACCCAATGGCTTCGCGGTCTTCGACTGATGCCTTGAATAACGGCAAGTCACTGATGTCCGCCGGCACAGTTGCTCTCGGCGGCGCCAATACTAAGACAGTCTTCCCAAGCGCGCGCGCATACCCTATCTCGAAATAAATGTTCGCATTTGATATCTTCGGGTCGAGCACGGCAACAACAAAGTCGGCATGCTCAATGGCGCTAGCAACCTGCTCAAAAATCGACGCGCGTTTCGCCGGACGCTCATTCAGGATGATAGGCTCTATACCACGCTCACCCAGTAAATCCTTAAGGGTATGCAGCCGTACGGTATCTGGCGCGGCGATATAGCAAGAGTACCATTGGTGTGGCTCCCTTGTTGTTTGGATCGTAGAGTTCAGTGTTGAAACGCTCATTGATACTCCTGTTGTTGGGAACAAGGGTGTATGGTTTAGGACGCGAATCGCCCCTCGTGCTAAACGGATGACAGGTAGGTGAGTCTTTCTTCCCTCGTCATTCTACGCCTATCTGGCGCCTGGTAGTGATGAATATAGAACGTGCCGCTTGCCGGCACGCCTCGTGAAAAGCCGCTTCCTTCCCCCCTCCGCCCATGGCTAACTGGCCCCCCCAGCTGCGGCCAGCGGTCCAGCGCGCCTCGGGGAACCTGGGGAGACGCCTCCCCCCTGCCCCCCGCCAAGAGGCGCGTGGGGATGGACGGGCACGGCCATACCCCGACAACGCACGAACCCCGCGCCGGCCAGTCGCGCCGCCGGTCGGTCTCCGCGCCGTCCCGCTCGCCCAACAACACGTTCGTGACACTGTCCTGGTAAGATCGCGCCGCCCCTGGTCGCAGACGCCGCCACTCGTGCTGTACTTACCCCTCAGCATAATGGAGCATTCAGGAGCAATTCAGGGCGTTAGTCGGTAATCAGTCAATCGATTTCCAGAAAATCTGATGACCGCATGTCGAAGACGCGGAAGCGCAAATCACCTTTTCGTCGAAACATGCGGGTAAAGTCGCGGGTATCATAAGTCGCGATGGGTAGCGGGGGGCGGAGACCACATCGCTCCGTAATATCGTGCGCAAGTTCGACGAGCATGGCGTCGACACAATCAACGCTCAGATCTCCAGCCAGTTGCTGCGTGCCCCCCACATCTGTGCGGTATGGGGGCACAATGGTCGCTCGTCCAGGGAGATTAACCCATGTGAGCAAATCTAGGCCCGCTAGCCGCACCTTTTTGCTGCCAACGAGTACGCCCCAAGCCTCGACTAACACCACAGTAGGCACGAGCAATGGTCGTTCAAGTTGATCAAAAAAGTACTCCGCGTACTCCTGGCGGGCGGAATTATCCTGCTCGGAGAAAGCTTCGACCAAGACGTTAGTATCGAGTAATATAGCATTTCGGGCAATATCCAGCACCGTTTCCGCAATCTTGTATTCGGGCATAGTGTTGCGTTCTCAGGCTCGAATAATGGGTTGGAGATGAGCACACCATCGGCAAGCAGCACCACTGCCTGACAACTCCCAGGACGACCTTTGCTTGGCCAGCATATATCCGTGTCTCATGCGGTGCTACCTACCGCCTTCGCCACAATACGATCGATCGCTGCTTCAGCCTCACGCCCTCGTTCCTCCTGCCCTTTCAGTCGAGATTGGAGCACTACCTGTGCTAATTGGCTGAGCTCAGTTACTATCTCACCATACTCAACCAGGAATGGAGGGATCGGAAGTTGAGCAAGATGCTGTGGCTCGAAATTTTGGAATGCACCACGGAAAGCCGGTGTCAGTTCGATGAGGAACTCGTTGGCGACGCTGCTGTTCAAGTATGCCAGCAGGGGCAATGCCAATTGCGGATCAGGAGGCACAACCGCAGTCCCACCAACAAGAAACATTTGCCCGTCATCGTCGAGCGTGAACGACGTTCGCATAGCCAGGTCACGTGTAAGAAGTTTAGGACTCGAAAGCCATGTTTCATCTCGCCTACGTACCAACTCATACCAGTGGAGTCCACTAGCGGTGATGCTACTACGTCCGGTGAGCAGATCGCGGTAGGCTGTCAGGTACCGATATGTAGCCAGGAATTCATTCTGTAGTTCCACTTCAGAGACTAAAACCCCACGACGATATGGATAGAGGAGCATCCGGTCCAACCGCAGAATGCCATAACGCTGAATATCAGAGCCGAAAACGACTGGACGTAGCAGCGCGGTGTCCAGAATTGCCGAGTCCCCCAATAGGTTGACAACCCGAGCGAGCGAACCATCAGTAGACTCTACCTGCACGATAAAGATGTCATTAGCGCCGGTGCGGATGCCCTGGTAAATGCCGGCAAAGTCCCCAAGCGGCACGGCGTCCTGTTCCAATCGTAGTCGCGCACGGCGCACGCTCGGAGAGAGCAGCATCCACACCCGGTCGCCGCTCGGATGGCTGATGTCGAACGCCGAAACCGCGTCGGCACGATACTCACCGCTCGCCATTACCGCAGTGGAGAGCGTCCCACCGAGATAACGCGTATCCGAAACATCGGAAACGAGGACTGCGCGTACCATCTCTGGACGCGGGCTATCGGGGGAACCGCGTTTTCGTGCGACAACAGCACCGATATACGCACTGGTACGCGCGAATACTTCATTTGGGCCGAAGTCAATGATGCTAAGTAGATCTGTTTCGCTCGCCAAAATCTGCCGAACTATCCCCGCGTCGCGGTTCCGAAACAGGCGATTGGGGACGACCATACCAAGAACACCGCTTGGTGCTAGGCGGTCGACGGCCAACTCAACGAAGAGGTAGGCAAAATCGAAGCGCCCCTGCGCGGTCTTGAACCGTCTTCCCAGCTCTTCGCGCGATTGTATGCTGCCCGTTGCGATGAACGGTGGATTGCCAACCACCACATCATAGGTTGGAGGGAGCGTGGCCCAAACCTCCTTGCCGAGGGAGTCGCCAACGACGACAACCTCATTAATGCTTGGTAACGGCAGGGCGTCCGGCTCATCGGTAAAGCGGATCCACAGGTTCATGCGACTCAGCGTTACGGCACGGGGGTCAACATCGATGCCAACCACATGCCTCCCCTCAATCAGCGTGCGTGCCCAGTTTTGGTGCGGATTACGCTCACGCAGGCGTCTGAGCAGCACACCGACCGCCTCAACGAGGAACGAGCCCGATCCGCAGGCAAAGTCTGCGACGCGTGGAATGAAATCCGGTTCCCGTTCTTCCGTTAGTACCTTCTGTATTGCCTGTTCTGTCAGGGTGCCGACGAGATAATCTGGCGTGTAAAAAACCCCACCGGATTTTTTGACGCTGACTGGCTCGACTTCACGCTCTGGTTGAGCGAATAGGCGTAACTGCGGATGTGGCGCCGCCGGCGTATAGACGTTGGCAAGGTACTTCTCGTAGGCGCGTCCAAGAATATCCGCGTCGATCCATGCGAAGTTGTATCGCTGTGACCCCTGAGGCAATTGCGATGGGGTATAGAGGTCATGGATGATACCCGCGAGCACGAAGTTTGGGAAGCGATCAAGTGGGTCTTCAACGAACAACTGACTCTGAATAACCTCACGCGCCTGGCCAAATAGAGCGCGGAGACGTTGAATGTCAACACGTTGCTCAATCAAGGTGGTTGAAAGCGGTGGAATGTCCGGTGCGAGCCTGCGGTCTTCAACAGCACGCAACACAAAGAATTGGGCAAAGAGGGTATGCAGGTCCTCATCCAATCCTTCGACAGCGTCGCCAAAGCGGAGTGCCTCAAGCCGCCAGTGATCCAACCGTGCTACCAAGGCATCGTCGACCGGCGTGAGGATCCGATTGGGCGAGTAGATGCGCTCGGCAAGCTGATCGAGATAGCCAGTGGCTATGCCTTCAGGGGTGAAGGCGGTGAGCACATCCATATGGCGATCAATTTCTGACCAGCGAATCTCGGGTAACCGAAACCACTCTTCATCACGTATCCAGTGCGAGTTGAAAATGACAGCGCCATTTCCATCTGCGACGAGACCCCAGTGAACCGAAGAGTGATATGCAAACCGCGCTGCGTCAGGAAGGAAACGGCGCGTGGCACTAGCACCATTTGCAGCGAACACGGCTGCGCGCTGCGGCCCTAGGAATCCACGCGTGAGCTTGAGTCCATCGGGCTGAATCTTGAGGTTCTCAAGCCGAGCTGACCCTTGTTGCCACCCCAGTGCTGCGGCCACCCGTTGATTGAGCGGTTCTGCCACGTCCCCAGAAAACGCGGCAACCCCTGCGAGGTCGGCAATGTCTTGTAGCCTCTTGTCGATGAGCGTATTCATTACACTCTAGTTTCCACTAAATTAGGCGGCTAGGTCAAGCTACCGTTGAGAGCAAAGGCAGCTACGGCAACTCTAAATCGTCATGCATTTTGCTCTTAGACAACGAACGCGTCGAAATATAAGCTTTGCCTCTTACTAGTCTCACAACTCGCCCCTGAACGCCCTCGCCAGCACCGCCGGCAGCAGCGCGTCGAGTTCGGCGGCGCTCTCGGTCTGCAACTGCTTCAACACGTCGGCTTTCGACTGCACGCTGTCGAGATACATCATTACGCTGCGCTGCTCCTGCAAGGAAAACAAGGGTACTTTGATCTGCTTGATCCGGTTAACGCTCAGAGTCCGCAGGCCACTCGTCGATTGGCTCTGTCCCTGTACTTCATCGCGGCCAACAGGGCTATTGAGATAGGCATTCAAGAACTCAGGATCAATACGTTTTTGATCTGAACGGATACGGATGACATGGTTTTGATGAACACAGTCTTGCAACTCACCCCTAAAGAGCGCAGTGCGGCCTATTTCGTTCGCACTGCCGTTGCCCTCGATCATCAACACATCACCTTGTTCGAGCCGCCACCGATCCAACTCTTCAGCGTTAACTTCAAAATAACGGGGGTCCGCAAGCGAAATACGATTGCGCTGTACATGTGCCACAGTGAGATAGCGAACCGGATTATTTTCGGCTGTGCGATGTGGCCCTTTCTGAATGCCACCACGTACATCGGCCACGGTATCTATTGCGACCAACTCCGCATCAGCCCGATCTCGCAATACTAAACTCGCCGCAGAGTCTTGAATTGCGCCCACCTCCCGCGCCGCCTCCCGCCGCAGCCCGCGCGCCTGCTCGATCTTGGCGGCTAGCTCCTCGATGCGCGTGACGATGCGACGCTGCTCGGGTAGCGGCGGCACGGGGATGACTTGGATGCCGACAACTGACTCGGGTACGCGCTGCTGCCCGACCGAGCCTGTGAAGTGTCGCGCGGCAGCAGCGCGAAAAGACGGCTGGCGGATAAAGAGATGTACCCATTCAGGCAGCACATCGGGTCCCGGCCGCAATACATGGAATTCGGTCGAGCCAAAGCCGACACCGTTGCTCAGGCCGCGCGCTACCGCCGCTTTGCCGTTCTGCATGCACGGCGAAATCTTGGCGAATAGTACGTCGTTTTCGATGAACCAGGTGTACCCCTTCTTGACCTCGCTAAATGGCCTCACTTCTGGCACCGCGATGGTCCCGGCGTCTTCGTCCACCGCGGACATGGATACGAACGTGACAGGTAGATCGTCGGGGTAGTTTGTGCGGCCTTTGCGCGACGGGTTGATCTCGCACACTTGATCGAGCCGCGCTACCCTCCACCCGTCGGGTAGTTCGTCCGTGTTCGGATTTTGTGGCGATACATCCGGTGCGAAGTCGATTGCCAGCTGCTCACTCGCCGCCATGGACGCCTCCGGCGAGGAGCGCCTGCATCTCTTCCAGCAGCGCGGCGATCTGCCCCTCTTTGGAGAGCGCGGAGGCGACGAGTTCTTCGGGCGAGAGTCGCGCGGCGTCGGCGGGGCGGTTGGGGTTCTTGGCCGTCAGGTCGTAGCCGCGCGCGACGACCTCGGCGACGGGGACGCGCCACGACCGCTCGGTCGCCGGGCGCTCGGCCCATAGCGTGCGCAGTTCGTCGAGGTCGCGGTCTCGGATGGGGTTGCCCTTGGTGAAGCGCCCGCCGCCCACCGGCTGGACCTCGTAGTACCAGATGTCGCGCGTGGGCCGGCCGCGCTCGAAGAATAGCACGTTGGTCTTGACGCCCGAGTAGGGCTGGAATACGCCGCCCGGCAGGCTGACAATCGTATGCACGTCGTAGCTCTCCAGCAGGTCGCGCTTGACGTCGGCGAAGGCGTCGCCGCGGAACAAGACGCCCTCGGGCACGACAACGGCGCAGCGCCCCCTCGGCTTGAGCGAGCGCATGATGTGCTGCATGAACAGCAATTCAGTGGCCTGGCTCTGCACGGGGAAGTTGCGCTGCACCTGCTTGTTCTCTTTGCCGCCGAACGGCGGGTTGGTCAGGATGACGTCGCGCCGCTCCTCGGCCGGGATGGCGCGCACGTCGGCCTCCAGCGTGTTGGCGCGCCGGATGTCGGGCGTGCTGACGCCGTGCAGGATCATGTTCATGCGCCCCAGCAGGCACGGCAGCGGCTTTTTCTCGCGGCCGTGGAACGTGTGACGCTGCAGCGCCTCGGTGTCGGTCGAGGTCAGCTCGCGCGCGCCCTGCATGTGCAGGTAGGCCTCGACCAGGAAGCCGGCCGAGCCGCAGGCGGGGTCATACACGGTCTCGCCAACGCGCGGGTCGACGCGCTCGACCATGAAGCGCACCAACGGGCGCGGCGTGTAGAACTCGCCGGTGATGCCGCTCTCGCTGCCCATGCGCCGCAGCAGGTCCTCGTAGATGTGCGAGACGGTGTAGATGTCGTCCTGGCTCTGGAAGTCGACTTCGTCGACGATGGCGATGACGTCGCGCAGGTTGTAGGGGCTCTTCATGCGGTTGCCTGGGATGTCGACGAAGATGCCCGCGATGGCGGCGCGCTCGGGGTCGCCCGCGACGGGGAGCCCACGCAGGTAGGGGAACAGCTCGCCGTCGATGAAGGCGACGAGCCGGTCGGCCGGGAAGTCGCGATGGGCCCACGCGCTCCAGCGGTAGGGGCCGTCGACGATGCGGCGGTAGACGCGCGGCGGCGTGTCCATCTCGGCCTCGACCTCCAGGCGGTCCTCGATGGCCTCGAACACTTTGAGGAAGAGCAGCCAGGAGAGCTGCTCCATGTATTCGAGGCTGCCCGTGGTGCCATCGTCGCGGCGCATGATGTCGCAGGCGCGCCAGATGTCGGCGGCCAGGTTCGCGCGGTTCAATCGTCCAATACTCCTAACTATGCCTGCGGCGCCTGTATTTTGCCACGCAACCGCGATTGCCGGCCAGTGCTTGTCCGCAGCCAGTAGAGATCGCGGAGAGCTTTCTTTTCCCTCTCTCTTCTCGCCCCCTTCGCCCATGGCGACTGGACCGTCGGCCCGCGGGTAGGGCCGAGGGGCCAGTCGCCATGGGCGGAGGGGGCGAGAGGAAGGGCTCCACAGGTTCCCCCGGAGGGGCGCTGGACCACCGGCCGCAGCCGAGAGGCCAGGTAGCCATAGGTGTGGGGTGAGGGCCGTGCTCTATGCTTCATACAATCGTCTGGTCAGGTTTTGCACGGCGGAGCGGTAGCGCGCGGCGTCGCCGAAGCGGCGCAGCACGCCGGGCGCGAAGCCCATGCGGTCGAACGGCGCGGTCCGCAAGACATCGGACTTCTCCAACTCATCTACGCCGCCCAGCCGGTACTTGTCTAGCAGGGCCAGCAGCACCTCACGCGCGGCTGGCGGGTAGCTGTTGACGAAATCACCATTGCGCGTGGCGAAAGCCCTGGCGCGGTCGTCGCGGCTGACCGGCTCACGGCCGAAGGCGACCGAGGCCAGCACGTCGTAGGCGTCGGCGTCGGGGTGATGCAGTAGCGCGGCGATGGCCTCGGGCGAGACGTTGACGGTGAGCAGCGTCGCCAGCAGCTCTTTGCGCTTGGCGGGGTCGAGCCACAGCGCGCGCAGCGTCGCCTCGTCGGCGGCGTGCTGGAAGACCTCGGCTTTGGCGCGGTTGATGTATTCCTGTACGGTCAGGCGCTGCCCGCTGCCGTCTAGTTCCAGGTAGGTCTCGTCCTCGACGGTGATGGTCAGGCCCTTGACGGCGATGACCTGGCCCCCGGACTCTTTGTGCGGCACGAGCGTGATGGCGACGACGAGGCCGGGGCCAGCGCTGGTCGGGCAGGTGACCTGGCGGCGGCGATAGCCCGGCGCGGTGACGATGACGGTGACGCCGGTGCGCGGCAGGTCGCGGCAGCCGAAGGCGCCCGTGCGGGTGGTACGGTGCTGTTCGGTCGTGTTGGGCGCGCTCTCTACCAACGCGGTCGCGCCGGCGACGGGGCGCTCGGTATCCTGGTCGAGGACCAGGCCGGTCAGGTAGTAGTCGGCGGGACCGGCCGGCTCGGGCGGCGCCGGCGTGGCGACCTCCTCCCAGGCGTCGAACAGGCGCGTGGCGTTGGTGTAGTCCACGATGCGGAACCACAGCTTGTCGGCGCCCTCGTCGACGCGGCTGCCGCGCCCGATGATCTGCTTGAACACGACGGGCGAGGCGATGGGCCGCAGGAAGACGACGTTGCGAAGGCTAGGGATGTCCACGCCGGTGGAGAGCAGGTCTACCGTGGTGGCGACGACGGGCGAGCGGCGGTCGCCGTCCTGGAACTGCTCGGTCAGCTCCGCCGCGTCGTGCTCCTCGGCCACGATGCGCACGGCGTAGTCGGGCAGGCCCAGCCGCGGGCCGAAGTGGTTTTGCAGATGCTTGGCGACATCGGCGGCGTGCTCCTGGTTGACGCAGAACACGATCGTCTTCTGCGTGGGATCGCCGGCGTCGAGCAAGTTAGCCAGGTGCGCGCAGATCAGGCGCGTGCGGTCGGGCAGGGTGATCTCGCGCTCGAACTGGCCCTGGTCGTAGCGGTCGCGCGGCGCGGCGTCGGGCGGCACGAACACCTCGGCCCCCTGTTCCTTGGCGTCGGCCAGCGTCACGCCGTTCTTGTCGACGTTGGTCTGCACGCGGTGTACCTTATAGGTCGCCAGGAAGCCGTCGCGGATGCCCTGCGAGAGCGAGTAGCTGTAGACGGGTTCGCCGAAGTAGGCGTAGGTGTCGACGTTGTCCTCGCGCTTGGGCGTCGCGGTCATGCCCAGGTGGACGGCCGACTCGAAGTGTGTGAGGATGGCTTTCCAGGTGCCGAAGCCGGAGCGGTGCGCCTCGTCGACGATGATCAGGTCGAAGAAGTCGCGCGGGTAGCGCTCGTAGACGCGGCGCATGTCGCCGCTGGCCGACTCAGGCGCGGTCTCGGCGTAGAGGCCCTGATAGATGGCGAAGAGGACATCGCGGCTGGCGGGGGCTTTGCCCGCGTCGATCACGGCGCGGGCGTCCTCGAAGGCGGCGAAGGCATTGTAGGCCTGGTCGCGCAGCGTCACGCGGTCGGCCAGGAACAGGATGCGCCGCGCGCGGCCGGCGCGGGTCAGCTTCCAGGCGATTTGCAGCGCCATGTAGGTCTTGCCGGTCCCGGTGGCCATCGTCAGCAGCAAGCGTCGCTGTCCCCCCATGATGGCGCCGAGGGCCTTGTTGACGGCGATCTCCTGGTAGTAGCGGGGCCGTTTGCCGTCTCCCTCATAGTAGGGCACGACCAGCGGGTCGAGATAGGCCGTCGTTGAGGTGGCTACCTGCCGGCCGCTCGGGGCGTTGGCAGCGGCGTGGTTGGCGGCGGTGTAGCGGTCGTACAACTCGTCGGGCGAGGGGAAGGCGTCGAGGCCGCGCTGCGCCTGTGTGCTGAAGTCGAACTCCTCAATGCCGCGGCCGTTGCTGCTGTAGGCGAAGAGGAGCCCCAGCTGTTGCGCGTACAGCTTGGCCTGCTGCATGCCGGCCGTCGGGGCCAGTTTCTCCTCCTTGGCCTCCACCACGGCCAGCGGAAGCGCGTCGTTGTAGCGCAGCAGGTAGTCGGCCTTGAGCGGCTGTTTGCGCCGGGCCTTGTCGCCAACAAGGTAGATCTGCCCCTTGGTGAAATAGTGCTCGCGACTGATGCGGCTTTCGTCCCAACCGGCCGCGTGCAGGTCAGGGTCGATCAGCTTGGCGCGCGTATCCGCTTCGTTGTACAAGGGGCGACCTATCACTACGCGCTCGACAGCTACCGTGCGTCCCGTCCAATCGCGGCGACCGGCGCTGGCACACAACTAATCAATGCTAGTATGATAACCCGCGACGACGGATAACGAAACGGTAATTTAATGCGGTGGGCGCGTCGTATGATTGTGCGACGATGCCTGCGACTAACGCCGCAGGCCGACAGCGCTCATCATCACGATCGCGGGAGCAGAGCACACCTTGTAAGATGTGGACGTATAACATCTAAGTGTTATGCTCTTACTAAGAAGATGATGTAGCGCGAGAGTATGGGCGGTTAGGGCGCTCTTGATGATAGAGGCGAGAGCGAGTAGCGCCGAGGAGATGCGGGATGGCAAGCGAACCCATACAGCCGAACAACGACGATGATGTCGACACGCGAGCGGAAGGCCTTTATACGGTGCGCGAACTGTCGCCGGAAGAGATACGCCGCGCGCATGTGTCCGATGAGGACATAACCATCGTCGCCCGCCAGAATAGCAGCGAGGAGTTCTTGGCGTTCCTCGACAGCCTTGATGTCATCAGTGATGTGAGTTCCGCGTCCTGATGCCGACCCACGCCGAGAACGTGCGTTTTGTGCGCGAATGGCTCCGCCTGACACCCGAACAGAAGGCTCGTTTCAAGATAGCTCTCGATCAATTCATCGAGGGGCTGCGATCCGGCCAAATGCCGTCGGGGCTTCGTGTCAAACGATACCAGCGCCAACAGGGCACGTTCGAAATGACATGGGCCGACGATGGCCGCGCGCTGTTCCGCTACGGCCCGGAGGTCCATTCCGGCGACCCGCATGTTGAATGGCTCCGCATCGGGACGCACGATATCTTCGATTAGCCCGCCAGCCCACCATCACGTTCTCATTGGGCGCCTTCATGGGGTAAACCGGGGGCGTGAGTGTAAGCTTTGCTAGCGGTAGAGGCAATAGCCCGCTATTCCCGCCAGCGCCAGGATGACGATGAAGTTGACGCGGCGGCTGACGGCCAGCCCAAAGGCCGCCGCCGCGATCAGCCACCCGGTCCAGTCGATACCCGGCTGGCGTATCAGCGTCCAGAAGACGGCGAGGAGGATGCCGACCACCGCCAGCGAGATGCCGCGCATCAGGCCCTCGACCCAGCGGCGGTGTTCGATGCGGGCGTAGATGGCGGCCACGCCAAGCACGAGCAGCGCGGGGAGCGTGATCGCGACCAACGCCAGGATCGCCCCCAAGTAGCCATAGGTGAGGTAGCCCAGGCTGATCACCCACAGCCCGTTGGGTCCGGGACTAATCTGGCCGATGGCGATGGACTCGCCGAAATCAGCCTCGCTGGCCCAGCCCGCGCCCAACAGGTCGCGATGCAAACTCGGCAGATTGCTGAAGCCGCCCGACGAGAACAGCGACGCTTTCAGGAACAGCAGGAAGTACAGCACGGGGTGGATCACGAAGGCCGCTCCTCGTCGCGTGAGCCAGCCATCACAGGAGCAGGCGCCGGCGGTTGTGC
>JAABUY010005779.1_pt1 | contig 12315 bp, 12 predicted proteins | sample 5560271 | NCBI WGS metagenome assembly JAABUY01 (sample SAMN10711886, study PRJNA513374) | rock metagenome | isolation source: Antarctica rocks | place: Antarctica: Victoria Land, University Valley
GGGCGAGGTAGCCGCCGAGCTGGGCGACCTTGGGCAGGCAGGAGGACAAGGTCTCTTCTCCTGACCGGCTCGGCTTCTTGTCGGGCACAAGTCGATCCAGAAGCCTGATCTGCGCCTTGGTCAAAATAAGTGCTGTGGCCGCATCTGGCGCAGCACGGCGCAGCATCGTCATCCAGAACACGCGCCAGCTCAGGATGTAGAATACCGCGATCAGCCGCACCAAACGCTCAGCAGTCCTGAGCCGCGCCTCCTCCGCTCGGCAGCCCGATTTCAGGGTTTTGTGGAACACTTCGATCTTCCAGCGCTGGGCATACCAGCGCAGTTTCTCGATCGCCGTCGCACGAGTGGTGACAGGCAGATCAGTGATCAGCTTCCACTCGATTGCCGGCTGACCCATAGGTTTGCCGCGCCCCTTGGCGTGGATCACTGTCAGGGTGAGCGCCGGATAGCGCTTCTGCTTGCCGACTGGCCGAAGCACAAGGATGCGGCGGTATCTCAGCTCGAGCAACGCCGCCTCAATGCGGCCTTGGCCGTTGCGAACCTCGATGCGATGCATGCCCTTAAGGCGCGTTTCCTGCATCTCGTCAGCAATCGTGTGGCCGCCGTCGCCGGCTAAACGATCGACGCAAGTTCTGACAAGGGAATGGGTGCCGAGCTCCTGGGCGGTGCAGAACAGCTCATAGATGTCGCTCTCTCGATCACCGACGTGGACGCACCGTGCGGGCTCGCCCAGGAGTTCGGTGGACTGACGCATGTTCTCGAGCCAACGATAGCTCTCCTTTTGCTCGATGGGCACGCGTGTTGGATCAACCTTGCGCTTGAGCGCGGCGGTGCCCTTGAACTTCTGTCGCGACCAAAACCTCACCGCCGAGAAACCCAAAATCAAGCCCGCCGTTGTGACGGCAAGCGAAGCATACATCAGCAGCCCGCAAACGGCACTGTCAACTTGTTGGACTGAGGTCGCGATGGCGCGCGACGCTTCCGGCGTGTTGGTGGCTACGCTGCAGCGGTAACGCTGGTGATCTCAGCCCAAACCCGAAAGGCTTGGATTCGGGCGACTCGACACTGGGTGGCTGGAACTTGGTGAGGGCGGAGCAGGACGAGGTTGTTGATCCCGTCATGGGCGGACAAGAAGCGTTATGCCTGGCCGGCTGACTTGAACCGCTTTGTCTGCCGCTCTCGCCGTTGCGTCGGCTGGTGCGAGTTCTCCGCCCGGTTGTTCAGCCCTTTATGCTTTCGATGCTCGACGGAGGACATTATCTGGCGCTTGGCCGCCTTGTAACTCGGCAGCTTGTCGGTGATCATGATACGCGGTGGACGGCACGGCTTCTTCAGCAGCTTGCACAGCAGGCGCTTAGCGGCCTTTGTGTCGCGCCGGCTCTGCACCAGGATGTCCAGCACCATCCCGTTCTGGTCGACCGCGCGCCATAGCCAGTGCTTTACCCCGGCGATCATGATCACGACCTCGTCTATGTGCCACTTGTCGCGGGCGGCAGGCAGCCTGCGCCGGATCTGGCTGGCGAAGACCTGGCCAAACTTCAACGTCCACTGGCGCACGGTTTCATGACTGACGATGATGCCACGCGCGGCCAAAAGCTCGTCCACCATTTGCAGGCTCAAGGGAAAGCGGAAGTAGAGCCAGACGGCTTGGCTGATGACCTCAGCTGGGAAGCGGTAGCCGGCATAGCTGGCAGCAGAAGATGTTACCATCCCGCCCGTCTACCTGCCTCAGCTCCATCTCACAAGCCGGCCAGCCGCCAGGTTGACGGTGCCGGTCGCGACGCGGCGCTGATTTGCTGCTGCAAGTTCGTTGCGCTTTCTACAATGGTACGCTCGGTTCCGGCTTTGGGCCAAAATTACAGCCAGCCAACGCTCCACACCCGCCAATGGCGATCGCAGCCTGACCCCCAGTTTTGCCACGATTCCACGGCAAGCCGCCAACGATCTTGCACCACGCGACCAAGCGCAAGCGGCGGGCCGCGATCGTGGACCGAGTTACGGAACTGCGCGCCGGCGTCACGGCGCGGCGCAAGCAGGTATTCGCGACGGTGGCGGCGACGCGTCCGGCCATGCAGGCCGCTGCCGCGCGGAACATGCGGCGGCTACAACCGGCAATGGAGCGCGTCGCCAAGGTGGCGCAAAGGCTGGGAGACATCCAGGCGGCGCGGAGCCAGATAGAGCCAAGCCAACAGAGCGACATGACGCAGAACCAGAAAAAGACGCGACGGGCACGGATGCGCTAGTCGTTTCATCCTTTCAAGCACCGCTCAAACAGCAGAGATAAACTACGCTTTAAGCAAGGCCTGTATGTGATCGGAGGGTCTTGGCTGGAATCCAGGAATTTAGCGCGACTCACACCAACCACGTAATAGCGTTGTCTGGCCTCCAGCCTTAAAATTGCTACAGAGCTCTACCTAGTCTTTCCGCGTTCCGTTTCAAAATTGGAAGAAATGATGTGATCATCTGCTCTCGCGAAATCCTTGCTGAAGACGCGCTTGCGCTTATCGCGGCTGAAAGATCTCCGTGCGAGTTCAACACGCATACTGCAATCGACCTTAATCCAAGCTCAAGTTCTTCGTCGCTGATGGCGTATCCGTTTGCCCGCGCGCTCCTGATTTCACTCAGTATCTTGGCTTTATCGACAAGGGTATGGGCTGTCCGGGCGACAAGCTTTGTCCGGGTCAGGTAGGCAAGGACCCGCTCGTCATTCCACCCACCGAGCAGAACTTTGCCGGTCGCCGAACAATAGGCTGGAGCTCGCGCCCCAATGGAAATGCCGGATGAGATGAGCCGCGCCGCGTCCGCACGTGCAATGAACAGAGCGGAGTCACCGTCCATGATGGCCAGCGATACCGACTCCTCAAGCTCGTCGCGCGCCGATGACAAGATAGGCTGCGCGACTTGCGGCAGCGATCTGGACGTCGAGTAAGCCTTGCCCAAAGACAATATCCGGGGCTGGGGCCTGAAGAACTTACCATCGTATTCCAAGTAGCCCAGTTCGGCCATCGTCAGCAGGCACCGTCGGGCGGACGCGCGCGTTGCGCCGGAGGCACGCGCCGCGTCGGCGACGGTCATTCGACCTTCGTTGGCGGGGAATGCCTCAAGTATCGCCAGCCCCTTGGCAAGCCCCGCCATACCCTCCGGCACCCTTGCGGTTTCGCCCAGGTCTGTTTCAACGCTAACCATATTGACGCGCCGTGCTGCTGATGAGAACATGAACTGATGTTCGATATACGAACACTACATTCGATGGAAACGCAACCTCTGATGCATGCACATCGGATCCCTGAACATAAGGACCTGTTTCACTCTTGTTGGCTCCCGTCGAGCCGACCATTCCCGGCAACCGAGTGCCTGAAACCAAGTCGGTGACATGGCAGGAATGTCCAAGATCTGGACCGACAGCGATTATGCGTCGTGGCCGGCTTAGTCTCGTCCACCTTTGGCTATAAGGAAAAACCTCTATGCCTGATCAACAAACGCCCGGCGTGATGCCGACTTGGCCAACAGACGGGCTGACCCGGGTTCCTTACTGGGCTTTTCAGCGCCAGGACGTGTACGCGCGCGAGCAGAAGCGCCTGTTCCAGGGTCCCTACTGGCATTTCCTCTGCATGGAGGCCGAGGTCGCCGAACCCGGCGACTTCCGCACCACCTTCATCGGCGACACGCCGGTCATCATCTCCCGCGACCAGGACATGGAGGTGCATGTCTGGGAGAACCGTTGCGCCCACCGTGGCGCGTTGATCTGCTTGAAGCAGCACGGCAAGGCTAAGGATTTCAGCTGCGTCTACCACGCCTGGACCTACGACCTGCGTGGCAACCTGACCGGCGTGGCGTTCCGCGAGGGGATCAACGGCAAGGGCGGCATGTCGCCGGATTTCCGCATGGAGGATCACGCGCCGCGCCGGCTGCGGGTGGCGCTGGTGCATGGGCTGGTGTTCGGCAGCCTGTCGGACGAGGTGCCGCCAATCGAGGAGTACCTCGGCGAGGAGATCATGGGCCGTATCGGCCGCGTGCTGGCCGGGCGCAAGCCGGTGCTGCTCGGCCGCTTCACCCAGCAGCTGCCGAATAATTGGAAGCTGTACATGGAGAACGTGAAGGACTCGTACCACGCGAGCATCCTGCACCTGTTCTTCACCACGTTTCAGCTCAACCGGCTGTCCATGAAGGGCGGCATCATCGTCGATCCCAGCGGCGGCCATCACGTCAGCTGGTCGGCGGTGGACCATGCGGCCGAGCGTGACGCCGAATACGCCAAGCAGAACATCCGCTCCGACACCGATTACAAGCTGGCCGATCCGTCGCTGCTGCGAAGCTTCAGCGAGTACCCGGACGGGGTCACGCTGCAAATCCTTTCGGTGTTCCCCGGCTTCGTGCTCCAGCAGATCCAGAATGCCATCGCGGTCCGCCAGGTGCTGCCGCGCGGGACCGAGGGCACCGACCTTAACTGGACGTATCTCGGCTTCGCCGACGACACGCCGGAGCAGCGCACGACGCGGCTGCGGCAGGGCAACTTGGTCGGACCGGCCGGCTACATCTCCATGGAGGATGGCTGCGTGGGCGGCTTCGTGCAGCGCGGCATCGCGGGCGCCGCCGATGAGTGCGCGGTGCTGGAAATGGGCGGCGCCACCGCCGACAGCAGCCCGAGCCGCGTGACCGAAGCCTCGGTGCGCGGCTTCTGGAAAGCGTATCGCGCCGGCATGGGGCTCTGAGCGATGGACAGCTTCCGCCTGATCAGCTGCGCCCAGGCCGACTACGCCCGCTGCATCGACGACGGCCGGCTGGAGGAGTGGCCCGGCTTCTTCGAACCCGACTGCCTGTATCGCATCACCACCGCGGACAACCATCGCCAGGGTTACCAGGCCGGCATCGTCCACGCGGACAGCCGGGGCATGCTGGAGGACCGTGTGTCGGCGCTGCGCGAGGCCAACATCTATGAGCAGCAGACCTACCGCCACATCCTCGGCATACCCGCGATCCTGTCCGAGGGCGCGGGCACGGTGCGCAGCGAGACGCCGTTCCTGGTAGTCCGCATCATGCACGAGGGCGCCACCGAGATTTTCGCCACCGGCCGCTACCTCGACGTCTACCGGATAACGGAGAGTCGAGCCTCGCTGGCCGAGCGCATCGTGGTTTGCGACAGCTCGCGCATCGACACCTTGCTGGCGCTGCCGCTCTGATGCCGCGACCTGTCGTTGCGCTGACAATTGGCGATCCGAACGGCATCGGCCCGGAACTCGCGGTCAAGGCGGCGGTCGTGCGCGCGGTGGCTGGATCGCGGCTGGTGTTGGTGGGTGATCCGTTCGTGATCCGCGACGTGGCGGGCCGGCACGCGCCGGACCTGCCTATCCACGAACTGGCTGGCTTCTCACCCCTGGCTGCCGGGATCAACATCCTGCCGGTCGAGGCGCTGGCGCGCGCGGCCTACAGGCCGGGCGTTATTTCGCCAGAGGCCGGGCGCGCGACCGTTGCCTACGTGGAAGCGGGCGCGGCCTTCGTGCGCGCAGGCCATGCGGTGGCTTTGGTCGCCTGCCCGCATTCGGAGACCGCCGTCAACGCGGCCGGCATCGCGTTCTCCGGCTATCCCAGCTTGCTGGCGCGCCTCGCGGGGCTGCCCGAAGACCGCGTGTTTCTAATGCTTGTGGGCGCCGGTCTGCGCATCGTCCACGCCACCCTGCACGAACGGCTGCACGACGCGCTGGCGCGGCTCACGATGGAACTCGTGGAGGCGGCCGGCTTCGCCGCCGTCACGGCACTTGGCGCGCTGGGCGTGGATCAGCCACGCATCGGCGTGTTCGGCGTCAACCCGCATGCCGGCGAGGGCGGATTGTTCGGGCGCGACGATGACACGGTCACGGCGCCGGCCGTCGCGCGGCTGCGCACGGCGGGTATCGCGGCCGAAGGCCCGCTCGGCGCCGACCTGCTGCTGTCCCGGCGTGACTGCGACGCCTTTATCGCGATGTACCACGACCAGGGCCATATCCCGATCAAGCTCCTCGCCGGCCGTGACTCGGTCGCCATGTCGATCGGCGCCGGCCTGATCTTCTCCAGCGTCGGCCATGGCAGCGGCTTCGACATCGCGGGCCAGGACAAGGCCGATCCCTCGGCCGTGCTGCGCGCTCTTGCCCTTGTCACCGGCGCCGCTCCGAGGCTCGCACCATGACCCATCAGATTCGCGTTTCCGCCCGCGACATTGAGTTCGGCTGCGAGGACGGTGAGACCTTGCTCGACGCCGCCGAGCGTGCCGGCTACTCGCTTCCCTACTCCTGCCGGAAGGGCGTCTGTTCCAGTTGCGAGGGCGGCCTGATCGCGGGTGAGGCGGCCCAGCGCGGGCGCGGCGGCATCACCGGCCCGCGCAGCGGTGTGCTGTTCTGCCAGACCCGTCCCCGCTCGGACCTGGAGATCGCGCCCAAGCGCATCGAGGCAAGCGCGCCGCCGACGCGCAAGACGATCGGCGCCTTCGTGTTCCGCCTGTCGCGGCCGACGCCGGACGTGACCATGTTGCACCTGCGCTACCCGCCGCAGGATCGCGTGCGGTTCCGCGCCGGCCAGTACCTCCAGGTGCTGCTGGAGGATGGCACGCGCCGCAACTACTCGATGGCGGGGCCGCCCCAGGAGACCGATGGGACCATGCTGCATGTCCGCCGCATCGACGGCGGCCGGTTTTCCGAGGGCATGCTCGCCGGCCTCGCTCCGGGCAGCCGGTTGACAATCGAGTTGCCTTACGGCGAGTTCACCCTGCGCGACGAGGACACGCGCCCCGCGATCCTGCTCGCCAGCGGCACCGGCATGGCCCCGGTCACCTCCATCGTCGAGGACCTGATCCGGCGCGGCATCGACCGTCCGCTCGACGTGTACTGGGGCGTGCGGCGCGAGGCGGATCTGTACCTTGGCGCGTTGCCGGAACGCTGGCGCGCAAGGCTGCCCCGGCTGCGCTATGTCCCGGTGCTGAGCCGCCCCGATCCTGGTTGGACCGGCCGCGCCGGCCGCGTGCAGGGGGCGGTGCTGGAGGACCATGGCGACCTGTCCGGCCACGTCGTTTATGCCTGCGGCAACGCGGCCATGGTCGCCTCTGCGCGCGAGGCCCTTGTCACGGAGCGCGGGCTCGACGAACAGGCCTTCCATGCCGACGCATTCGTCCCGTCCGGCGGCTGAGACAGGGGAGGACAGCATGTCCGCGACCGACACGCCGGCGCCGCTGGACCGGCCAGGGATCACCGGCTTCCAGCTCACCGTGGCGCTGCTGTGCGCCCTGGTGTTGTTCCTCGACGGCTTCGACACCCAGGCCATCAGCTACGCGGCGCCGCTGATCGCGCGCGACTTCCAGCTTTCGCGCGCGTTGCTGGGTCCGATTTTCTCCTCGGCGCTGGTCGGCCTCATGGTCGGGTATCTCGCCCTCTCTCCGCTCGCCGACCGTTACGGCTACAAGCGCGTCGTGGTAGCGAGCACGGCGTCGTTCGGCTTGTGCACATTGGCGACTGTGTTGGCTGGGTCGCTCACGCAGCTGATCGCGCTGCGCTTCCTGACCGGCGTCGGGCTGGGCGCCGCCGCGCCGGCTGTGGTGGCGTTGACTGACGAATACAGCCCACGCCGGCTGCGCGCGACTTTCGTGCTGGCGATCTATTGCGGCTTCTCGCTCGGCTTCGTCGCGGCGGGCTATGCGGCGGCGCGACTGCTCGGCGCCTATGGTTGGACCTCGCTGTTCTGGATCGGCGCGGTGCTGCCGCTGATGCTTTGTCCGATCCTCTTGGTCGCCCTGCCGGAGTCGCTCGACTACCTCGTCCGCACCGGCGCGCCGGCGGCGCGGATCGCCGCCACCCTGCGCCGCGTCGATCCGACCCTCTCGGCCGACCGGCTGGTGTCCCGCGCGCGTTCCGTCACCCCTGCGAGCACGGCCGTTGTGCTCGACCTGTTGCGCGACGGGCGTGCCGCCGGCACGGTGCTGTTGTGGATCGTGTTCGCGATCAACCTCGCCGCCTTCTACCTGTTGCAGAGTTGGCTGCCGACGCTGCTGACCGGGCTGCACCGCGACATCGGCGAGGTGGCGACCGCAACCTCGCTGAGCACTGTGGGCGGCATCGCCGCCGCTTTCGTGGTCGGGCCGGCGATGGACCGCCTCGGCGCGTGCCGCTCCCTCGCTGTGCTGTACGCGCTCGGCGCTTTCGGCGTGGCGCTGCTTGGCCCGGCCTTGCCGGCGGAGATGTGGAAGCTGAGCTTGGCCAGCTTCTTCGCTGGCTTCTGCGTCAGCGGCGGCCAGAAAAGCGCGATCGCGCTGGCAACCCTGTTCTATCCGTCATCGATGCGTTCGACCGGCCTGGGCTGGGCACTTGGCATTGGGCGCGCTGGCGGCATCGCTGGCCCACTCATTGCGGGGGTGCTGCTCGGCGCGGGCTGGACGCCGGCATGGCTCTTCTACGGTGTCGCGCTCGCAATGCTGCTGGCGGCCGTTGCCACGGTCGCGATGGATATGGTCAGCTATCCGGCAGACCTGGAGGGATCTCGCGGATAGCGGAGAAGCGATGGGGGAGGGCCTCCCGCAGCGTTGTTGCATGGACCCGGCCCAAATCATGAATTTTGGTGACGCCGGGCAGTTCCTTCAGGCAGGTTCCGACTTCACGTTGGTCAATGGCTTCGGGCACGGCGTCGAGCGACAGGTTCACCGAATGTCGCAGCAGCGACCAGGTTGCGGCAATAACCAGGACGTTGATGACCAGGCTGATAGCCGGACCGAGCGAAAGGCAACCGGTCCAGAGGATGAGCGCGCCGGCAACCACAACGCCGAGTGCCACGAGGGCATCGGACGCCATGTGTAGAAAAGCGTCCTTGATGTTCAAATTGTCCTTGCGGCCAGACATGAACAGGTAGGCTGCGATCCCGTTCACGGCGATGCCGGCCACAGCGACCATCATGATCGTCAATCAGGCGCTCGGCTCCGGATCGACCAACCTTCGGATGCTTTCCCACGCGATGCTGCCAGTGGCCAAAAGCAATATGATGGCGTTGCTCAAAACGGCCAGGATGCTGGCCGGCACCGGCGGCAGTTCGCCTTGCAGGCTGGCTGAAGTGACCCATGCCGGCTACTTGATCGTTTGCCAGCCCTTCGTCATGTCCTGCAGGAATCCGCCCACGGTGGCGTTGATGAACTCGATGTCCGCAGCCTTGAAGCCCGGGGACGCAGCCACGTGTCCCTGGACGCTTGGGATCGTCACGAACCGCCCGTCGGGGATGGCGGCTGCGGCGTCCCTCGCCTCCTCGACCGGGTTGTATAGGTCGAGCTGGCCCGACATCAGCAGGGCTTTCGCCTTGATGCTGCGCAGGGCGCGGACCGGGTCGCCCCCGAACGGGGCGCGGCCGTCGATCCTTGTGTCGCCGACGTTGTGCCGGTCGTAGGCCCAAGTCTGCGCGATCCAATCATTCGCATCGAAGCCCGATTTCACGACCGCGTCTTCCTGCGCGGTGATCCAGGCCTGCACGTCCATGGGGTCCGTGAACTGCTGCCGCATAGCTTCGGGCGTGCGGGTCGCGAGCACCTGGAGGACGTCGGCCCGCATGCGCCAGCCTTGCTCCGGCTGCGCGGTGTAACGCCCGCCCTGGAAGGCGGGATCAAGCATCAATGCCCGGCGGGTGGTAGTGTCTCAGTTTGAAATTGGCCGCCCGTAGCAGCCCTGCTCGCATCCGGCTCCTGCCTCCTATATGCTTAGCGAAAAGCATGGAGACACTGGCGTGTCAAACACTACGGGCCACACGGATGCCGTTGAACTTTGGCGTAAATGGATAATAGAGCGAATGTTGGAGCGTGCTCAACAAGGGCAGGATCCTGGCAGTGTAGATGATGTGATAGAGGCGGCGAAGCAAGCTCGTGAGTTTTTTGAAGAACAACTTCTCAAACTTCGCGGTGCCCACAATGCCTAAAGGCCCCAAAGGCGAGCACCGTCCCGCTGACGTGATCGGCGCGGCTATCATGGTTGCCAGGATCGCAACCGGCGAGGAAGAGGACACGCCGTTGCCGGATGACGGTAAGGACGCGGCAGCGGTGTCTATGGGGCGACGCGGTGGAGCCGCCCGAGCGGCGGCTATGACACCGGAGCGACGAGCGGAAATTGCGAAGAAGGCTGCAGCGAAACGGTGGCATAGTAAGCAAAAATAGGCTCGGATCCTTCGAAACGTGCTTGCTATTTCAGTAAGCACGTTTTAGCCTTCGTGTGGAGTAAGCATGCGGAGATAAATCATGAGCGAGCAAAACCCACAGCGTAAAGGCGGTCGCACTAGAGCATCCCGGTTATCTCGGGCTGAGCGTAGCGCTATTGCGAAGATGGGCGCGCAGGCTCGATGGCAATCTGGCGTTCCGCGAGGAAGCGACGAAGGACTGCCGCGTGCCACCCATCAGGGGAGCATGATGGTCGGACCGCTTGATCTCGATTGCTATGTTCTGGTCGATGGGCGGCGCGTTCTTCATAAGCGCGGAATGGCCAAAGCGCTCGGAATGAAATCGGGCGGCGGCAATGTATTTCTTCGGGCTATGCAGCGAAAGGGACTTGGATCCGAACTTAGCCAAAAACTCACGGATTCTCTAGAAAATCCAATTGTTTTCAAGCCACTAGCGCAGGATCTGGGCCATGGTTATGAGGCCGATGTTCTGGTGGAGGTTTGCAAGGCGATTATTCGTGCTGACGATGTCAACAAACTCACTAAGGCCCAAGAGAGCTTAGCCACGCAGGCGCGGATATTGCTCCAGGCGTTCGCCCGCGTCGGCGTTGTAGCCCTCATTGATGAGGCAACTGGTTTTCAGGAAGTTCGAGAGCCAAACGCCCTTCGGATCCTCGTTCAGCAATACATTGAGGAGGAAAAGAGAGAGTGGGACAAACAATTCCCTGACGAATACTATGATGAACTGAACAGGGTGTACGGTCATAGTCGCATGACGACGACAGCATCAGGTGCGGTTATCCAAAACCGCCCTCAGCATTTTGCGAAATTCACCAGAAGCTTTGTTTACCATCCTTTGGAAAACGGGGCGGTATTAGAAGAATTAGACCGCATAAATCCTAAGATCGGCCCCAATGGAAGTAGGCGCCATCGGTTCCACCAGCATCTTACGCAGGGATATGGGCTTGAGAAATTGAAGCGGCAGGTTCAGGAAATTCTGACCCTGATGAAAGTATCTGACACGGTAGTTCAATTTAAACGTCTGTTCGTGAAACGATTTCCGCAAGCTGGTACGCAAGGAAATCTATTTGACGATTGATATACAAGGATCTGAACAATTTTCTTGAGGGTAAGCATAAGAGTTCATATGATGTTGGGTATGGCAAACAAGCTTCCCACCGTAAAACGCGTCCAAATCCTCTCCATGCTCTGCGAGGGATCGTCCATGCGGTCGATCTCCCGCGTGGTGGACGTGAGCATCAACACCGTGTCGGGCTTGCTGGTAGATGCGGGCAAGGCTTGCGCCGCCCACCACGAGCGCACGGTGAAGGGTGTGAAGGCCAAGCGCGTCCAATGCGACGAGATTTGGGCCTTCTGCTATGCCAAGCAGAAGAACGTACCGATCGCCAAAGCCGCCCCGGAAGATGCTGGTGATGTATGGACGTGGACGGCGTTGGATGCCGATACCAAACTGATTGTGTCTTACCTAATCGGCGGACGCGACGCGGGCTATGCGCATGAGTTCATGCAGGACGTGGCAGGGCGGCTGGCGAACCGGGTGCAGCTCACCACGGATGGCCTGAAAGCTTACCTAGACGCCGTGGAAGGCGCGTTTGGGGCCGATATCGACTACGCCCAGCTTATCAAACTGTATGGCGACACTCCCGGTCCGGCTGGCCGCTACAGTCCCGCCGCTTGCACCGGCATTATCAAGAACCGGATCGAAGGACGTCCCGACAAGGCGCACGTCAGCACGTCCTACGTTGAGCGTCAGAACCTCACGATGCGGATGTCCATGCGCCGGTTCACGCGGCTGACAAACGCATTCAGCAAGAAAGCGGAGAACCACCTTCACGCTTTGGCCCTCTACTTCACGTTCTATAACTTCGTCAGGCAGCACAAAACATTGCGGTGCAGTCCGGCGATGGCGGCTGGCCTGTCCGCTACCCTGTGGAGCATGAACGACGTAGTGGCCCTGATCGACGCGGGGGCCGAGGCTCCAAAAGCTCGCGGCCCTTATAAGCTTAAGCACAGCGCTCCCATGGTCGGCGAAGCCCTCCGTGCCAATGATGATGAGACAGTGACCCCCCGGAAGTTTACCCTTGAGGGCGTGTAGGATCTCTCAGTTATGCCCATGCAAGCGACGCAAAACACGACGGCGGCGGATGA